>Ga0307374_10006533_pt1 | contig 18271 bp, 17 predicted proteins | sample OX3MG_FD_202532 | JGI IMG/M metagenome (GOLD analysis project Ga0307374, IMG submission 202532) | Soil microbial communities from Risofladan, Vaasa, Finland - OX-3 | ecosystem: Environmental > Terrestrial > Soil > Coastal area > Acid sulfate soil | place: Finland: Risofladan, Vaasa | collected...
TGCTTGCGCGTGCCGCAGGCGCCGCTCGAGCATCCGCCGCCGCATCCGCCGGCGCGCGGGGCACTCGGCGCGCCGATATAGTAGCCGGTCGATTCGAGCTCGGTCGCGCTGATCCATTCGATATCGGCCGCGATCGGTGTGTCGCAATGCGCACACAGGCGCCGCTCGATTCCCGCGTCGTCGAGGTCGAGGCAGGTGACGACGCTCTTGCCGCACCCTTTGCAGAAGGCGACTGGAAAAGTCGAAGCGATTGGCACGACCGAAGGCATCGTGGAATTGAGCATAGCCGAGCGGCCAGACCGATTGGTAGAGGTACCGACTCAATCGGCTACGCGCGGCGATAGGGCTCGCCGAGCGCCGACGGCGACGCGGCCTGTCCGCCGAATCCCGCCAGGACGACGAGCGTGAGTGCGTACGGCAACGCGAGAAAGAGCTGATACGGAACCGCCGTGCCTAGAGCCTGCAATCCAAATTGCAGCGCCATCGCGGCGCCGAACAGCAGGCTCGCCGCCGCGATTCCCCACGGATTCCATCGTCCGAGGATCACCACCGCCAGCGCAACGTAGCCGCGGCCGCCCGAGATATTTTCAACGAACGTGTTCGCATACGCGAGCGTCAGATACGCACCCGCCAATCCTGTCAGCACGCCCGACGCAAGCAGCGCGTGCCATCGCAGGCGATAAACGCCCAGCCCGAGTGCGTCGGCCGCCTCGGGCCGTTCGCCCGCTGCGCGCAGGATCAATCCGTAGCGCGTGCGCCAGAGCGAATACCCGATAAGGGGCACGACCGCGAAGGCCAGGTAGACGAAAGGATTGTGATGAAAAATCGCGGCGCCAAGAATCGGGATTCGCGTCAGCGGTCCGAACTCAAGCCGCGCCATCGGCTTGACCATGAACGCCATGCCGGTGATTCCAAAAAATTTCCGGTAGAAGACTCCCGTAATTCCCACCGCGAGAATATCGAGCGCGGTTCCGGCAACCACCTGGCTGACGGAAAGATTGACGACCAGGAAGGCAAGCATCGCGTTGATCGCGACGCCAGCCGCGATTCCCGCCGCAACTCCGGCGAGCGTCGAACCGGTAAAGTACGCGGCAACCATCGCGAAGAAAGCGCCGCACAGCATCGCGCCTTCGATCCCGATATTGATCACGCCCGTCTCCTCGACGAGCAACTCGCCGAGCGCGGCGAACAGGATGGGCGTCGCCATCGCGATTGCCGAATTGAGAAACGCGTCAAGCACCGGCGCGCGCTCCGGTATCGCCGCGCGCCGCGGAGTCGGCGCCGCGCGCGAAGAGTTCCGCGCGAATCCGCGTCCACGCGCTGGTATCGAACGCGAGCAGAATCATTATCACCAGTCCCTGGATCACCTGGACCAGTACGGGTGAGACGCCCTGCGCACGCTGCATCGCCTGCGAGCCGTTATCGAGCGCGCCAAAGAAAATCGCCGACGCGATAATTCCGAGCGGGTTGAGCCGCGCGACAAGCGCCACCGCGATCGCCTCGAAGCCCCATCCGGGCGAGAATTTTTCGTACAGGCGATGCGTGATCGCACAGACCTGCACCGCGCCGCCGATTCCCGCCAGCGCCCCGGACAGCGCAAGGATCCCGATCGTGAGCCGCGCGATCGGAATTCCGAAAAATGCCGCGGCGCGCCGGTTGCGGCCCATCGCGCGCAGCTCGAACCCGTAACTGGTGTGAAACAGCAGCAGGTAGCATCCGATCGCCAGCACGATCGCGAGCACGATCGCCGGGTTGAGCCGTGTCGGCTCGATCGGCATGTACATCCGCGCGCTTGGCGCGATCGGCATGCTCTGCGGATACGCGCCCGAGGCTTCGATCAACGGGCCGTGCACGACCCAGCTAAGCACTTGCGCCGCGACGAAGTTCATCATGATCGTGCTGATAACCTCGTTGGTGTCGCGCCGCGCGCGGAGCCATCCGCAGATTCCGCCCCACATCGCGCCGCCGGCCGCGCCCGCCGCGAGCATGAGCCCGAGCGCGACGGGCCGCGGCCATCCGCCAAGGTACGGACCGATCGCGCCAGCCGCGATCGCGCCCGCGATCAGTTGCCCGTCGGCGCCGATATTCCACAGCGCCCCTGAAAACGCGATCGAGACCGCAAGGCCGGTGAAGACCAGCGGCGTCGCTTTGACGAGGGTGTCCGCCGCCGCGTACCAGCTTCCGAACGCGCCCTCGTAAAGCGCGGCGAAGACGCCGCCCGGAGAAGCGCCGAGCGCGAGCACGACCGCCGCAATAATCGCGCAGGCAAGGATCAGCGCCGCGATCGATTTTCCCACCGAAGAGAGCATCGCGCTCACTCCCAATTCCCGGCCATCAACATTCCCAGCCGCGAGGGATCGCGATCGCCCTGCCCAGTTTCGCGCATCCGCCCGCGGCTCATGACGAAGAGCCGCGCGGAGAGTTCGAGCAACTCGTCGAGGTCGCTCGAGACCAGGAGCACGGCGCCGCCGGCCGCGGCGAACTCGGCGAGCACGCGATGAACGTCCGCGGTGCCGGCGAGATCAAGCCCGCGGCAGATGTTGTGTGCGACGATCACGCGCGGAGCGGACGCAACCGCGCGCGCGACCTCGAGGCGCTGGCGATTTCCGCCCGATAGCGCCGACGCGAGCGCGTCGGGTCCCGGCGCGCGGATATGAAACCGCTCGAGGAGCACGCGGCAATATTCGATCGCGCCGCCGCGGCGAAGCCATCCGCGCGGCGCGAGCCGATCGCGAATCGCGCCGGCGAGCAGCAGGTTTTCCCAAATCGTCATATCGAGCACGAGCCCGTCCAGGTCGCGATTTTCCGGGATTACCGCGATCGCGCCGAGCGGACTCGCGGCGCTTGCGTCGGCAACGATCACGCGGCCCGATTGCGCGCTCCGCGCGCCTGCCAGGAGCTCGACCAGCTCGGTCTGCCCATTGCCATCGACGCCCGCAACTCCCGCGATCTCGCCGTGGCGGAGCACGAGCGAGACTCCGTCGAGCGCGCGATGCCCGTCGCGATCGAGCGACAGGTTTTCGATCGACAGCGCGGTCTCGCCGATTCCCATCGGCGGCGCAGGCGCCGTGGGCTCGGGCGCGATCTCGCCGATCATCAGGCGGGCGAGTGCGGCCTCCGACGTCTGCGCGGGCGTGGTGCGCGCGACGACCCGCCCCTGGCGCAAGACCGTAATGCGATCGGCGACGGCCAGCGCCTCACCGAGCTTGTGCGTGATCAAAACGATAATTCTGCCTTCGGCGCGAAGACCGCTGAGCAAGCCGAGAAACGGCGCGAGTTCGGCTGGCGCGAGCACTCCCGTCGGCTCGTCGAGGATCAGCACGCGCGGATTGAACGACAGCGCGCGCAGCACCTCGAGCCGGACGCGCTCCGCAACCGATCGGCGCTCGATCGTGCTCCCGGCTGGCGGCAGCGTGAAGCCGAGCTTGTCGGCGAGCGCGCGCGATTGCACCGCGACCGCGGGCAGATCGAAGGCGGCGGTACCGAAGCCGCCGAGCGCAAGATTTTCTTCCCAGGTGAAGCGCTCGAAGAGCATCGGGCTTTGATTCACCGCCGCGATTCCCGCGCCGAGCGCACCCGCCGCCGAGCCGCTGCGCAGCGCGGCGCCGTCGAGCGAAACTTCGCCCGAGTCGGGGCGCAGGCGCCCGGCAATTATATTCATCAGCGTGGTTTTACCGGCGCCGTTTTCACCGACCAAGGCGTGGATTTCGCCGGGAGCGGCGTCGAAATCGACGCGGTCGAGCGCGAGCGTCCGCCCGAAGCGCTTGGATATGTCGCGCGCGCGCAGCACCTATTGGGCGGTCACTCGCGGCGCGTGATTCGTGCGCACCCAGACGAGCGCGTCCTCACGCGTGGCGAGCGCGCCGTCGAGCTGAAGGTCTTCGACTTCCTTAAGAATGTCTTTGAAGCGCGGTCCCGGCGCGAAGCCCATTGCGATCAGGTCGTTGCCGGTGACGAGACGCGGCGGATGCATCTCGGCCGCCGACATCGATTCGAGCGCGCGCCGGCAGAAATTCCAGTAGCCGAGGTACGACGAGGAGGCGAGCGCGTCGAGCATCGCGACCTGCATCAGTTCGCCAAATCCTTCCTCGGCGAGCATCCGCTTAAGCGTGGCTTTGCGCATCCGCGGCGCCATACACAGGCGCAGATGGTCCCGCACGAGATAGGCGACGCGCTCCTGGACAAAGTTCGAGCGCTTGAATCGCGCCATCATATCGGCCGCTGTCACCGCGCCCTGATCGGTATGCCCATAGAACGTGACCTTGCCACCGTCGGCGACCGCGCGGCAGCGCGGCTTGGCGATATCGTGGAGCAGAATTCCGAACGCGACGGTTTCGCTGCATCCCGCCGGCAGCATCGAGACCGCAAGCCGCGTATGCGTCCAGACATCGCCCTCGGGATGGAAATTCTCGGGCTGGGCGCATCCGATCATCTCGAGCAGCTCGGGCGCGAGCGCCGCCCACAGTCCCGAGTCGCGCAGCAGGTCCATCGCGCGGCCAGCGCCGCCCTCGGTCATCAGCCTCACCATTTCATCGCCGATTCGTTCGGCGGCAATCTCGGTGATCGCGGGCGCCGTCTCCCGCATCGCATTCCACGTTGCCGGATCGATCTCGAAACCGAAGCGGGCGGCGAAGCGCGCGCCGCGCAGGATACGCAGGCGATCTTCGGCGAAGCGCTCGCGCGGATTTCCGATCGCGCGGACGATTCCGGCGCGCAGATCGCGCATCCCGCCGACCAGGTCGATCAGGCGATCGTTGCCGGGGTCGAAGAACATCCCGCCGATAGTGAAGTCGCGGCGCTTGGCGTCTTCCTCGATCGTGCCGAAACGCACCGATGACGGGCGGCGTCCATCGGTATATTCGGCGTCGGCGCGAAAGGTGGTGACTTCGTATTGCGCGCCGTCAAGGATTACCGCAATCGAGCCGAAGCGCGCGCCGACCGCGACCGTGTGATCGAACAAGCGTTGAACGACTTCGGGACGCGCATCGGTTGCGACGTCATAGTCCTTGGGGGCAAGGCCGAGGATTTTGTCGCGCACGCATCCACCGGCGAAAAAGGCTTGAAAGCCCGCCTCGCGCAAGCGGCGCACGATATGGCGCGCGCCGGATTCGAAATCGGCCGCCGCGGATTCCATCGTAGGCCCAAGTTTACAGGCTCAATAAGACAGCGCGCCATACCGGCGCAGCGGCACCGGCGGACGAGATGCCGGCCGCAATCCATAATCGTCGATCGTGCGCTACTACCCCTCGAGCGGGCGGACGCCGAGCGTGATACCCCCATCGACGGCGATTATCTGTCCAGTCACGTTCTTGGCCTTCTCGGAGCACAGCCACGCCGCCGCGCGGCCGATATCTTCCTCGGTCTGCTCGCGGCCCAGTGGCACGATCTGCTGCACGATCGCTTCAAACGCCTGGCGCGCTTTGTCATCGCCGCCGCCAACCGCCGCACCAAGCTGTTTCCAAATTTGGGTATAGATGACGCCCGGCGCGACGGCGTTGACGCGAATTCCCGAGGGCGCAAGCTGCGCGGCAAGCGTCCTGGTGTATGAAATCACGCCCGCCTTCGCCGCCGCATACGCCGCCAGCATCGGGACGGCTTGCATCCCGGCGATCGACGAGGTGTTGCAGATTGCTCCGCCCGTGCGCATCCGCGGCGCGACCTCGCGTGAGACCAGATAGACCGAGTTCAAATTCAAATCGACGTAGCGGCGCCAGGTCTCGACCGAGTCCCAGTTGTTGGTTTGGCGGCTGCCCTCGAACCACGCGCGCTCGCCGCCGCCGGCGTTGTTGCAGAGCACGTCGGGATGCGCTCCGAACCGCGCCGCGATCGCCTCGACGGCGGAGTGGATCGATCCCTCCTCGGTGACGTCGGCGCGAAAGCCGTGGACCTGTTTCGCGATCGCGGCGGGCGCGGGCGCCAGTTCCTTGTCGATCACGGCGACTGTCTCGACGATCTTTTCCTCGAGCAGCGCGGCGACGATTCCCAAGCCTAACCCGCGCGCTCCTCCGGTAACGATTGCGTATTTCATCGAATAATCCTCGTGCGCGCGGCATCGAATCTCACTCCGAAGCGCGTGGATGCTGCACAAAGGGTGCGCGGCATCAACTTACTAAACGTTCGTTCAGGTAACAATCGAACCTGGATTCCCGTTTTCTCGGTGGCCGGCCAATTTGATAAAATTCAAGGAAAGCCCTGATGGACGCGGGTTTGGATGCGATCAGGGTGGTGCGCAAGTAGCGCGGCGGTGGATGAGACCCAAGCGCAGCCCTTTTCAGCTCTCGTTCAACAGTGGGTTGAGGGTTGTCTTCCAGGGCGCGCAGGTGACTTCCGACGGCGGTTTGTTCCTGGTGCGCGAGTCGGATCAGGGTTTGGGCGCGAACGCACTCCTGGCAGGGCACCTGGCCGATTCGCGCCGGGGCAAGAACGTGCGGTTGCCATTGTTCGACCTGCTGCGGCAGTCGATTTACATCCGATTGGCGGGCTGCATTCTGATTGACCCTGACGCATTGTGGTGTTACGAGACATGCGGAATTATGCACGCTGTTGCAGAATCTCGTAGACTCGCCCACGGCCGCGCGGAGGCTCAGATGAATCAAGCTCGGGGGATACTTGTTGCGTTGGTCGTGGTGAGCGTACTGGCTGTCGGGATGACGGGAAGCGCCGGTGCCCAACTAGCTGATTCGCAGACGGTGCGCGTTAAGAAGCCGCATCCGCTGCACACGATTTATGTTGCGAATCTCGGCGCCGATTCGATCACGGTTTACAAAACCGGCAATAAAGGTGACGTCAAGCCGCGGCGCACAATCGTAAGCGGCAAGTCCAGTATCGCGTATCCGATGAGCGTGGCGGTTGACCCGCACGGCAACATCTACGAGTGCGAGAACACCAACCCGGGCGCTATCCTCGAGTTTTCACATCGGCATATCAAAGGCGATCCTGCGATCGCGACCGTGACCGGGGCCACGACGGGAATGGTTTTCCCAGTGGGGATGGCGATCGATACATCGGGAAAACTTTACGTGGTCAATTCCGATCCGTACGTCAACTCGGTGGAGATTTTTGCGCCGCCGACACCGGGTACCAGCGATCCTGCTCCGCTTGCAACAATTGCGGGCGGCAACACGCAGTTGTCGGTGCCGGTGGGAATCGCGCTTGATTCGGCCGGAGATGTCTACGTCGTCAACCAGTTCGCGACCTCGGTTACCGAGTTCACGCCACCATTTAGCGGATCGATGAACGTGGCGCCGACGGCGGTCATTTCGGGTGCGAACGCTGGCTTTTCGAACCCGGCCGGGATCGCTCTGGACCAGGCCGGCAACATTTACGTCACGAACCAGAATTCCTCCGCAGTGCTGGAATTCGCGCCGCCAGTCGCCGGTGGCAGCAATCAATCGCCGATCGCCACAATCTCAGGCTCCGAGACTGATTTGAGCAATCCCGTAGGCGTCGCCGTGGACACGTTCGGCAATCTCTTCGTGAGCAACTCCGCATCCGACACCATCGTGGAGTTCGCACCCCCGGTCTCTGGGGCGAACAATCTCGCACCAATCAGGGAAATCGACGGATCGCGAACTGGACTCAATAGCCCGCAGTTCCTCACGCTTGGCAGATAAGCGGCTCGCGTCGGCGGCATCCGACGATCACTGCGACTGCGACTCTGCAAGGGCGAGATAAGGATCGATTACAAGGAAGCCGACCAGCGATAGGCGAAGCTGGTCGAGGCGGCGGATGCACATCTGCGCCGCACGGTCGTTGATCGCCGAGCTCCGCTTACAGCCCACCCGCTGGCCGCGCGTTATCGCTTTGTCGTCATCCGCCACGCAAGGCCATCGCGGTTCTCCCGAGGTATTCAGCGGCACTGGACTTTTATTTCGCCGCACTCCGCCACGAACCCGTACCATTCCCGCGCCGGCGCCGCATGTATGTCCACCCGGTGGTTTCGGGCATTGGCGTTGAATTCAATTCCCGGCGCGATCGTCACTCATTATAGGGGAAGGTGGTAAACCCAATGCTTGTGATGACGTTGATGGCGGTAGGCGTGTTCGCCGCTGACCTTGCGGCGGTCGCGGTGATTGTGGGCTCGATGTTTCTGGAGCGATGGCTGGGGCTGAGCCATCGCATGATTCTTGATTGCATATTTGTCGTCGCGGTCAGCTACGGCGTCGCGGCGTGGCTTGTTGGGATGTGGATCAAGCGCGAGATGGCCGATCGCAATCGTGCGCCGGTAGAGGCAAACGCCAATATCGCGCCTGCGACCGCCGACCCGGACGCGACAGCACGGGCCGGACACGTGTGCTGAAAAATCGCGCTGGCGCGCTCAGGCGGCTTCTTTGCGGCTCTCGCCGTAGGTCTTTCGATATACGCGCAGCAGCGCCGCGAACACCGACATGATCGCGGGGCCCATGAACAGGCCGATCGGCCCATAGGCCTCGAGTCCGCCGGCGATTCCGAAGAACAGCGCGAGCGTCGGCAGGCCGGTGCCGTGCTTCATCGCCATCGGCTTGATGAAATTGTCGATAATCGCGATCGAGACCGAGCACCACGCCACGAGGAAGATCGCCCATCCCCATCCTGCCGTATAGAACAGGTAGAGTGTTGCGGGAACCCAGACCAGTGCGGTTCCTCCGATCGGCAATAGGCCCGCCGCCGCACTGGCCAGCGCAAGAAACGCCCAGTATGGAACTCCGCTGATCAGCAGGCCCATGCCGATCGTCGCGCCCTGCATCAGCGCGGTCAGCATCAGCCCGCGCATCACCGACGACAGGGTGGTGCGCAGGGTTTCGAAAACCGCTTTCTTGTCGTCCTCGTGCAGCGGAGTCAGTTCGCGCAGCGAGTTGTAGTAACCCTCTCCGTCGCGCAGCAGATAAAAGAAAATCAGCAAGATGATCCCGAAGTCGACCACGACCGTGGCGACGTTGCGCGCGGCGCTGGTCAAGTTGTGCGCGATGTATTCGCTTACCACCTGAGCGGCGGCGGCGGCATGTTTGGGAATCTCGTCTTCGACTTTTAATCCGCGCGGCGCAAGGCGCCGGTTGATCGCCTGGATAAAATCGGAATGCAGCATCCAGTCGCGCGCCTTGCCGAGCCCACCGTCGTTGAGCATCGTCGAGACCTGCGCGTAAAGACTCTGCGCTTCGGCCGCGAGCCGGCCCGACAGCCAGATCGCCGGCAGGATCACGCCGAGCGCGACCGCCAGCGTGATAATCACGGCGGAGAGCGTGCGGCGGCGCACCAGATGGTCAAGCTCGATGAGCAGCGGATGCGCCAGGAATGCAAGCAGAATCGCCCACAATAGCGGCGTAATGAACGGAGTCAGAAGGACATACAGCTCATAGGCCATCAAAGCCAAAAAGCCGAAAAAGAAGACCTGTATGATTCTCTCGCGATCCATCGCTGTGCGGCGAAGTTACTTGGCGCGCAAGCTTAGCAAAAGGCCCGCGATACGTCGCCTGCCGGATGTTATCGATCGGCGCGTCCCGGGATGAATGTTGATATTCGCGTGCAGTGCGCAACAATACGTGGTCAGATGCACGCCCTCGATTGGCAAGCACTCGTCCGGAAGCTCATATGAAAAACCAGACTGAAAAATCGCGCGAACCCCAAGCTCCCCGACCCGCGACCGCGATCGCCTCGCACCGGGTTCATCCCGACAAGCTCGAGGCTTATGTCGCCGCGCAGAATGCGATCACCGATGCGGCGCGAAGGTTTCCTGGATTCGTTGGTACGGAAGTTCTGGGACCAGTTGCCGGCCTGCAAGACGAATGGGTCGCGATTTTTCGCCTCGAATCGAACCTGGCCATGAAGCAATGGCTCGAAAACCCCGATCGCGTGCGGCTCGCCCGGCAAATCGAGGATTTGCTCATCGAATCGTCGCGGATGCTGGTGCTCGCCAGCGACGAGCGTTCGGAGCCACCGGTCGCGATGGTGTTTACGCATCGCGTCGCACCCGGCAAAGTGCAGGACTACCTGGCGTGGCGGCGCCGTGCGATTGCCGCGCAGGCGCATTATCCGGGCTACCTCGCAACCGAGTTTTTCGAGCCGCACGGGCCGTCCGAGGAATGGGTCGATATCGTCCGTTACGATTCGGTCCGGGACCTCACCGAGTGGATGGAGTCGAAAGAGCGCCAGAAGCTGCTTGCGGAGCTAGGCACTATCGTTGACTCGATGCACGCGCATCGCGTGACCGGACTCGAAGGATGGTTCGCGGTAAATCGCGGACCCGATGAAGCGGTCAGCGCGCCGCCTTCCTGGAAACAGGCTCTGGCGGTCTTGTTCGCGCTTTATCCCACCGTCATGGTCCTCACTTATCTCAATCCGCTGATGCGGAACTTGTCGTTGCCGGTCCAGATGCTGATCGGAAACATCCTTTCGGTAGCGTTACTAACTTGGGCGGTGATGCCGCAAGTGACGAGGCTGTTGGGTTTCTGGCTCAATCGATCCCATGGCGGCCGGACAAGGGAAGTTCTGGGATTATGCACAGTAGCGACGGGACTCGCATTGTTCGTTCTCATATTTCGCGAATTGTGACAATTTTCTCTGTAGCAGATTGAGTCTTGCAGCTTGAATAAGGTATGAAGTCACCATGATGAAGATCCGGATGTCTGTTCGATATGCATTTGTGCTCGCCATGATTTCTTGCTTCGCGGCTATCGGCACCTCGTTCGCGGCTTCCGCGTCCGATCTCAAGCTCCCTGACTATATGAATATAATCGTCGGCAACGGGGCGCCGGTCGCCACGGCCGAAGCCGCGGATCAAAGCGTCCTTGACCTGGACATCGCGATGTTCGGTCTCTATGACGACGCGTCAGCGAAATTCCAGAAGAACTTGCTTGCGCAACATCCCGTGATACTTGCGCTATTCAGCAATCAGGGCGGACGACTGATTCTCTATCGTCCCGGCAAGCAGCCCCTGGAAGCGCCACAGGTGCCGATTCGCTATCAACTCTACAAGTCGGTCGGACATTCGAGCCTCGCAGTGTTCGAACTGGCCGGATCGCATCTGGGTAACGTCTCAGATCATTCCTGGGTAGCCAAGATGCGGACGTTTCGCACCGCGAATCAGGCGGCTCTGGATAGTCTTGACTCTGTCGATCTGAGTCCCGAAGGGCGCGAAAACCAGTCCGCGGTACTGAAGTCGAATATCAAGTTCATGGACGCCTGCCTGAGCAAAGCCACCTATACATTTGCGGATGTTCAGACTTACGCCGCGGAAGTGAAACCCTACCTGCAGAAAAATATTACCTGGGGCGCGACCACTCAAGTCGAGCATTGGATGAAAGTGGTAAAGGACTGGAAGGAGATGCTTGGTTCCGACTGGGATAAGACCTATGGCGTCAGCAATACGCTGTATGTGGCCCGACAGAATAATGTCCTGTTCAGCGTACTGGCGCAGTTCTTCGGCAAGGATGCGATGAACACCCGGTTGTTTCTCTTCGAGACCTCGGCTTTTGTCACGACTCCTGATCAAATGCTCGATGTACTCATTCGGACCGTCGCTGATCGCTCGGTTGGCATGGTCTTCTTTGGCAATTACTATTTGATGGACTATGAATTGATGGGCGGCGACGGACGCAAAGCGATCGAAGCCGGCGACAAGAAATACGGTATTCCGGTCTTTCTGCCACCGCCGGTCCCGTTCCATTCAAACGAATGGCCATTCAGGATCGATCCGAGCCAGGGCGAAGGGCCGGCAACGATCGAGCAGATCAAGTAAGAGAGATACTCTCTCCGACCGGCGGGGCGTCGCGTGACGCAACGCTCCGCCGTAAGAAGATAGACTGCGTGCGCACGCTGCCGCGGCGCTACTTAATTGGCGGCAGAAAGTCCGGGAAGTCCTTCGAGGGTTTCATCTTCCATGCGGGTTTGCGCTTTTGCAGAAAAGCGCTGACGCCCTCGTGCGAGTCAGGTTGCTTGCCGACCCACCAGAACGCGTTCGAATCGACCGCCTGCGCCGCCTCGATACTGTCCTCGGCGAGCAGTCCCCAGGTAAGCCGCTTGGTCATCGCGACTGAAACCGGCGCGGTGTTCTCGGCGATATCGACCGCCATCTCGCGCACCTTGGCCATGAACTCCGCGTCGGGCCATACGTGACTGACGATTCCGAACTCGAGCGCCTCTCGCGCGTTGATAATTTTCCCCGTCAAGAGCAACTCGTTGGTTTTCGCAAGTCCGATCTGCCTGGCGACGGTCCACAGACTCAGCGCCTCCGGGATAATTCCGCGGCGCACGAAAACGAAGCCAATCCGCGCACTCTCGGCCGCGACCCTGATATCCCACTGCATCGGCAGCGTGATTCCCATCCCCACCGCGGGACCGTTAATCGCCGCGATGATCGGCTTCTTCATGTTCCACGGACGCACCGCCGGCCGCCGCGGCATCTCCCCGCGCGCGGCGCGTTTGTCGGCATTGAAGGTGTCGCCTCCGCCGCTCGAAAGATCCGCGCCCGCGGAAAACGCGCGCCCCGCACCGGTCACGACGATCACGCGCACCGCGTCGTCAGCATCCAGATCGGCGAACGCCTGGTACAGCTCCGCGCCCATCGCGGCGTTGAACGCGTTGAGCTTCTCCGGGCGGTTAAGCGTGATAGTTGCTACGCCATCTTTGTTATCGAGCAAGATCGCCGTGTATGCCATCGAACAATCCTCCGGGATGATTGCGAGCCGGGACTTCCGCCTATAGCCGCTTTATAGCGCGCCGGAGTATTGCCCGGAAAGCGCACGCGAAGGCCCGGCCTCGCGAGGCGGCTTATTTGCTGAAATCGATCGGCTGCCCGCAGGCGTTGCCGCCCGCGTTGTAGTCAAAGACCATCCGCCCGCCGTAGTCGGCGCCGCGCGCAAGGACCGCGCACATGATCGCCAGCGCCGCAAGGAAGGCCCATCGAAACCGCACCGGCATCGGACGCGCAACCAACGCCCACACGGTCAGCGCCGCGGCGATAACGCCGGTCGAGATCATCAGGTTTCGGTGATGATCGAGCAGCGCGGTGCGCACCGACTCGGCGACCATCACGCCTTCGCCGGCCTCCAGACCGCTCGCGACCGCCACTGCGGCGCCGACCGTTCCGAGGATCAGCGACCATAGCGCCGCCCACTTGAGCGACTCGATGCCGGCAGCCGCGGCAAGAAAATACAGGAGCGCCGCACCACACAGAAACGCGATCGGAAAATGAACTACGACCGGATGGATATTCTGTAGATGCGACGCTCCCGGAAGAAGCCGTTCGAGCAAGCGCTTACTTCACAGAATCGACGGTCAGAAAATTGACGCCGCCCTTGCTGTACTCCTTGCCGGTCACGGTGACGGTGTCTTCCATCTTGCTGACGACTTCGTCGGGAATCGCCTGCGCGTTCTTGGGCGGCAGCAGCACGTAAATTTTCTTCGAGCCCTTCTCGACCAGAGACACCGGGATGCCAGCCTTGGCGCATCCCATCGCGCACTTCTTGTGGCTCGCGCCGTGCGCGCCCATCGTGCCGTAGCAGAAGCTGTCTTCGAGAGTGCCGGTAACCGACTTCGAGGTTCCGGTATCCGCCGCCATCGCCGCCGAAGCAATTCCCGCGCACAGCATCATACCAAGACCAGCAATCAGAAATCGTTTCATGAAATTCCTCCGAGGTTACGAGTTTAACGGAACAGCGCTCGCAGAGGCGCCTTGGACTGACAGCGGAACTCGGGCGCAAGAGCCTGTCGAGGTGATTATTGCGGAAATGGCCCAGCCCCGCCAAGAGCGAATTTCGCGCGGGTACTTCCCTTCGAGCTAGCGGCGGACCGAGGGTGCTTCGACTTGCGGATCGACTTCGCCGATCATCTCGCGCCATCGTGCGCGCTTGCGCGAGCCGCGCGGACGCGCGCCGAGCTTGATCAGATGATGCTCGAGGACCTCTTTGAGGTCTTCGGCCAGGCGCTCTATCTCGACTTCCTCTGGCATCTTCGGACGCGGCTGTCCCTCGGTCAGACCGCCGCGGCGGCGGCCGTAGAGCTGCTGGAGCCGCAGCTCCGCCTTCGCCAGCATCGCCTTGTACTTATAGTCGAGCCGGCTCAGGTCCTCGGAGAGATTTGCCAACGCCACGTAGCGCCGGCGCATCCGCCACCATTCGAACAGCGTGACGATCATCACACCGAACATCAGCGCCGCCGCAACACCGGCCGAAAGTGCGGTCGCTCGCCACCACGGCAAGAGCCGCAGGCTCGAAGTCAGCGCCTGATTGTCTTCGCCGAGCTCCTGCGACTTCTCCTGCATCGCATTCAAGTCGCGCTGCGCCGCTTCAGCCTTTTGCTCGGCGGTCTGCGCCTCGGCGCTCAGCGAATCGATCTGCGTCTGCATCGATTTCGCCTGGGCCTCGAACGGATTAGGCACCTTTAGCACGTCGCCGGAAATCAGCTCGTCGTCCGGATTGAGCCTATTCTTATGCGCAAGCTGGTCGGCTGTAAGACCGAACATCTGCGCCACCGATCCCAGCGTGTCGCCCGGGCGGATGGTGTACGGAATCGTCGAGCGCGGATGCGGCGGAGGTTTCGGCGCGGTATCGGCCGTTGTAGCCGCACTGTCCGAGGTGATTGTGGAAGGCGCGCTCGATGCGCCCGCGGGCGCCCCAGAGGCGGGGAGGTTCTCCTCTGAGTAACTGCCAGTCTGGGCTAGCGCCGGACTGGCAACAGCCAGCGCAAAAATCGCCGCGAGGCAGATTCGGGAGGTTTTATCGATTATCCGTAGCGCGGGCATTAAGCGCCACCGAGGCTCATCCTATAGGCTATTAGATTAGCGCCCGTGAGAAAATGGGTTAAGTTAACGGACCTATCCTTGGCGACGGACAGGGTTTATCGCCGCGTAAGCCGCGCCGACCACTCCGCCGATCGGGCCCAGAGCTGCACGCACGATTCGCGCCTGCGCGGCAATCGCGACGAAGGCACGGGCGCGAACCTCGGCCGTCATCGCCTTGCGCATATGGGGCAGCGCGCCGGCAACTCCGCCGCCGATCACTATCAGGTCCGGGTTAAAGATGTTGAGTAGCGAGGCGATCGCTATTCCAAGGTAGCGGCCGGCGATCGAAAACGTCTCGAGCGCGAGCCGGTCGTGCGCGCGCGCGCAGCTCGTCATCGCACGGACGCTGAAATTGCCGTCCCTGTCGAGGTACTGCGCGGGCATCCGCTTGCGCGCTCCCAGCCGCCGCGCGACGAGCGCGCGCATCCCGGACGACGACGCATACGCCTCGACGCATCCGCGTGACCCGCAATCGCACGGCATCCCTTCCGGCTCGACGGTGATATGGCCCAGCTCACCCGCCATCCCGCTGCGCCCATGGACGATTTTTCCGCCGACGATCAGCCCGCCGCCGATTCCGGTGCCGAGCGTCAGCAGGACGACATCGCGATGCCCCCGCGCGGCGCCGCGCCAAAACTCGCCGAGCGCCCACGCATTGGCGTCATTCTCGACTACGACATGTCTTCCCAGTTCGGCTTCCAGCCGCGCCCGCAGCGGAAAGCCGCGCCACGCCTTGACGTGCGGCGCCGCCATCACGACGCCTCTGTAAACGTCGAGCGGACCGGGGACGGCGACTCCGATCGCACGCGCGCGACCCATCCCGCGCCGGCGCGCGGCGTCTTCGAGTGCGCGAATTTGCGCCGCGATATTACTCGCAACGGCCGGCGCGCTCGCTCCCGCTTCTGACGGCGCTCGCCGCAGGAGCATCACGCGGCCCGACGGCGATACTGCCGCGCAGCGGATATTGGTGCCGCCCATATCGAGTCCGATTACGTAGTGCGATGGCATAACTTTCTAGTTTGCTTCCAATCAACCCGATAATTCAGCGCCGCAGCATCGCCAGATACTCGCGATTACCCTTGGCGCCCTCGATCGGCGACTCGATCGTGCCGAGCACCGCAAGTCCTAGCTCGCGCGCGAACTCCACGATCGCCTCGACCGCCGCGATCCGCGCCTCCGGGTCGCGCACGATTCCGCCCTTTCCTACTTTCCCCTTGCCGACTTCAAACTGCGGCTTGATAAGCGCGATAACTTCTGCCTTCGGCGCGGCAAGTGCAAGCGCAGCGGGTAACACGAGCCGCAGCGAGATGAAACTCGCGTCGATCGTCACGAGATCCGGCGCATACGGCAGGTCGCCGGGATTGACGCGCCGGATGTTCGTCCTGTCGAGCACGGTCACTCGCGAATCGATGCGCAGGCGTTCGAGAATCTGCCCATAGCCCACGTCGAGCGCGATCACGTGCGCGGCGCCGCGCCGCAGCAGCACGTCGGTGAAGCCTCCGGTCGAGGCGCCTACGTCGAGCGCGCGGCGGCCTGCAACTTTCACCGCAAAATGATCGAGCGCGGCGAGCAGCTTGTGCGCTCCGCGGCTCGCGTACTCGGATGCGCCCGGCATCACGATAATTTCCGCGTCGGCTGTTATCCGCACGTCGGGTTTGGCGGCGGGCTGAGAGTTGAGGCGCACGCGCCCGGCCATGATCAGGCGCTGCGCCGCCTCGCGGCTCGGCGCAAGCCCGCGCCGCGCCATCGCGGAATCCAGCCGCTCCCGCGTCATCGGAATTCACCAGGGTCTGCACCTGCGCGGGTTAGCTGTTGCACGGTAAAGTAAGCCCCGCGATAACTGTCCCGCGGAGAACATTTCGAGACTCACGCACAGATACTGCCGGAGCCGCTGGTGAGATTCCTCGCGACGGTCGCCGCGCGGCGCAACGCAGACGACGCGAATCTATCCAGTCGTGCGCGCTCGGAATGACATAATCGAAACGCTCCATTCCTATTTGTGCGGCGCTCCCCCTCGCGTCGTTCCGAGCGCGAGAATTTGGCTGTTCCGAGTTGGGCAGACAGCGGCGGGCTGCAATGCGTCGCGAGGAATCTCGCCCCGTGCGCCGGCAGCCTCATCGAACGAGTCACGCACGCCCTGTCGATTCAGAACGGAATATCGTCGTCGTCCGCGGCGGCGCGGCGCGGCTTGACGGGCGGTTCCGCGTCCTCCAGAGGTTCGGAAACCAGCTTGCCTTCGGCATCGCGGGTCAGGATCTCGACCTTGCGCTCGACCTCGTCGAGTTTCTGGGTGAGCGATTTGACCAGCGCGACGCCGCGCTCGAATGCGCCAATCGACTCGTCGAGCGAAAGCTCCCCGGAATCGATCTGGTTGACGATCGTCTCGAGGTCCTTGAGTTCGTCTTCAAATTTTTTCGTCTTCGCAGCCATCGAGGGTCTCCGCAACCTAATTCCTGCGCGCGATAACGCGCGCGCCGAGCCTGCCCTTCATCAGCCTGAGGTCCAGTTCGTCGCCGATCTCGACCGCCGCGGCGTCCACGACGACTTTAGCCGTGCGGATATTGGTGGCCACCGCGTACCCGCGCTCGAGCACCTTGAGCGGCGACATCGAATCCATCCTCGCCGCCATCTCGGCCACACGATAGCGCCCCGCCGCGATCGCTTTGGCCCCGGCCGCCGCGAGCCGCGCGGCAAGCGCGTTCACGCCAAGTTCATTTTCACGCGCCCGGGCGCGCATCGCACGCGCCAGCGATAGAACGCTCCGCGCGAGAGTGTCGCGCGCGTCGCGAAGCAGCGCACCCGGATGGCGCAGGCGGGTGGCGTAGTCATCAAGCGTCTCGCGCAGCCCGTCGAGCGTCCGCGCCATCGCGACGCTGAGCGATTCGGCGGCGGCTGCAACGCGTTCGATCAGCTCGGACTTTGCGGGGACCACCATTTGTGCGGCGGCGGTCGGGGTGGGCGCGCGCACGTCGGCCACGAAATCCGCGATCGTATAATCGATCTCGTGACCGACGGCCGAGATGATCGGAATCGCGGAGCGGAAGATCGCGCGCGCGACAACTTCTTCATTGAACGCCCACAAATCTTCGAGCGAGCCGCCGCCGCGGCCGACTATCAACACCTCGGCGCGGCCGTCGCGGTTCAAGTCCTCGATCGCGGCGGCAATATCGCCCGCCGCGGATTCGCCCTGGACCAGCGCGGGCCGGAATATCAGATGACGATCCGGATAGCGATCGCCGAGCACGCGCAGGATATCGCGCAGACCGGCGCCCGAGCGCGCGGTGACGATTCCGATCACCCGCGGCAGAAACGGGATAGCCCGCTTGCGCGCGGCATCAAACAGGCCCTCGGCCTCGAGCCGCTTCTTCAGCTGCTCGAACGCGAGCTGCAGAGCGCCCGCGCCGCGCGGCTCGATCGCGGCCGCGATAACCTGCAACTGGCCGCGCGCCTCGAACAGGTTGGCGCGGCCGCGCACCAGGATCGCCATCCCGTCGGCGAGGCGGAATTTCAGCTTCG
>Ga0307374_10006534_pt1 | contig 18270 bp, 15 predicted proteins | sample OX3MG_FD_202532 | JGI IMG/M metagenome (GOLD analysis project Ga0307374, IMG submission 202532) | Soil microbial communities from Risofladan, Vaasa, Finland - OX-3 | ecosystem: Environmental > Terrestrial > Soil > Coastal area > Acid sulfate soil | place: Finland: Risofladan, Vaasa | collected...
TGACGAGATAGCGCAGATCGCGACACCGTCGGGAGGTCCCGGCCCCGGGCCGGGATCTCCTGCCGGTCGCACGCGGAACCCACGCCGGTAGGGGCCGGAGGGGCCGCCCCTCGTCCGCCCCAGCCGGGCCGACATGGAGGAGGAGACCCTTGAGAGCGGACCTATCATTCAAGCGCTGGCTCGGAGTCGGCGTCGCCGCCCTCGCCGTGGTGGTGGCCGGGTGCGGCAGCGCCACCGTGTCCAGACCGGCAGCGAGACAGGTGGTCCAGAACGCCACCGTCAGCTTCGCCCTGCCCCCCAACGTCACCCCCAACTACATCTTCCCGCTGGTGCCGCTGGGCAATTTCAGCGTCTACAACGCCGAGACCTTCAGCTACCTGATGTGGATGCCGCTCTACTGGTTCGGCAACCACGGGGCGGCCTCGTTCAACCCGGGCGAGAGCTTGGCGCAGCCGGCCGTCTTCAGCACCAACGCCAAGGGCGACTCGGTCGCGACCATCACCCTCAAGCCGGGGCTGAAGTGGTCGGACGGCAAGCCGGTGACCACCCGGGACGTCAGGTTCTGGATGAACCTGCTCAAGACCGCGGTCAAGCTGGCGCCCACCAACTGGGGCGCCTTCGTGCCGGGCAACTTCCCCGACAACGTCAGCTCCATCGCGTACAACAGCGCCAGCAAGATGACGCTGACCTTCAACGGCCACTACAACACCTACTGGCTGCTCTACAACGAGCTGAGCCAGATGTACCCGATCCCCCAGCACCTGTGGGACCGGACCTCCCTGGGCGGCCCGGTGGGCAACTATGACCTGACCACGGCAGGAGCCACCAAGGTCTACAACTTCCTCACCGCCCAGTCGAAGACGCTGTCCACCTACTCGACCAACAGGCTCTGGAAGGTGGTGGACGGCCCCTTCCTCCTCTCCAGGTACATCTCCGCGACCGGTTACACGGTGCTCTCGGCCAACAGCCGCTACAGCGGCTCCGACAAGCCGACCATCGCCAAGCTGATCGAGCAGCCATACACGTCCGACACCGCCGAGTTCGATGCGCTCCGCGCCGGCCAGGTGGACTACGGCTACATCCCGACCGCGGACCTGGCCCAGCGGGCGACCCTGGCCCGTCACGGGTACACCTTCAAGCCCTGGCTGGACTTCGGGATCGTGTACTTCCCGGTCAACTTCACCAATCCCAGCAGCGGAAGGCTCTTCAAGCAGCTCTACCTCCGCCAGGCGATCCAGCACCTGGTCAACCAGCCCCTGATGATCAGCAAGATCTTCAAGGGCTACGCCAGCCCGACCTACGGGCCGGTGCCCGCCAACATCGCCAACCCATTCCTGTCCCCCTACGAGAAGGACAATCCCTATCCGTACAATCCCAGCGCCGCGCTCCGCCTGCTGAAGTCGCACGGCTGGACGGTACACCCCAACGGCATCTCCACCTGCGCCAGCCCCGGGACCGGGGCCGGCCACTGCGGGGCCGGGGTGGCCAGCGGGGCGCAGCTGCAGTTCAACCTGCAGTACGCCAGCGGCAATGCCACCACCACCCAGGAGATGGAGGCCCTCCAGTCCTCGCTGTCGCAGGCCGGGATCAAGATCAACCTCAGCGAGGCGCCCTTCAACACCGTGATCAGCACCGCCGTGCCCTGCAACGCCAAGACCGGGGCCGGCTGCAAGTGGGACATGGAGAACTGGGGGGGCGGCTGGGTCTACGTGCCCGACTACATGCCCACCGGCGGTGAGATCTTCGCCGGCGGGGCGGCGTCCAACAACGGCGGCTACAACAACCCCATCAACAACAACAACATCAAGAAGACCCACACCGCCAACGGCTACGCGGCGATGTTCAACTACGAGAACTACATGGCGACCAACCTGCCGGTGGTCTGGATCCCGAACCAGGACTACTCGCTCTCCGAGGTCAAGAACACCCTCAGGGGCTGGGACCCGCAGGACCCCTACCTCAACATCTACCCCCAGGACTGGTACCTGACCAAGAAGTAGCCGCCGGGCTCCGAGGCGATCCCGGCCCCATGGGGCCGGGATCGCCGCTATCATCGACAGACCAGGGGTGGGGGACGGTCTCCCCACACCCGGGCCGTCGCTCCCGGCGGCGGCCCTCCAACGACCGCCGGAGGAGGCCAGAGGTCGAGCCATGACGGGCTACCTGATCCGCCGCGTGATCCAGGCACTGGTGGTGGTCGTGGGGGTGACCATCATCGTCTTCATCCTGCTCCACCTGCTCCCGGGCGGACCGGCCCGGGCGGTGCTGGGCCAGCGCGCCACCAAGGTCGCGATCGCGGCCTTCGACAAGGAGTACGGGCTGAACAAGCCGCTCCCGGTCCAGTACGTGACCTGGGTGGGCCAGCTGGTGCGCGGCAACCTGGGCTTCTCCTACAAGCTCAACCAGAGCGTGGACTCCCTGCTCTCGGAGAACCTGCCCCGCACCGCGATCCTGGTCGGGATCGCGGCGGTGCTGGCCACCGTGGTCGGGGTCAGCCTCGGGATCTGGCAGGCGGTCCGCCGCAATCGGGTGGACGACTACGTGCTCACCGGCGCCTCCTTCCTCTTCTACGCCATGCCCACCTTCTTCCTCGGCCTGATCCTGATCATCATCTTCAGCGCCACCCTCCAGTGGCTGCCCCCCACCGGGCCGGACGGCACCGTCCCGATCTGGGACCAGATGACCAACCTGATCCTCCCGGTGGCCACCCTGACCCTGGTCTACATCGCCCTCTACAGCCGCTACATGCGCTCGTCGATGCTGGAGAACCTGGTCCAGGACTACGTCCGCACCGCCCGCTCCAAGGGCGTCTCCCCGCGGCGGGTCCTCTTCCGCCACGTCCTCCGCAACGCCGTGATGCCGCAGATCACGATCCTCGGCCTCTCGCTCCCCGGCATCCTCAGCGGAGCCTTGATCACCGAGGCGCTCTTCAACTATCCCGGGATGGGATACCTGTTCTGGACCGCCGCCCAGCAGCAGGACTATCCGATCCTGCTCGGGGTGACCCTGATCGTCGGCATCGCGACCGTGATCGGATCCCTGGTCGCCGACCTCCTCTACGCGGCGGTCGACCCCCGCATCCGGTACGCCTGATGGCGACGCCAGCCGCGACCCGCCGAGTGGGAGGACCCTCGCCATGCTGACTCCGAACATCGCCGACGAGGTGATCGCCCCGGTCGGCATCGGCACCGCCCTGCCCGAGGGTGGTGAGGCCGCCACGTCGGGCAGCCTCTTCCGGCTGATCTTCGAGGTCTTCGTCCAGAACAAGCTGGCCGTGATCGGCGTCGGGATCGTCATCTTCATGGTCCTGTTCTGCTTCGTCGGCCCGCTGATCTACCACACCGACCAGGTCCACGTGAACCTCAACGACACCACCCTCGCCCCCGGCCTCCACCACCTGCTGGGGACCGACAACGTGGGCTACGACGAGCTCGGCCGCATGATGCTGGGGGGTCAGACCTCGCTGGAGGTGGGGCTGGCCGCGGCCATGCTGGCCACCACGGTCGGGGTGCTCTACGGGGCGGCGGCGGCGTTCCTGGGCGGCTGGATGGACAACCTCATGATGCGCATCGTGGACGCCTTCCTCGCCATCCCCTCGCTCTTCCTGCTCCTCTTCCTGGCCACCATCTTCGTGCCCAGCGTCCCCCTCTTGATCATCGTGATCGCCTTCATCGCCTGGCTGGTCCCCGCCCGTCTGATCCGCGGCGAGGCGCTCAGCCTGCGCACCCGGGAGTACGTCCAGGCGGTCCGGGTGATGGGTGGGGGCTCGCGCCGGATCGTGCTGCGCCACATCATCCCCAACGCCTTCGGCACCATCGTCGTCAACGCCACCTTCCAAGTGGCGGATGCCATCCTCCTCGTCGCCTATCTCAGCTACCTGGGCCTGGGGATCCCGCCGCCCGCCGCCAACTGGGGGCAGATGCTCTCCGACGGCGTCAACTACACCTTCGCCGGCTACTGGTGGCTGATCTGGCCGGTGGGCGCGTTCATCGTCCTCACCGTGGTCGCCTTCAACTTCATCGGCGACGCCATGCGCGACGCCCTGGAGGTCCGCCTCCAGCGGCGCTGAGCCGGGGGCCACCGCGATCCCCCGCCCGGGGCATCGCGCCTCCCGGCCGGGGCGTTACGGTGGGCCGAGGGAGCCGGCCGGGCACGCGCCGCAATGGCCACTCGCGGCCGGCGCCGCTCTCCGGTCCGGTCAGGCGGCCGGCTGGAGCGGGAAGTGGCAGGCCGCCAGGTGCTGGGGGCCGAAGGACCGCATCGGCGGCTCGGTCTCGGCGCAGAGCGCCTGGGCCCGAGGGCAGCGGGTGCGGAAGCGACAGCCGCTGGGGGGATTGACCGCCGACGGCAGCTCGCCCTGCATGGTGTTGTCGCCCTTGTTGCGCTCCACCCGCGGGTCGGGGATGGGGATGGCCTCGATCAGGCCCGCGGTGTACGGGTGGGCGGCCTTGTCGTAGAGGACCTGGCTGGGCCCGACCTCGACCAGCTTGCCGAGGTACATGACCCCGATCCGGTCGGCGATGTACTTCACCACCGACAGGTCGTGGGAGATGACGATGTAGGTGAGGTCGTGGCGCTGCTGCAAGCTGTTCATGAGATTGAGGATCTGGGACCGGATCGAAACGTCCAGGGCCGACACCGGCTCGTCGGCCACGATCAGCTTGGGATTGAGGGTGAGCACCCGGGCGAAGCCGATCCGCTGCCGCTGCCCCCCCGAGAACTCGTGCGGGTAGAGGTCGACCGACTTGGGGCTGAGCCCGACCTCCTGGAGCAGCTCGCGGACCCTGGCGTCCTGCTCCTTGCGGTTGCCGATCCGCTGCACCGCCAGCGGCTCGCGGATGATCGTCCCCACCCGCATCCTCGGGTCCAGCGACGCGTACGGGTCCTGGAACATCAGCTGGAGGTCGCGACGGCGGCGGCGGAGCTCGCGCCCGCGCAGCCGGGAGAACTCGGAGCCGTCGAACCAGATCTGACCGGTGTCGAGCTTGTCCAGGGCCACGATCAACCGGCCCAGGGTGGTCTTGCCGCAGCCGGACTCGCCCACGAGACCGAACGTCTCGCCCTTGCGGACGCTGAAGGACACGTCGGAGACCGCCTTGACCGAGCCCACCTTGCGCTGGAGCACGGCCCCGGAGGTGACTGGGAACTCCTTCACCACGTGGCGGAGGTCGAGGAAGGCGGCCTGCGGGGCGGTGGGCATCGCCACCTCGGGGCTGGCGTCGGTCGAGGTCAACCGCGATCCCCCTCGATGCTAGGTGGCCGCCCCGACCGGGGCCGAGGCCCCGACCTGGCCGACCGGGTTGAAGCAGGCGTACGGATGGGCCGGGTCCGTGCCTCCCAGCTCCGGCTCGGCGTCGCGGCACACCTGGGTGGCGAAGCGGCAGCGGGGCTGGAAGCGGCACCAGGTCGGGGGCCGGGAGAGGTCTGGCGGCAGCCCGGGAATGCTGTACAGGGCGTCCGTCTGGACCTGGTCCAGCCGCGGGATCGAGGCCAGCAGGGCCTCCGTGTACGGGTGGTGGCGGTTGGCGAAGAGCTCGGCGGTCGTCGCCTCCTCCACGATCTTGCCGGCGTACATCACCATCACCCGGTCGGCCCGCCCCGCGATCACGCCGAGATCGTGGGTGATCAGCAGCACCGCCATCTTGAGCCGTTGCTTCAGCTCGGTGAGCAGGTCCAGGATCTGGGCCTGGATGGTGACGTCGAGGGCGGTGGTGGGCTCGTCGGCGATGACCAGCTTGGGCTCGCAGGCGAGGGCCATCGCGATCCCCACGCGCTGGCGGAGGCCGCCCGAGAGCTGGTGCGGGTAGTAGTCGATCCGCTCCTCGGGGCGGGGCATCCCCACCAGCTTGAGGACGTCCAGCGCCCGCTCGCGGGCGGCCGCCCGGGACACACCCTTGTGGATCCGCACCCCCTCGGAGATCTGGTTCCCGACCGTCATCGTCGGGTTGAGCGAGGTCATCGGGTCCTGGAAGATCACCGCCACATCGTTGCCGCGGATGTGGCGCATCTCCCTGTCGTGGAGCGGCACCAGGTCGCGCCCGCTCAGGCGGACCTGGCCGCCGGCGATGTATCCCCCGGTCGGCAGCAGCTTCATGATCGACATGCCGGTCATGGTCTTGCCGCAGCCGGACTCGCCCACCAGCCCGAGGGTCTCGCCCTCGCCGATCGTGAGGGAGACACCGTCGACGGCCTGGACCACCGACCGGCGCTGACGGATGTAGGTCTTGAGCTGCTCGATCTCGAGGACGGCTGGCATCGGAGCTACAGGGGGCCTCGTTCGTGAGGGGGCTGGACGGTGGGGCGCAGTATACCGTGCGATCCCAGGCCCAGCGGGTGGCCGCGTGCGCTCTCGGGCGCGGCCGGGGCGCGGCGGTCCGAAGCCCTCTGCGTGCTCGGGTGGCGCCGATCAGGATGCCGGCCCGGAGCCCTCCTCGCCCGCTCCCTCCGCCGGCGGTGCTCCGCCGTGCCCTGCCCGCGGCGGCGAGCATCCTCATCCTGGCGCTGGTGGTCGTCCACGCCCGGCCCGGCGCCCTGGCCACAGCGCGGGGTCGCTTCGATCCCACCTTCCGCCTCCCCCTCGTGGGCGTGACCGTCGCCTAGTCCCTCGCCGAGGGCTGACAGTGGCACCGCCGGCTGTCGCCATCGGGGCTGGACCACAGCGGGACCGAGACCACCCGCATCGACCGCGCCGGCCCTTCGCCGCCCTCCCGCCGGCGGAAGCTGGCGCGGGCGGTCCTCCTCCGTCAGCCCGTGCGCCGCCTGCTCGTCGCCGTCGGCGTCTCGTCCTCCCCCTCCGCCGCGATCGCCCCGTTCGACCGCGCCTTCGACCGGGTCCTCGTCACCGGCATCGGCGGGGTGGTGTCCCTGTGCGTCCGCCGGCCGCCCGGCCTACCTCAGCCTCGCCCCCCCCGGAGCGGTCGGGCTTCGGTCGCCGCCGGGAGCCGGCGGCGGTCCGCAACGGCCACCCGCCGGGGTTGGCGCGCACCGGGGGCGGGTACAATCGCCTCGCGCCTGAGTCTGGGCGAGAGCGCAGGCCGGTGCCGGCGCCGACTGCGGCAGGAGGGTAGGAGTGGCTCGACGGCCGATGCGGGGGCGCATCCAGCGCTCGCCCGGGCGTCCGACGCGCTCGAAGCCGACCCCGGTCGAGGAGCAGAAGGAGGAGACCATCGAGCTCGAGGGCACGGTGGTCGAGCCGCTCCCCAATGCGATGTTCCGGGTCGAGCTCCAGACCGGCCAGACCGTCCTCGCCTACATCTCCGGGAAGATGCGCAAGAACTACATCCGCACCCTGATCGGCGACCGGGTGCGGGTGGAGATCAGCCCCTACGACCTCACCCGGGGCCGGATCACCTTCCGCTTCCGGTAGGCGCGCCGGTCCGGTCCGGCTCCGCCCCGGGCCCGCCCCCAGCCCCCCCGGGAGGCGGGGCGGTGGCGCTCCCCGCTGGTGGTCCGGCGGATGGGCGGGACGGAAGGACCGCGGCGGGGGTGGCGCCCCTGCTCGCGAGGGCCCAGGGTGCGCGTGGGTGGCGGGCGAGGCGCCCCCCTAGGGGGCGGAGCCGGTGCGCCCGGCGGGGCCGGATCCCCCGGCCATCGCGGTGAGGGTTCGGCGCAGCCCCTCGTCGAGCGGCACCTGCGGGCGCCAGCCGCAGGCCCCTTCCAGGCGGGTGCAGTCGAGGGCGCTGCGGCGCAGGTCGCCGGCGCGGGGCGGCCCGTGGCGGGGCGGGGCGTCCCGGCCGGCGATCCGGGCCAGCCGGTCGTGGACGTCCAGCACCGTGGTCTCCACGCCGGTGCCCACGTTGTACACCCCCGGGGGCAGGGTGAGGGCGGCCACGGTGGCCGCCACCACGTCGTCGACGTACACGTAGTCGCGGCTGTTGCGGCCGTCCCCGTTGACGGTGGCCACCTCGCCGCGGAGCAGGCGCCGGGCGAAGATCGCCACCACCCCGGCCTCGCCGTGGGGGCTCTGGCGGGGCCCGTAGACATTGGCGAAGCGGAGGGAGACGGTGGGGAGGGCGAGGCTCCGGGTGAAGGCCGCGCCATAGCCCTCGCCGGCCAGCTTGGCGGCGCCGTACGGGGAGGCGGGGCAGGTGGGGTGATCCTCGGGGGTGGGGAGCACCGACGCCTCGCCGTAGACCGTCCCCCCCGACGACGCCAGCACCGCCCGCCCGACCCCCGCCGCCCGGGCGGCGGCCAGCACGCTGACGGTGCCGAGGACGTTGACGCGGGCGTCGTGGCGCGGATCGGCGACCGATCGGCCCACCTCGATCTGGGCGGCGAGGTGTATCACCGCCGCCGGCCGCTCCCGCGCCAGCACCCGGGCCAGCCACTCGCCGGCCACGTCGGCGGTGTAGAGGCGGGCGGCCTCCGGCACCTGGTCGCGCCGTCCGGAGCTGAGGTCGTCGACGACGGCCACCGAGTGCCCCAGCTCCAGCAGGCGATCCACCAGTGTGCTGCCGATGAAGCCGGCCCCCCCGGTGACGACCACCCTCAACCGCGGTGCTCCTCCGCCGCGGCCGGATCCGCGGTGCTGGCGCCGGCCTCGGCGGTGGGGGCCGGACTGCCGCGGAGCCGCTCCAGCAGCCCCTGCTCGGGCAGCCGCAGACGGCGTCCCAGCCGGCGGCCCAGGCGCGCCGCGTGCACGCTCGCCAGCTGGTCGGACTCGCCGCCGCCCTCCGGCCCTGCCCGCCGGCGGGCGGGCGGGCGGCTGTCCCAGTGGCGGATGTAGAACGCGGCCTTGATGGCGGTGTAGGGGACGCCCACCAGCCGTCGTTGCTCGGCGGCGGGGTCGACCAGGTCCCAGACCGCCCCGAAGCGCTGCAGACGTGCGGGGGTGGCGACGAAGGCTCGCTCGACCTGGCCGTCGGTGAACCGCAGGGCCACGCGCGGCAACCGCTCCAGCTCCTTGGCCGAGGGCACCGGCGGGTTGCCGCCCACCAGGATCTGGCGGAGCGAGGTGAGCGGGATCAGGGCGCGGCGCGCGTTGCTGCCGAGGTTCTCCACCGCCAGGTCCAGGAAGGGGTCCTCCATCTGCAGCGCCGGCACGGTCCCGTAGAGCACCTCCCCGTCCAGGAACGAGACGACGACGTCAGGCATCGCCCCACGTCTCGGAAGGCCGCCCCGGCTGCTCCACAACCCACGATGGTGGGGGTCCGGAGGCGCGGGGGGAGCCCCCTTGCGATGCACGCGGTGAAGCTGTTGGCGATCCGTGACCGGGGCGCGGCGGGATCGCGACTGCTGGGACGTGGCCGCCGGCGCCACCCTGCGGGTACGGTAGGCGCATCTGCGGATGGGCCCGACGCCGGCTGGCCGGCCGCGCCGGGCCGGCCACCGCCACAGGGCCGGCAGCCGGCCGAGGAGGGTGACGTCCACAGCGAAGGATCCGGGTCGCGGGCGGGGGCCGCTCCGGCGCGGCGACCCCGGCGACCGCGGCGGGCGTCGTTCGCGGTCCAGTTCGCCGGGATCCTCCTCGTCCTCGGGGTGGTGACCGCGATCGGGACCGCCGCGGTTCCGCTCTATCAGTCGCAGCGGGACCGACAGGTGCTCGGCCTCGACAGCGCGGCGCGCGCCGCCACCGTTGCGGGGGCCGTCGTCACGGCCCAGACCGCCGACGCCGCCCGCGGGGCGGCCTGCCAGGTCGCGCGCCTGCAGCAGACGGTGACCAGCTTCGAGAGCGGGCGGGTAGCGCTGCGGGCGACCGCCGCCTTCTACGCCGCCGCGGCGCCGGTGGGCGATGTGGTCGCCTTGGTGGGCCCGACCGGCGCGCCCCTGGCGGTGCAGCCGTCCAGCCCCTCGCTGCCGCTGCAGACGCTGGTCACCCCCGGCCTCACCCGGCTCTGCCGCGGCGCTTCGAACGGGTACTTCGCGGTCGGTCGGAATGGTCGCCTCTCTGCCGTCGGGGTGGCGCCGGTCCTGCTGCGGGGGCGTCTCCTGGGCGCGGTCTGCTACCTGCGTCCGCTGGGCCCGGGCCTGGTGACCAGCCTGCGCACGACGCTCCTCGGCGGCGGCCGACGCTACGGCGTCGCCGTCGTCAACGGCGGACGCTTCGCGGCGCCGGGCCCCTTCCTCGGCTTCCAGGCGGTGCCGGGGGGGCGCCTCCCGCGTGTGCTCGTGCGCGCGCTGCGGGGGCGGCGGGGTCCGGTGCAGGCGACGGTCGGCGGGGTGCCGACGGCGCTCGCGGCCAGCGGGCTGCGGGGACCGCTGGGCGCCCCCGTCGGCTCCGTCCTGGTGGCGGAGCCGCTGGCGCCGCCGGGCACCGCGGTTGGCGATCTGGTCGCGCCGGTGGCGCTGGCGGCGGTGCTGGTGCTGACGGTGGCGATGGTGGCGGTCTACCTGGTCGTCGAGCACTACCTGGCCCGGCCGCTGCGCCAGCTCGGGGCGGCCGTCGCACGGCTCCGCGAGGGCGACTACAGCCGGCCGGTGGAGGCGGCCGGCGCCGACGAGATCATCCGCCTGGCGGCCAACTTCGATCTGATGCGCGAGCGCCTGCACGCCCAGCTGGTGGGCGCCACCGGACGCACCCAGATCGCCGCCGCCCTCAACAGCGCGGAGCCGATCGACCAGGCTCTGCACGCCGTGCTGCGGGCGCTGGCCGACCTCCTCCACGCCGGCCTCGCGGTGCTGATCACCCGGTCTGGGCCGGAGCCGGGCGACGACCTGCGGGTGGCGGCGGGCACCCGCGCCGAACTGCCGGCGTGGAGCGTGCTGACGTCGTCACCGGGCCTGCTGGGCTCGCTCGCCCGCCGTCCGGCGACGGTGGTCCGCGACCAGCTCGCCGACCTCGACCGCGGCCCGCTGGAGCAGACGCTGGGCCTCCGCGACTGCCTCGCGGTGCCGCTCCAGCTGGGTGAGCGCGCCCGGGGCCTGCTGGTGGTGGGCAACAAACGCCTTCCCTACACCGCCGACGACCGGATGCTCTGCCAGTCGGTGGCGGACCAGATCCTGGTGGCGATCGAGAAGAGCGTCCTGCTGGCCGTGTCGCAGCGCGAGGCCAACACCGACGCCATGACCGGGCTGTACAACTATCGCTTCCTGCGCGGCTACCTGGACCAGCAGGTGAATGTCGCCGACCGCATGGGCAGCTCGCTGACGGTGCTGATGCTGGACCTCGACCACTTCAAGGCCCTCAACGACGCCCACGGTCACCAGGCCGGCGATGCCGCCCTGCGAGCCTTCGGGCGCAAGCTGATGGAGAGCGTCCGTCGCTCCGACCTCGCGGCCCGCTACGGAGGCGAGGAGTTCACCGTGGTCATGACCAACACCGGCCGCGCCGATGCCGAGGTGGTGGCGGACAAGATCCGCCAGGCGGTCCGGTCGATGCCGATCCCGCTGCCCGACGGTCGGGTGCTGCGCTGCTCGGTGAGCATCGGCGGGGTGGTGTTCCCGGAGGGGTCGGGCGGCGACCGGGACCTGCTGGCGCTGGCCGACCGCGCCCTCTACACCGCCAAGCGCAACGGCCGCGACCGGGTCGAGTTCCTCGACCTGCGCGCCCCCGACCCCGCCGCAGTGGCCACCCACTGACCGAAGGGTCGCGCAACCCGAGGTGGGCGGGCCGAGGCCCGCCCACCCGAGTCAGTGCGATGGGAGCCGGCCGAACCCGATCGGTCCGGCCGGAGCCGAGGTCAGGCCGAGGCCCCGTTCGAGCCCGCCCCCTCGGCTCCGCCAGCGGGCGGAGCGACGCGGACGCGAGTCCGCCGCCGGGTGGTCCGGGTGGCGGCAGCGGCGGTGGTCGCCCGCCGCCTGGGAGCGGCGGCGCTCCTCGTCGTGGGACGACGCCGAGTCGTCGCGGTGGCGCTGGCGGCGGTGCTCCGGCGACGCGGGGCAGCCACCCGGGTGGTGGTCGCCCGCCGGGTGGTGGTGGTCCGCTTGGCCGCCGTGGTGCGCTTGGCGGCGGTGGTCCGCCGAGCGGTAGGGGTCCGCGCCGGGGTGGCCCGCTTGGTGGTGGACCGCTTGGCCGCCGTGGTCCGGCGCGCGGTCCCGGCGGTGCGCCGGGTGGTGCTGGCGCGAGTGGTCCGTCTGGCTCCGGCGGCGGCACGACGCGGGGTCGCGGCCCGCCGCGCGGTGGTGGTGGTGGCGCGAGCGGTGGTGGTCAGCTTGCGCTCGAGCACCGCCAGCCGGCGCTCCAACGCCCGCAGCTGAGTCGTGATCGCCCGGGTGAGGGCGGTCGTCGTCGCCCGCGTCGCGGTGCGGGTGGTGGCGCGACGCGCCCCGACCGCCCGCGTGCGGGTGGTGCGTCGCGCCGCGGTGGCGCGGCTCCCGGCGCCTGCCGAGGCGGTGCGCCGGGTGGTCCGAGCGGTGGCGCGAGGCGCGGCCCGTCGCCGCGTCGTACGCCTTCCTGTGGACTTGGGCATGTGTCGGAATCCTCCTGGTTCAGCGCAACGTGGGTGTGGCGCTTGCTGATGCGTCGACCCCCACCGAGACGGTGGCGGGTGCGGCTGGGGTGATGGGCCTGAACGGCTGCGGCCAGAGAGATGGCTCCCGCTCCACGATCAGGTACAGCATCACAGACGTGGAGCACAATGTCAATCGGTGTGCCGTCGATGGCTTCCACATCGTCCGCCGGTGTGCCTGGCCGCGCCCGTCGCGGATGTCTATACTGCGCGCCATGATCGGTGCCCGTGCCGAGGCCGACGCCGACCTCTTCACCACCGCCCAGCACCAGTTCGATCTGACCGCGGAGCTGCTTCACCTCGACGACGACCTGCACGCCATCCTCCGCCAGGTCAAGCGGGTCCTCAAGGTCCAGTTCCCGGTGCGCCACGACGACGGGCGGATCGAGGTCTACAGCGGCTGCCGCGTCCACCACAACATCGCTCGCGGCCCGGCCAAGGGCGGGATCCGCTACGAGGCGTCGGCCACCGTCGAGCGGACCAAGGCGCTGGCGATGCTGATGAGTTGGAAGTCGGCGGTGATGGACCTCCCCTTCGGCGGCGCCGCCGGCGCGGTGGCCATCGACCCGCAGACGTTCAGCCAGCGCGAGCTGGAGCGGCTGACCCGACGCTTCACCACCGAGATCCGTCTCCTGCTCGGGCCCGAGCGCGATATCCCCGCCCCCGACATCGGCACCACTCCCCAGGTGATGGCCTGGATCATGGACACGATCTCGATGCACGAGGGCTACTCGATCACCGCCGCGGTGACCGGCAAGCCGATCGAAGCGGGCGGGTCGCAGGGCCGCCACGAGGCGGCCGGCCGGGGACTGGCGACGGTGCTGCTCCACGCCATGCGCCGCTCCGGTCTGGAGCTGGGCGGAGCCACCGTGGCGGTGGATGGCTACGGTGCGGTGGGACAGACCTGCGCGCGCCTGCTTCGCGACGCCGGCTGCCGGGTGGTGGCGGTGGCCGACCGCACCGGTGGCTGGACCTGCGGCGATGGATTGGACCTCACCGTCCTGGAGCGTGCCAAGCTGGCCGGCACGCCGGTCTCGGCGGGCGTCGTCGCCGGGGAGCCGATCACTCGCGCCGAGCTGCTCAGCCTGCCGGCCACGGTCCTGGTGCCGGCCTCCACCGAGTCGGTGCTGCACGCCGGCAACGCCGCCGGGGTGCGAGCCCGGGTGGTCGCCGAGGGGGCCAACGGTCCCGTCACCCCGGCAGCCGATGCCATCCTCGCCGACATGGGGGTCCTCGTCATCCCCGACATCCTCGCCAACGCCGGCGGGGTCACCGTCTCGTATTTCGAGTGGGTGCAGGACCTCCAGTCCTTCTTCTGGGAGGCGGGCGAGATCGACGCCCGGCTGGAGCAGGCGATGATCCGTGCCGGCGACGCGGTCTGGGCGCTCGCCGACGCGCAGGGGCTCTCCCTCCGCCAGGCGGCCCACGCCATCGCGGTCGGCCGGGTGGCGCGCGCCAGCGCGGTGCGCGGGATCTATCCCTGAGTCGCTGGGCCGCGCTCAGCCGCCGGGGCGAGCTCCGGTCAGCCCCGGATCGGGGTAGGGCGGGGACAGTCGGGTCGGTCGGTAGTCGAACCGGTACCCGACCCCGATGACCGCGTGCAGATAGGTCGGCAGGTGAGGTTCGGGCTCGACCTTGCGGCGCAGCCGGTAGACGTGCGCGTCCAGCGAGCGCACCTCGAGGCGCTCGCCGCGGCGCCACACCTGCTCGATCAGCTGCTGGCGGGAGACGACCGAACCGGCCTGCCCGGCGAGGGTGGTGAGGATGCGGAACTCGATCGGGGTCAGCGCCACCGGTCGCCCGTCGCGCCACACCTCGTGCCGGCCGAGGTCGATCGCGAGACCGGGAAACTGCAGCCGCTGGGGCGGCTCGACCCCGCCCACCGGCCGGGAGCGGCGCAGGTGGGCGTTGATGCGCGCCACCAGCTCCCGCACCCGGAAGGGCTTGCGGACGTAGTCGTCGGCGCCCACCTCCAGCCCCACCACCACGTCCACGGTGGAGAGCTCGCAGCTGAGGATGATGACCGGGACCCAGATCCCCGACGCGCGCAGACGCCGGCAGAGCTCGATCCCGTGCAGTCCCGGAAGGTTGAGGTCGAGCAGGATGAGGTCGACCGCCTCGCCCCGCGCCATCGCCAGGCCGGCGGGACCGTCGCCGGCCACCAGCAGCTGGTAGCCGTGCTCCTCCGCCACCAGCCGGAGCATCCCTGACACCGCGGGGTCGTCGTCGATGACGAGGATGCGCGCGCCGCCCGCGGGCACGCTCATCGGCTCGGCCTCCACCTCGGGTCGGGCCGTCACGATCGAACCGGTCACCGGCCGATTCTCTGGGCGGGGCGCGAAATCGCCTCCCCCGCCCCGGGCACACTTCCGTAACAACCTCGGACGGCTCGTAACGCTCGGCGCACCGGGGGGGCCGCGCTGACGGCGGTGTCATTCGGGGCTCCGCCGGGGTCGGGCGTCCCCTACCATCGATCGAGAGCCATGCCCCGCCTCCTCCGACCCCGCCTCCTCAGCGCCGCCCTCGGCGTCGCCCTCGTCGCCGCCGCGGCGGTCCTGCTGCTGCCCCCGTTGCTGGGCATCGCCCACCGCGGGGCGGCCGACCACCGCGCCCTGCAGCGCTGGCTGGGGGCAAAGGGCGCCATCACCAAGGTGGTGGTGGCACCCCCTCCCAGTGGCGCGACCCTTGTCCCGGGCTGTGGAAGCGGTCCCAGCGGCGCGGACTACGCCCTCATCCAGTTCCCGAGCCTGCCGGGGACCGAGGGGGTGGCCGCCAGCGGCACCTGGAGCCTGCTCACCCAACGCTCGGTGGTGCACTGGGGGGCGTCGCCGGCCCCCGGCGGGGTCGGCAACGTGCTGATCGCCCTCCACCGCGAGCCGAACTTCGAGACCCTGGGACAGCTCCGGCCGGGCGACGCCATCGTCCTCGTCAACCGCGCCTGCCGCCACTTCACCTACCGGGTCACCCGCACCTGGGTGCTGGACCCCAGCCAGGTGACCCAGCTGGCCCCGGTGACGGGAGCCCGCGTCCTCACCGTGATCACCTGCACCCCGCTCTGGATCGATACCCAGCGGCTGGTGATCCGGGCCCGACTCATCCCGGCCTGACCCGTCCGGGGCGGGCGTCCTGCGGCCGGACCACCACATGCGGTGGGTGGCCAGCGCATCGCCCACTACATCCGGGGCCCCGCCGGTTCGGACCGGCTCGGGCTCTGGTATGCTCTCGGTCCACACCGTCGCCGCCAGCCGGGTGACGCCCCGGCGCCGGGGCAGCACCGCCGCAGAGGAGGACCCCGTGGACGTTGAGCTCGGCCGCGGCAAGCGAGCTCGGCGCGCCTACGGATTCGACGAGGTGGCGCTGGTTCCGGGGAAGGTCACCATCAACCCCGACGAGATCGACATCACGCTTCGACTCGGCGACCTGCGGATCGCGATCCCGATCCTGGCGGCGGCGATGGACGGAGTGGTCGATCCCCACTTCGCGGCTGAGATGGGGCGCCTGGGCGGGCTCGCGGTGCTCAACCTGGACGGGCTCGCCTGCCGCTACGACGATCCCTCCACCGTGGTGGACGAGATCGCCGAGGCGCCGCGCGACCGGGTGCAGGCGATCCTCCAGGACCGCTACCGGCCGCCCGCCCGCGACGAGCTGATCGGCCGCCGGATCCAGGAGATCAAGGCCGAGGGCATCCCGTGCGCCGTCTCGACCGTCCCCGCCGAGGCCGAGCGCCGGCTCCCGATCGCGGCCGAGGCCGGCGCCGACGTCTTCGTGGTCCAGGGGACGGTGATCACCGCCCGCCACATCTCCCGCTCCTACCGCCAGCTGGACTTCACCCAGCTGGTGCGGGCCAGCCGGCTCCCGATCGTGGCCGGCAACTGCGTCGAGTACTACACCGCCCTGGAGCTGATGAGCTGCGGCATCGCCGGGATCCTGGTCGGGGTCGGACCGGGCGCCGCCTGCACCACCCGCGGGGTGCTCGGCGTCGGCGTCCCCCAGGTCACCGCCACCGCCGACGTCGCCGCCGCCCGCAACGACCATCGCCGCACCGGCGGCCAGCCCGTCACCGTGATCACCGACGGAGGGATGCGGGTCGGGGGCGACGTCACCAAGGCGTTCGCCGCCGGCGCCGACGGGGTGATGATCGGGTCGGTGTTCGCAGGGGCCAGCGAGGCCGCCGGGCGCGGCCACCACTGGGGGATGGCGACCCCCGACCCCAACCTCCCCCGCGGCACCCGGATCACGGTGGGGACGCGCGCCACGCTGAAGGAGCTGCTCTTCGGCCCGGCCCGGGTCGACGACGGTAGCCAGAACCTGGTGGGGGCGATCAAGACCGCGATGGGGGTGTGCGGAGCCCGCACCATCGAGGAGTTCCAGCAGACCGAGCTCGTGATCGCGCCCACGATCACGACCGAGGGCAAGCTCTGGCAGCAGGCCCAGCAGGTCGGGATGGGCCGCTGATGCTGGGTGGGGTCGACAGCGCGCTGTTGACCCCACCGGCGGGGCGGCCGGCGACCGTCGACGGGCCGATCCCGGCGGTGACCGCGACCGAGACGGTGCTGGTCCTCGACTTCGGCTCCCAGACCAGCCAGCTGATCGCCCGCCGGGTGCGCGAGGCCCACGTCTACTGCGAGCTGGTGCCGGGCACGGCTGCGGTCGCCGAGATCCGCCGGCGCCACCCGGCCGGGATCATCCTGAGCGGGGGGCCCGCCAGCGTCTACGACCCCGAGGCACCGAGGCCGGACCCCGAGATCTACGGTCTCGGCATCCCCATCCTCGGCATCTGCTACGGGATGCAGCTCCTCGCCCATGACCTCGGCGGCTCGGTCGAGCCCAGCCGCCGGCGCGAGTACGGTCCCGCCACCGTCACCATCGACGAGCCCGGCGGCCTCTTCGACGGTCTCCCGCCCCGGCTGCCGGTGTGGATGAGCCACGGCGACGTCATCCGTCGGCTGCCGCCCGGGTTCCACGCCGTCGCCCACTCCCAGGAGAGCCCGGTCGCGGCGATCCGCGACGAGGCCGGCCGGATCGGGATCCAGTTCCACCCCGAGGTGGTCCACACCCCGAGCGGCGCGGAGATCCTGCGCAACTTCCTCTATCGCGTCTGCGGCTGCCGGGGCCTGTGGGAGGCGGAGAGCTTCATCGAGCGGGCCATCGCCGAGGTGCGTGAGCGGGTGGGGGCGGAGCGGGTGATCTGCGCCCTCTCGGGGGGGGTGGACTCGGCCGTCACCGCCACCCTGGTGCACCGGGCCGTGGGCGACCAGCTCACCTGCATCTTCGTCGACAACGGCCTCCTCCGCCGCGGCGAGGGCGACCGGGTCCTCGACGTGCTCACCCGGACGATGCGGATGGACATCCGGCGGGTGGACGCCCAGGACCATTTCCTCACCCGGCTGGACGGCGTGGCGGATCCGGAGGAGAAGCGCCGCATCATCGGCAGGGAATTCATCGAGGTCTTCGAGGACGCCGCCACCCAGCTGGGGACGGTGCCGTTCCTGGCCCAGGGCACGCTCTACCCCGACGTCATCGAGAGCACCGCCTGGGACACCAGCCACGCCCACACGATCAAGACCCATCACAACGTGGGCGGCCTGCCGGAGCGGATGCGCTTCGACTTGGTGGAGCCGCTGCGCTACCTCTTCAAGGACGAGGTCCGCCAGGTGGGGCGCGGCCTCGGGCTTCCCGACGATGTGGTCCGGCGGCAGCCCTTCCCCGGCCCCGGCCTCGCCATTCGCATCATCGGCCCGGTGACCCGGGAGCGGCTGGAGACGGTGCGGGCAGCCGACTGGGTGGTCATCGACGAGATGAAGCGCAGCGGGCTCTACCACCAGGTCTGGCAGTCGTTCGCCATCCTCACCCCGATCAGCAGCGTCGGGGTGATGGGCGATGG
>Ga0307374_10006535_pt1 | contig 18269 bp, 18 predicted proteins | sample OX3MG_FD_202532 | JGI IMG/M metagenome (GOLD analysis project Ga0307374, IMG submission 202532) | Soil microbial communities from Risofladan, Vaasa, Finland - OX-3 | ecosystem: Environmental > Terrestrial > Soil > Coastal area > Acid sulfate soil | place: Finland: Risofladan, Vaasa | collected...
GGGCTTGGACGGCCGCAAGATGTCCAAGTCCTACGACAACGCGATTAATCTTTATGAGACCGAGGAATCGCTGAAAAAGAAAATCATGGCGGCCTACACCGATCCAACTCGGATCAAGGCCACGGACCCGGGCCATCCGGAGTCCTGCCCTGAAAATCCGCCCGGCTGTTCGGTTTTCGCCCTGCACAAGCTCTACGCCGACGCGGGGTTCGTCTCGCGCCGCGGCGAGGAATGCCGGGCCGGGAAAATCGGCTGCGTGGCCTGCAAAAAGGATTTATTAGCCGAGATGGAGCCTGCTTACGCTGATTTTAGAAAAGCCCGCGAAAGTTTCGCGGCCAAGCCCGGGCTGGTCGGGGAGATTATGGCCGAGGGTGCCAAAAAAGCCCGCGCCGTCGCGCAGGAAACCATGAAAAAAGTGCGCGGCGTAATGGGGATAAGCTGATGGCCTACGAAGTCCATTTGGAAATGTTCGAAGGGCCGCTGGACCTGCTCCTCTTCCTAATAAAGAAGGATGATCTCGACATCACCAACATCCCCATCGCCCGCATCACCGGCGAATACCTGTCCTATCTGGAAATCATGAAGGACTTGAACCTTGAAACCGCGGGGGACTTCCTGGTCATGGCCGCGACGCTCATGGCCATCAAGGCCAGAAGCCTTTTGCCCAGCCAGGACGAAGAAGCCGCCGCGAGCGAGGAGGAGGGTCCGGATCCGCGCGCCGAGCTCATGGCGCGCTTGATGGAGTACCAAAAATTCAAGGAAGCGGCCAAGTTCCTGGAGGCCTCCGCCGAGAAATCCAAGGACGTCTTCTACCGCGGCGCGCCGCGCTTCGACGACTCCCAGAAAACGCTCAATATCGGCATCTTCGATTTGCTGGAGTCCCTGCGCGAAATCCTGGACCGCTGCCCGGACAAGAGCCAGGAAATCGCGGGCGAGGAATTTCCCATCGAGGAGAAGATGGCCAAGATTCTCGCGCTCATCGACAGGAACCGCCGGGCCACTTTGCAGGAGATTTTCGCGGACGAGACTAAGCGCCGCGGCATCCTGAGCTGCTTCTTGGCGCTTTTGGAGCTGGTCAAGCTCCAAAAGGTTTTTATCCGCCAGGACGAGCCGTTTTCCGCCGTTTCGATCTACAAGAGGGAGGAGGTCGCCGATGTCGCCCGCTGAGGAAAAGACCGAGGAGAAGCAAGCTCCAACGAGAGAAGACATTAAGAAGGTTCTTGAATGCCTTCTTTTCATTACCGAGCAGCCGCTGCCGGTGGCCAAGCTCTGCCAGTGCGCCGGAACCAAGGACGCCGAAATGGTGACTGAGCTGGTCGGGGAAATCAAAACGGAATTGGAGCAAAAAAACTCCTCCGTCATGCTGGCCGAAGTGGCGGGCGGCTATCAGATGGCGACGCGGCCCGAGTTCGCAGCGCACGTCCGGAAACTTTTCGCGGATCGCATGACCATGAAGCTGTCGCGCGCGGCGCACGAGACGCTTTCCATTATCGCTTACAAACAGCCCCTGACCCGCGCGGAAATAGAAGAAATCCGCGGCGTCGACGTCATCGCGGCGTTGGAAACGCTTTTGGAGAAGCACTTGGTCAAGGTCGTCGGCCGCAAGGAGACCGTGGGCCGGCCCCTGATGTACGGCACGACCGTGGATTTCCTGCGACGCTTTGGCTTGAAGGGCCTCGAGGATATGCCGCCCTTGGAGAGCTTCGCGGCCGCGGAGCCATCGGCCGCCGCGCCCGCGTCCGAGCCGCCTGTTTCGCAAGAGGCCTCGGCGCAGCCCCAGGAGCAGAACTAAGGCCCGGCTGAATGAAGATTATCCTGGCCGCGGGCGAAGCGGTCCCTTATTGCAAGACGGGGGGCTTGGCCGACGTGGTCGGGACATTGGCCCGGAAGCTTTCCGGACTCGGCCACGACGTCTGCCTGTTCCTTCCTAAATATCGCGGCCTCAAGAATGTCCCCGCGCGGCTTGAACGCGCGCCCATTGCGGTTTCCACTGGTCCCCATAGGCGGAATTTAAGCATCGCTTCGGCGTCAATGCCCCAAACCGCAGGAGTTTCCGGCTCTCTGCGGCTTTGCCTCGTTGATGATCCGGCGCTCTATGATCGCGACGGCCTGTATAACGCGGGCGGGAGAGATCATCCCGATAACGATCTCCGGTTTATCGTTTTTTGCCGCGCGGTGCTGGAGGGAGCCAAGGCGCTTGAGTTCCGGCCCGATATTATCCATGCCCATGATTGGCAGACGGGGCTTGTTCCGGCTTATTTGAAGCGCCATTATCGGGACGATCCTTTTTTTGCCCGCGCCGCCGGCGTCATGACCATCCATAACATGGCCTATCAGGGCAACTTCTCCAGGGAGTCCGCAGTACTGGCCGGTTTCGGTCCCGAAGACTTTAATTCGGAGACGCTCGAGTTCTACGGGAAAGTGAGCTTCCTGAAGGCCGGCATCGCCTTCGCGGACAAGCTGACCGCCGTCAGTCCGACCTACGCCCGAGAAATCCAGGAATCGAGCGAGAGGGGATTCGGAATGGAGGGGCTGCTTTCCAAGCGCCGCGATGATCTTGTCGGCATCTTAAACGGCCTCGACGTCGATTTTTGGAATCCCAAAACGGACAAGCGTCTTTCCAGAAAGTTCGACGCGCGCCAAGCCGCGGCGGGCAAGGCGGCGTGTAAAAAGGCTTTGCGAGATGAGTGCGGCTTGCGCCAGGAGCCGCAAAAGCCTTTGACCGCCGTGATTTCTAGATTCGACTACCAAAAAGGCCTGGATTTTGCGATCGCGGCTCTAGAGCCGCGGCTGGATCGCTGCCAATTGGCCGTTTTAGGAGACGGGGATTCAGGACTGGCCGAGGCTTTTTTCGCGCTGGCCCAGCGCCATCCTGGCGCGGTTTTTCTGCGTCATGGCTTCGATGAGGTTCTGGCCCACAGGATTTACGCCGCGGCGGATCTCTTTCTCATTCCTTCCCGCTTCGAGCCCTGCGGCCTGGGTCAGATGATCGCGATGCGCTACGGCGGGATTCCGCTGGCGGCCAAGACTGGGGGATTGTGCGACACGGTGTTCGAGGCGTCCGCGCCCGGCCGATGCGCCAACGGATTTCTGTGCGCGCCCAATGACGGCGCCGACTTGGCCCGCGCGCTGGATCGCGCGCTCGCGGCCTGGGGAACTCCGGATTGGAACGCGCGGGTTTCCTGCGCGATGTCGGGCGACTATTCCTGGGACAAGTCGGTGCCCCAGTACCTCTCCGTTTATGAGTCTGCTCTCAGGGCGCGCGGAAAATAGGCCATGAACATCGGGTTGCTTCTGCTTGCGGGAATTCTCGTTCCACTTTTGGCCATGAAGGCCGGCATTACGGTTTTGGAAAAATTTGGAGATTTGGTCACGATTAAAGCGGTGTCGGCCTCTTTTTTCCCAGGCACCGCAAGCCCGAAGTGGATTTATCTGCGAGAGATTCCGGTCCTGCCCCTGGCCGCGGGAATTTTTTGCTCCTGGGCCGCCGCGTGCGCGCTGAGCCTGCCGGCGGCGCGCTTTTTCGCGGAATTCGGAGGCGTCGGCGCGCCGAGGCCATGGATTGCGTGGGCCTACGTAGCGCCTATGGCTTTTGCGGGGCTCCTTCTCTACTTTCCGGAACTGCGGTCTTGCGAAAAGAAGAGCGCCGGCCTATGGGCATGGACCAAGGCGCCTGTCTTTGTGGGCGCCTTGGGCTTGACGGCGCTTTGGGGGGAAGTAATCGGCTTGGCGTTCCTGCTCCACGGTTTTTACCTGCTGGATCGCCGGCGCGACTGCCCAGACTGCGATAAAGCCAAGGACGAGCTTTGGTCCGAGCCCAAGCCGTGGCTTTGGCTGGGTGTCATGGGCTTATGCGGCCTGGCGGCCTCTATTGAGCGCTCCGGCCTTCCGTGGGACGCGCGCTTGAGTCACGCGGCCTTGCTTGGAGTTTGCGGCGCGGGTTTAGGCGTCCTTTCGATTTTGGGACGGATCGGCCTCTCACTCTACTTGACGGGCCGGCAGTCCGGCCGGCAGTCGTAAACTTGGACGCGGCTGCGGCAATAGGATCCGTCTAGAATGTTGAACCAGTTCCACGTGCATCCCGCGATGCCGATTTTATAGCGGCCGGAGGAGTCCGGGGTGGTTTGCGCGCTCTTGCCGATGGTCTCGTAGCTTTCCCCCTGCGTTTCGCAGTCCTTGACGATGGCGATTTTGACGCTGGGAACTCCGTGGCTTAAGGGGACTTGACCCTTGCGGCCGGCCAGAAAAATGCGGGGGTAGCCGATGCAGCCTGCCATGGATGCGGCCAGGGCTAGAAAAACAGCGGCTCGGAGTGTCCTTTTCATGGCGGCCAGGTCAGGGTAGCAAACTTTTTGTTTAGCGCGAGGTCCCGACGCCCTTCCGGTCGCAGTACGCGGCCAAAACGCAGCGGCTGCACCAGGGCGAGACCGGGACGCAGAGGTTCTGTCCGTAGGCGACCAGCAGGTCGTTGTAGATAATCCAATACTGCCGGGGAAGTTTAGCGCGCAAGGCCATCTCGGATTCTTCGGGCGTCCTGGTCTTGATGTAGCCCCAGCGGTTGGAGATGCGGTGGACGTGCGTGTCCACGCAGATGCCGGGCTTGCGAAAGCCCAGGGTGACGGTGAGGTTGGCAGTTTTTCTTCCCACGCCCTTCAAGGTCAGCAGTTCGTCGATGGTGGCGGGAACCTTGCCGCCGAAGCGGCCCAAAATATCCGCGCAGATGGCGTGAATGTGCGCGGCCTTGTTGCGGTAGAAGCTCACGGGATAAATCGCTTTTTCAATCGCCCGGCGGGAAAGCTTCAGCATGGTTCGGGGCGTCTGGGCCAGGGCGAAGAGCCGTTTGGAGGCTTCTTCCGTGGTCTTGTCCTTGGTGCGCAGGCTTAGCACGCAGGAGATGAGAACTAGAAAGGGGTCGCGGCTGTAGAGGCCGACGATGGGCGTTTTCCAGCGGGGGACTTCCTTTTTAAGCAGCCGGATGGCCGCGTGGATGTCGGCGTCCTTCATGGCGCGGCGCTATTGATGACTTTCACTAGGAAGTCCACGATAAAAGTTTCGTCCATGGGCCAGACGTAGACAAGCTCCGCCTTTGGGTATTGCCCGCGCAGTTTCTGGATGAGGCGGGGGATTTCATCCTCGGAGTGGATGCCGCCGCGCGTGTACATCGTCGTCGCCAGCACGATGCGGCCGTAGCCTTCCCGGATGAGCCCCGTCACCGCGGTTTCGACGTCGGGTCCGCAGAACTCGTTGTAGGCGGCCACGACCCTGCGTCCCAGGTTTTCTTGGAGTTTCTTGGCCAAGGCCGAGAGCCCCGCCTGGTATGGATCGGTTTTCGGCGTGCGCGGCCAGTTCCGAATTTCAGAATCCAGGGCCTTTTCCTCGGTGCTCATGTCCAAGCGGCCATTCGCTGCGCGTTCGGATTCCAGGCGTTTTAAGCGCGCAGTTTTATCCTTGGGAAAATCCGAGGGCGAACTGCCGTGTCCGATCAGGACGACCGCGTTTTTCATCTTTGGGCTCCGGATTAATTTTTGGCCCTTTCGTACTGCTTGGGCCAAGGAACGTCCGCGCCCAAGGCCTTGGCGGCGTGCAGCGGCCAGTAGGGATCGCGTAGAAGCTCCCGCGCCAGGAACACGGCGTCGGCCTTGCCTTGCGCCAGGATATCCTCGGCTTGGCGCGGTTCGGTGATGAGCCCCACGGCTCCTGTCAAAACATCGGCCTCGCGCCGGATAGTCTCGGAAAAGGGCGTCTGGTAGCCGGGGCCCAGCGGAATTTGCGCGTGAGGCACCATGCCGCCGCTCGAACAGTCGATGAGATCGACGCCCAGAACTTTGAGGCTCTTGGCCAAAGCGACGGAGTCGGGCAGGTCCCACCCGCCTGGGCTCCAGTCGGTCGCGGAGATGCGCGCGAACAAAGGAAATTCTTCCGGCCACTGCCGCCGGACGTTTTCCGCGATGGTGAGCGCTAGGCGCATGCGGTTGGCCGGGATTCCACCGTAGGAGTCGGCGCGATGGTTGGATAAGGGCGAGAGAAACTCGTGGACCAGGTAGCCGTGCGCGAAATGGAGTTCAAGGACTTCGAAGCCCGCTTGGCGGGCCAGCCGCGCGGCCTTGCCGAAGTCACGCGCGGCTTTCTCGACATCGGCGACGGACATCTCGCGGGGCATGGGGTATCCCGCGTCGAAAGGGAGGGCCGAGGGGGCGGGCGGGACCCAGCCGCCCTTGTCCGGAGCCACGCTCTTGCCGAAAGATTTATCCCAAGGGACCGGCGTCGAGCCCTTGCGCCCCGCGTGCGCGATTTGGATGCCGGGGACGGCGCCGCGCTCCTTGATAAAGCGCGTGATGCGCGCAAAAGCCTCGGCGTGGCGTTCGGACCAGAGCCCGGAATCCTGCGGCGAGATGCGCCCTTCCGGCGAAACCGCCGTCGCCTCCACCATGACTAGGGCCGCGCCGCCCACGGCCCGGCTGCCCAGATGCACTAAGTGCCAATCGGTGGGCAGGCCGTCCTCGCTCGAGTACTGGCACATGGGAGAGACGAACACGCGGCTCTTGAATTCGACGCCGCGGATTTTAAGAGGGGAGAATAGAAGCGGCCGGCTCATGGTTGTGCGCGCCGTTTTTTCTCGCGGCGCCGCCGTTATTATACACATAACGCCGCGGCCCAGGCCGCCGGACTTCGGCTCGGGCGGGAACTTTCCGGCGGCCTCGCTCGTATTACTTTTAAGGGCCTTCCAAAATGAAGGAGGCCGGAAGAAAAATGAGGCAACGGAGGGGAATGAAATGAATTATCGAAAAATGGCGTTGGCGGCGGCCGCGGGGTTTTGGCTCTGCGCCCCGCTTCGGGCGCAGAGCACGGCCAGCTTGGGCGCGGAGAGCGATCCGGGCTACGCGGCTTATATCGCGGCGCGCAAGGCGCGCTTGGAGCAGAATCTCCATCAGCACGTCGCGGTCATCAATCATCGGTTCGACGAGGAGATGGCGTTTCGCCGCAAGCTCAAGGACGAGCGGATCGCCTTCGAGAAGAAGCTGGAAAAACAGGAAGGCGATTTCCTGGATTCCCTCACAGGCAAGGATCCCCAATCTCGGTTGACGGCATGGTCGGGGTATTATGAAAAGACCGGCCGGGAGCGAGAGGAGTTTTACGCGTCTCTGCGGCAGGAAAGCCGAGAGTTCTGGGAAGCGCGCTTGGGGGCTGGCTTCTCCGCGCCTTCGGGAGCGGGAGCTTCGACCGCCGCGAAGTAGGCGTTTAAAGGAAGCGGGCGGGCGCGCTCCGGGGACGGGCGGCCCGCCCGCGATTTTCCCCTTGAAACCAAAGCCAATGAGAGCTAAACTTACAGGCATGAAACGCCCTCGCGCCGAACCGCTCTTGCTTGCGTCATTTTCGCTGGTGCTGACGGCCTTGGCCGCGCCCGCCGTTTTCGCGGCGCTCGGAAGCGCCCAGTCCTGCTCCACAGCGCTTTCCAATTTGCAGAGCGCTGACGCCTCCGTCCGCCGGCAAGCCGCAGACGAGCTTTCCGGGCTGTCCTGTCCGGACGCCCAGGCGCCGCTTGTCTCCGCGTTGGGCGACTCCAACGCGTCCGTGCGCGCAGCGGCAGCGAGATCCTTGGGCCTTCTCCGCGATTCGGACGCCTTGGCGCCTTTGGAAAAGATGCTGGCTTCGGACCCGGACGCGTCCGCGCGCGCCTCGGCCGCCGCTGCCCTGACCTATTTGGGCAACCAGTCCTCGGCCTCCGCTCTCATCAAGGCTTTGTCCGATCCCGCCGCAGGCGTGCGCTACTCGGCGGTGCGGGCCTTAAGCGTCCTGCGCTCCGCCGACTCCGTGCCGGCTCTGGTCGGAGCGCTTAAAAGCGGCGATGAAGGACTGCGCCGGACGGTCGCCGCGGCTCTGGGGCGCATCGGAGGCCCGCAGGCGCTGGCCGCTCTGCGCGGGCTCTTAAGCGACTCCGATTCAAGCGTGAAATTCCAGGCCGCGGCCGCGCTGGCGTTCCAGAAAGATGCCTCGGGCCGCGGCGTCTTGCTTGGCGCCCTGGCTTCCGCTTCGGACGCGGCCACGCGCGAGCAGGCCGCCAACGCCTTGGTCATGGTCGGGACGCCCGCCGATGTTCCCGCGCTGCAAAGCGCCTTGGACTCGGAAAAGGATCCCGACGCCAAGGCCGTCATCGGCGCCGCGATTAAAAGACTTTCATCCGCCGCTTCGAATTAGAGCGAGCGATTCTTGTTGAACCCGCCTTCCGGCTCCGAATCGAGTCGGTTCTCGCTGGGCTTGGGCGCCTTGTTGGCGCTGGGGCTGAGCGTATTTTTTCTGCTGGCCGAAGCCGCTCCCATCATGGGCGGGCGCGGAGGGCTTTTCTATAACCTGGAGAATCAGGCTCAAGATTTTCTTTTTAGATGGAATGGGCCGCAATTGCGCAAGGCCGATCCGCGCATCATCATCGCCGCCGTTGACGATGAGACGGGCCAAGAGTTCGGCTTTCCCCTGCCGCGGAGCGAATACGGCGTTCTCCTTGACAGGCTTAAGGCCGCCGGGGCCAAGCTCGTGGCCTTCGACATCATGTTTTTCGATCGAGGAGACGCAAGGCAAAACGAAGTCCTGGCCGCGGCCGCCAAACGTTTTGGCGATACCGTTTTCGCCTTCACGGCCGCTGCGGATGGCTCCGTGCAGTACCCCATCCCCGCCATGAAGAAGGCGGCAAGATTCCTCGGCAATGTGAGCGTCAATGCCGGAGTTGATCCGGACGGCCACGTCCGGTGGGCGGTCTTGGATCAGCCGACCGGCGATCCGGAGATGCCCATGGCGCCCAGCCTCAGCTTGGCGGCCTACGCCGGCTACATGGGTGATTCCCTGAATCCTCTTGAGGAAAAGTATTCCGGTCTATGGCCCATCAATTTCCGTCCGCCCGCAAGCCGGTTTCCAAAGAACGGACAGTGGCCGATTTACCACCGAATCTCGGCCGCCGATATTCTCGCCGGAAAGCTCAGCATCCAAGATCAGGCCAGATTGAAGGGGGCCCTCGTTTTGGTGGGCTCGACCTCGCTGGGCTATTTTGATCATTCGCCGAGCCCGTATCTGACCTCCATGCCCGGCGTGGAGTTGAACGCCAATATCATCGACAACCTCTTGAATCAGGATTTTCTCAAGCCCTGGCCCGGCTGGGCCCTGGCCTTGGCGATTCTGGTCATGATCTGGATTCCGTTTTGGCTCATGCGCCTGCCGCCGTGGACTTCGTTTCCACTGACGGCCTTGCTGGCGGCTGGATGGCTGCTGTTCGTTGACAAAGCATTCCTGAAAGCGGAGAGAATCGAGTTCATCACGCCTCTTTTGGCCCTGGCCGCCTCTTTCGCCGTCCAAGCCGCCTACCGGTTCTGGACGGAAAGCAAGGAAAAAAGATTCATCAAGGGCCTCTTCGGCCAATTCGTGGCGCCCGAGGTGGTGGAGGACTTGGCGCGCCATCCCGGTAAAGTCAGGCTGGGCGGCGAGAAGCGCGAGATGACGATTCTTTTCCTGGACATCGCCCACTTCACCGTCTTGTCCGAGAAGATGGCGCCGGACGCCCTCATCGAGTTCCTCAATATGTACCTGTCCAAGCTCAGCGGCGCGATTTACGAATGGCGGGCCGTGGTTGGAAATTACATCGGCGACTGCATCATGGCGTTCTGGAACGCGCCGGTTCTGCCCGACGCGGAGCACCAGGCCAAGGCCTGCCTGGCGGCCTTGAAGTGCCGCAGCGTGCTGGAGGAACTCAATAAGGATTTCGCGAGCCGGGGGATTCCGGAAAAACCGGACATCCGCATCGGCATAAACTCCGGCGTCGTCACCGTGGGGCTGACCGGAAGCGACCGCAAGCTCCAGTATACGGCTTTAGGCGACGAGGTGAACTTGGCCTCCCGCCTCGAAGGCGCCAACAAGTTTTTCGGCTCCGGCATCCTGGCCAGCGGCGCGGTTTACCAGGGCGCCAAGGATTCAGTCGAGGCGCGGGAACTGGGCCGGGTGCGGGTCGTGGGCAAGGAAGCCCCCGTCCTGGTCTACGAAATCCTCGCCGAAAAAGGGAAGCTCTCCGAGGAGCGCCGCGCGGCTTTGGCCGACTATGAGGAGGGCCTGGCGGCTTTCAAGGCCCGTCATTGGGAAGAGGCCATCGCGGCTTTCGGCCGCGCCGTGGAAAAATTTCCGGACGACGGCCCGGCCAAGCTCTACCAATCCTTGTCGCGCGATTACTCGGTGGTGCCGCCTTTGGAGGGGTGGGATGGAGTCTTCAATCTCACGGCGAAATAAACCATGATTGTCTTCTGGCGGCTTTTATTCGGCCACCTGCTGGCGGATTTCACCTTCCAGAGCGATTACATCAACCGCTGGAAGCGCTCGAGCCGCTGGGGGATGCTGGTCCATTGCTCGATGCACCCGTTATGCTACGCCGCGCTGACCTTCGGCTACCTCGGCCTCACCTGGATATCGTGGGGGCCGCTCAAGCTCGACGGCTGGGCCTGCCTCCTCGTCATCTTTTTCGCCCATTGGCTTGAGGACGAGTGGCGGGTGTTCACGATTTTTCGCTACCATACTCCTGACAACACCCTCTATTTCATATGGGACCAGATCATCCACTACGTCGTCATCGCGCTCATGATCCCGCTGGGGACCGTGTCCTCCGGGGCGGGCTTCATGCCGGAGAAGTGGCCGGTGTTGGGCTGCCTCGCCGTCCTGACGACGCACGCCGCGACGGTCTTGATTTACTTCGTGGAGAAAGATATTTCCGGCGCGGTCTTCCCCGGCGGCCGGGAGAAATACCTGGGCATCGGCGAGCGGCTGGGGCTGGCGCTGTCCGTCGCCCTCTTGTCTCCCGTTTCGGCCGGGGCCGCGGCGTTGGCCTGGACGGGCGCCGCGGGCTACGCGCGCAAGAAAGGCTGGTTCGACGTCTCCCTCCTCAATTTGGCGCTCGGCACGGCCATCGCGATGGCGTGCGGCCTGGCCGCGCGGCTGATTTTGCATTAATCCAAGGAGAAACGCCCCATGGACTCGAAAAATGAAGTGCTTATTCTATCCGCCGTCAGGACGCCCATCGGCGCGCTGAGCGGCACTCTCGCCAGCTACACCGCGCCGCAGCTGGGCGCCAAGGCCATCGCCGCCGCCATCGAGCGAGCGGGCGTCAAGCCCGAGGATTTGGGCGAGGTGGTGATGGGCAACGTGATTTCCGCCGGCGTCGGGCAGGCCCCGGCGCGCCAGGCCGCCATCCTTGCCGGCATCCCGCCCTCGGTGGGCGCCGCCACGGTCAACAAGGTGTGCGGCTCGGGCTTGAAGGCCGTGATGATGGCGGGGCAGTCCCTTCGCCTCGGCGAAGAAGACCTGGCCGCGGCGGGCGGCATGGAGTCCATGTCCCGGGCCCCCTTTGTCCTGGAAAAGGCGCGGCAGGGATACCGCTACGGCAACGGCGTGCTCATCGATTCCATTTTGAAGGACGGGCTCATGGACCCCTACACCAACGTGCACATGGGCGACTGCGGCGAGCTGTGCGCGGAGAAGCACGCCATCTCCCGCGAGGCGCAGGACGAGTTCGCGGTCAAGAGCTACCAGCGCGCCTTGGAGGCCCAGAAAAACGGCGCCTTCGCCAAGGAAATCTGCCCGGTAGACGGCTTGGCCGTGGACGAGGAGCCGGGCCGCGCCAAGTTCGAGAAGATGGGCAAGCTCAAGCCCGCGTTCAAGCCCGGCGGCACGATTACCGCCGCCAACGCCTCCAAATTAAACGACGGCGCGGCGGCGCTCATCCTGGCCTCGGCCAAGGGCGCGGCGGGCAAGAAACCTTTGGCCCGCATCGTGGATTGGGCGACCTTCAGCCAGGAGCCGCAATGGTTTACTACCGCTCCGGCCGGCGCCATCGAGAAACTTTTGAAGAAGACCGGGTGGAAAAAAGAGGAAGTGGACCTCTTCGAGATCAACGAGGCCTTCAGCGTGGTCTCGTTGGCCGTGATGAAGCTGGTCGGCCTGCCGGTCGAAAAGGTCAACGTGCACGGCGGCGCGGTGGCCCTGGGCCATCCCTTGGGCGCCAGCGGCGCGCGCATCGTGGTGACGCTTCTTAATGCCCTTGCCCACCGAAATCTCAAGCGGGGAATCGCCGCTATCTGCTTGGGCGGGGGGGAATCCGTCGCGGTCGCGGTCGAGCGGGTGTAGGGGCCGTTGCGAAAACCCTAACGAAGAGCCATGAGTCCCGGGCCATTTTGCCCAGCATTGATGGAAACTAAAAACGAAAAGCCCCGGTTTCCCGGGGCTTTGGTAGCTTGCACTCGTCTGTCAAAAGTTAGTTTATCAGCAGACGGCATTTTTGTCAATGAGCGGAGGCCCGATCCCCGTCTGTTCGGGGCGGATCGAGCCTCCATGCTGGCTGCCGGGGCGGGAGTCGAACCCGCATCGCCCCGTTTGACAGACGAGTGCTTTACCATTAAGCTACCCGGCAGTCGCACCCTTTATACGAGCGGGGTCGGCAAAAAGTTCCCGTTTTTGGGGCTGGAATCATGACGGCTAATACCTACCCTATACACCCCCTATCAACCCCCCTATCCATACCCCTGCAACCCCCTATCAACCCCCTAGCCACCTGGCTATCCAGACCCTATCTAGACCCTATCCAGACCCTATCTGTTTCCAGCTATTCGGGGGAGCTCTGATCATGACCACCTCGCCCTTTACGCTGGGTTCCAAGGCCGGACTTGACGATTTGGCCCTGGTCGCGCGCGGCGGGCGTAAAGTGAAGTTCGGCGCGGCCGCGCGGGCCAAGATGGCCGCGTCCCGCCGCGTGCTGGAAAAGGCCGCGGCCTCGGGCAAGGCGGTCTACGGCGTCAACACCGGCTTCGGCGATTTGGCCACGCGCCGCATCTCCCGCGGGCAGTTGGGCGAGCTGCAAAGAAACCTGGTCTTGAGCCATGCCTGCGGCGTGGGCGAGCCCCTGAGCGAGGAAGAAGCCCGCGCGATTCTTTTCTTGCGGGCCAATGAAATCGCCCGCGGCTTTTCCGGCGCGCGGCCGGAGCTTGTCCGCCTCATGGCCCAAGTGGTCAACTCGGGCGCGGTGCCGCTCATTCCTTCGCGCGGCTCGGTGGGGGCTTCCGGGGATTTGGCGCCTCAGGCGCACATGGCTCTCCTCTTAATCGGCGAAGGCCAAGCGCTTCTCTCGGGCCGGAAAATTTCCGCGCGCGCCGCGCTGGCTCGCGCCGGCGCCGCCCCCGCGGTGTTGCAGGCCAAGGAAGGCCTCTCTCTTTTAAACGGCACGCAGGCCATGCAGTCGGTGGGCGGCTTGGCCCTGGTCCGCGCCGCCCGCGCGTGGCGCGCCGCGCAAATCGCGGGGGCGATGAGCTTGGAGGCAATGACCGGCACGCCGGGGCCCTTCGATGACATCGTCCACAAGTTGAAGCCCCACGCCGGGCAAATCCTGGCGGCGCGGCAGCTGCGCGCCCTGGTGCGCGGCAGCCAAATCCGGGAGTCCCACCGCGACAACGACCCGCGCGTGCAGGACCCCTATTGCCTGCGCTGCATGCCGCAGGCCCACGGCGCGGCTTGGGACGTCCTGGAAAATTCCCGCCGGACCGTCTTGACCGAGATGGCCTCGGCCACGGACAATCCCTTGGTGGCCGGCGGGCGCCTGATTTCGGGCGGCAATTTCCACGGCCAGGCCCTGTCGTTCGCCTTCGACGCGGCGGGCATGGCCATGACGGCGCTGGCCAATATCTCGGAGCGGCGGCTCTTTCACTTGGTGTCCGGCCGCGCGCCGCGCTTAAAGCCCTTCTTGGCGAAGAACCCCGGCTTGGAGTCGGGCTGGATGATCGCCCAGGTCGCGGCCGCGGCGCTGGCCTCCGAGAATAAAATTCTGGCCCACCCGGCGTCGGCCGACACCATCCCCACCTCGGCCGGGCAGGAGGATTTCGTCAGCATGGGCATGGCGGCGGCCTTGAAGCTCAGGCAAATCGTCTGGAACGCGGCGCAGGTCGCGGCCGTGGAGCTTTTGGCCGCGGCGCAGGGCTTGGAAGCGCACGCGCCGCTGCGCTCCGGCCCTGGCGTGGAGAAGGCCCGAAAACTCCTGCGCGCGAAAATTCCGGCGGCCAAGGGCGACGAGGTTCTGGGGCCGCGCATGGAACAAACGCGGGACATGATTTTGGAGGGATATTTCGAGGGAGTCCTGCCGTGAGCCCCATGTCCGCTCCCGCGCGTCCCATCCGCGCGCCGCGCGGCCGCAAAATTTCCTGCAAGGGCTGGCAGCAGGAGGCGGCGCTGCGCATGCTCATGAACAACCTCGACCCCGCGGTCGCGGAACGCCCGCAGGATTTGGTGGTCTACGGCGGCCGGGGCAAGGCCGCGCGCAATTGGGAGTGTTTCCATGCCATCGTGCGCGCGCTGCGCTCCCTGGAGAACGACGAGACCTTGCTGGTCCAGTCCGGCAAGCCCGTCGGCGTGTTCAAGACCTTCGAGCACGCGCCGCGGGTCTTGATCGCCAACTCGAATTTAGTGGGGCATTGGGCGACCTGGGAGCATTTCAACGAGCTCGAAAAAAAGGGCTTGATGATGTTCGGCCAGATGACGGCCGGCTCCTGGATTTACATCGGCACGCAGGGAATTTTGCAGGGCACCTACGAGACCTTCGCCGAGGCGGCGCGCCGGCATTTCGGCGGAAGCTTGAAGGGCCGCTTGGTGGTGACCGCGGGCCTGGGCGGCATGGGCGGCGCCCAGCCCTTGGCGGCGACCATGAACGGGGCGATCTTTCTGGGCGTCGAGGTTGACCCCGCGCGCATCCGCATGCGCCTTGAAACCCGCTACTTGGATGAAATGGCGACGGATTTGGACGAGGCCCTGGACAAGATATGGAAAGCCAAGGCCCAGGGCCGCGCGCTTTCGGTGGGGCTTTTGGGCAACGCGGCCGCGATTATCCCGGAGCTCGCCCGCCGCGGCGTCGCGGTCGACGTGCTCACGGACCAAACCTCCGCGCACGACCCGCTCTCCGGCTACGTTCCCGAGGGGCTTTCGGTCGAGCAGGCCGCGGAGCTGCGCCGCCGCGACCCCGAAAAATGCGTCGCGCTCGCCATGAAGTCCATCGCCAAGCACGTGCGCGGCATGTTGGCCCTGCAGAATGCCGGCGCCGTGACGTTCGATTACGGCAACAACATCCGGGCCATGGCCGCCAAGGCGGGCGTCCAGGACGCCTTCAAGATTCCCGGCTTTGTCCCTGAATTTATCCGCCCGCTTTTTTGCCTGGGCAAGGGGCCGTTTCGCTGGGCCGCGCTGTCCGGCAATCCCGCCGACATCGCCGCGACGGACGCCGAGGTTTTGCGCTTGTTCCCAAAGGACGAGCCTCTGCGCCGCTGGATTAACCTGGCGCGCGAGAAAGTCGCCTTCCAGGGCCTGCCCGCCCGCATTTGCTGGCTGGGTCTGGGCGAGCGCGCGGAGATGGGCCTGCGCATGAACTACCTGGTGCGCAAAGGGAAAATTTCCGCGCCCATCGTCATCGGCCGCGATCATCTCGATTGCGGCTCGGTCGCGAGCCCCTTCCGCGAGACCGAGGGCATGAAGGACGGCACGGACGCGGTGGCGGATTGGCCGGTCTTAAACGCCCTGTTGAATACCGCCTCGGGCGCGTCCTGGGTGAGCTTCCATCACGGCGGCGGCGTGGGCATGGGCTACTCGCTGCACGCCGGACAAGTCATCGTGGCGGACGGAACCAAAGCCATGGACGCGCGCTTGGAGCGCGTCTTGACCAACGATCCGGGCCTGGGCGTCGCGCGCCACGCGGACGCGGGCTACGCCGAGGCCAAGGCCGCGGCGCGCCGCGGCAAGCTTAAGATTCCCCGTTCTTCCTGACGCGGGATTTTTCGTGGGCCAGGGCTTTTTCCGCGATCCATTCCTGCGTGCCCGTCGAGCAATAATAGACGGAGAGCTTCGGCGCGTGGTCCAGGCAATAAAGCATGAGTTTGAGCGCGCACTCGTCGCTCTCCGCCACGGGCGACCAGGTCAGCTTGTCCGTCATTTTATCCGCGCTCCGCAATCCCTGGCGGCGCAGCGAGTCGGCGTTTTGAGCCGAGACGAAAAGCTCGTGGAGGATGAGCCGCGGCGCGAGGATCCGGTCTAGATCGCGAGCCATTTTTTCGAGGCGCTTGACGTGCTTGGGGATAACCGGGATTTCGACGCTGACGTCGGAGAATTCCATCAAGGCCATCCGCAGGGGCTCGATGTTATAGCCGTTGGCCGCGAGATTCAAGCGCAGGCCGTTTAAGCCCGCTGCGTCCAGTTTCTTAAGCAGGCCGGGAGTCAGCAGGTCGCCGTTGCTGTAAAGGTCGATGCGCAGGGATGACCCGAAATGCCCGCGCAAAATTTTTATAATTCGCAGCACTTTATCCGGTCCTAGCAGAGGTTCTCCGCCGCTGATGCCCACGCTGCAAATGCCGCGCTCGGCAAGAATGGCGGGAACGTCGCCTTCCGAGGACACCGCGAGTCCATGCACGCTGATGCCGTCGGCGCGGGGTTTGGGATTGAAGCAGAAAAAGCATTCCCGGGTGCAAAGAGTGGTCAAGCAAAGGTTGCTGCCGCGTCCGTTTAGGCATGGAATGCAGCCGGGCGCCAAGGCGCCCGTATGGAGCGTGCCTCTCTCCGGCCAGCCTTGGACGCCGCGGCGGATTAATTCGGCGACCAGGGCTTGACGGCGCGCGCGTCTTTCCTGCACTCCGTCATCCGAATCCAGCAGCCCGTTTCGCGCCAATCCCAGGGCGTACTTCGCGTATGTTTCGGAAAGGGAGGGTTTTTCCTTCGGCGTCGAAGCATCCATCAAGACGGTGCTACGCAACGAAAGTGCCGCGGGGATATTCCCGGCGTCTTTTAGGCGGATTCGTTGCGACGTTAAAAGAAGACAAGGTATGGGCACGGAGGAAACGGGTTATGGACACGCTCGATGAGCTTTTTGGAAGAGTTTCCGACGGAGTCTGTGTCTCGGACGCGCAAGGCCAAGTCATCTACGCCAACGCCGCCGCGCGCCGGATGCTGGATATCAGCGGGGACGAGCGCGATGTCCGGCTTTGCGATCGCCTGTGCAGGCGGCTCTCGGATTGCGGCCCGGGAAACTGCGCCGAGCGCTGCCCCTTGCTCGAGCCGGACTCCAAAGAACAAGGCGCCACGTTCGAGGGAAGATACGGGCCAAAAACTGTTTATGCGTGGAAGGAGGCGGGCCCAAGCCGGCTTGAGCAGTGGAAAAGCCTGCACGTGCGCTGCCTGCGCGTTCCCGGCTCGACCGCGGACGGCGAAAAATCCGAAAGGCATCTGACCCTTATCGAGGACGCCGCCGCGCAGGCGGCGCGGGAGCAAAGCAGCGAGGAGTGGCGCGAGATGATCGCGCACGATCTGCGCTCGCCGCTGGCCAACATTTACGGAGTCCTCAAGAGCCTCGAGGACATTCCCGCGGGCAAGCCGCTCCACCCCAGCGAGAAGGGGCTCTTGGACGTGAGCCTCAGGGCCTGCGCCCGGATGGCCGAGCTTCTTGACCTGTTTCTGGAACTGGCCCAGTTCGACGCGGGAGCGGTCCCCGTTCACCTGAAAAACATTCCGCTCTTGGATCTGGTGAAGAAATGCGTCGAGGAGCAGACGGTCGCGGCCCAGGTCGGCGGCGTGGAGGTGAAGGTGTCCATCGCGGAGGATTTGCGGGTTCTCGCCGACGCGGCGCTTCTTTCGCGCGTCGTCCAGAATCTTCTCAACAACGCCCTCAAGTTCACCCTGCAGGACGGGAAAGTGACGATTTCCGCGGCCGAGGAAGACGGGGCGGTCACGCTGCGGGTTCGGGATACGGGCTCCGGCATCGCTCCCGAGCACATCCCGTTTCTTTTCGACCGCTCCTACCAGGCCAAAGCGCGGCGCGAGGGCAAAATCAAGGGCAACGGCATGGGCCTCACGTTTTGCCGCGAAGCCCTGCGGGCGATGGGCGGCTCCATTGCCGCGAAATCCGAGCCGGGCGTGGGAAGCGAGTTCATCGTCAGCCTGCCGCCCGCCCAGACCGAGGCGTTCGTCGGCTAGGTGGAAATATCATGGGCGTCTTCGCCAGCTTGGCGCGCGAGCACCGCATTTTCTCCCGGGCGGCGCGGCGTTGCGAGAAAAGCCTCTCGCACGCGGAGGCGGACGCCCGGCGCGAGTTGGAAGAAGCCCTGCGCGTGCTTCTCCCGGCGCTCGAACGGCACGAGGAAGTCGAGGACCTCCTTTTCGACGATCCGGCCTACGCGGCCCAGAAGGACGCCAAGAGGATTTTGGCCATGCTCGGCGCCCAGCACGAC
>Ga0307374_10006536_pt1 | contig 18268 bp, 17 predicted proteins | sample OX3MG_FD_202532 | JGI IMG/M metagenome (GOLD analysis project Ga0307374, IMG submission 202532) | Soil microbial communities from Risofladan, Vaasa, Finland - OX-3 | ecosystem: Environmental > Terrestrial > Soil > Coastal area > Acid sulfate soil | place: Finland: Risofladan, Vaasa | collected...
CATGGACTAATTATCGCATACCATTCTCGTGATTGCACGCATACTCGTGTCTACATCATCGACCCCAAATGATGAGCAATCTCCTGCTCAGGGGATGAATCGGGGGGTAGAGGAGCCGTAAGTTCGGATTAACTGGTCGCGCGTCGAAGCGTTCGACGTGACGCGATTCGTGACGGCGAACATACCTCGTTCACGCGCGACGACCGCGCCGATCGTCGTGCCCGCCCTCCGCTCGTTCCTGCGCTTTTGCTACCTCGAGGGTGTCATCACCCGTCCACTGCACAACGCCGTGCCGCCGGTGGCCGGTTGGCGGATGAGTGGGTTACCAAAGGGCATCTCGGACAGCTCGGTGCAACGTCTGCTCGAAAGCTGTGACCGTTCGAGCGCAAGGGGACAGCGCGACTTCGCGATCTTGACGCTGCTCGTTCGCCTCGGACTGCGCGCCGGTGAGGTCGTGGCGATGGTGCTCGCGGACCTCGACTGGCGACGTGGCGAGCTCATCGTGCATGGCAAGGCACGCCGTGATGAGGCGGTGCCGTTGCCCAAAGACGTCGGCGCGGCGATCGCCGGATATCTCCGCGAGGGACGACCACCAACTGTTGATCGCCACGTCTTTGTGCGCTGCTATGCACCATTCCGTGGGCTGACGATGCCAAGGGTCAGCGGGGTCGTCTATGACGCGTGCGATCGGACCGGGCTTGCTCACGTTGGCGCACACCGGCTCCGCCACACCGCGGCGAGCACGATGCTCGCCAACGGAGCGAACCTCGCCGAGATTGGTGAGGCCCTTCGACAGCGCTCGGCGACCTCGACGGCGATCTACGCGAAGGTCGATCGGGCCCGGTTGTCCGCGCTCGCCCGTCCGTGGCCGGGAAGTGCACAATGAGCGATCTCCACGAGGTGCTCGCGCACTACCTCGCACTGCGCCGGGGCCTCGGCTACCGGCTCGTCATCGCCGAGCGCCTGCTTGGGCAGTTCCTCGACTTTCTCGACGAGAGGGACGCAAAGGTGATCACGACCGAGCTCGCGCTTTGCTGGGCCTGTTCGCCAACCAGTGCGAGTCCGGGCTGGCTCGGCCAGCGCCTCAGCGTCGTGCGGGGATTCGCCACCTTCGTAAAGAGCATCGATACGGCAACCGAGGTGCCGCCGGCCAGCTGTTTTTCGGGTCGGCCCGCTCGTGCTGTTCCCTATCTCTACAGCGACGCCGAGGTCGAGGCGATCATGGCAACAGCACGTTCACTTCGCTCCCCACTGCTCGCGCACACCTATGAGACGGTGATCGGCCTGCTCGCCGTCACCGGCATGCGCATCGGTGCAGCGCACGTTCTCACATCTTTGCAAAGCGGCCGGCATCGAGACCACCTCATCGCGCTGTCGCCCACGGCTCCATGATTTCCGCCACCGTTTCGCGGTCACCACGCTCACCTCTTGGCAACAAGACGGTGCCGACGTCGATGCCCTCTTACCACTGCTCTCGACGGTGATGGGGCACGTCAATCCGGCTTCGACGTACTGGTACTTATCCTCGACGCCAGAACTCATGGCTCCGGTCGTCAAGCGGCTCGAGGTCCTCTTCGAGGCGGAGAAATGAGCCTCGCTGCCCCGACCATCGAGGCGTTCTTCACCGAGCGGTTGATGCGCCAGAAGAACGCGAGCCCGCACACCGTTGCCTCCTATCGAGACTGTTTGAAGCTGTTGTTGTCCTACGTGCACAAGACGAGAGGTGTCGCACCATCAAAGCTCGACTTTGGTGACCTCGACGCAGCAACGATCGGGGCTTTCCTCGATTTCCTCGAACGCGATCGAGGAGTATCGGTGCAAAGCCGCAACGTCCGCCTTGCCGCAATCCGCTCGTTGTTCGTCTTCGCGTCACTTCGCCACCCCGAGCACGCCGCGCTGATCGGGCGTGTCCTCGCAATTCCGAGCAAAGGCGGGGAGCGCACGCTCGTCAGCTTCCTCCTCCCCGCAGAGGTCGACGCGTTGCTTGGGAGTCCGGACCGTTCCCGTCGCGTTGGCCGGCGCGACCACGCGCTCCTCGTCCTCGGAGTGCAGACGGGGCTGCGGGTCGCCGAGCTCATCGGGCTTTGCATCGAGGACGTCCATCTCGGGACGGGCGCGTTCGTCCACTGTGTCGGAAAGGGAAGAAAGGAACGCACCACCCCGCTCACCAAGACAACGGTCGCCGTGTTAAAGCCCTACCTTGTCGAGCGTGGTGGTGCGGGCAGCGACGCCGTCTTCCCCGGTCCTGGTGGCCAGCCTCTCGGACGCGACGCGATCCGGCGTCTCGTCGAGCGACACGCCGCGACCGCAGCGTGGGTCTGCCCGTCGCTCGCGACAAAGAAGACGAGCCCACATACGTTGCGTCACACCTGTGCGATGCGACTCCTCGAGAGTGGAACAGACATTGCCACCATTGGGTTATGGCTCGGTCATGCAAGTTCACGCACGACGGAGGTGTATCTCCATGCACACCTCGCACTGAAAGAACGTGCCATCGCGCGGACAGTACCGCCGGGAACCGTTCCTGACCGCTACCACCCGCCAGACAAACTGCTTGTGTTCTTGGAAGGGCTGTAATAATGCGGACAAATCGAGCCCGCTCACCACCTTGACCAGGAGCCACTCGGCTCACGCCGCAATATCGACGACGCCGCATAATGCTCAATGTCAAAGCGGCGAAGATATGCGCGCCAACACAGATCAAGGTCTGGAACATCTGGTCCCGACCAGACACACCAGAGCGTCTTTTTCACCCGACCGGCTGGCTTTGGCAGGTGTTCGACATCGATGCGGATCACGCTCACCTTGACGATCGGCGGGTGTCCGTCTTTAGCCCAGCGCCCCCGTCCGATGAGGCGGGGATGCAGGCCATACCAGGCGCTGACAGAGACCGCGCCATAGCGGAGGTCGTGCGCAACGAGTTCATCATCTGGCGATGGCCAGCTCTCGTCTTTTGAGCACTGGTGTCGTTGACCATGACGCGGTGGTCGTCCACCGGTCGATGGTCGTCGGTTTGGCCGTGGTGGTGGATCGGAGTAGAAGGCACGCTCAACCCGGTTCTTCGGGGTTGGGGCGCGTCTTCCGACAGGGCAATTCGTCGGCAAAATACGCAGCGATCGATGCCTACGTTCATGAACGAGTGGCACGGCTGGCCAGCAGGAAACATGGCATTCATGGGGTCAACTGATCAGACCGCATCACGTGGGGCTGGCTGGGGAGCCTCGGGATCTCCCGACTTACCGGAACGGTGCGCTACCCGACTGTGCATGCACTGCGATGAACGATGTCGGAAAGCCGTGTGCGGGAGAACCGCATGCATGGATTGAACGAGGACCGTTGGGGAGGTAATACAGCCGTCGACAAAGACGAGCGAGAAGCCTTTGGGCCAGCGCTCGACGTCAGCGATACGGACTACCAATCCAGCGGCCTACCTCACCGGTCGAGTGAGTCGGGTGTTCTGGCGCTCCGCACGCTCATCGCCAGCTCCATCGCAGAGATCACGTGGAGGAGAGGTAGGACCACCCTTTGGCTCGAAGCTGACCTCGGTTACGTTGCGATCAAACAGATCGTCGATGTCAGACCAATTCTCGCGGTGGACTTTGTCGCGGAGATCGGCGACGTCACCCATTCCGGTTTGCCCGAGGCACTCAGCTTCTGGGCAGGACTCACACCACGCCATCGCGAGTCGGACACGAAGGTGACGCTGCTTGTCTAGATACTCGTCGAGCCAAACTCTTAGATCCACTGCGCGTGGGAGAACACCTCGTTCGGCGCTAGCGCGCGCGACGTGTACCCCTGCTCGTGACAGTACTGGCCAAAGGTCTCGATGACGAGCGCATCGGAGTCAATTCCGTGTCCATAGAGGTTCTGTGCGAGTGCGTCGCGCGTACCGGGTTCGAGGAGTCCGGTTTCGATATAGGGATCAATTGCTTCGGCCGGTACGAGTGCCCGTTCGCTTGATGCGACAAACGCTTTGAAGATGTTGAACGGAACCCAGGGATACTGATCGACGACCTCGCGCTTGACCACGATGCAGTGATTGGTCGGATAGAGTCCCGTTTTGAGGAAATATCGGATGCCCTCAGCGCGAGGATCCGGAAAGAGACGGCGAACCCCCGAGCCCTCTGCGAGTAGCTCCGGCGTCGGTCGCAGGACATTGAAATACGCGTCAATCTCGCCGTCGAGAAGCAGCTGAGCGATAGCTTGCGTCGGTGAGATGGTCGTGATTCGTAGGCCCTTCGGAGGAACAAACGCGATCTCTCCCGCGCTCTCATCGGCGCTCTGTTGGGTGAACCACTCCACCTCAACGGGTGTGACACCGAACTCATGCTCGAATGCGCCGCGGCACCAGAGCGAGGCTGCTGATTGATACCCAGGAATTCCAATCCGCTTTCCCCTGAGATCTGCCGGGCTCTCGACACCCGAGCGCTCACTGATCAACGCCGTGGTGTGGAAGAAGTGTCTCATGGTGAATACTGGAACGGGGACAAAGGAGGTATCTCCGCGATCGATCATCATGAACACCGTCGTCAAGGACATGTCGCAGATATCGAATTCGCGCGTCTGCATCTGATGTCGAAAGAGTCGCGGCCCCCACATCTCTGTGTTGTTTTTGAGATCGATTCCGTCGGCAGTGATCGCACCGGACAAGAGTGCAGCCGTTCGAAGATTGAGGTCCATCGCCAGACTCAATTCAACGTTCTTCATCGACACCTCGTTGGGGAAAGTGACGTTTCTACGCAATAGATTAGGTGATACCGACTGGAGTTGAGATGGAGGATCATGACGAAATCAGGTCAAACGCTTTTGTAGAGATCGAGGTGACGAGGGCGCATGGTTAGATCTACGATACAGCTGGCGGGCCGGCAGAGACACGTTCAAGCATTCTTCCGTCGAACTCGATGAACTCAGGCTTCGAAGGGTGATCAGGGTGGGGTTGGAGCCGCGTTAAGAGAAGTTGCGTCGCAACATTGGACATCGAGCGAAACGGGTGCTCGAAGGTGGTCACCGGTGGGCTTGACACGTCGAACCAATCGTCATTGGAAAATGCGACGAGCGAGATATCGTCGGGGAGTTGCATACCGCGTACTCGAAAAACCGAGAGCGCAGCGGTTACGGCAAAGTAGTGAGCAGCAATGATTGCAGTCGGGCGCAATTCTGCGGGGCCGTCAAGACACAGTTCAATTCGATCTGAGCAGTCGTGACGATTTGCTGGCAAATGTTCAATGGTGCATGTACTCGTTGAGAGGCCGATCTCCTTCACTGCACCGAGAAACCCGCGCGCTTGGGCGTCGACCCCGAGAACCTCTCTTCGACCGGCGATCATGACGATGCGCCGATGGCCAAGCCCATGCAGGTAACGCACGATCTCAGCGATCCCCTTCGCGTTATCGACATACACCGCGTCGACACCCCGTGAAGCTGATCGTTGAACGATCTCGATCACAGGGATGTCGATTGTCTTCAGCACCCCTTCGATACCTTCTTTCGTGCAGGGCACGTGGAGAAGTCCGTCGACCTCCCTGTTGATAAGTGATTGGATCAGCGTTGCGTCAAGTGAAGCGTCGAAGTTGTGACAGCCAAGTACAGCGTGAAGACCGCGAGCTGTGAGTCGATCGGTCAGATGCGCGAGGCAGTAAGTGTAATAGCTGTTGGTGAGGTTGGGGATGATGACACCTACGTATCCGATTTTCTGGCGACGAAGAGAACGTGCTAGCTGGTTTGCCTGGTATCCGAGACGGATCGCCTCGTTATTCACCTGTTCGCGTCGCTGCGCGCTGATGCGAAGATCACCGTTCAGCGCGCGCGAGACCGTCGCCGACGAGCATCCCACTGCCTCTGCGATTTCCTTAAGTGTTGTCATCTCGATAAGCGTAGATTCCCTGGCTTTTGAAGAGCAATCGATTGCATACAATTGTCCTCAGGATATTTATTTGAAGTGGCGGGTTAAGTGCTTGACAGTCACGTAATACTGCGGGAATGATAACGACTTGAGGGACAAGTTGTTGTAGCGTTGCATTGTTTCGTTGTGAAATATTGCATAGCAACATCTTCATTGGGAGTACTTCACCATTGGAGATCGTCGTAACTAAAAGAGAGGCATCCACTGGGGGGCCAGCTCCGAGCCCGCGAATTCTTGGTTCCGTTTGTGGTGAGTGTTGATCGTTTTTGGCAACTGCGATCTGGCGGTCTGCAGTCTTGGTTGATGGCGTTGGATATCCAGTTGTTTAAGGGGGAGCATGACCACTGTTGGTTACGGCTTGGTAACCATTTCGATTCTCGCACTCGCGACGGTTGGATTTAGTCTTCAGTTCGGTATTACGAACTTCCTCAATATCGCGTACGGCGATCTGATGACTCTCGCTGCGTATTTCTGGTTTACGTTTGCTTATCGCCTCCATGTTGGCATTTGGGGTGCCGGCATATTTGCGTTGATCGCAATTGCGATGGTGTCGGTTCTACTCAACAGACTTTTATTTCAACCCATCCTCAAGCGCGGTGCGGCGCCATTTACGTTGATGGTTGTCACTCTCGGCGTCAGTATCCTGATTTTGAATGGAATTGTGATCTTCTGGGGACCACTGTTCTTCAGCGTTCACATCTCGGGAAATGGTCCAATCAATCTGCTCGGCATGCAACTCACGGGAAATCAGATCGCCATAATTGTCATTACGGCAGTGCTGCTTGTTGGACTCCATCTCTTTCTCAAAAATACGCTTACGGGGAAGTCGATGAGAGCCATGGCAGACGACGAACAGCTGACGCGGGCGTGTGGCATTCGAGTGAAACGGGTCCAAGACGTCACTTGGTTTCTTACCGGTTTGATTGCTGGCATGGCGGGATTCGTCCTGTGCATCGACACCTCCGCGTTCAACAACTCGACCGGAAATTCCTACCTTTGGCTCCTCATTCCTGCAGCATTCCTTGGAGGACTTGGAAACCCTTACGGCGCGATGGCCGGTGCCGCGGTCGTTGGTGCCGCAATTGAGTTGGCAGACCGCTTTCTTGGTGCGCAGTTCGACGTTGTGGCCGCGATGGTGGTTCTTTTTGGAGTCTTGCTCTTGCGTCCCCAAGGAATCGTCGCCGTCGTACGGAAGTCTTGGAGCTGATCAATGCTCTTCTACGTTGAGTCGTTGGTCGTCTATTTTTTTGCAAACGCGATTTTTCTCTTTGGCCTGAATATTCAGTTTGGGCTGGCCGGAGTCGTAAACCTTGCGTACATCGCATTTTTTTCGTTGGGTGCGTATCTGGCGGCGATCTGCTCCATCGGATCACCCAATGGAGCACTGGCTCATCAGCTCGGCCAGACATATTTTGCCGGAGGAAATCTCATCTGGCCGCTTCCAGTTTTGGTCGCGATTTTGGGTACAGCACTCTTCGCCTTTTTTGTCGGAAAGCTTGTCATCCGAACGCTCCGCGCAGACTTTGCGGCGCTTGCAAGTGTTGCGGTCATGTTGATTGCCTACACAATCGTCAATAACGTTCCGGGCATCTTCAATGGTGCGACAGGACTTCAGAGCATTCCGGCTCCCTTGCAGGCGGGATTGCATGTCTCGGCGAATACTTACAGCTACGTGTTCATGGGTATCTGTGGTGTTTTTTGCGCGATTGCCTACTTGGTTGCCCAGAGCATCACGCGCTCGCCGCTCGGGAGGACTTTGCGCGCGACGCGCGAGAACGCCGTGGCAGCTGCCGCTCTTGGAAAGGACGTGACCGCGCTACGCCTGTTGGCTTACGTAATTTCTGGAGGGTTCGCCGGCTTGGCGGGCGCGTTGTTTGTCGAGTACACGACCGTCTGGGCGCCAGCTGCGTGGTCGTTTCCCGAGACCATCCTGTTGTTCGCGGCCCTATACATAGGTGGTCGTGGCAATAATCACGGGGCACTTCTTGGCTCTTTTGTCGTCTATGTCGGACTCGACGAGCTTTTGAGACTGTTCCCCCCAATCGGATCGAGTGCAGTCATCAGCGCCTCGTTGCAGTGGATATTTTTAGCTGTCCTGCTGATTTTCTTTATTTGGTTTCGTCCGCAGGGTCTCATTCCCGAGAGGAGAATGCGCTGGGCGGGTGTTGAGAGTTGGACGCCAAGCGTGACAAATGCGACGGCAAGCGGCGCGAGAGCGGCAGTCCCGATACGCAAAATCGGGCAAAGGAACGAAGGAGCCGGGGAGTGCATCCTGCGCTGTGATGGAGTTACGAAGTCGTTTGGCGGTGCCCGTGCCGTCAGTGACTGTTCGATTACGGTCAGCCGGGGTCTCATCACCGGCCTGATTGGTCCGAACGGTGCAGGCAAGAGCACGCTGCTGGACATTATTGCCGGCTCAATCATGCCAGATCGAGGAACCGTTTGGTTTTCTGGAGAGGACATTACCAAGCTGCCTGCTCACATGGTCGCAAGAAGGGGGATCAGCCGGACCTTCCAGAAGAGTTCAGAGTTCGCGCGGCTGAGTGTTCTTGAAAACATGATGTCTGCCCCACATGGCCAGATCGGGGAGTCGATCGGAGGCATCTTCTTTCAACCGCGACGTTGGCATCAACAGGAGTCGGATCAACTGAAGGCTGCGAGATCTCTACTTGACCGGTTTAACCTCTTGCGTTTGGCAAACGAGTACGCGGGCAATCTCAGTGGAGGGCAGTTGCGCTTGCTGGAGTTGGCGCGTGCGTTGATGACCGATCCGAAACTTTTGCTTCTTGATGAACCAGTAACTGGAGTCAATCCCGTGTTGACCGACGAGATTCTTCGACACCTCGGAGAACTTTCTGAGGAGGGTTTGACAATCGTGCTCGTCGAGCACGAGCTCGAGATCATCGAGCGGGTCTGCGATACCGTTTTGGTGATGGCCGATGGGGCGCTTCTCAGTGAGGGTACGATGACCGCGCTGAGGATGGATCAGCGTGTCATTGAGGCCTACCTTGCCTAACGAGCCCGCGACACCGTGGCATGTGGAGGTTGAAGATCTCTACGCGGGTTATGGCAAGGCCACTATTGTCCAGGGCGTCTCTGTTCGGGTACGCGGGGGCCAGATCTGTGCCATAGTTGGACCCAACGGCGCTGGCAAGAGTACCCTCCTGAAGGCCTGCTTTGGTTTAGTCCGGGTCTTCGCCGGCAAGATCTCCTACCTCGGAAGTACTGTCGGCCAACTTGCCACCGAGGACATTGCCCGAAGGGGCGTTTCGTACATCCCGCAGCTGAACAAGATCTTTCCGCGGCTCACTGTCGAAGAGAATCTGCAACTCGGTGGATATATCAGGCGTCGAGAGCGTGACTTCAAAGCCCAACTCGAGATCATGCTCAGTTCGATCCCACAGTTAAGGTCCCACTTGAAACAGCGGGCAGGAACCTTGAGTGGCGGCGAGCAGACGATGTTGGCCGTCGCGAGAGGGGTTATGTCGGCACCGGAGGTGTTGTTATTGGATGAGCCGACCGCGGCGCTCTCACCGATGTCGACCGGCCAACTGTGGGAGTACATCGAACGCCTAAAAGAGTCTGGTATGGCGATTCTCCTTGTCGAGCAGAGGACCCGAGACGCGTTGACCCATGCAGATTGGGGGTATGTGCTGAATGGAGGGAAGCTGGCCCGCGAGGGCTCAGGGTCAGAGTTGTTACAAGAGGACCTCGGTGCACTGTTCCTTGGTGGGCAAAGGCACGGGCAGGATCTAAAAACGTGAACTGACCTGAATCTAGGAGAGAAAGGTGAATCAGGATGAGAATAAGTCAAGTGTTTGCAGGGAATAGTAGGCACTGGCCGCACGTACGGTCTCGTTGGGGGGCCGCCACGAGTTTGGCGGCACTTACCATGATTACTGGACCGCTCGTTGGCATTGCAGCGGCGAGTACCGCGAAGGCCAAGGCGCCACTGACGGTCGACGTATTTGCTCCATTTTCTGGCGCGGAGGCTGCATATGGCAACTTCGCAAATCTACCCGGGGTAAAGGTGGGAGTTGCAGAGATCAATGCTGCTGGCGGCGTTCTCGGTCACCAGATCAACATACTGACGACCGATAACCTCGGAGACCCGGCTGACGCGGTTCCCATTGCCCACCAGCTACTTGCAACACATTCGAATCTCTTCGGGATCTTCGGCAATCCGGGCAATGCAGCGTTGCCGGTAATCCCGATATTTAATACGGCGCACATCATTGACGTCAGTGTGTCAGGCGCGACTTCGCTCGACTCGACAAAGTACCGATACTTCTATCGGACATTCCCACCAGACGTCAGTTCGTCGGCGGCAACTGCAGCAAATGCGCTCTATGGCGGACACCGACGTCTTGCCGTCGTAGGTCTTGCTGGACCAGACAGCCAGTCGTCACAAGCGCCGATCATGACGGGCTTTCGAAGAGGTGGCGGCAAGGTGGTCTTCCAGACCTTTCTGCAGACAGGCCTTACCTCGTACACTTCGGTCCTCCAGAACCTGCTTGGATCAAAACCAGACGTCATTGTGTTGAACGGTCTTGATGATCCGACATCTGCAACGTTTCTTACCGAGATGCGTCAGTTGAACGGGCTCAAAGTCCCGCTCGTCTTGACAAGCATCGAACCGGATCTGGAGCAGGCGATGGCAACGGCTTTGAACCTTTCCGATGCCCAGCTCGGCCAATACATGACCTATGTCCTGCCGGCGGTCACTGCGGGGGCCAGCTATAACTACTTCTGGAGCGAGTTCTTGAAGGAATACCCGGGAAAGGCGGCGCCGTTCAATGGCTATAACGCAGCAATGTATGACGGGGTCATTATTACGGCGCTTGCGGCAGACGAGGCAGGTTCAACGAACCCGCGAGTATTCAATAAGGACATGACGACGGTAACTGCCAATACGCGTGGAGCGGTACAGGTACACAACTACTTACAGGGTGTTCGTGCACTCAGGGCGCATAAGACCATCAATTTCGTGGGAGCATCGGGACAGGAGATCTTCAACAGCTACCACTGGGTTAGCGGCAGCTGGGAAATAGTTCGGCCTGGAGCTAATGGTGGTTTCGTTAAGGTGAAGCTCATCACCGCTGCGCAGATGGCGAAACTCTAAAAGAGCCAGTAGCAGGCGTGTGGCCTGTTGAGTTCAGGCGACGGACTCTCCATCGGGTGGCATTCGGTCACCTGGGGAGCGTCCGTCGATCGGATCAAACTAGTTGGGTGGGACCCAGAATTCAGGAAGTGAGGACGATGCTCCATTCCACTAAAGGCCATGGGACTCGAGGGATTACTCCATTAGTTTCGCAGTGAATCGCGCTGGTCTGGTTCACAGAGACGTGGAGGCAACTGCGGGGTCGGAAAGACATAAGACGCGTCATTACGTTGGTGTCATCGCCGACATCGTCTCGCTGGCAGAGGTTGGAGTTGAGGATCATCACTGTTTTTGACCGAACGAAGCGGGTGACGGAGCGCAGAGAAGGATGATGCACTTATAGGTGATTGATCGCTAAGGGATTTCAGTTCTGATTTGTGAGAGCGATACCGAGGGGAGGATGCAATATGCCGGATTCAAATGATGCGGGTGCGCCGATCGCATTTGCCGAGCCAGAGGTTTCCAGTGGGGCACCTCTGGCAACTGGAGAGGGGATTAGCGAAGAGCAGCGTGCGGCCTGGATTGAAGACCTCGACGCTCGGCTAAGGAAAAATTCCCTTGGTGGCCACTGGCAGCACGTAGAGCGATCAGAGCCTATCGACGCTCTCCTTTGGCGATGGGAGGACGTCTATTCGGGATTGATAGAGTCCGGAGAGGCCGTGCGGTTGGGCACGGACACCCTCCGGCGGACGGTGCAGTTGAGAAATCCAAAGCTTCCGACGGGAACCACGAAGACCATTCAAATGTCGATCCAGCTTGTTCGACCAGGTGAGCGCGCAAGGGCGCATCGTCACACGGCACAGGCAGTGCGATTTGTCGTCCAGGGGAATGGTGCGTATACGACCGTTGAGGGTGAACGCATGTTGATGTATCCGAATGACCTTGTTCTAACTCCAGGATGGACCTGGCATGACCATGCAAATCTGACCGAAGAGCCTGTCGTATGGCTTGACGGTCTCGACATCCCTTTGGCGCTTCATCTTGATGCTCAGTTTCAAGTTGATTACCACCAAGAGGCGCAAGAGATCACAAAGGCCGATGGAGCAAGCGTCTTGGAGTACTCACCGGCGCGGTCCCGAGTTGAGGGAGCCTATCCGTGGCCGTATCCTCCGTATCGCTACGCCTGGAGCGAGACACTTCCCGCGCTGCTTAACTACGCGGCAAGTGAGAATGGTGAAGATCGCTTCGATGGATACTTGATGGAATACGCGAATCCGTTGAACGGGGGACACACACTTCCAACAATGAGCTGCCGGGTTCAGCTGTTGAAACCAGATCGGCAGACCGGGTCGCACCGTCACACCGGAAGCGCGATCTATCACTGTATTGAGGGTTCCGGAACCGTGGTGATCGATGGAGTTGCATTTGATTGGGGTCCGAGAGATTGCTTTGTGATTCCGTCGTGGCGCGCGCATCGATTTGTGAATCGGTCGACTACGGATGATGCAATTTTGTACTCGATGACGGACCTCCCAGTGCTTGAGGCTCTGCATCTGTATCGAGAGGAGGAAACTGCTGAGTAGTAAAAACGCAGTCCACGTCGGTGTTCAAGTCAGAGACAGTTCCCGAAAACTGATATCAAAGGAGAAAGATAATGCCAAGTGTTGATGATATTCGAGGGATGTTTGTTCCCGTGCCAACTCCGTTTACCCTAGATGGAGATCTTGATGAGGCCATGTTTGCCGAGATGGTCAACCATTATATTGAGGTCGGCGGAAACGCTATGTTCCTGTTCGGTTCTGTCGGTCAAGGTGCATCAATGCCGATCACGATGAGAAAGCGGGCGCTCGAAGTTGCGCTAGAGGCCGCCGCGAATCGGGTTCCTGTTGTGCCAAACGTTGGTACCGTCGATCCATTCAGTGGCCGCGAGCTTGGTATCCATGCTCGCGAGCATGGGGCGACCGCAGTTGGGTTAGTGGGCCCTTATTACTACAGCGACCGCTCGACCGAGGAACTCATTGCCCACGTAAAGATGGTCGATGATGCAACTCAGCTTCCCCTGTTTATTTACAACAACCCTGCCTACCAAGGCTATTCAATCGAGCCTGCAGCGATGGCAAGGATTCGTGACGCTGTTCCAAATATGTTTGGTCTCAAGATCGCTAAGGGTGGTATCAACGATATCCTCCGGTACCAGACTGCGATGGGACGAGACTTCAAACTGTTTGCCCCGCAAGAGAACCTCTTTCCAGGTATGTTGATTGGTCAGGCGGGCTCGGTGAGTCCACCGCTTGCAATGGCGATGGAAGTTGGTGTGGCCTTCGTTAGGGCGATAGATGCAGGTGATCACGAAGAGGCACTGCGCCTCCAGATCGCCCTGTATGACTTTGCACAGAGCCTGGCGAAGCTTCACAAGTTCGGCCGTACGGTCCAGTTTGAGGGTCTCAAGTACGCTGGATTCGATCTCAAGATGTACCCTCGCTGGCCAACCGTTCCCTTAACCACTGATGCGCTGTCCGATCTTCACGATTGCATCGATCGGGTTCGGTCGTCGGTGGCCGTCGGAGTTCGTTAAAGAAGAACGTTCAATGGAGAGTCGCTGGGGAGGCGATCAGCAATCGTCTGGTTTTCGGTTACCGCTCCAGCGGCTCCTGTCATTTTGGAGGTCAAGATGTCGGATCCTAAAATCCGGTTTTTCTTTCGAGAGCCAATGATTGACACCAATCTTCCTTTGGTGGAAGGTTCCGTGAAGGTTGAGGGATTCGATCTCATCGTCTCCGAAGGGGAATGGGACGCAATTGACCATGCATTTGGAGGGCTCGTCGCCGCAAAAGAAAGGGGCGACGCCGGAATAGGGATACCGGCCTTTCCGAATCGCAAGTTTCGACAGTCCTATCTTCAGGCCTGCACTGCTTCTAATATTCAAACCCCACTCGATCTTGTAGGTCGTAAAGTTGGGATCCTGGCGTGGAGCAACTCTGCCGGTGTTTGGTTTCGCGGAGCACTGCAAAATTATTATGGCGTTGACTTTCGCGCAGTGAATTGGATCGCAGTCAGTCGCGATAAAGGCCGTGTTCCCAAAGGGCTTCCCATTGAATACCTCGATCACGGCGAAGGAGATCCCGATCCATATCTAGACCAACTACTTCTCAGAGGCGATCTAGATGCCGTACTCTCGCCAAATATTCTCCCATCGATCACGGCTCGAGATCCCCGGACGCGACGTGTGTTCGGTGACTATCGTTCAGAAGAACAGCGCTATTTCAAAGAGACGGGAATTTTCCCCATTTCCCATGTCGTGACGTTAAAACGTGAATTTGTTGATAGGTATCCGCATGCTCCCGTGGCCCTGCTTGAGGCCTACAGGCGAGCACGAGATGTGGCAATCGAACGCATTGCGGGATCTGACCCTGTCATCCTTACGATCTCCTGGGCTGCCTTCAATCTCGAGGAACAAAAAGAACTCATGGGTGAGCATTATTGGCCTTACAACGTTGAAGACAATATAAAGTCGCTGGATGCAATGCTCGAATACTCGCACCAACAGGGATTAACAAGTACCAAACTCGACTACATGAGTTTTTTTGACCCCGCAGCCGCCGCGCTGCCAGGATATTGAACGCGCGCCGTGAATCGGTATCGAAACCGCGTTTGGTCAAGCGCCGCACGCGGTGGACAAACTGGAGCAGTCTGATCAAGGAGCATGATGATGACAACGCAGTCAACGCCGTCTCGGATTCCCACTCCGTCTCCTGTCGAACTCGCAGCAAAGCGTTCGGCAATTTTGGTACTGGATCTGACTTCGCATGGCCCAGCGTCGCCCGAGCGAGCGCACTATCTCGCTCGCGTAGGCGATTATCTTGATTACGGCCGATCGAAAGAGGTTCCCATCTGTTATACCGGGATCTCGCTTCGCGCCACAGAAGACGCCGATCCACTCCTAAGGCGTCGCCCTGAGGAGCCACTCTGGTTTCCCGCCGCGTATGACAAGTTTTTTGGTGGAGAGATTCTTGAATTTCTCGCTCAGCATCAGACCGAGAACATTGTGATTCTCGGCTCTGCGACGAACAACTGTGTGATGTACACCGCGACAACTGCTGCACGCCATCACCCGTTTGAGATCGTTGTTCCTATCGACGGCTCCTATGTCGAGGACCCCTACCGACATGAATACGCGCTCTACCAACTCAATATTCTTCCGAGTGCACCGAAGAAGGTGCACTTTTCGACGATGGATACAACGACATTCATCTAGGGCGTGCTGCCTGCTTCTTGTTGGACATGACGAGAGAACGTCAGGTGCCGCCGGTTTTCGGTGGGGCCGCGCGGCCAAAGGGATCATCTGCGCGAATCTCGTCCCCCATTGAAGATATCTCGTCGACTATCGCCAACTCATCGGGTGAGAGTCTCCACTCGCTCGCGGCTGCATTTGCTCGGAGCTGCTCCGCGCTGCGGACTCCCGTGATGACTGGACCGGTGAAGTCCTTTGCGGTCAGCCAAGCAATGGCAAGTTGGCCGAGCGTGTGCCCGGCACTATTTGCGAAACCCTGGAGCGCGGTCATCACGCTTTGCGCGCGTTTGATGTGTGCCTGACGTGCAGCGGAGCTGACTGGCCAGCGCTCCTTGCCATTGAACTCGCCTCGCCAGAGAAGACCGGAGGCCAGGGGAAAGTAGGGAATGATCGAAACGTCAAAGTGACGACAGGCATCGACGAGCTCGGACTCTGCGCTGCGTTTCAAAAGGTTGTACTCGCGTTGAATACTGACAAAATGAGCGACAGTGGCGTCGCTTGCAAAGAGATTCGATTCGGCCAGCCGCCATGTTGCGTAGTTTGAACAGCCGATCTCGCGTACCATCCCAGCTTGTACAAGTTCATTCAATCCGAGCATTACCTCCTCGGTGGGAACATTCGGATCAGCCCGATGAATCTGGTAGAGGTCGACATAATCGGTCTCGAGTTTCCGGAGGCTCTCTGCGCAACGTTGGCGAAGATGTTCAGCGACCGGAACAGCACCCCGGTCACTGAGGTAGGTCTTTGTTGAGACAATGAACTGATCGCGTCGTCCGCGCAACGCCTCTCCAAAAAATGTCTCTGACTCTCCCTCGCCGTAAGCTGCGGCAGTGTCGATGAAATTGATTCCGAGGTCCAATGCCGTATCGAGGACCTCGCGCGTCATCGTCTTGCTGTTGAGGTTCGTCCCGAACTTGTTTCCTCCAATTCCAATCAGGGAGAGGTAAAGATTCGAACTTCCGAGTCGCTTGCGTTCGATGTCTCGCTCCTCTATCGACCTGGATTTCCATCGGCTTACACGATATGTCAACTGGCAGATTTCGTTGAGATGTCGGGATACATCAGCAAATCTCAGAGCCCAGCGCAACGCCAAGCGATAGGTTTCAAGGTGGGTTCAGTGCAAGATTGTGAGCGCAGTGACCCATCCCGGCAAGCCCTCGCCAAGCATGGAGAAGCTCTTACCTCCATCACGCGTGAGCCAGATATCACAGGCTGTCGTACCGATGAGGTAGATATCGGGATTGTGCGGATCGATTGCCGCTGCTCGTGGTCCACCGCGAACCGATGTGGGGAGTCCTTCAACTGTTCGCGACCACGTCGTTCCCCCGTCATCGCTGACATAGATTCGGCTATCCGCGCCCTTTTCCTTGCGCCATTCGCCTGGCATGTTGAGCGCTCCAGCACCGTACACGCGCGTCGGTTGTTGAGGATGAATATTGAGTTCAGTGACGTAATTCGTATCGAACTGCTCACATTTCACGAAGGTGTCGCCTCCGTCGTCGCTGAGGAACACACCCTGGAATGTGGCAGCCAGTACCCGTTTCGGATGACTCGGTGAAACCGCGACGACATGGCAGTCTTGACCCATCTGATCGCGCAGGTTCTCCCAACTCTTTCCCCCATCGAGGCTCCGGATGAGCCATCCCTCCTCGATGGCGCCGTAGATGATGTCGGGATCTTGTGGAGAAAGCGAGATGGAACGGACTCGCGCGAAGAATGGCGCGATATGCAAAAACCAGTCAGCTCGGCCAGAAGCATTACGCAACTCTTCAATCTCGTCCCAGTGGTCGCCGTCGTCGCGTGACCGAAACAGTGCGGCCGGACCGGTACCGGTATAGAGATCTCCCGTCATCGGATGTTGTTCGATCCACCAGACCTCTTTGTAGGTGAGACCTTCGTTCTTCTCCGACCAGGTATGGCCGCAGTCATCGCTGCGCCAGACGCCTGATCGAGTCGTGCCCACATAGAGTCGCTCCGGATTATTGATGTCAACGAGAACTGGCGCTCGCACCGCGTCCTGGTCCTTTCGCGTGAATTCAATCGGTTGCGGTAAAAAGGCTGAACCGTCAAATGGAGTCTCGAAGAGCCCAGCTGTTGTACCAATCAGCAACGAATTCATCTTGGTCGCACCCCATCTCCGGTGTGGCGAAGGAGCATCAGAATACGTCGCTACACCCCTACTGATTGCCCCATCTGGACGAAGATTCTACTTGGGGAAGCACCTATTAACAAGGTTTTTTTGCGGCTTGCTCAGTGCAATGCTGCATACGAAGATCCGACTTGGAAGGCAATGGCCGAGATCACGGGTGGCACGTCTTTTCATCAATTGACACAACAAAAATGCATGCAGAGAGCGAGAATGCAATTTAGTCGACTTGTCATCCGCGGACTTATCGGTGTCAGGAAAAGCTGGACTTTATCAAAATCGAACGCGGTATCTCTGCCGAAATGATTGAAGGCGGTGAGTCGAAGCTGAGGACCCTGCTCTTCCGTAAGCAACGCTGGCGATTTGAGGCGGTTGTCGCTGAACCAAGTTGAACGAATTCCTCCGTGTTTATAACGGTATTGAACGATTCTGGAAGTTCATGAAATGATTTAAACGGCATGACACGCAAGGGGCCAGCACCTTCTGTTAGTTTTCTTAGCTTTTACAACTGGATTCGCAGATTAGGTCTGGGTTGGAGCTGAATAGTGCTCCGAGGTCTTTGGACACAGCTTTGATGACGGGACCTACTGCATTATAAAGGTGCAGTCGCGTACCAAGGATTCTTTCCACAAAAATCACCAGTTCAATGGCGCTGTATTCTTCGTCTCCGGTGAGCAGTGACGTCGAAGGAAGTTGAGACAACTCTGATTTTGCTAATGGGACTTGAGAAGTCAGCTTTGTGATGAGGCAAACTTCTTCCGAGCCGTCAGATGGTGAGCATTCATTTTTTGCTGGACCTGCGAGTCCTATGTTTAGATCGTGCCCCAG
>Ga0307374_10006537_pt1 | contig 18264 bp, 16 predicted proteins | sample OX3MG_FD_202532 | JGI IMG/M metagenome (GOLD analysis project Ga0307374, IMG submission 202532) | Soil microbial communities from Risofladan, Vaasa, Finland - OX-3 | ecosystem: Environmental > Terrestrial > Soil > Coastal area > Acid sulfate soil | place: Finland: Risofladan, Vaasa | collected...
GAGCACGCCCGAAACGCGCAAGCGGCTTATCCCTCTGACGAGCTTATGGCTCGACACGCTTGTACTGCGTCTGATGAATCAAGGACAGACCAGCCCGCGTAAAGTCTGGTTTGTGTTGGACGAACTGGCCAGTTTGCAGCGGTTGCCCCAATTGCACACGGCCATCACCGAAAACCGCAAGTCGAACAATCCGGTTGTGCTCGGCTTCCAGGGACGGAGCCAGCTTGAAACCCGCTACGGGCACGAAGCCGAGGCCATGCTGTCCCAGCCCGCTACGAAAATCTTCTTGCGCACCAGTGAGTGCCGCGCAGCGGAATGGATTTCAAAGACTATTGGCGAGGTCGAAATCGAAAGGCTCCGTGAGAGCCGTTCAAGCGGACAAATGGGACAGCAGCGGAACACCAAGAGCTACAACCTGGAGCGCCAAGTTGAACCGCTGGTCATGGCTTCGGAGATCAGCGGGCTTGCCGATCTGTGCGGGTATCTCAAGAAGGGAAATCTTGTCGTGCGGATGAACTTCCCGTTCATCGAACTTCCAGCCACGCAACCGAAGTACATTGAACGGTCAATGAAAAAATCCACGGGAGAGGCTTCGGGGCCAGTCAGAGCCGCAGGAGAAGCGGAAGGTGCGCCGGAGCAGAAACTCGTGGTACATGACGTAAAGCAAGACCGTGAACATCAACTGTCCCGAACCGGCCCGACACAAGAGCACTTCTTCGAATAGGCCAATCCATGCTGACAATATCGAATCCGTTGAGCGCGACCCAGGCGCAGGCGTATCACGCCGAAGAGTTCTCGAACGCGCGCGAGAACTATTACACACAGGCCGACCAGATTCGCGGCGAATGGCACGGAAGGCTTGCGGAGCAGTGGGGCCTCAAAGGAGAGGTCCGCGAGGAGCACTTCCAGTGCCTCTCAGAAGGCCAGCACCCGATGACGGGTGAGCAGCTTGTCCGGCACAAAGCGGCACGGGAATACATGAACGAACATGGCCAGAAAGTACGAACGATGGAGCACCGCGCGGGCTGGGATGCGACGTTCTCCGCACCGAAAAGCGTATCGCTCACTGCCCTCGTCGGCGGAGATGAACGAGTTCGCCACGCGCATCAAGAAAGCGTGGCCGTCGCGCTGGACGAACTGGAGCGATATGTCCAGGCACGAATCGGCGGGAACCTTCCAGCGGAAACAACCGGCAAATGGGTAGCGGCAAAATTCGAGCATGACAGCGCAAGGCCCGTGGACGGCTACGCGGCACCGCAACTGCATACGCATGTGGTTTTCTTCAATCTTACAGAGACGGAAGATGGAGGGACTTACTCGCTACAGCCACGGGAACTCTACAAGACACAGCAATATGCGACAGCGGTGTACCGCTCGGAATTAGCCACACGGCTCAAAGCAATGGGGTACGAAATCGAACGCGGCAAAAGCGGCCAGCCGGAAATCAAGGGCTATTCCGAAGAATATCTCGCAGCATCGAGTCCGCGCCGCCAGCAGATCGAAGAGCATCTGGCAAAGGAGAATCAGCGCGGAGCCGACGCCGCGCAAATCGCCGCGCACAAAACGCGGGAAGCGAAAGCGGAAATCTCACGGGAAGAAATGCAGCGGCGGCACCGCGAAATGGCAGAAGTCTTCGGGAATCAACCGGAGCGTGTAATCGGAGTGGCTCGGGAAAGAACACTACAGACTGAGCGAGATGCTCCCCACACAACCGCACAGTCTGCGGTGACATTCTCGAAGGAAAGGAACATGGAGCGTGAAGCCGTAGTCGAAGAGCGCGAGCTATTGCGGGATGCGTTGAGGCGTTCGATGGGAGAAGCGACGCTGACTGAGGTCCGGGCCGAATTCGAGAAACGCATCAATGCCGGTGAATTCATCGGAGTAGAAAAGGAACTGGGCGCACCAAGCCGGGCATACACGACTCAGGAGATGATTGATTACGAGCGCGACACGATCCAAATCATGCGCGAGGGGCAGAACAGACGCTCGGCCCTTGTCAGCGCCGATACGCGCAGAAGAGCCGAGATAGGCCATCCGCATCTAAGCGAAAGCCAGCAGCGAGCGGTCGAGCAAATCCTCGCAAGCCGGGATCTGGTCACCGCACTTGAAGGCGTTGCCGGGTCCGGCAAGACTACATCTCTGGCGGCAATCCGAGAAGCAGCCGAGCGCGAAGGCTACATGGTCGAGGGCTTTACGCCAACTTCGCGCGCGACGCAGAAGCTCGCGGAGGCGGGAATCGAATCGAGTACGTTGCAACGGCACCTTGCGCGAAGCAATGACGAGCACGACGGACAAAAGCGACTCTACGTTCTGGACGAATCAAGTCTGGCGAGCACGAAGCAGATGAACGAGTTTCTGCATCGGCTCAAAGATAACGACCGCGTCTTACTGGTGGGCGATGTACGCCAGCACCAGGCTGTCGAAGCCGGAACACCGTATCAGCAGCTACAGGAAGCCGGAATCCAGACAGCACGGCTTGACGAGATCGTCCGGCAGAAGGACCCTGCACTCAAAGAAGTAGTGGAGCAGCTCTCACGCGGTCAGGTGAGGGAAGCGATAGAAAAACTCGACGCGCAGGGGCGCGTGTACGAGATTGTGGACCGCGAAGAACGGCTAAGAGAAATCGCCGCTGAATATGCTAAACAGCCGCAAGGAACATTGGTCGTTTCACCGGACAATCAATCGCGCATGGAAATCAACCGGATCATCCACAGGGAAATGCAAACGCGAGGGCACGTGGACCACAGGGAGCATGGAATGAGAGTGCTGGTAGCGCGACAGGAGATCAGCGGGGCAGACCGGCAGTGGGCCGAACAATACGAGCCGGGCAACGTGGTGCGCTACACCAAAGGCAGTAGGGCAGTCGGCATCAAGCCAGGAGAATACGCGCGCGTCGAGCGCAAGAACGAGAAGGAAAATCTGGTGACGGTGAAACGCGAGAACGGCGAGCAACTCAGTTACGATCCGCGCCGTTTGCAAGGCGTGACGCTCTACCGCGAGACAGAGCGCAGCTTCGCGCCAGGCGACCGCATACAGTTCACCGCGCCGAATCGAGAGCAACGCGTCGCCAACCGGGAGCTAGGCACCATCGAGCAGATCGACGCGCGCGGCAATTTGCGAGTCCGCCTCGAATCAGGCCGCACGGTCACATTCAACATCCGGGAGAATCAGCATATTGACCACGGCTACGCAGTCACCAGCCACAGCAGCCAAGGGCAGACCGTCGAGCGCGTGCTCATTCATGTAGACACTGAACAGGCCGGAGAGAAACTCATCAATCGGCGGTTGGCTTACGTCGCTGTGTCACGTGGCCGCTACGACGCGCAAATCTACACAGATGACAAAGCACGCCTTGCTGAGCGCCTTTCGCGCGATATGTCGCACGGCTCCGCTATTAAATTGGGGCGGAACCGGAGAGAGGTGGAAAAGCGGACGATTTCTGCTCCCAGCCAAACGGTACAACAAGGGCTAGGAGGCTGAACCCCACACGTTTTCAACACTTGGCTACTTTTTAAGGCCGGAAACATAGAGCAGTTCTTCACACGCCACTCGAAAATCAGTTGAGACTTTGTCAACGTCCTCGCGATGCGCGTTGTACCGCCGATTGTGAGCAGATTGGTCGCCGAGGTTCTTCAGACGGGGAAGCCCCTGTTTCGTATTTCTCCCAAGATTCCAGCTCTTTTCTTCCAGAACCCTGTCGATCAAGTCTCCCAGATAGAAGAAATCTCCCGCTGCGTTTTTGATTTTGTTCTCTATTTTGTGATGCTCAAAACATTCGATTATTAGGGTCTCGATCAAACGTCTCATCATGACGGTACACCCGTCGAACCACCCTTTTTCGTAGCACCCATTTATTTGATTCACAACCTTTTCAATATATCCGCGCGTTCCGCGCACCATTGCAAAGGGAAGAATGAACTCATTCGCCGCGCGCGTCCCTTCGGAAGGAGGCACAAAGCTCTTGGGTGCAGCTTCCTTCAGTTGTTTTGCGAGCGCCAGGACATCTCTGGCATTCATGGACATTTCTTTATCCGCGTTTGTAGATATGCTTCGCCATGCTCGCAAAAATCGCATCGATCTGGTCGGGTGTCGAATCTGCGGAAATGTGAACCTCCAAGTTGATGTGTATACCTGGCGCAGAAGGAGTGGCTTGCACCGGATTCTGCACAGCGCTTGGTGGGGCTTGCAGTGGTGCTTCGTGTGTATTGCCCTTCTTTACCGATTTTGCTGTCCCGCTATCTCGGATCGCTTTTCGCGGGCGTTCGTCTTTATCTTGCTCTGGTTGTTTTGAGGCATCCGCTTCAACGATCACCTCGTATAGCGCTGCCATACGTCTGACCGCCGCTGCGCCCGCCCCAGTTTTGTTAGCAAACCACCGTTCCGCCTTAGAACGCTCCTGTCCAGGATTGGGAACCGCATCCAAAAGTTCCTTTGGATAGACCTCTTTTTGAATTTCCTTGCAGACGGCAGAGTAGTGCTCGTCGTCTCGCCATTGCTTTGCTCTCTCGCTCGTCTTCCCCTCGTCATCAATAATCGCAAGCGTCTTTAAGAACGGAAGTACGTTGGCTCTCGCGGAATTCTCCCCCATGTCCAAGACGGTCGCCAGGTAGCTATCCGTCACAACCCCCGGGATGCTCTGCTTGAACTTCCTCCTAAGTGCCCACCAATGTGCGATCGGCAGCATGGGATAACTCTTTTTCTGCTCGGCCATGTTTTCTCCTTTGTCGAAGTATTAGATGGTTGAATACTCGCCGTGTCAAGGAAGCAGGCCGAGTATAGGATCGATGTGCTAGTCGTACCTGAATTACCGAAGCAGGTAGCAGCCGAGGAGCGGATATTACAAAACTTTTCGCCTTTACTCGGCGAACTGAAGAATGACTTTCTTGAGCGCCTTGTGTCGGAACATGCGGATTTCGTCTGTATGCAGCACAGAGCCTTTTCTCTTATTGTAAGTGGGAAGTTTGAAGTGAAGTTCCCTGAATGTTGCGAGCAGCGCCGACTCCAGTTGTTCCCAGGTTTTCATCCGTTTTCGACCTCGACAGGTAGCGATATGTACGTCAATTCTCTTAACTCCCCGCAATTCACTGAAGGCTTCACTCGCTTTGTCTACCGCCGATGTTGCCGGTCTGCGGGCACCCTTGCCCGTTGTGCCTATGTAGATGATCCGAGAGCGCCTGCCGCTCGGATACTTGTACGATTTATTCGCCGCCAGAATGTAGACCATCCTTCTGTTCCATCGCGAACTTCGGTGGACCGTCAGCAATGATGTTTTTGAACTGCTGATTTTCAGCGAGCGCATTCTTGCAGCAACCCCCAAGACAGGCACGAAACTACACCCGACTAGGCTCGCGAGGCGAGAGAATTTCTGAAATGGTTGACAGCTGCGATAATTCGCGGCGTGCGGGGGCCAAACTCCAGGTATTCGTTAGTATACGTTCCTGGCCGCTGGGTTTGGTTCGGCGTGCTATGCTGCGACAATTGGAAGCGGGCGGTTTAGAGTTGCAATTCGAGGGACGGTCATCCCAGGGGCATGCCTTTACTCACGGAAGCCGACACTTGTCGAAAGTACGTCCTCCCGAAGCTCTACGCGGCGGGCTGGATGGATGACCACATTAACGAGCAGCGGACCTTCACCGATGGCCGCATCGTTGTGGCCGGCAACCGCACGATCCGCCGCAAGCAGAAACGAGCCGATTATCTCCTCCGGTATCGGCCCGATTTTGCTATCGCCATCGTTGAAGCCAAAGCGGATTACAAGAAGCCTGCCGACGGTCTCGGCCAGGCGATGGAGTACGCGCAAATCCTTGGCCTAAAGTTCGCTTATTCCACCAACGGCCACGGAATCGTCGAGCACGACTTCACGACCGGCCTCGAAAATACTCTCGAAACTTTCCCGTCTCCCGATGAACTCTGGCAGCGCCTCAAGCACGGGGAAAACATCCCCAGCCAGATCGTGGAGCGCCTTCTCACTCCGTATTACCATCTTTCTGGTAAATCGCCGCGCTACTACCAAGAGATCGCCATAAACAGCGCCATACGCGCCATTCTTCAGGGCCAGAAACGCGTTCTTCTCACGCTCGCCACGGGCACCGGCAAAACGGTCGTCGCTTTCCAGATTTGCTACAAGCTCTGGAACACCAAATGGAATCGCGACGGTGATCCGGGCCGCCGCCCTCGCATGCTTTATCTCGCTGACCGCAACATCCTCGTGGACGACCCGAAGGACAAAATCTTCGCCCCGTTCGGCGACGCCCGGCACAAAATCGAACGTGAAGCCATTAAGAGCCGCGAGATGTACTTCGCGACGTACCAAGCGATTGCCAAGGACGAACGCCGCCCAGGTCTCTATCGCGACTACCCCAAGGACTTCTTTGATCTCATTGTCGTGGACGAGTGCCACCGAGGTAGCGCCAAGGACGATTCCAATTGGCGGGAAATCCTCGAATACTTTCAACCTGCATTCCAACTTGGCATGACTGCGACGCCGAAGCGCGAAGACAACCGCGACACATATCTCTACTTTGGCAATCCGCTCTACACGTACAGCTTGCGGCAGGGGATCGAAGACGGTTTCTTAGCGCCCTATCGCGTCCATCGCATCGTCACCAGCGCCGACTCCGTTGGCTGGCGTCCGAATCGCGGCCAGGTTGACCGTCTCGGACGTGAGATTCCCGACGCCGAATACACCACAAAGGATTTTGAGCGGAAAGTCTCTCTGCTCCCTCGCACCGAGACCATCGTCCGCAACCTCACGGATTTTCTGAAAGCAAACGGGAGATTCGATAAGACCATCATCTTTTGTGTTGACCAAGAACACGCTGAAGATATGCGCTTCGCCTTAAACAATCTCAATGCGGACTTGGTACAGCAGCACCCGGATTATGTTGTCCGCATCACGGCCGACGAAGGCAAGACCGGACGCGGCCATCTCGACCGCTTCATGGAGCTGGAGACCACCACTCCATCGATTGTGACAACCTCCCAGCTTCTGACAACCGGAGTGGACGTTCAGACCTGCAAGAACATCGTCATTGCTCGCATCATCAATTCGATGACCGAGTTTAAGCAAATCATCGGGCGCGGCACCCGCGTCAAAGACGATTACGGCAAACTTTATTTCAACATCCTCGATTACACGGGAAGTGCGACTCGCCTTTTCTCCGATCCCGATTTCGATGGTGAGCCTGCTTTGGTGACAGTGGAGGAAATGAACGCAGCAGGCGAAAAGATCAAGGCCGAAATCGAAAAGCCCGAGGAAGTCATCACCGATCCTCTACCACCGCAAATCCTCGAACCCGGAGGCAAAAAAGGCGAAGACGCTCGCAAATACTACGTGGACCAGGGTTCCATCGAGATCGTCGCCCACTTCGTTTCCGAACTGGACGCTGACGGCAAGCAACTTCGTGTAGTCCGCTTCACGGATTACACGGCGGAGAAAGTGCGCAGCATGTGTCCGTCCGCAGCGGAACTGCGGTCAAAATGGTCCGACGCGGAGCAGCGTGCGGAAATTATCCATGCGCTTGAAGAGCGTGGGATCACTTTGGAAGAACTCATCACCGCTTCGAACCAGCCCGACGCCGATCCATTCGATCTTCTCTGCCAGGTTGCTTACAGTGCTCCGATTCGCACTCGCCGAGAGCGCGCCGAGTGGCTTCGAAAACAGCAAAAGGCCTTCTTCGAAAAATATTCAGAGAAGGCGCGGCAAGTTTTGCACGATATCTTGGATAAATATGTAGACTATGGCACGGCGCAATTTGCGATCCCGGAAATTCTGAAAGTGCCACCCATTTCAGATCGCGGCAGTGTGATGGATATTTCGCAAATGTTCGGCGACGCGGAGAATCTGAGATCGGCGATCAGCGAATTGCAAGCCCTTTTGTACGCAGCTTAACTCGGGACCTATGCCCAAACAGAAACCAGCCAAGAAGGAACCTGCACAGTCCACCGCCCAGCAGCTCGCCTCAATTGTTAAATCCTGCCGCGACATCATGCGCAAGGACAAGGGCCTTAACGGCGACCTTGACCGTTTGCCGATGCTCACCTGGATCATGTTTCTCAAATTCCTTGACGACATGGAGAGCGTCCGCGCCGAGGAAGCCAAGCTTGCCGGTAAGCGTTTCCGTCCGGCCATCGAACCGCCCTACCGCTGGCGCGACTGGGCGGCGAACCCGCAAGGGATCACCGGCCCGGAGTTAATTGCTTTCATCAATCAAGATGAAGCCATTCGCCCGGACCGCAAGCGCGGTGACGGCCTCTTTGCCTATTTGCGTTCGCTGCGCAGCGCCAATGGCGACCGCCGCGATGTGATCGCCAAGGTTTTTCAGGGCACGTTCAATCGCATGACGAACGGCTATCTCCTCCGCGATGTCGTCAACAAGGTCAACGAAATCCACTTCACTTCCAAAGACGAAATCCACACTCTGGGCGCGCTCTACGAATCCATGCTTCGCGAAATGCGCGATGCCGCAGGCGATTCCGGTGAGTTCTACACGCCGCGTCCTGTCGTTAAGTTCATTGTCTCCGTTATAAATCCCCATCTGGGCGAAATCATCCTTGATCCGGCGGCGGGCACAGGCGGCTTTTTGGTCGAAGCATTCACCCATCTTCAGAAGCAATGCAAGAAGACGGAAGACCTAAACTGCCTACAGAAGGGTACTCTCTTCGGAATTGAGCCCAAGTCGCTGCCTTACTTGCTGTGCCAAATGAATCTTTTGCTTCACGGCCTCGAATCGCCGGACATTGATCCAGAAAACGCTCTACGGTTTCCTCTACGCGAAATTGGCGACAAGGACCGCGTAGATATCATCATGACGAATCCGCCTTTTGGAGGCGAGGAAGAGCGCGGCATCCTTTCGAATTTCCCTCAAGACATGCAAACATCTGAAACAGCGCTGCTATTCCTTCAGCTCATCATGCGAAAACTGAAGAGAGAAAGGCATGGTGCTACAGGCGGAGGTCGAGCCGCAGTTGTAATGCCCGACGGTGTGCTGTCCCAGGAGGGCATCGCCGCACGCGTTCGAGAAGAATTGGTTACGAAATACAATCTTCACACGGTCGTGCGTCTGCCGCGCGGCGTGTTCGAACCGTATACCAAGAGTAGTACCTCAATTCTATTTTTCGATACAACAGCCCCAAAAGAATTTGCTTGGTATTACGAAGTGCGTATGCGTTCCGCAATAAAGGCGTACTCCATTACGCAACCCTTCCGTTTCGATGAATTGATACCCTGTATTCAATGGTGGACCAAACGCGAGGAATCCGAGGCGTCTTGGAAAGTACCTCATGCAGAAATTGCGGCCAATGGCTTTTCGCTGAACTTTCGTAATCCAAGAGCGGCGGGGGCGCACAAATTCTCCGACCCAAACGACATCTCAAATTCAACGCAGACGAAGCTTGGCGAGTTCCTTACAATTGCCAAGAAATTCGCATCATGCTGGGCATCGCTTCAGCAAATGACCGCCAAAGACAGATGGCCGACTGTGCCCTTCAGTCAGATTGCGAAACAGGTGGAGCGAGACGAAGAGGTTTTAGTCGATAAGGATTATCCAGTGTTGGCCATGAGCTGGTATGCGAAGGGGCTGTATGTCAAGCACACCAAGAAAGGCGGTGACATCAAAGCACAAAAAGTCTACAAGGTCTGTGACGGAGATTTTGTTTACAATCGGCTTTTTGCTTGGAAGGGTTCTTTCGCTGAGGCAGAGAAAGAACACGACGGATGTTACGTTTCGAATGAGTTCCCCTGCTTTGTCATTGATCGTGAGAATGTCGTTCCGGGATATCTCTGGGCCTACTTCGCTCAGCCTGCACTTTGGGAACTAATCGAGACATTAAGCACGGGGACAACAAGCACTAGTCGTTTGCGACTAAAGGAATCGAAGTTAAATCAGTTCTTGGTCCCTCTACCACCGAAACCTGTCCAGCAGGGGCTTGCCCAGATATGGGCGGACTCTCTTCGTTTAGAGGAGGAGCTTCATCAGCTCACGACAATGCTCGCTGGTTTTGCGCCTGCGGTTCTTGAGAGGACCGTTCCAATAAAGAATTGAGGCAAGTGGACTTAACTTAAGTGTGACTACCTGACACGAGGGTGTTCTAACCTAAGGAGAAATCCGTGGCTAGAGGCCGATGGGAAGATTTTGCGGATAAATACGGCTTTAACGACGGGGATTCAGTCGATACGCTGGATTTTGCTGCGCGCCACTTCTTGGTCAGAGCGCTGAATCATAATCGTGTCATGCGGGGAAAAGGGCTAAGGGCTGTTGCATACGAGTTCGCCGGCGTCCACAACGGAGCCAGAATACTCATTCTGAAGGATGAAGGACGAGTGCGCGGAAGGTCGATTGTCCGCGATGATCTGCCAAAGGGTGCTAAAGTTCTCTCTCTTCCTGACGAATTGAAAAACGAAGTCGACGATCTTGTTGATGCGAGCTACGACGAAGCTTGGGATGCGTTAATTAAGCCAAAGAAGGCAACAGTTAGGAAGAAGGCCAGGAAATCAATCAAGAAGCGCTAGTCCAGGAGACGCTAGCGAGGATTATTTTAAGACGCGCCTCATTCAGGCTATGCCTAGAATCCAGCCTTCAATCTCGGCCACGTTTCTTTCATGCGCGGTCAGGCTTGGACTCAAAAACTGCACCAGGCTGCGATCCTGATCGCTTCGGCGCAGCCATTCCGCAGCAGCATAGGCGTCTTGCTGGTCGGAGTTGCGCCCGTTGCGCGGGAAACTATGACTCCACAAAGCCGGATATACCTCTGCTACCGCCGACTTGCCCTGCGGCACTTCCCACCCATCGAAAGGCCAGAAATGCGCGCGACCTCCGGTGCGAGTGCGAAGATAACGCAGCCACGGAATCCCGGCGTGGGTAGATTTGGCCACTGACCCCGGCACGTCAAAATGAAACACGGACTTGGCACCCGCGCGCACTTCCGTGATTCGCCTCCAGCGAGAATCACCACAACGAGCTGCACCATTCCCAAAAGCCCCGTCCCGAACGAAATCAACATAGGTGCAGGCTTCATCTGTGGGCCAATGCTCTTGAAAATCGTTCAGGAAAGCTGTCCAGTCGTGCGGTAAGCCGTATTTCTCGAAATATCGCAGCGGAAACGAAAACCCGTGGTCAATGCCCACCAGCGTAAGAGATGTTTCTGAGAGCCTCTCCACCAGCCACTCGGCAATTGCCTTGCGTGTCCAATACCTGCGCGGGCCGGGAGGCGGTGCAACTTCGCTTGGTTCGTTCGAAGAGTCCGCTGCGTACACGCGCAAGCCTTTGAGGCTGGAGTCGCAGGTTTCCGCCCCGGAGTAGTCAATCCCGATATACCGATTGAAAGCAGCCTTCATTTCTTGACCTGATTCTCGATCTGGTTCGCGGAACAAGCCGAGTTTATCTGATGTGAAGCATTCGGCGCGCTCAGGACTAAGGAACAACTGAGAGTTTGTGTTTGTTGATGGCAGCAGTCAGGTTTGTCAGGAGCGGACGAAAAGCAGTAAAGTCGATCGTATCAGCCTTCGGTCGCACAACCTTATGGGCGAAAACCTTCTTACCGTAGTGCTTGTCCTTATCGAAGCCATCGCCGGGGTTGAACGTCTTACCGTCAATCATCGTGGCCTTGATTGAAGCATCGAAAAGGTCCTCGATCCTTGACGCAGTCCCGCCCGCTCCAAATGGCGTCGGCACGGCGTACAGATTCTTGATGATGTGGACAAAGGGCTCCGCGCCGCTGAGAATCACCTTGGAGACATCCTTTATCGTTTTCCTGATGGTCTTAGCACCGTCGTCGTTGTCATACAAGATGATCACCGGCTCTGTTAGTCCAGGACCAGTGAACTCTTTGGTCTCTCGCTTGTACGCTCCGATGAAATTGCTCAGCACGCTGCTGCCGCCGTCCTTGAGATCAAGAAGTCGCGCTGTGCTCGATTTGGGATATTTGTAGAGCCTGAGTCTTAGACGAATCTTTTTGTCCGGCATGACTTCAGCTAGAGCAGGGAATTCCGCCGCAAGGCTTCGAATCGCATGCGTGAGGTAGACGTTGTCGGTTTCCCCCTCGCAGATGATTACGGGAGCCTGAGCTGCGTAGAACGTGCTGTAGATCAAGAACTCTCTGTAGACCTTCTCGTTTGACGACCTCTCGTTGGGCAGAGCATCCGACGTGTGAGTCTTGTTGTAAACCTCGATGCTGTCGATGAATCCCAACATGCCGTGAAGCTCGTTCAGCGTGCCTGGCTGTTTTTCCAAGATCGCTTGTCCCTCTTTGTGTGTCACGCCAAGAATTTGGAATGTACCAGTCTTAACGAGGCTATGGACCATCGCGCGTACGTTGTGGCGGTACTCCCATCGAACATTGATCTTCTGATTGACGACGAGGCCAGTTACATTCTGTCGCGAGGTTCTGTACATCTGGTGCGTCTTTTTCGCATTGATGCGAAAGCCGGTGCGCTCAATGACCTTCTGCACTGCTTCACTGGGCAACCACAAATGGGAGACAGCGCCCTCGATACCTGACGGCACGGCGATATCTGCCGGAAAGTCCTTCTTGTTGGTCGAGAACGTGAGATCGTCCGCGTATCGGGAATACGTGCACCCGGACTCTGATGCCAGCTTCACCAGTCGCATGTCGAGCAAATGAGCGACCAGATTAGAGATCACAGGCGAGCAAGGGCTTCCTTGCGGCAGCGAATTGTCGTGACACGCGATCTGCGCGATCACAGTCGCGGCTTCTTCGTGCAACTCGAAGTCTCGGTTCTTCAACAGAAAACCGCGCACCCGCCCGAAGTTAATTGACGGAAAGAAGTCCTCCAGGTCGAGATTGAAGACCCACCGGCGATGACGGTGCTGGCGGGCGTTTGTGATGATGGACCGCTTGCGCTTGAAGCCGTGGGCCGTCCGATCCTTACGCTGCTTGGCAGTATTTATTTCGTCAACGCAGTCCTGGAGCAATTGGGATAATTTGCGCTGCAGGAGCTTCAAGGCATCACCAGGTGCCTTGATCGTTCGTTGTCCGCCGTTCCGTTTGGGAATTTGGAAGGTCTTGTACTTAGTCGCCTCAAGCTGCTTGTACAAAATAAACGAGACGGCCTTCGGCTTGAAATCCAGCAACTTCGCCACGTCGCTCAGCGATTTTGCTGCCTTCAGAGTGACAAGTCTGGACATGCGGCAAAGTAAGAGCGACTCACCGGCACTCCTATGCGAAAGTCAATGCGCACATCGCCAAACGCACAGTCGCACACGATGCGAGCCAGCATACTCCCTCACATTTGTTTCAAGTGCCACGAAACATGGCACAAAATCTGCCGGTGAGTCTCTGGAATTCTACCACGGTGTTCGACCCTATCTGGCAGGTTGTCCGTGACAACTCTCGATAAGTAGGCAATTCGGTAGCGATCCAAAGTCGATTTTCCAGGCTTGCCCCATTCGGCCTCCGCCAGCAACGGTCGCGCCAGATAAACGGCAATCTGTCACGCCCCTTGCAACTCGCTCCAGCCGCAGACTGCGAGCCACTTCTTTGTCCTCTCGGTGAGTGCGTTTCGATTCGGTCCCTGTGTCTGGCTGAAGGGACCGAATCTCAACTCACCGAAAGGACAAGAAAAATGAAATCAGAACAAATCAAACAAATCACAAGCAAAGCCATCGAGGAATTAGTTGCTGCGCTCAATTCCGGTCGGAGCGAAGCGCTGACGAACTATCTCGCGGCGATGGGCCGATTCCACCGCTACAGTTTTTTCAACGTGATGTTTATCGCGCGAGCCTGCCCGCAAGCAACACGCGTTGCGGGTTATCAGACCTGGAAGACTCTGGGACGTTACGTCAAGAAGGGCGAAAAAGGAATCATGATTCTTGCCCCCGTCTTTCGTCGCCGTATAGACGAAAAGAACGAAGCGGAGAATCTCGACCCGGATGGCAATGACTCCCGCGCATTGGCGGGCTTCCGTGCTGTTTATGTTTTCGATGAAAGCATGACGACAGGAAACCCGTTGCCCCAAGTCGGCAGCGTCAACGGCGATCCGGGTGCATATCGCGAGCGGCTGGAACAATTCGTTCGGGAGCAAGGCATTGCTCTGGAATATTCGGCGGATATCGCGCCCGCGAAAGGTGTCTCAGAAGGCGGGAAAATCAAGCTGCTACCCGACCAGACGCTCGCTGAAACCGTGGCAACGCTGGTACATGAGCTAGCCCACGAGCGGCTTCACCGCGCGGAGCGCCGCGCAAGCACAACGAAACGCATCCGCGAGACGGAAGCCGAGGCCGTTGCATTCGTGGTTTGCCAAGCCATCGGTCTTGAAACCGGAACAGCGAGCGCGGATTACATCTCTTTGTGGAATGGCGACGCCGCTGTGCTGCTTGAGAGCCTCGAACTCGTGCAGCGGACCGCCGCCGAAATCATCGCGGCCATTGCGCCAGACAAGCCGCTGCCTCCCGAGGGCGGAGGCTAATTGAGATTCACAGTTTGACGCTATCTGGGTGCAATGCCGTGAGGCCGTCAAAACGGCTAAAGTCCGCCACGTTCAGCGTGAGGATATGGCTCACGCCATGAACGTACATGGCCGCTGCTAAGCGCGCATCGTGAACTTGAACCCCAGAAACGCTGTATTTCACCACAATCCTTCGCCACTCCCTGTAAACCGCCTCATTGTCCGGCAGCAGACTCATCCCAGCTTCTATCGCGCGCACTTCGCGCTCGGTTTCGGCAACCGACAAGCCGAGGCCATTGCGTTCGACGGGCCGCGTCATGGCATTCCAAAGCTCTGCGATGTTCTGGTGCGTGTAGTAGAGCGTTGTGCCCTGTCCCGCGAGACGCGCGAGGGCTGTATCAACCAACTTGTGCTGAGGATCGGAGCGTCGTGTGATGCGCAGCAGAATGTTCGTATCTACCAGACACGAAGCAATCGCCATTTAGTTGTGTTCCTGATAAATCCATTCGCGAGAGATCGTTTTCGGCAAAGGCGGAATTTTGTCGGAAAACTGCGCGAGCGAGTCCAACCACGCACGTATCTCGGCGGGGGTCTGTGGCCGATGGGTTCCCGAAGGCTGCGCTCCCACTTGCTGCGCCAGAATCTCTTCGATGTATGCCTCGACCCTCAACCCGCGCGCTTTGGCTCGGGCAGCGATTTCGTCAGGTATTTTGACGGTGATTTCCATACGCATAATTTAGCACGAATCGACGGCCAATGACATTTTGACTGGGCGGCATTGGAAACACGGGTTGCAGTTGGGAGCAGCCGAGCTTTGGATCCATGCCCATGGATCATCAAGCCAGCCACAGTTGGCTGTCACACCTTGTCACAGTGACCTAACCCGGCGTAGCCGGAACCAAACAGGAAGTTGGACTTTCCCAAAAATGCCCTCGCACCTGCATAAACATTGGTCGAAAACCACCTCACCAGAGATTTCTTGTCAGAAAAAGCAAGCATTTATGTATACAGGTACTAAAATCAATAAGGGGCGAACCAGATGCATCCGCCCCCCAATTGTTAAGGTGTTTTTTTGCTATGCCACAGCGGCTTTAGGCTTTGATTCCTCAACCGTGAACTCAACTGGTTGCACGTCTTCAGCGGCACAGGCGGTCAGAATCGCGTAAGCCAATTGCTTTGCTTTTTTGCGCGGCAAGGAAAGTGCTGCATAACCATGTCCGCTTTCTTTCTGCTTGAAGGAAACGCGCAGCCGTTCCGCTCCATGCGTGGCACGCGATACTTTGACGGTGAAGTTAGAGAGGGTCTCCATGTACTGTTGCCCAGACTGGTACGTCAGATCAACGTTCATTGAACTTCTCCTCCGGTTAGGAATTTCGGTCGCACAAATATGCGGCCTTTGTTTCGTAATGCGTGACTATTTTAACAGAATTCTCCGCTGTGAAAAAGCCACGCAGAGCATAGCCCGGGAAGACGGATGATCTAAAGCTGTGGAACGTCGGTCGCGGGAACCGACCGCCGTCGCAAGTTTTCGGGCTGGCTTTTCGTGAAATGGGTCGAGAATGGATTGGCCATGAAGCGACTTCCCAACTCTGATTTTCGTGCCAGACGCCTCATGCTTGACGACAGCGACTTTGCTGTAGCTTCCGATAGGTATCCAGGCTCGCCGGACCTTATCCAGGAAGACATCTGGAAAAGCATCGTTTCGCTGCCTGACGACGTGAGCGTACGGACCTCGGACAAGTACGGTTCGCAACTCGGGCAGCTGTGGGAATACTGGGGTGTCTGGGGTCGAGTCGTCCTTGCTGTTCAGGCCATCAGTGGTAATCCCGCAGAATCTCCAACCGCTGTTGCTGCTTGCGATGCAGCTGACGAATTCCAGGCGGCAACGTACTGCGCGCTGGTTGGTTTTTATAGGGTGGCATTCTCTTGTCTTCGGAATGTGCTAGAACAGATGACCATCGGTGCGCGACTTGCGATCACGAGAGACGCAAAAAGTTTTGCTAGTTGGAGGAACGGAGAGGATGGAATCGGATTCGGTTGGGCCGCCGACACATTATCCAACAGTCCCGAGGTGCTTGCCTTAGAGCAGCACCTCAAAGCGTCGACGACAGATTCGATGTTCGCCCAGTCTCCAAAGGGACTTGCGCGTAGACTGTTCGTTCAATTCTCGAAGTACACGCATGGAGCGGCAGGCTTCACTGATGCCGATTCCCGCGAAAGCAACGGACCAATTTTCGTCCCGGAGACATTTCTCGCATGGCGAGTCGCTGCCCTAAAAACCTATGCAATCGCACTCCACGAACTGCGTCTCGCCCACAATCAGCTTAAAGACTTACCTTACGGCCCCACGTCCGTAACGCTCGACGAATTTCGGTGCAGAGTTGTCGGGGACATTCCATCGAGCGACAAAGACTCGCCATTCTTTCAATCTCTTGTAAACTTTTGGCCATGAGCGGTGCTTGCTCTTGATCGCCCACGCTCCGCGTGGGGCCTGGCGAGGAACCAAGATCGTGACAAAGGAACAACGAGGAGCGTGTATCAGGGTTGAATTCTGTTCTCGGATGTAGAATAGAGGTCAGCAACGCAGCCAATGCCTCAATTCCACACTGGTCTTCACACTTCAGACTGGCATTTGTATCCGGACCCTCCATACAAAGCACGGGGTTGGGCAGTTACATTTGTGAAGCAAACGGCCAAGTTTCCTCAAGGCGGCGAATACTCTGGAGACAAATTCTATCCCTATAAAGAAGTCATCATTTCCGCTCGGGACCAGGTGACCGCCCAACGCGCAGCAAACACAATCTTCAACGCTCGAAATTTGCTACAAGGTTCGAATCTGTTTGGAATGCTTTCTTCTGGCCCGGAGCCTGTTTCGCAGGTCGTACCCGGAAAGAGCAGCGGCTCGCCCGTTGAGCCGCAGGAGGGGCCGGCATTCAACTCAAGCCCGAATATCCCGTTGGCCTGTCTGATTGCAGCCCGTGTTTCGCAGAAGCTCGAATTTGTTTACGCCCTTGCCCGTTTAGCGATCAGCATGGAAATAATGTCTGTGCCGACAGTGGAGCTCGACCCCACTCACAGCCCAAACATCCCAAAATCTGCCTTCCCCGAAGACCACGTCAGGATGACCATAGCAATAACCTCCGCCTATTCCTCCATCGAAGAATTGGGGCTTGCGATCCGTGCCAACAATCAGAATCCAAGCCGAATCAACGGAGCATGGAATCCTGTCGTTAAGAATGAGCTGGAGCACAGGTTGAGGCAATCGGGAGTGAACCTCGCTGAAGAGTTTTATTGGAATCTCCGCGGCAAGCGAACGCGCATCGAGCTGAAACGCCAGCCGGAAATTACAAGGATCGCGCCGTGGGCTATAAGGAATGTCGTTCGAGACGGACAGATACACATCAGCGACGCCATTGCATACGCTAGTTTCATGCGAAGTAAAATAGCTGCCCACAGTCACGACGATAAGGGACTACTGAGGGTGCTGTCCGTTTACGACGTGTCCAACATTCAATTTCTAGCAAGGCGGCTCTTGCTAGAGTCGCTAGGGTTCTGGAAATACCTCGGCGCTGACCATCATCTCCAGCTCCGAAAGAGGAGCGGAACGAAAAAGAAAGCCTGTTAGAACAGCGTCAGCCCACCAATGGCCCCGGCCAAGAAACGCAGAGAAGCGAGTGGGACGGGAACCCTGCATCAGGCGGGTTCACACGAAACTTGGGTCCAACTTGAGTCCAACAACAGCCGAATATGGCCTAAAATCGTGCTGCAAGCGATACGCAGAGCCAAGACGAATCAACGAGATAGCAATTTAGAATTTGACTTCTAAGCAGAGGGTCGGGGGTTCGAGTCCCTCCGGGCGC
>Ga0307374_10006541_pt1 | contig 18262 bp, 21 predicted proteins | sample OX3MG_FD_202532 | JGI IMG/M metagenome (GOLD analysis project Ga0307374, IMG submission 202532) | Soil microbial communities from Risofladan, Vaasa, Finland - OX-3 | ecosystem: Environmental > Terrestrial > Soil > Coastal area > Acid sulfate soil | place: Finland: Risofladan, Vaasa | collected...
ATAGGTCGGCGCCTTGCCTGCTGAAAGATCGCTGAGATGACTCAGCGACCTGATCGCGTCCTGTATATAACCCATTGAAACATGGTGCCGACGTGCGGATTCGAACCGCAGACCTACTGATTACGAACTTACTTTGGGTAGTTTTGCTCGTTCGCGCCAGCGTCCGCTAACCTACTCTCACAATTGGTGAATCCGCCAAATATTTTTGCGCCAGAGGGGCCGCGACGACGCCACGAATCGAAATTTCGTGGTACCTATGTGGTACCGAAAATTGTCAGTCAGTGGCGAGATCAGTAGGTCGGCGAGATTGCACGATGCCCAAGTTGACCAAGCGTCTGGTCGAGGGATTCACGCCGGGAGCGCGTGACGTGATCCTGTGGGATAGCGAGCTGCCCGGTTTCGGCGTGCGCATCTGGCCCTCGGGCAAACGCGTCTACATCCTCAAATACCGCAACAAGAGCGGCCGACAGCGCAAGCCGAAGATCGGGCTGCACGGCCCGTTGACGGTCGAACAGGCGCGGCACAAGGCCCGGCTCTGGCTCGCCGAAGCGTCCGATGGCGGCGATCCCTCGGGCGAGCGCGACGAGGCTCGCAACGCGCCGGACTTTGCCGAATTCGCCAAGCGCTATTTCAAGGAACATGCTGAGACGCGGCAGAAGCCGAGCACAAGGCGCGAGGTTCGGCGCATCATCGATCGCGTGTTGCTGCGCAATTTTGGTGCGCGCAAATTGGCCGAGATCACGCGGGCCGATATCAGCGCCCTGCATTACAAGTTGCGCCATAGGCCCTATCAGGCGAACCGTGTTCTGGCGCTTCTCTCGCACATGTTCAACATGGCCGAGCGTTGGGGCCTGAAGCCGGACTATTCGAATCCCTGCCGGCATATTCCGAAATACAAGGAATTGAAGCGCGAGCGCTACCTGACTCGGGAGGAATTGCGCCGGCTCAATGCCGCATTGGATAAGGCCGAACAAGCCAAGACGGAATTGCCGAGCGCCATTGCGGCCATTCGATTGCTCATATTCACGGGCGCGCGAGTCTCCGAAATCCTCACCCTCAAATGGGCCTATATTGATCGCGAGGAAAAGCGATTGCTCCTGCCGGACAGCAAGACCGGGGCGAAGATCATCTTCCTCAATGACCCGGCTTACGAAATCCTCGCCCGCATTCCTTCCATTCAGGGCAATGCTTATGTGATTGCCGGCGGATTAGCCGGATCGCATTTGAAGGATTTGGAAAAGCCATGGCAGCGTATCCGGGCGGCGGCGGAACTCTGCGATGTTCGGCTGCATGATCTGCGGCACAGCTTTGCGAGCTTGGCGGTTTCGAGCGGCCTTTCTCTGCCGATGATCGGTGGCTTGCTCGGACACCGGAATACGAGCACGACGGCCCGCTACGCGCACCTTGCGGCACAGCCGCTACGTCGGGCCAACAATATGATTGGCAAACACCTGCTGGCCATCATGCATCAGCCGGCTCGGAAGCCGGTTGAGCCGTCCCAGCCGGCGCGACCTTCCGAGCTGGTGGCGTGACCGGGCGTCGGCCGGCGAAGGAATCGCTTTATCCCGGCAAGCTCAATGAACCGCTTGAGCCGAAGCTAAGTCCGCCGCCGATCGAATCGGAGGAATACCCGGAAGATGTGGCTCCGGCGGGGGCTAGCGAAGACCCCGAATTCGCGTGGCGCCTGGAATACGACGAAAAGTTCGACCTCCTGTCTGATCATTTTTCAATTGCCCGCGATGATCCAGAGCGGTGGATGAAACTGGCTCTGGCGCTTGCCATACGGCATGTGCCGGGATTTCAGGAAAAGCGTCCGGAGACGCGAGGCCGACGCCGCAAATGGGAGGCCAGCGATGAATTCGTGCTCTGGTATGAATTCGATGTTCTGGTAAAGAGCGGAAAGACGGAACGCCAGGCTGCGAAAATTCTCCTGGAGCGACACCCTACTATCAAAGCTTCAAGCGCCGCTCTGTTGATCAGGCTGAAGCGCTTTGACAAAGACTGGAAAGCTCAGCTGAAACATTGGTGGACACATAAACACCACTAGATTTCCGTATCGGATTCTTCCGACGCAAAAAAGAAAGCCGTTTTTGTATCGGGCGAATTTCTCCAAGGTCTGACGTATGTCGCCGGTATGCGATTTACTCCTTTGGAGGAACACGATGGACGCTTCTGTTGAAACCCTGTCATCGGACCAGTATTTGCGCACGGCCGAAGCCGCCCGCACTCTCGGCCTGTCGAAGCGGACGCTCGAAAAATGGCGTTGCGTCGGTGGCGGCCCCGTATTCTTCAAATTTGGGCGCGTATGCCTTTATAAGCTCGGCGACCTCATCGCATGGGCTGAGGCGCGTCGGCGGATTTCGACCTCGGACCCTGGCGCCAATTTGACAAAATAGCATCATCACACTAAATTATCCCCCTGAAAGGGGATAATTTCATGCCGACCGAGCTTTTCACAACTGCGGAAGCTGCCATTTTGGCCGAAACCGTTCCGAGAGCCGTCGAGAAGGCAATTGAAGACGGCATTGTAGAAGTTCACAGGGCGCGGGCTTCCGGCCACGCGCGATGGCGTCGGTTACTTTCTGCCGAAAGCGTCTATTACATCGCTTTCCTGAGAGAGTCCCATTTCCGCTTTTCCAAGGAGATCAAACGGAACATCTGGAAGCGATTCAAAATGACGCCCTCAAATCGATTGAGGACCGTCGAATGGAGCCTTTCACCTGGCGTGAAGATAAAGCCGGGTGAGGTTTTGGGCCCAACTTTGGAACGCGTGAATTCATACTCCAGAGCGCGCCATCGGTGGATTCGCATGGATGAAAACATCAAGGGCGGAACACCCGTTATTCGCGGGACACGTATGAGCGTCTATTCGGTCGCAGGTCGCGTGGCTCACGGTGAGAGCATCGATGATATCCAAAAAGATAATCCCGATCTTGACCGCGAAGCGCTTGAGGCGGCCGTAGCCTATGCAAAGGCTAACCCGCTTGTCGGGCGACCAGGCGGACGCCCGTGGCAGGCTTAGAAGGCATCAACTTCTTTATCGATGAATGTCTGTCTCCGACGCTCTCGCGTCGTCTCAACGAACGAGGAATCAACGCTATTCATCCGCTCTATGTGGGACGACGCGGAGTGGCGGATCATGTCGTTCTACAACGGTGCATCGACGAGGATCGGATAATCGTTACCGAAAACGCGGCCGATTTTCGCAAACTGGTCGGACGAGTCCAAATGCACCCGGGCCTCATCATATTCCCATCAATCGATCGGGAAGGGACTTGGTACCTGACCGAACTCGTTCTTGCTTATCTTGATAGACAGGAAAACGGACGCGACCATATGTTCAACCGCGTTCTTGAGGTTGCCGAGAATGGCGCTATGCGGACATACGAATTGCCGAAACTATCGCAGTAGCTGAATACACCATGTATCAGGCCGGACGCAGCACTGTTTACGCGGGATCGGGGGGCTTAAAGACAATGCTCACAATGCGACGGGAAAGTTCCTGGGGTGATGTAAGCGGGATGGATACGATGTTACGCATGAAGGGAATGGCTTCGGCAAGCTCCTCATGAGTGATGTTTATCCGCACAGGGATGATCCGAACGGAACGTGTCTCGATGAATTTGTGCAGCAGGACATCGAGTTCGGCTCGAGTCCACTTCTTTTCAAGAAATTCACGGCTGATAAGAAAGACCCCACAGTTTGCAGAGTTCAGCCGTCGGCCAACGTCTTCGATCAGCGGATCGCCCCCCACGATCCGACCCATGTAATGCCACACATCGGCGTGACGATTTTCAAGAGTGCTGGCGATTTGCCGGGCAAGGTCTTGCTGCTGCAATGCATAACTAATGAATACTTTTAGATTCTTCGGGGGGCGCCATAAACGTTTTTGGGGTTTGAGCAACTGTGAAATTTGTGTGTCGCCTTTCTTCACAAGTGATTCCCACATCCCTTCTAGGAAGTTCTGATGGCGACACAAGCCATTCGAGCACGTGTACGAACTCCCTTTTCTGCCCGAAGGGACCGCCGCCACGGCGTGGCACTCCTCGCACTGCACGAGGACCTGGGGTGTTAGCGTTGGAGGTTCGATGCTAACGTAAGCCAATGCCCCAACTTGGATCGGATGCTTTGTCTCTAGATGCTCCACCTGTTGCACGCGAGATTCCGTCCAAAGCGTGACCGATTGTTCATTGCTACTGACGACGATACCACGACATCGCCCGGCCTTTGCGGCAACCAAATGCTCTATGGTGCGGGCAACACGCCCGATAAAGAGCTTAGCCTCCACACGTGGAACTTCACGCGATCGGTGCGCATATCCATTCCGAAGAGGTAGCAGTTGCGACAACTCTGTTAGTGCCCGCTGAGAAGGGGCGATTGCCCCGAAGTGGCCGGCGAAGTTGGAATTCTTCTTTGCGACTTCGCCAGCTGCACGGAACCACGCTAAGTAAGCTCGCATTCCCCAAAAATGGCGGCCATCCCACTGACCGTTAGCTACGCGCAGCTCAATGGGAACACCTCCCTTGTGAGAGAGCATGGTGCCATAGGCAAAGCAGAAATGTTCTCGAATGACGCTTTCAAGAAACGCGCTCGTGTCCCGAGCGGCTGTCTCACCTTTATCATCATCGGCCTGCCTTAGTGCCGACATAAGGAATTCCCTCTCGTAACCAACACCTATTCCGGGTGGCAATTCATAGTCTCGCGCCTCGGCGCTGGTTTGCCGAGCAGTAGCGGGGATGATCGCCGCGAGCACCAAATCCCGCAGGCGTTCAGGCTTGTACAAAATACTCTCGATGGCCTTGGGTTCGGTAATGGCTAGGTATCGACCGATTTTTTCAAGTGTCGTTCTAAGTGGGGTTATCAGCTCACGTGAAATCTTGCGGTTGGTGACAAGCACCGGAATGATCTCATCTGATCCTTTCGCATCATCTATGCATTGCTTCATCCAGGCTGCTGGCGCATTCCAATCATTTGCTGCAAACGCGACGCGGACGCGCAACACGCGCCCAAAATCAAGCAATTTATGATTATCAAGATCACACTCGACATCTACGAATTCGCCGTCATCCGCGCGATGGGCTGTGAAACCCCGGTCATCAAGAATTGTCGCCAAAGCTTCTAAATACTCAATAGCGGGTGTTTTGGAATAGTCGTAAGCCAACAAAGTGGCGAGTCGCTCGTCCGGATTAACAATCAACTTGGCAGAAGCGAGCATGTCTTCAGCGCAGCGGCAGGCGCGTAGTACATGTTCCTCTGCAATAGCTACCCGCAGCTCCTCGCATACCATCCAAAACTGCTTGACGGGCCTTCTATGCAGAGCTAGCGCACTTTTAAGATCATCGGCAATTCGCTCCAGATCGGGAAATGCCCTAGCCCGAAAACTAACCGATGTGAGATCAACATCCGCCTTGTCTATGGAACTGACAGCGCCAACGAGATCGGCGAGCTGTTTGAGCGACCCCATTGTATTCCGCCGCGTCACAACGCCAAACCGCCGCAGTAATATCGCCGCCATATCCTCTACTGCTGTAGTTAGGACGTTAAGGCCAGCCGTTCTATTTGTTTGGCTCTCATCGCGAGCAAGAACGATACTTTGCGCGATATCTCGCAACCGCGACAAAGCCGACTCTGGATCGAACGACTTAGAGGGAATGATCGATTTGACTGAGCGTTCGGCCAATTCCGTGAGTAAGCGATTGAGAAAATCCCGTCTCACCCTATAAAAGCCGCAGTATCTGACAATCTTTATTAATTGATCAGCGAGAAGCGTGAACTCTTCGTCGCCTAGTAAGGCTCGTACCTTATCTTCGGCATCAACGGAATATGCTTCGCAAAGATAAAGAAGCACTTGCCTCTTCAGCTCTCCCCTTTGTCGAACATTCACGTATTCCGAGGAGGTGAGGCCTTCCTCATGCTCTGATCCAAAGATGCTTGTATAGTTCGCGAGCCAAATTTGTGCATTTTTCCCACTCGTCTCCATGAGAGCATCAACGACCATATTGTAGATACGGTCTTGGGTTATCGTGTCGATCTGCGCGATGCGTCGAATAGCATCGACGACTTTGTCGAAAAGGCGGGCAGCCGATTCAAGATCAATTCCGCTCTCTAGAAAGGACTGCAAGAGACGCAGCGGATCAAATGACTCAGTCTTCTTATCGTGGCGCAACACGTGCCAAGCAGTAAACTCTGGCCGGATAACAACATTTAAAATGTTTTCGAGCGACTCAGGCCGGGGCATGAGTTATGGCTGTTCTGTGAGAACAATAACTTTCTCGGAAAGTAGTTTGCTTGCTTTCTCCCGATCGTCGGGATTGTTTAATTCAATGACGATGAGCGCCATGCCTGCTTCGGACGCAGCCTGATACGAGGTACGGACGTTTATGCTTTCTGCCGCCAGCGCTTCAAGCAGTGGAAGAAGTTGGCCAGGTTTGTTCGGCACCGAGGCTATTACGACTTCTTTTTCGGCGACGCGATTTTTGAACTTGTCCTTGAGCAATAGCAAAGCTTTGTCATGGTGGGTCACCAGAAGATGGAGCACACCAGCATCGCCCAAGTCAGCGAGCATGTAGCCGAGAACATTAAAATCGTGCGGTGGCGAACTTAAGAGCTGTCGAAGCGCCCCCGCCGCTTCGCCGGGTTCGTTGGGTAGTACGATCCGCAAATGTTTGCACATATCCCCTCAACTCCCGCTGTACAAATAATCTTAATGCAAACACTTACGCCTTCGCAATCTGTAGACAATTTTTATTGAGCATCATGCAAAAGATGATCGCCCGATCTTGCCAACAAGGTTCTCATCGCTTGTTTTTGATCGTGTCGAACTCGTGCCTTACGTCTGGGGCATCATAGCATTCTGAACTTGCGCCTTTTACTCGTGTTCCGTTTCGAGGACTTGTCGGTTTTGCGGTTTTCTGCTTTGGTCTGGAGAATCACGGCATCGACAGGTTTCGTCGGAGAACCCAGCTTGAATGCGGGCTTCCGGGAGGCATTGACGGCTTTTGTATATCTCCGGAGGGCGGGCTTGCTGATCCCGTAAGCGGTTTGGAGATGTTCCGATAACTCGGTTATTGCGAAATGATCTGTCCCGGCTCCCTCGGGATCGCGCTTTGCAGGCGGTAGGGCGAGACAGCGGAATACTAGGTTGCTGTAGCTCTCTGCGAGTTCCTGTTGCCGATCGGAATTGAACGGAATGCCGTGCCGCCAAGCTTCGTCGGTCGCCATCGCCAGGATCATCTGCATGGCCTCGCGGACGGCTTTCCTAGGATTCTGGATTTTGAGCTTGTTTGATAGCAGTTCGACACCGCACCCTATGATCGCGGCGCGGAATTCCAAATAGGGCTCAGCTCCCTTGGGCTTTGACATCGCGAGCCGCATGGCAAGTTGAGTCATGCCGATGGTCGCCACGGTCAGCGTATTGGCGACAACCTCATCGACCAGCCGGTAAACGATCGCCTGGGGAGTTACGTCCTCCCACAGCTTTGCGTCCATGGCCTTGCTGAACGCCTTGGTCCGCTCTCGGAAGGTCACTAACACGGCGCAATGAAAGAAAGCCGGCTTGCTCGGGAAGCGCTTATAGAAGGTATAGGGTGTGCTGCGTGCGTCTCGGCAAATCATCGCCACCGAGACCTTCTCGTAATCGTTCCAAGCCAGCCGCCTAGCCGCCGCGTTGAGGAACGTCATGGTCCGGCCATGCCGGCCGCCTCGGCCAGTGACGCGCGATTTACGAGCTCGTCTTGTCCGTGGCCGAATCTTATCGGCTGGCAGATTCTTGGGGCGAGGCTTTGTCGAGATTTTCCAGTTAGCCACGCAATCTCCATGGAAGCGGCTGGGGAAAGCTACCATTTTAGGCTAGCAAAAACATAATACGGAGTCTGCTTTTGCATACCCAAAATTGAGCCTTTTTGATCGCGTTTCCGGAAGGAGTCTCAGAATCCATATCTGAATTGAATAGAGACGAAAGCGAAGACAGGGTGACCGGCGTTGAGGGATCAAACCAGGTTTCGTTACCGCTATCGCGACCCAACTCGACGATGCACCCGGTAAGCTTCTCGCTTGGCCTGAAATGCGGCGGCCTGTTCTGAGGTATGCACCAAATACGGGCGGATCGTGGCAAAGCTCTGCCAACCGCCGACAGCCATCAGCTCCGAAGGCGTGGCGCCGGCAGAAGCGCCCTCGGTCGCGGCCGTACGGCGCAGGTCCCGGAGTTGGAGATCGTCGGGTATGCCTGCGGCTCTCGCTATCTGCCGCGCGGCGTAAGTGAAGTTTCGTCTGTTCCATCGTTTGCCAGTGACGGTCGGACAGATGAGATCAGCGGCGATGTTCCTGGTTCTGGCTTTCCTCTGCGCCTCACGCCTCGCGGAATTCAGGGCGCGCGTCAGTCGCCTGGTTGGCGGGACCCATACCTCAACGCCACGCTTGCTTTGATGGATGTACCAAACGCCATCATGCTCCCGAAGCGCCCCCCAACGCAGGCTCAGCATGTCGCCGGGACGCTGCACCAATTCCATGCACATCAGCGCGCATCGTCCTATCGATGGAAAACCCATTTCATCGGCCTTTTTGATGAAGGCTGTTAGCTGGTCATCCGTCCATCGTTGCCGCCTCGGCGGGAGGTTTCGGATTCCAAGCCCACTAATCGGGTTGGCGTTCAGCCCCGGCATTTTGAGCGTTCCGTATTTGAATGCCGCTCGTAGCGCGCTCGTCATTTTCTTTGCTGACTCGAGGCCGTGCTTCCGGACGCATTGCTCGTAGATGCTATAGGCAAATTGCCGCGTGATCTTGCGCGCTTTCATATCGCCAAGCATTTTTTTGCCGTCGTATCTCTGCGTCTCCATGTTCCGATAGAACCAGCCGTATTCTTGCTGGGTCCGCGCAGCGTACTGCGCAAACCTGGGGGATGCTTCGAATTGCCGAATGAGATCGCCAACGGTCATTGGCTTGACGGGGCCTAGTACGGGCTTTGGTGGATTGATCCTATGTCGATAGGCATCAACCCTGTTGTTCAAGTCTGTTGCTTTGGCGATGGCTTCCTCGAAATCAGAGCCGAGCGTCACTTGCCGAAATAGCCCAGCCACACGGAGCCTGTGTGGTGGCAGCCAATGGAACACCGGGCGATTGTTGCGGCGGGTGAGCTTGAGATACCGAACCCCGTGCGGGTTTGGCCTCATGGCGTATCGGCCTGCGTCTGGACCGATCCAACGTCCCGAGGTTGCCGAGAACGACTATGGCCGCGGCTATTCTGTGGTGTTGTAATTCGAATGGTCGCGACAACACCGAGCCTCAGCGCGGCGCTGTATATGCGGGCGGCTTCGTTGGCGATGTTCCGTGGCAATCTTTGGCGCATCACCGGACTCATGCATTCAGAGGGTGTTCGCCCGTGTTCCCGAGAAAATCGGTGCCATTCAGAGATGGCCCGCTCTGGCGTCCAGAACACCTTTCTTTTTGTGCGGCCACCTCGCGCGGCAAGCACAACGTTGTAATGCCGGGCGGCCGCATAGAGCTTCTTCCCTTCTCGTCTCACCGCGAGCGAAAGAATGGCCCGGTGTGTTGGCCTTCCGCATTGCGACGGTGAAATCCCGTGCCGCTTCTCAAATTCCCGACATGCAGCAACCACTTTCGCCGCAGTCCATTTAGTCGTGCTTGCATATCCGTGGCCCAACAATTCACGGACCTTGCGCGTGCCGCCAATCCACTGATTTACGCGGACCGCCAAAGTGTTATAGAGAGGCCCTGGCCGATCAGCGTATTTGCCGCGCTTCCGTAGCCAATCTTCGGACGGAAAGATGCCGTCAGGCATCTGCGCGGCAAATTCCCGGCATGATTCGAGCAATTCGTCAGCGTCGGACCAATGCGAGGTTTCGATTAGTTTGTCGGATGGCTTGTCGAATTTGAACGGCTCAATGATCCCGATATAAGGCTTCAAGATTTCAGTGAGGCGCTTGTCCGACAGACAATCCTTGTAGCTCACGCCCAGGAAGTGTTCCTTGTTCCGGTGCCATGCTTCTTTGAATGCTCGTGTCTTCCTATATCGCCCGCCTGAAAGTCCATTGAGCGGGTCGCCCCAAATCTCCACATCGATCCGGTTTCCGTCTCGCGATTGGAAATGCAAATCGTATCGACCCCACTTGCGGCCCGTTCGCTGTTGATAGGCTAACGGATATCGCTCGCCGCGTTTGTGATCGATACCGCGTGCATAGAGAAAATTCGAAAACGAGGCTTCGGGCCGGCTGTGCCACCGCATCCCATTTCGCGAGGAGCAGAAATTGCTTCCGGGTTTGCAGTCGATCGCCTTTCGCAAGTCCTCCCATACGCGCCCCGATCCATGCACGGCGTATGTCAATGGGCCATGGCCATTGCAGCGGCACCATTCCACCGTGGGCAGGTCGCCGTGTTGCTCTTTCAGCTTTTTCGCCTGAGCGACCGCTTCATCCCAAGAGAGTATTCGCCAAGGCTTTCCCCGGTATGTCCGGTTTGCAATCTTCCAAGTGGCAAACGCATCAGCTATTCCCAGTTCCTTCAAGAGCGCCGGTTGATTGAGCCCGGCCTTGAGCAAGCGTGCGTATAGTCCGCGCTGCTCAAGAAATTCCGTTACGAGCGCCTTGAGACCATGGCGCGCGTACAGCTGCCTGGTCGACTTGATCAATCGCTCGCGAATCGCTTTCGGATCAGGTGGATCACGCCTGGCGCTTAGCCGTTCGGCGGCTTGCACATACGCCCGGTGAGCCGCTTCCGCCGACTCGAATAGCCCGAGGTAATGCCGCGTACCTCGGACGCGGATAATCGCTGTCCACTTGCGCGCGGCCTTGTGCCACGACACGCCGGCATAGCCGCTTGTGTTGTGTTTGGAGGGTACGAGAGGTCGGCCCATGATTCTGTGCCGCGATCGGCCGAGAAAAGGGCCTGTATGATATTTCGAACAACCATTTTGTTCAATATATCGAGGTGTAAATATTAACCAAATCGGCTCGCTTCCCGTATGGACTTGCGGGAAGTCTTTGCGACGAACCTGCGCCGTCTGCGCAATGCGAAGGGTCTATCCCAAGATGACCTGGCCTATGAGGCTGAGGTCAGCCGGAGCTATTTGAGCCAGCTTGAGAAGGGCGTGTTCCACGCGAGCTTGAAAATTATCGGTAAGCTCGCGGAAGTGCTTGAAGTTGAGCCGGCGGAGCTTCTGAAATCGCCGCCTAGGAAAGTCGGGCGCGCGAAATAACGAAACTGGAGACCTAAGAACTCCGACGTAGGGCGCCATTCAACCACTTATAACGGGTGTCGTTTTTAGTTCAGGCGCGACGCTGGCAAGCTTTTCAAGAAAGTCCTTTAGATCATATGGAATCCCCGTCTCCAAATTTATGCCTGCGCTGGCGAGCTCTAGAATCTATCGTGGGAATCGGGCCATAAGATCGGGCTTATCCTGAATGTCAAGGCGATACATGATCGTGTATTCCTTAATAGACATGACAAGATTCAAAATAATTTTTGCAGCAGCGGGGCAGTCGAGGCCGCGGGTATTCAAGGCCGAGTTATCGGGCGCTGGCAACGGCTATAGAGACCTATCCTCATGCCAAAGCTCAAAACGCCTGCTCTGGATGGCGCATGATTGTGATCCTTGCTAATACTTGGGAATCCTGAAAACCTAAAGGGACTAATCCGAGCTGTTGTTGTTCGTGCTTATTGCCGCCGACGCAATGCTTGGGGGCACCATGCCGGGGAATTCTGGAAACGTGCAGCTGCGAGACCAGCTGAGTGTTTTGTACGACAATCTCCGCACCGCGTGTTTCAATAAGAAATATTACGGCCACCAGCTCGCGAAAACTCGCCGGTGGAACAATGCCTCCGAGTTTGTGCTGGCGATAACCGCCTCGGGAACAGGCATCGGATCGTGGGCTGTCTTCCAGTATCAAGCGGGACAAATCGCATGGGTTGTCCTCGCCGGGGTGTCAGCGCTGATCGCGATTGTGAAGCCCATCGTCAAGTGGTCGGATAGCGTCGAGCGATACGCGAAGCTCCACAGTGAATATTCGAAACTCACGGTGACGCTCCAGGCAGTTGCCGGCCAAGTGCGAATGCAAAAAGAGTTCACGCCCGAACTGCAAAAGGTCTACCAGACCGCGCAAAGCACGTTCAGCAAGCTTGCGGACGACGACGATCCGAGCCCGAACGATACGTTGCTCGCAGCGCTCCAACAAAAAGTGAACCAGGAAATACCCCCGGCAAGCTTGTGGATGCCGAAGGGAACGAAAAAGAGATAACCGCACAAACAGAACCACGGAGACGTTCACGATGGCCGACAAGAAACCGCCAGCACCACCGCCGCCCAAACCGCCGCTCCGCCCGCCGGCGCCACGCGGCCCCGGCGAAATTGGAAAGAGCGTCCCTAGCAGGGATTCTCCGACAAGAGTGGCTCCGCCAACGCCCTGGCCCGAGCCCGGCACCTCTCAGAAACCGCCTCGGCGCTGATATTCACGGACATTAGACTGAAAGATTGATCGCGGACCCACCATGACGATTGACCTCAAAGCGATTGCGCAAGGAGCCATCGTCGATCTTCAGACGGCCGCCGATAGTCTGTCGATTGTTGTACCCCGGCCGGGGGCCGACGCTGCAAACATCACGGCGATGATCGACACGCTACGGAAAAAGCAAGCTGATTTGATGCACGCAATTCTGTCCGCGGAAATTTTGCTTGCAGATGAGACGGCAATGAATGCCGCGAATGTTGCGGCGGTAAAACTGAAGGAAGAGGCGAAGACTATCACCACGGTCGAGGACACAGTTCAAACGGCCCGACGGGTAATCGAACACGCCAGCGATCTTGTATGCGCTATTGTGCCGCCGACGCCGTGGCCGACACCCGGCCGCGGCAAAAAATAGACGGCATATGCACGCCACACTCAACAGTCGCACCGGGACGTCTTTAGATAACGGCCACACAGACGTTCTAGGCTGGGGACGTGGGTTGAAGAATTCGATTCGCGTGACCGGTATAAGCACGGCCATTTTCTTGGCGGCGTGTTCGCCCTACGTTTACAACCAGGAAATTGAAGCCTTCAACGGTGGCGTAAACGCCATTGCGGCAAGCTATGACACCGGCCGGAAATCGGTGTCGGATACCATTGCTCAGCAGCAGCAACAGGCCTTCGTAGCCAGGCGGGTCAAACTCGACCTTCCTGACGGCTGCGATCAAGTCGACCCGACGGGCAGCCCACCGAAATTACCCGGCTGCGCCGTCGTCAAATTTCCTGCAACTGGGTCTCCGGCGCCAACATCGGTCGAGATCGCACTCGCCAGCGCGGCCCCAGCTTTCGATGCCCTCAAAAACTACGCGGGAGCGCTAAGCGCCGTTACGAACGCTGCCGATGATGCGCAGCTCAGAAGCGCCACGCAAGGCCTGATTTCCTCGGTCGATGGTCTCTCAGCCGCCGTCGCGTCCGTGGCGCCAGGAGCGTCGTCGCCACAATCGAAAATCAATGCGGCGGGAAGCGTCCTGGGCCAGGCGGTCGCGTTTTATCTCGACTCGAAGCGGTATGAGGTGCTTCGAAACGCGGTTCCTGCCATTGACAGCTCAATTGCCACGCTCGGCGAGACCGTAAAGGCCGCGTTGTTGACGATCCGGGCGCAGCAGCTTCTTGAATTGCAGCGCGAGATGCATGCGGCCGCGGCACCGCTGCAATCGCCTACCGTTGGCAAGTTGAGTGCCGCGGAATATCAAAACGACCTCTCGGTGTTGCAGTCCAAAGTAGCGGCGTTCAACCAAATCCGATCGGTCGATCCGCAGGCGACCGTGGCGGCGCTCGTCGACGCGCATCACAAGCTCGCGCAAGCATTGCAAGACGATGCCAGACAGGCGCAGCCAGTCTACGCCACGATGATTGCCTTCCTCAATTCAGCGGCGCAGCTTCAGAGTGCCTTCGCAAGCGGTCCTGCCGCGCCCAAACTGGCCGGCGCCAAGCCGTGATGGGCGACGGTCATAGAGTACGGAGCACGCAATGGCCATAGACCTCAATGCAGTTGCGACGGCAGCGATCGCGGATATCCAGACCGCCATAAACAATCTCAACGCAGTCAGACGCCAGAACGGGGCTGATGTTGCAGGCATCCTTGTGAAGATCGAGGCTCTGGAGCAAAAGCAGGCCGATTTGCGGACACTCGCGCTCCAATCGGTGGAGAACTCTCCCGAAAACCAGGCCGCGGTTAAAGTCGTCAACGCAGCCGCAACAAGCCTGAAAAGCGAGGCAGCAAATATCACGACGGTCGCCAACGCGCTCATCACGGCTCAGCAAGTAATCGGCGACGCAGCCGATCTTTTCTCCGCCCTGGGAAAATTCTCCCAAACGCGCCGGCAGGAACGCCGTTAGCTTAACGGAGATGCCGACCAAGCCACTCGATGGCGTTTTTGACCCTGTCTTTCTTGTGCTCGCGGTCGAATTTGGGTCCTGAGATGAGGGCCAGTGTCTGAAGCGAATGCTGACGCTGAGCGGGCGTAAGCTCTTTTTGCTGTAGCCAACTCTGGATATCCGGCTCTAGCGGCACTGAGGTTGTAAGCACCATAGGTTCGAAATTCAAAAATGCGGTTGCGGAGCATCAAATTTCCGCGTTCGATCACGTTGAACTCCTTCAGAGCCTATTTAAAGCGCAACCGATAGGGGCACTCGAAACGTTTTTCGGAATCTCCAACGACGAGCGGCGGCGTATTGGCCACACGATTTCGATGGCATCACATCATTTCGCTAACCCATTGGATTCTGTTTCTCTGGATAATCTTTTGGCGTGGTGTGACGAGAAACCCGAAGAGCGCTATCAATTCATTGCGGGTGCTATCACTTTGTATGAAGGCAAAACCGTTGATGGCTCCGAGTCTAAATGGGGGCGGACAGCTCTCGCCATTCTCAATAAAGCCCCCGACCGTATTGCGGTACTGACAGCCTTTTTCGGAGACTTCGTCCAACGAGCTGGAGCGGCTCTCTGGCAACAGTGATGGAATCGCGGCTGCCATTGCTTCAGGAATTGGAGGGACACGCGGACTGTCGCAGTCAGAGAATTCGTGCGAAGTGAACGGCCGCGCTTAACCCGGGAGATTGAGCGGATAAGGCGGGAAGAAACCGAGCGGGATAAATAAAGAGAGAGACGAGCGGTTTGAATAGCAGACGCATACGTTTTTTGTTGCCAAGGGCGGCCATTTCCCAAATAAATCAAGACTAACGGTCAGCGCCTAGAAGAAACATTTCCGACTGTTGTCCAAAATTGTAAGCGGTCTATTAGGCCGTTCAATCAACTGGAAGCGGGTACCCGATATGGCCCAAAATGCTCAAAAAGATTTACTCGCCCACGGCGCACATGGAAGCGTCGCAGATACGATCGACGAGCGCTTCTCGCAGGAACTCATATTCGCGCTTGTAGGTCCGGTCGGATCGGGTGTGTCGACGACCGCTACATATCTCAATGAACTCCTGACACTTGATTTCGGATATGCCGTCGCTCCCATTATTAAAATGAGTGACATTATCCGCGACGAGGCTCACCGCGTTGGTGTCACTGCCCCTCCGCGAAAGCCGATCGGCCAATACATCGATGTTATGCAAACTGCTGGTAACAAGTTGAGAGAGAAACTGGGCAATAACTATCTCACCGAAAAGGCAATCGAGAAAATCGTGACATTTCGAACGGCGTCTGGAGGATATGCCGGCAGCGGTATTCCTCTTCCCGGGAGACGCGCTTACATCATTGACTCGCTAAAAAATATTGATGAGTTTCTGCTGCTGCGCCAAATCTATGGCGACACGCTGTGCCTTGTTGGCGTATTTGCGCCCGATCTTATGAGAACGCAGCGACTTAAAGACGACAGCGCGATTGAAGCAAAGGATGCCGACCTACAGAAAATCATGGCGCGCGATCATGGAGAGATCGCAACCTTTGGGCAGATGACACGAAGGACATTCGTCGAGTCCGATTTCTTCGTATGCAACGACCGTAAGCGAGATGAATTACGAGCCCAGTTATCGCGTTACCTTCAACTTATTTTTGACACTGCGATACACACGCCAACGACTGCTGAATCGGCCATGTACAAAGCGGATTCGGTTGCATCAAATTCGGCTTGTATGTCGCGGCAAGTCGGCGCGGCAATCGTCTCGGCAACGGGCGAATTAATTTCCGTCGGATGCAATGACGTTCCTAAATTTGGGGGAGGGCTATATACAGAGGACGATCAAAACAGTTGGGATGATAAGGAAAAAAAACTGCTAGATAAAGATAACCGCTGTTTCAAATGGGGCGGGAATATTTGCCACAACGAGCTCAGGCGGAACACGATCCTCACTAATATCGCAAAGAAGATCGCCGGGTCTGATCTAGTTAAGCGTGGTGCCAATTACACTGATATTCGAGCGCTCCTTGCGGGGACCGAAGTTGATTCGCTTACCGAATTTTCGAGATCAATTCATGCAGAGATGGAGGCAATTCTTGCGGTTGCGCGAGAAGGGCGCCATTCTCTAGTCGGTGCAACTTTATATACGTCGACCTACCCATGCCACAGCTGCGCGCGGCATATCGTGGCATCCGGGATTAAGAGCGTAATTTACATACAACCCTATGCAAAAAGTCTGGCTACCGTGCTCCATTCCGATTCGGTTACGGAAGACCTTGCGGACCGTACCCGTGTCGTGTTCAGGCAATACGAAGGCGTAGCGCCTCGAAATTTTCTTAAGCTGTTTAGGCCCACGGCTCCGCGGAAGAAAGACGGCTATTTTTCGCGAGTCGGCGCCAAAATTGCGACGCCCATTTTTCGGATTCCGTTGGATAGCCCTGTGGATTACGAAGCAAAGGTCATTGCGGAGCTCGAACGGAAAGAGCAGGATTCAGAATCTGCATCGGGCGCCAGAGGTTAAGATGGCTAAGCTTTCGTCTCGAGGCAAAAAGCTTCCACAGCTGACGTTGAATTTACCCGCACGAGGGACAGGCGATCATAACGATTTACCCGATGCGGGTTCTAATACGATTGTAAGCTTTACGAGCGCTAATATTAGAAAAATAAGACGCAATGCCGAAGCAAGGGTATTGGCGTCAGGGATATTTGGAATCTCGAAGCGAAACTCCTAGAACGTACGCTGTCATTACGCCCTGTGGATCGGGCCACATCGGCCTTCCGATTCTGACTTGCTTAGTTCAGCTTCAAGGCATGTCGGAGACAAGAAATGAACCCGATCCTGCAAACTGTCGTCATATTTTTAGTTGCCGTCATACTTTCTTGGTATCCTGGGAATCAATTGATTTGGGGCTTCTGGAAAATCGTCGCGGCATTGCATAAGATTCCTATCAGGCATCGAAACATCTTAGTTCAAAAAATTGGCGGTCTTGAACGAACGCTATACATTTATGCTGGGATGTTCAGCCATTATGAGTTGGTAACCGCGTGGCTCATAATGAAGGGGTTTTTCGGGTGGATCGAACGCACACGTGAAAGGGGCACTATCGTCCCAAGAGAGGAACGAGATTTACTTGGGCGGTACAACAGCTATCTTTTTGGCAACATATGTTCCGTGCTCATAGGATTGGGCACCGGCTTGGTCGCAAAGTTTGTCGTTGATACGGGCGTGATATCAAATATTGTGGCGTGTATCTAAGCGCCGCGTTAGCCGCACTGCTACCCCGGTAGAGTTGTCGGTGCGACCGTCGAAATAGGCTCTTCGGTCGATCATGTGCGAGAGCCGGACAAATTCGCCGCGGCATCCGTATGTCGAACTAGGCTCCGGACCCATAAAGGGATTCCCGGATCGCTCGTTTCGTGATTCAAGGTCTCCGAAGGGAGCCCCCTCATGGAACGAGATTATTTTTGGTTGAATGACGCCCAGTTTGGACGGCTTCCCCTGTTCGAGAACTTCGGGCGGGCGAGACCACTTTCCCAAAGCAAACCAGTCCATATTCAGCTGATGAGCGAGGAAGAACGCGCGGCCGCAGGTTTTTAACCGTAAGGACATTGCAGCGGTCCGTGCTAATCGGCCCACACTAGACGCAGGTACCAAATTCAAATACGGCAATCAGTGGGATAGCAGACTCCTTGGTACCTGTGTGGTACCGGCGCGCTCCGCGCGCAAGTTCGAAACTGCTAAGCCATTGATTCAATGGTGCCGACGCGCGGGTTCGAACCGCGGACCTACTGATTACGAATCAGTTGCTCTACCGCTGAGCTACGTCGGCGTCCATGGGCGGCAAGGCGGCCGACCCTACAACCGCCCGCCGCGGAGCGTCAATCGGCGCTCCCGCCATG
>Ga0307374_10006543_pt1 | contig 18257 bp, 20 predicted proteins | sample OX3MG_FD_202532 | JGI IMG/M metagenome (GOLD analysis project Ga0307374, IMG submission 202532) | Soil microbial communities from Risofladan, Vaasa, Finland - OX-3 | ecosystem: Environmental > Terrestrial > Soil > Coastal area > Acid sulfate soil | place: Finland: Risofladan, Vaasa | collected...
TTGCTCCTCGAGTGGACTCCCCTGCCGCCAATCCGGGCCGCTGCGACGTTGGACGACGAAGAACATCACTCGAGCATCTCGCGCAGCCGCGTCGTCGTGTTCCAGTTCCGCGTCGTGGTGCGGGTCCCGAGCGTCTTGTCCCAGTCGGGCAGTCGCGAGCCCATGACGCCGTTGCGCAGCCGCACGTAGATCACTCGCTCACCAACTGAGAACTCGTCGGGCGCGCACGCAGCGCGGTCGACGGCAGCGATCTTCGCGGCGGACGGCGCCGCGGCGAGGAACGTTGCGTGCAGCTCGCTGGTGTCGGCGCCGCGGACGGCGAACGGGTTCGAGTCGACAACCGAGGCAATCTCGGCCGGGGTCCGCACCATCACGGCAACGTCCATACCGAACGTGGCCTTGATGGCGGCTGAGATCTGCTGCTCGAGCGCCGCGTCCTTTCCCGCGCCTGAAATGAAGATCGCGTTGCCGCTCTGCAGGTGCGTGCGCACATCGTCGTACCCGAGCGACTCGAGCATCATGCGCAGATCGGCCATGGCGATTCGCCTGTTGCGGCCGACGTTGATCCCGCGCAGCAGCGCTATGCGCGTGGTCATGCCGATTTCACCGGATCCCCGAAGGTGAGCGCGGTATCGACCGAGTCGAGGAACCACGTGCGCTCCTTGCGCATGAAGAAGAGATGCCCGCCACGGAACGTCACCAGCTGCGAGTGCGCGATGCCGTGGCGGAGCTCCTCGGCGCGGCGCAACGGAACGATCCGGTCGTTGCGGCCGTGCATGATCGTTGCGGGCGCCTGGATCTCGTCGAGGCGGTCCGTGCAGTCGTACGCATGCGACGCCTGACGCTGACGCCCCTGCGCATACGCCGGCTGGGGGTGCTTGCCGCGGAACACGAAACGTGCGAGGAAGCTGAGCATCTCCATGCGGGTCGGCCCGTTGTCCGGCCGCGCCGCGGCTGACGTGCTGACGAGGATCAGCCGCGTGACCAACTCCGGATGTTCGAGTGTCAGCTCCATCGCGATCTTTCCGCCCATCGAGATGCCGAGGACGGTCGCGCCGCAGATGTCAAGCGCCTTCATGAGCCCTGCGGTGTCAGCGGCCATCATCTCGATGGAGTACGGGATGTCCGGCTTGTCCGTGCGACCCGCGCCGCGGTTGTCGAAGGCGAGCACACGATGCGTGCGAGCGAGCCAGGTGATGAGCCGCTGGGATTCCGTGATGTCATTCCCGAGCCCACCGATGAGCACCACGGCGTCGCCCGTTCCGTGGAACTCGTAGTACAGGTCGATGACGCCGACTCGCTGGATTGGCATGCTCGAAGAGGCTCCGCTAGCGCGATCCGTTCGTGCCGTGGCGGAGGTCTTCCTCGATACCACGAGCTGCGGCGAGCAAGTGCGGGAGAAACTCCTCGCGCACCAGGTCGGGGCTGCCCCGGCTCACCGGGGACGACACGTTGACAGCGGCGGTGACCCGGCCCGAGAGGTCGTGGATGGGGGCGGCGATGGCACGCAGCCCTTCCTCGAGCTCCTCGTCGACGAATGACCAGCCCTGTCCCCGTACCAGAAGCAACTCGGCGCGCAGCGCGTCCACATCGGTGACGGTGCGCGCCGTGAGGCGGCGCAGCTGCACGGACGAGAAGTAGCCGTCGAGCCACTCGTCACTCTGCCCTGCAAGCAGCACCCGGCCCATCGATGTGGCATACGCCGGAAAGCGTGTGCCGACGCTGATCGTGATCGTCATGATCCGCCGGGTCGGGACGCGAGCGATGTACACGACGTCGTCCGCGTCGAGCACGGAGACCGACGAGGACTCGCGCAGCGTCGCCACCAGCCGCTCCAGGTGCGGTTGCGCAACCTCGTGGAGGCTCAGGCTGGAGAGATATGCGTATCCGAGTTCGAGGACTCGGGGCCGCAGTGCGAAGAGGCGACCGTTGCTGCGCACATACCCGAGTTCGGTGAGCGTCCGCAGGAAGCGACGCGCCGAAGCGCGCGTCAGCCCTGCAGCGCGCGCGACGTCGCTGAGCGTGAGCTCGGGATGCTCAGCGTCAAAGGCACGGATCACCGCGAGACCGCGGGCCAGCGATTGCACGAAGTCCGAACCCACCGCGTGCTCCGCGCGCGCGCCCGTCATGACGGATCGCCGGACGCCGGCTCTGTCGCGGCGCCGGCTTCGATGACCCCGCGGGCGATGCTGAATGCGCGGTTCGCGCGCGGCACACCGGCGTACACGGCAACCTGCAGCAGCACCTCCTTGATCTCGTCGACGGTGACGCCGTTGCGCATCGCGGCACGAACGTGCAACGCCAACTCGTGCTCGTTGCCCTGCGCGGCAAGCATCGCCACCGTGATGCAGCTTCGCGTCCTTCGGTCCAGACCGGGTCGCGACCACACCGCACCCCACGCGTAGCGCGTGATGTGCTCCTGGAAATCGACCGTGAAGGCGTTCGCGTCGCGCGTCGCCCGATCGACGTGCGCGTCGCCGAGCACCTCGCGGCGGGTCACCATCCCCTGCTCTCCAAGGTCATCCGCCATCAGTCTTCACCTCGCTGTTCTGCCAGGTGCTCGAGCACCAGACGGCTGACGATGTCAGGTTGCTCGACATTGACAAGGTGAGCGGCGTCCGGCACGACGGCGACGCTCGCGTCGCGGAATGATGCGCCGAAGAGCACCGCCGCCGAGGGTCGGACGATCGGGTCGTCGGCGCCCGCTATCAGCATCGTTGGCGCGTCGATTCGATGTATCCGGTCGCGAAGATCGCACGAGGCGAGGGCCTCACAGCAGCTGGCATATCCCTCGGCCGACTGCCCCGTGAGCTCTCGCGTGAAACGACCGACCGTGGTTGGGACCCGCTCGACGAACGCGGGGGTGAACCAGCGCGACACCACCTCGCCGGCAATGGACGCGAGCCCGCCGGCGCGAACCGCGAGCGCCCGGTCGCTGTACCGGCTCACCGGCTCCAGTCGCGCGAGCGCGCACATCGCGATCAGACGATCGATGCGTTGCGGATGGTGCGACGCGAGCCAGAGTCCCACCATGCCGCCGAGCGACAGTCCGCAGAACGATGCCGAGTGCACACCGAGATGATCGAGCAGTGCGATGACGTCGGCGCCGAGCTCCTCCACCGTGTACGGACCATCTGGAGCCGGCGACTCACCGTGACCGCGGTGATCGTAGAGGAGCAGGCAGTACTGCGATTGCAGCGCGTATTGCGGTTCCCACATCGAACGCGTTGTGCCCAGCGAGCTGCTCATCACGAGCATCGGGCGGCTCCGGTCCCCGAGGATGGTGTGCGCGAGCGCGACCGTCATCGAGGCGGCTCGACGGCGGCGTGCGCGCGTTCCGCGCGCGTGATGAACTCCTGCGCCGATCCGAGATACGCTCCGGGATCGAGCCCGGCGGCGATCTCCGCCGCGGTCAGATGGCTGCATATCTCCGGGTCGTTCGCGAGGATGGTTGCGAAGGCAACGCGACGCTGCGCGGCCTCATCGATGCAACGGCGGACCATGTCCTTGGCCGCATTGCGTCCGGTCTTCGCTGCCAGCAGGCCGGCGATGCTCTCGGCCATCACCAATCCGCCGTCCGATCCGAGGTTCTCGCCCATTCGCTTCGGGTCGACCGCCAGCGAGCCGAGCAATTCCGCGGCGTGATGGCCGGCGCCCCCGGTGAGGCGAAGCAGCGCACGGACGGTCTCCCACTCCGCGTGCCACGCGCCAGTCGCCCGTTCGTGCTCCTGCACCATCGCATGGAATGCGGTGGCGACCAGTCCCGGCGCTCGCTCAGCGGCGGCGATGATGAGCACGGCTCGGACCGGGTTGTGCTTCTGCGGCAGCGTCGATGATGTCCCGTGCTCGCTCCCGCGCCCTTCGGTGGCCTCCGCAACCTCAGCCTGCGCAAGCAACGAGACGTCGAGCGCGATCTTCCCGAGGACTCCAATGACGGTCCCGAGCGCGGCGGCGAGTTCCACGATGCGCGTGCGATCCGTGTGCCACGGCATGAGCGGCTCCGCCAGTCCGAGACGCTCGGCGAACCGGTGCGCGACGTCGACGCCGGACTCGCGCAGCGGAGCGAGTGTCCCCGCTGCGCCACCCAGCTGTACCGCAAGGCGCTCGAATCTGACGCGCGCGAGCAGCGCGCGCGCCTCGTCCATGGCCACGAGCCAGCCCGCGGCCTTGAGTCCGAACGTCGTGGGAACGGCAGGCTGCAACAGGGTGCGAGCCCTCATCAACGTCTCGCGGTGCGCTGCCGTGAGCGCCGCGCACGCGGCTGCAGCGTCGCCCAGATCCGCAAGGATCATGTCGAGAGCGCGCTGCGCCAGCAGTGAGAGCGCTGTGTCGACGATGTCCTGGCTCGTCGCGCCGAGGTGGACATACGGCCGTGCCTCGGGCGACACGGCGGCGGTGAGATCGCTGACCAGCGGTGCGGCCGGATTGCCCGCTCCGACCGCACGCCGTCCGATATCGGAGAGATCAAAACGATCCGCGCGGCAGGCCGCCGCGATCTCAGCGGCGGCCGCAGCGGGGACGATGCCGGCATCCGTCTCGGCGCCGGCGAGTGCCGCTTCCGCGTCGAGCATCGCCTGCAGCCAGGCCGTGTCATTGACCGCGTCATCCACTTCGGCGCTGCCGAAGAGCGAGTCCACGAGTCCGTCAGCGGTCGAAGAAGACGGTCTCACGCGCGCCCTGCAGGTGGATGTCGAACCGGAGGCCGCCGCCGTCGACCGATGCGACCAGCGTCGTCCGGTCTTCGGGAGTGAGCGACTGCAGCACGGCGTCGGTCTCGTTGGCTGCTCCCTCGTCGGGGAAGTACACGCGCGTGACGAGGCGAGTCAGCAGGCCGCGCGCGAACACCGACACGTCGATGTGCGGGGCCGCGTTGGACGTTGCGCGCGACGGCTTGACCGTGACCACCGCGAACAGGCCCTCGTCGTCGGTTGCGGAGCGCGCCACGCCCTCCGGCTGCCATGTCTCAACAACGGCATCGCGAACGGGCTGCCCGGCGCCGTCGAGGACTTGTCCGGAGATGCGCGTCGCACCCGTCGTGCCCTCACGAACGACGTGCGTTCCGATCGTGGGCCCGAGGCCGATCGCGAAGTACGGACCCACGGTCTGTGACGGGGTGAGCGGGAGCGTCATTCCTCGCCATCATCGTGCAGCGGGGTGGCGTCCCGTCCAGCGACGACGATGTCCCACTCGTACCCGAGTGACCACTCGGGCTGCGTCAGTTCCAGCGACCAGCGCGCGACGAGTCGCTCACGCACCTCGGGATCCGGCATCGCGTTGTACAGGGGATCCAGCGGCAGGAGCGGATCGCCGGGAAAGGACATCTGGGTCACCAGTCGCTGCGCGAACGCGTCAGAGAAGACCGAGAAGTGCACATGCGCGGGACGCCAGGCATTCGGATGGTTGCGCCAGGGGTACGCGCCCGGCTTGATGGTGGTGAAGTGATAGCGGCCCTCGTCGTCGGTGAGACAACGACCTGCGCCGCTGAAATTGGGATCGAGCGGCGCCGAATGCCGGTCGTTCGCGTGTGCGTAGCGCCCTGCGGCATTGGCCTGCCAGACCTCGATGAGCGCACCGACGACCGCCGCACCGTGCTCGTCCTTGACCGACCCGCCGATGGTGATGCGCTCGCCGAGCGGTTCGCCGTCGTGCTGGCGGGTCAGGTCGTTGTCGAGTGGGTCGATCGCGATGCCGGTCAGGAGTGGGGTCGACAGGTCGGAAACGCGTTCCGGGAGCACGCGGAGCGGGCGTTTCGGAGCGCGCAACTCGCTCGACCGGTACGCGGGCGTGTCGTTGGGCGGATGCGCCGGCGCGGGCATCAGCTCTCCACGACGACAGCGAGACCCTGGCCGACGCCGATGCAGATCGCGGCGAGACCAAAGCCACCGCCACCCCGGCGCAACTCGTGAGCCAGCGAGCCGATGATCCGTGCCCCCGAGCATCCGATCGGATGGCCGATGGCGATCGCCCCACCGTTGGGATTCACCTTCGCAGGATCGAGCTCCGGCCAGAGATGCAGGCACGCGAGCGACTGTGCCGCGAATGCCTCGTTGAGCTCGACGACGTTGACGTCGTCCCACCCGATGCCCGCCTTGCGCAGGGCCGCGTTCGCCGCTTCCACCGGTCCGATCCCGTACATCGGCGGCTCGACTGCGCTCACGCCACGCGAGACGATGCGGGCCAGCGGCTCGCGCCCGGAGCGGCTCACGCCGTCGGCGTCCGCGAGCAGCACAGCCGCCGCGCCGTCGTTGAGTGGTGACGCATTGCCGGCGGTGACGGTGCCGTCTGCGCGAAATGCGGGACGAAGCTTGGCGAGCGCCTCGAGCGAGCTGTCGCCCCGGATGCACTCATCACGGTCGAGGTCGACGCCGCTGATCGCCACCACCTCGTCCGCGTAGTGACCGGCGTCCCACGCCGCGGCGGCCCGGCGATGGCTGAGCAGCGCAAACGCATCCTGTGCCTCACGCGTGATGGCGTACTTCGACGCCAGCACCTCCGCGCCCTCGCCGAGCGAGATCGTCCAATCGGAAGGCATACGCGGATTCACCATGCGCCAGCCGAGCGTCGTCGAGAAAAGCGTCTCGTTGGTGCGCGCGTATCCGCGTTCGGGCTTGAGCATCACCCATGGTGCGCGGCTCATCGATTCAACCCCTCCGGCGATGCAGACGGAATGGTCACCGAGCTGGATCGCGCGACTGGCCTGGATCACCGCCTCGAGCCCCGAGCCGCAGAGGCGGTTGACCGTCGTCCCGGGAACCGACGGCGGTACACCGGCGAGCAGCAATGCCATGCGCGCGACGTTGCGATTGTCCTCGCCCGCGCCGTTGCCATCACCAAACACGACGTCGCCCACCTGCGCCGGGTCGAGCGAGGGGCTGCGCTTGAGCAGCTCTGCGATGACGTGCGCGGCGAGGTCGTCGGGACGCTGTCCGGCAAGCGCTCCACCGTGACGGCCGATCGGCGTCCGCACCGCGTCCAGGATGAACACCTCATCGCTCACGTCGCGCCCTTGGAGGCCTCCAGGCGGCGAAGCACCGAGAGCTCTTCGGGACTCGGCGGGTCCGTCGTCGACAGCTCCGGTGAGACGGCCAGCGGCCACCCCGTTGCCGCCTGCGCCTGCTCGAACGTCGCGCCGGGATGGACGCTGACCAGGGTCAGCTCGCACGTGTCCGGGTGCGGGGTCAGCACGCCGAGGTTGGTGATGACCACGCGCGGCCCGGCGCCGCGAAGTCCGAGGCGCTGGCGGTCACCCGGTCCCTGACCGAAACCGACTGACGTGACGAAGTCGACCCGATCGACGAACGTGCGCAGTGTCTGCCGGACCACGACGACGCCCTCGCGGCACGAGGCTGCGATCTCGGGCGCTCCGCCGGCGCCCGGGAGACGGACGGCAGGATGCCGGTAGTCGCTGCCGATCACTGTGGTGTTGATATTGGCGTAGCGGTCGATCTGCGCCGCGCTGAGGAATCCGACGTCGATCCTGCCGGGCTGCAACCAGTAGTTGAAGACCTCGGGGACGCTGACGACCGTGTCGGCGGTGTCGGCCAGCATGCCGTCGCCGATCGACAGCGGCAGCCGCTCCGGCTTGGCGCCGATGGTGCCCGACTCATAGATGAGCACGACGTCGGGTGCATGGGTGAACCGCGCCAGGTTCGCCGCGGTGCTCGGCAGCCCGATGCCGACAAAACAGACCGTCCCGTTGTGCAGTTGCCGCGCGGCGGCGACGGTCATCATCTCGTCGGCGCTGTATTCCTCCGTCACGCCGCAGGAGCCCTGCGCACCACGTGCTCGTCCATCCAGCGGAGAAACGTTTCACGCTCGCGGCTGATGCCGTCCCACTCGGTGTAGAAGGCGTTGTCCCGATAGGAGTATCCCTGCGCGTATGAGGGGTGCGCGCCGCCCGGAGCAAGCGCGATGTACGTCGTCGCAAACGACGGCAGGATCACGTCCTGCGGCCTGGGATCGAGGCTGTCGACGATCTCCTCGACCGTGATGAGCGATCGCTTCGCAGCGAGCACCGCCTCCTTCTGCACGCCGACGATGCCCCACATCTGCACGTTGCCGTTCCGGTCCGCGCGTTGCGCGTGAATGATGGTCACGTCCGGCGCGAGCGCCGGCACAGCGGTCAGGACCTCGCCGGTGAACGGGCACGTGATCGGCTTGATCGTGTCGGTATGTGCGGGGAGGTCGGTCCCGACGTAGCCGCGCAGCACCGCGAACGGCAGACCGCTCGCGCCGGCCAGGTATCGGTTGGCCATGCCTGCGTGGCTGTGCTCCTCGAGCTCGAGCGGCAGCGGCCACGCGTTCTCAACCGCATCGCGGAAACGGTGCAGCGACCCGACACCGGGGTTGCCGCCCCAGGAGAAGACGAGCTTCGTCGCGCATCCCATACCGATCAGCTGGTCGTAGATCAGATCCGGCGTCATGCGCACGAGCGTGAGGTCGCGCCGACCCTGACGGATGATCTCGTGCCCGGCCGCGAAGGGGATGAGGTGGGTGAACCCCTCCATGACCAGCGTGTCGCCGTCGTGCACAACCCCGGCGACGCCGTCGGTCAACGAGACGATCTCAGCCACGTTGGATCCTCATGATGTCCGCAGAGCGAACACTCGTCCGTACTTCAATAGTAAGTCGACGGCGCGGGCGCTCGTCAATCAGTGTGTTGCGTTGCCTGTTGCCACAGCAATATGATACGTTCATCCACAGAACGTGAGTTCGCTATGCGAACATTTAGCATCGGATCAGTACGGGGTGCGAGCCATGTCGCAAGAGGACACCCTCGTCAAAGCGGACGGGGTATCAATCGTCGACCGTCTCATTGGCGACCATCAGGTGTCTCGACGCAGCGTGCTCAAGGCCCTCGGCGCCGGATCGGTCTCGATGGTCGCCGGAGGCATCCTCGATGCGTGCGGTTCGCTGGGCAACACGGGCGGGTCATCGAGCGCGGGGACGATCAAGATCGGGTATGTCAGCCCCCTCACAGGCCCGGCCGCGGGATTCGGCGAGCCGGATCCCTATGTCGTGTCCCTGGCCCGCAAGGCCTGGGCGAACGGCATCACCGTCGGCTCCAAGAAGTACGACGTCCAGATCATCACCGAGGACAGCCAGTCGGGACCGCGGGCTCAGCAGGCCGCGTCGGACCTGATCAACACATCCAACGTCGATCTGATCCTGGCGACGTCAGCTCCCGAGACCGTCAACCCCGTGGCGGACGCCGCCGAGGCGGCCGGCGTGCCCTGCATCTCCACGGTCGTTCCGTGGGAGGCGTGGTACTTCGGACGGCAGGCAAATCCCGCGGCGCCGGTTCCGTTCAAGTGGACGTTCCACTTCGCGTTCGGCGTCGCGCAGTTTGCCAGCGCCTACCAGAAGCTCTGGCCGCAGGTGCCCACCAACAAGGTGGTCGGTGTGATGTGGCCGAACGATGCTGACGGCAACGCCATCCGTGGAGCGCTCGGCCCACTGCTCAAGAAGGGCGGCTACACGATCGTCGATCCCGGCGCGTACGCGGACGGCAGCACCGATTTCACGGCGCAGATCTCGCTCTTCAAGCAGAAGAACTGCGAGATCTTCAACACCTTCCCCATCCCGCCGGACTTCGTGACGTTCTGGGAGCAGGCGGCGCAACAGGGCTACAAGCCGAAGATCGCACAGATCGCCAAGACGGGGCTCTTCCCCTCGCAGGTCGAGGCGCTCGGTTCGATCGGCAACGGTCTCGCCAGCGGCGTGTACTGGGCGCCAACGTGGCCGTACACCTCGTCGCTGACCGGCGTGAGCTCGAAAGATCTCGCGACCGGTTACGAGGCGAGCTCCCACAAGGAATGGAACCAGCAGGCAGGCGCGAGCCTTGCCCTCTTCGACGTGGCCAACGCAGCGCTCAAGGCGAGCGGCGATCCGAAGAACAAGCAGGCCGTCGCGACGGCGATGAAGACGCTCGCCGTCGACACGCCGCTCGGCCATCTCGCGTGGGGCGGCGGAGCGACACCGCCGAACGTGGTCGCGACCCCGATCATCGGTGGTCAGTGGGTCGCGACGCCGGGGAAGGCATACCCGATCGACTTCGTGATCTGCGAGAACTCGAACGATGCCAACGTCCCCATTGCGGCGACACTGACCGCTTACAGCTAAGACTGGGGCGCGTATCGTCGTGCCGGTGTCGGGTCCCCTGCTCGAGGCGAGCGGCATCGCCCAGCGATTCGGCGCGCTTGTCGTGCTCGACGGAGTCGACTTTGCGCTCGGATCCGCGGAGTCGGTCGGCGTCGTGGGACCGAACGGCGCCGGCAAGACGACACTGTTGAACATTCTCGCGGGATCGCAGCGTCCGACATCGGGACGGGTCCGCTACGAGGGCGCTGACGTGACCGGCGTGCGAGCAGATCGCCGCTGTCGCATGGGCATCGGCCGGACGCACCAGATCCCGCGCCCGTTCGTCGGCATGACCGTCTTCGAAAACGTGCTCGTCGGCGCGATGCTCGGCGCCGGCCGGCGCAGCGCCGGTGCGTACGAACGAACGGTCGACGTCCTCGAGACATGCGGTCTCGTCGATGTCGCCAACCGCAGAGCCGCCGACCTGGGTCTGCTCGATCGCAAGCGACTCGAGCTCGCTCGCGCGCTCGCCACCGACCCGAAGGTGTTGTTCCTCGACGAGATCGGCGGCGGTCTCACCGACGCCGAGGCGCTCGAGCTCGTGGCGACGATCCAGCAACTCCCGACGCGTGGCATCGCGATCATCTGGATCGAGCACATCGTCCACGTGCTCGTGCAGGCGATCGACCGGCTCGTCTGTCTGGACTCGGGTCGCATCATCGCCGACGGATTGCCCAAGGACGTCCTCGCGGACTCGCGAGTGATCGACGCGTATCTCGGAGCGGCAGCACCATGAGCCTGCTCGAGGTGCGTGACATCGACGCGCAGTACGGGTTGTTGAAAGCGGTTCGCGGCGTGTCCCTGACGATCGAGGAGGGCGAGACGCACGCGCTGGTCGGAGCCAACGGTGCCGGTAAGACGACGCTGCTGCGCACGATCGCCGGCGCGCATCGCCCCACGGCAGGGAGCATCGTCTTCGACGGCGTCGACATCACCGGCATTCCGACGTATCGACGGGTCAGCCTCGGGATCGCGCTCGTCCCGGAGGGTCGCAGGCTCTTTCCCGGCCTCTCGGTCGAGGAGAATCTCAGCATCGCGGGAGGGAAGCGGCGCGGTGGGGAATGGTCCGTCGAGCGAGTGCTCGACGTCTTCCCGATGCTGCGGGAGCGTCGCAAGCACCGTGCCGCAACACTCTCCGGGGGTGAGCAGCAGGCGACGGCCATCGGCCGCGCGCTGATGTGCAACCCGCGTCTCATCCTCCTCGACGAGGTGTCGCTCGGGCTGTCCCCGATCGCCGTATCCGCGGTCTACGACTCACTGAAGACGCTCATCGCCGGCGGCACGACGGTCGTGCTCGTCGAGCAGGATCTTGGACGCGCGCTCGGCGTTGCCTCGCGCGTCACCTGCATGCTCCATGGGGAGGTGGTGCTCGAAGGAGCCGCATCGGAGCTCACGCGCGTGCAGATCACCGCCGCGTACTTCGGAACGCAGCGCGCCGCGAGTGCGGGAGCCGCGTCGTGACCTGGGTGAACGCCATCGTGCAGGGAGTGTTGCTTGGTGGCTTCTATGCGCTGCTCGCGTGCGGGTTGTCGCTCATGTTCGGGGTGATGCGCATCATCAACCTCGCCCACGGTGACATCGCCGTGGTGGGCGCATACCTCGTCTGGCTGCTGGCGACGCAGCTCTCGATCTCGCCATTTCTCGCGGCACTGCTGGTGATCCCCGGCATGTGGGTCGTCGGGTACGCGATGTACGTGCTCTTGCTCGAGCGCAGCCGGCGAGCCGGGCTCCTGGTGCCGCTGCTGACCACGTTCGGGCTGGCGATCGTCATCGAGAACGTGCTGCTCCAGGTGTTCTCACCGGATGTGCACTCGCTGCTGAGCAGCACAGGGTCGCTGGCGACCGCGAGCGTGAGTGTTGGCGGCGGCCTGTCGATCTCCGCGCTCGGGACGCTCATCTTCGTGACCGCCGTCGTCGTGCTCACCGGCCTGCAGCTGTTCCTGTCGCGCACCAACGCAGGCCGTCAGATGCGGGCCACCGCCGAAGATCCCGACGCAGCCGAGCTCGTCGGCATCAACGCGCGGGCCGTCTACGCGCGTGCCACCGCGATCGCGGTCGCGACCGCCGCACTTGGCGGCGTGTTCCTCGCCATCCGCTCCACGTTCGATCCATCGACGGGACCGACGCAGCTGATCTTTGCATTCGAGGCTGTCGTGATCGGCGGATTCGGATCCGCCTGGGGGACGCTTGTCGGGGGCGTCGTGCTCGGTGTCGCGCAGGTTATCGGCGAGCAGGTGAACCCGCAGTACGCGGTGCTGTTCGGCCACCTCGTGTTCCTGGCCGTCCTGGCGGCGCCGCAAGTCGGGATCCTCGCTCGCCGGGGCCAGGGCCTGTGATCCACCCGCGCACCGCCCCGCTCGCCGGAGCTTTTCGGGTCCAGCGCTGGACGCGCGTGTCGATGGCGTCGGTGGGAGTCACCCTGTTCATCATCGCGGTGTTGGCGGTGGTGCCGTTCTTCTTCGGCGCGGATGTCGATGAGCAACTGACCGTGCTGCTGATATTCGTGATCCTGGCGGTCATGTGGAACGCGCTGGCGGGGTACGGAGGGCTCATCTCCGTCGGGCAGCAGGCGTTCATCGGACTGGGCGCCTACGGCACGATCTTCCTCACCCAGCACGGGTTCACGCCGTATCTCGCCATGATCATCGCCGGCCTCGGCGCCGGAGCCGTCGCGATCCCAACATCGCTCATCATGCTGCGGCTGCGCGGCGGGCAGTTCGCCATCGGCATGTGGGTCGTCGCCGAAGTGTTCGCCATCCTCGTGTCACTCGACTCCGGCCTCGGCGGCGGCACAGGAGTGTCGCTCGTCGGGCTGAACGTGTTCGCGCCCGGGTACCGTCAGGCATACACGTTCTGGATCACTCTGGCATGCGCGACCGTTCTGCTCGGCCTGGTGTTCTTCCTGCTCCGGCGTCCGATCGGCACCTCACTGCAAGCCGTGCGTGACGACGAGGAGGCGGCGGCGTCACTCGGTGTCAACGTCGTGCGCTCCAAGCGCGTGCTCTTCGTTGTCGCGGCAGTCGGTTGCGGGATCGCCGGTTCCCTCTACCTTGCCAATACGCTGTTCATCCAGACCGGCTCGGTGTTCGGTGTGCAATGGACCGCCTACATGCTGTTCATGGTGCTGGTGGGTGGTCTCGGCACCTTCGAGGGCCCGATCCTCGGCGCGATCATTCTCTATCTCATTCAGGCGAACTTCGGCAACAGCGGCGCCTGGTACTTCATCGGACTCGGCGCGGTCGCCATCGCGTTCGCGCTCTTCCTGCCCCATGGGCTCTGGGGTGCGATCGACCGGCGACTCCGGTTGCGGTTGCTCCCCGTCGGTTACACACTACGAACGCGGAAAGCGACGGCGCCGGCCGAGCCCGAAGCCGCAGCCGGTGAGGGATGAGCGTGATCACGAGCGAGAGCATATGAAGCGACACAGGGTATGGAGGTTGGCAGTATGACAACGACGGTCGACGGCAACGTGCGCGCATGCACGCAGTTCATCGGTGGCGAGTGGGTCGGCGCGTCCGACCACCGCACCTTCGACGACATGGATCCATTCACGGGCCAGACCGTCGCGCGTGTCGCAGCGGGCACGCGTGCCGATGCCAAGCGCGCGATTGACGCCGCCGCCGCGGCGTTCCCGGCCTGGTCGCAGACCCCCGCTGCGGTCCGTCAGGGCATCTTCTTGAAGGCAGCTGACATCCTCGAGTCCCGGCGCGACGAGGTTGTCGGATGGCTGGCTCGCGAAACTGGCGCGAGCTTCGGCTTCGGCATGTTCCAGATGGGGTTTGTCCCCGGCCTCTTCCGTCAGGCGGCTGGCGCCGCGTACGCGCCGCTCGGGCAGATCCTGCCGACCGACATGCCGGGCGCAATGGCGATGGCGGTCCGCAAGCCGGTCGGCGTCGTCGCTGCGATCGCGCCGTGGAACGCTGCGCTGATCCTGTCCGCACGGTCGATCGCCGCGCCGCTGGTGTTCGGGAACACCGTGGTGCTCAAGCCGTCCGAGGAGTCGCCCTTCAGCGGGGGGCTGCTGTGGGGCGAGATCTTCGCCGAGGCGGGCCTCCCCGCCGGCGTGCTCAACATCGTCACACACGGCCCGGGTGAGGCGGGACCGATCGGCGACGAGCTTGTCGAAAACCCGAAGGTCCGCCGCATCAACTTCACGGGCTCAACCGCCACCGGACGCCGCATCGCCGAGGCCGCGGGACGCAATCTCAAGCGAGTCGTGCTCGAGCTCGGCGGCCAGAACCCGTTGATCGTGCTCGACGATGCGGACCTCGACTACGCCGTCGACGCGGCGGCGTTCGGCGCCTTCCTCCACCAGGGGCAGATCTGCATGTCGGCGCGACGGATCATCGTCGAGCGCCCGATCGCCGACGCCTTCGTCGAGAAGCTGACCGCAAAGACGGCTGGATTGAAGCTCGGTGATCCGAAGGAGATGGACACGATCATCGGTCCGCTCATCAACGCGGCGGCGCTCGCGACCGTGCAGCGACGCGTCGATGCGGCCGCCGCAGCCGGAGCGCGGGTGCTCACCGGTGGCGGCATGACGGGCACCTGCTTCCAGGCGACGCTCGTCATGGACGTTCCCGCCGACTCGGAGCTTGCGAACACGGAGACCTTCGGCCCCGTCGCGACCATCGAAGTGGTGAACAACGAGGACGAGGCGGTGGCTCGCGCCAACGACACCTCGTACGGTCTTGCGTCGGGCATCATCACGAGCGATCCGGACCGCGGGATGGCCGTGGCAAACCGCATCGAGGCGGGCATCGTCCACGTCAACGACCAGCCGGTGCACGACGAGCCGCAGATGCCGTTCGGTGGAGTCAAGGACAGCGGGTGGGGTCGTTTCGGCGGCACATTCGCGATGGATGAGTTCACCGAGTTGCGCTGGATCACCGTGCAGACGGGACGGAGGCCGTTCCCGTTCTAACGACCCAGGTTGGCATCGTCGGGGCCGGTCCGGCCGGGCTGATGCTGGCGCATCTGCTGCGCCTGCATGGCATCAGCTCCGTCGTCATCGAGACACGCTCGCGCGAGTACGTGGAGCACCGTGTACGGGCGGGCGTTCTGGAGCAGGGCAGCGTCGATTTGCTCGAGCGCACCGGAGTCGGCGAGAGGATGCGCCGTGAGGGTCTCGTCCACCACGGCATTCAACTGCGTTTCAGCGACAGCGATCACCGGGTCGACTTCGGTGCGCTGACCGGTGGCCGCGGCATCACGGTCTACGGCCAGCAGGAACTGGTGAAAGACCTGATCAACCTGCGCCTCGATGCGGGCGAGCCGATCTACTTCGAGGTCAGCCAGGTGACGCTGCGCGATATCGACAGCGATCGGCCCATTATCACGTTCGTCCACGACGACACTGAGACCACGCTCGGTTGCGACGTCATCGCCGGATGCGATGGATTTCACGGTGTCTCGCGATCGACCATCCCCGATGGGGTGCTCAACGCCTACGAGCGTGAGTATCCGTTTGCCTGGCTGGGGATTCTCGCCACCGTGGCCCCGTCATCGGAGGAGTTGATCTACTGCTACCACGAGCGTGGGTTCGCGCTGCTCAGCATGCGCTCGCCAACCGTGAGCCGCCTCTATCTGCAAGTCGCTGCCGACGAACGGATCGATGACTGGTCAGATGCGCGGATCTGGGAGGAGCTGCAGACGCGCTTCACGCTCGACGGCTGGACTCTGCAGGAGGGTCCGATCATCGAGAAGGCGATCTCCGCACTGCGCAGCTACGTCGTGGAACCCATGCAGTTTGGACGTCTCCACCTCGCCGGCGACGCCGCACATATCGTGCCGCCAACTGGCGCCAAGGGGATGAATCTCGCGTTGCGCGATGTCAGCATCCTCGCCGACGCGCTGACCAGCTTCTACCGCACAGGCGACACGGCATCGCTTGACGGATACTCGGCGCAGTGCCTGCGTCGCGTGTGGCGCGCACAGCATTTCTCGTGGTGGATGACGTCGATGCTGCACCGCTTCCCGGACAGCGACGCATACCAGGCGCAGCTGCAGCTTGCGCAACTGGCGTACACCGTGCACTCGCGCGCTGCGGCGACGAGTCTGGCTGAGAACTACGTCGGCTATGAATGGGGCACGTCATGACGGGGCCTGGCGAAACCGGGCACGACCTGACCGCGCAGGCGGTCGACAGCCTCGCAGGCTGCCGGGACCCGAGGTTGCGTGCGGTGCTCACCAGCCTGATCCGAAACCTGCATCACTTTGCCGTGGAGACGTCGCTGACCGACGCGGAGTGGTTCGCCGGGATTCGCTTTCTCACCGCGGTGGGGCAGATCTCCAGCGACCACAGGCAGGAGTTCATCCTCCTGTCCGACACGCTCGGGCTTTCGATGCTTGTCGATCTGATCAACCACGGAAGCGGGGCCGACGTCACCGAGTCCACCGTGCTCGGTCCGTTCTATGTCCCCGATTCGCCGTGGCGCGCCAACGGCGATGCCATCACGGAGGACCTCGGGGAGAACCCGTTGCTGGTGAGCGGGCGCGTTCGCGACACGACCGGTCGTGGGCTCGAAGGTGCCGTCGTTGATGTCTGGCAGAACGCGACCAACCAGCTCTACGCCGTGCAGGACGAGCACCAGGCGTCCGACAACCTCCGCGGCCGCTTTTGCACCGGTCCCGACGGTGCATTCGAGTTCCGAACGGTGCGACCCGTCGACTATCCGATTCCCGATGACGGCCCGGTCGGCCACATGCTCGCCGCCACCGGACGGCATCCCTGGCGCCCGGCCCATATCCATCTGATCGTGTCAGCGACGGGTCATGACCCGGTCACCACGCATCTCTTCGACTCGGCGAGCCGGTACCTCGACTCCGACGTTGTCTTCGGCGTGAAGCCGTCCCTGGTGCGCACGTTCACCGAGCATGACCAAACCGTCGAACCGCCACCTCCCGGCATCACCGGACGCTGGTGCAGCGTCGACGTCGACATCGTGCTCCGACCTGACGCCGAGGAATCGAGCGACTAGTGCGGCGCCGCCTCCCCTGATTCCATCTGCTCCTGCAGCCTCCGCATGCCCCGCAGCCAGCGCTCAGTGTCACCGGTCTTGCGCTCCATCCAGGTCTGCGCGATCGGATCCGAGACAACGAGGAACCGCTCCGCGCGAATCGCATCCACCACCGACGCGGCGACGTCCTCCGGCTCCTTGATCGGGCCGGCGACCATGGCGGCGAACGCGGGATCCGCCTCCTCGAACATCGGCGTGCGGACGCCGAGCGGCGCGACGAGCGTGACGCGGATACCGCGGTGGTGATAGGTGATCGAGAGCCACTCCGCGAGGCCGACGACGGCATGCTTCGTTGTGGCGTACGTGACGTTGCCATGGCTCGTCAGGATGCCGGCCATCGACGCCGTGTGCACGAGATACCCACTGCCGCGCGCGAGCATGCCCGGCAACACAGCGCGCACCGCATGGACGTGTGCCATCACGTTGATCGCCCACTGATCGTTCCAGACGGCGGACGTGGTGGTGAGGATGTCGCCGCCCGTGGCAACACCCGCGTTGCTGTAGAAGATGTCGATGGGACCGAGGCGCGATTCGACATCCGCCACCATCGCTGCAACTGCGGCCTCGTCGCCGACGTCACACGGCGACGCGATGCCATCGATCTCCGCAGCGACCGCCTCGCACCCGTCGCCGTTGCGGTCGACCACGGCGACGCGTGCCCCGGCGGCGGCGAACGCACGGCAGGAAGCAGCGCCGATGCCGCTGGCACCGCCGGTGATCACCGCCACCTTGCCCGTCAGTTCGATGCCGGGATTATAGATGGGGCACTTCCGTGAGCCAGACCGTCACCGCCACGTCAGTGCCGAATTTCCTCGGGGGTCTCGTACCAGCGAAGACGTTCCCCGACGCGGCTGCGCAGCCGCCAGGCTCGCGACTTCGGCGCGTCCTCGACAGCCTGCAGCAGACCGCGCACCTGGTCGCCGACGTTGTGGGCCGCATTCGGTAGCTGCTCCTGCGACCACAGCTCCGCGACCTTGCGCGCATTGCGCTCGAACGTGTGGCAGAACCCCCAGTCCTTGCCGAGGACTGATCGCAACCGGGGGATGCTCACACCATCCTCGTCAGTATCGTCCTCGCTGAGCGCGTGATCGGCAAGGA
>Ga0307374_10006544_pt1 | contig 18255 bp, 21 predicted proteins | sample OX3MG_FD_202532 | JGI IMG/M metagenome (GOLD analysis project Ga0307374, IMG submission 202532) | Soil microbial communities from Risofladan, Vaasa, Finland - OX-3 | ecosystem: Environmental > Terrestrial > Soil > Coastal area > Acid sulfate soil | place: Finland: Risofladan, Vaasa | collected...
GAGCCACTCGAAGACGGGCAGCCGCTCCCACGCGTCCCAGTCGATCTCGGCTCTGCGGCCGGCGGGCAGGACGCGCTCGAGGTTGCCGAGGATGCCGCCGCCCGTGACGTGGGCGAAGGCGCGCGCGCGGCCGCGCAGGCGGCGGACGACGTCGAGATAGAGGCGCGTCGGGGCGAGGAGATCCGGCCCGTCGTAGTCCTCCTCCTCGAGCACGCGCCGGACGAGCGTGAAACCGTTCGCGTGGACACCCGCCGACGGGAACCCGAGTACGACGTCTCCCGCCTCGATGGTAGAGCCGTCGAGCGGCTGGTCGACAACGCCCACGCAGGTCCCGGCGAAGTCGAGCTCGCCGTCGCAGTAGATGCCGGGCAGCTCGGCCGTCTCGCCGCCGATGAGCGCGACGCCCGCCGCGCGGCAGACTTCCGCCGCTCCCTCCACGAGCTCCGCGACCTCAGCGAGGTCGATCTGCGCTGCGGCGACGTAGTCGAGAAGGACGAGCGGGTCGGCTCCGCAGGTGATCACGTCGTTGATGCAGTGGGCGGCGAGATCGGCGCCGCAGGCGCGCAGGGCGCCGCGCTGCCGCGCGAGGATGAGCTTCGTCCCGACTCCGTCGGTCGAAGCCGCGAGGAACCGGCCGTCGCCGAGCGGATGGACCGCCGCGAACTGTCCGAATCCCGTCGCGCCGGTCGACTCCACTGCGGCGCGGAGCCGGTCGACGACCGCGGTCGCCGTCGCTAGCGACACGCCCGCGGCGTCGTACGTGCGTCCCTCGTTCCCCACGAATCCGAGTCTAGGGCCGCCGCGTGACGGCCGTTTCGGACATGTCCGGTGTCAGACACCGGACATGTCCCGATAGGACAGTCCAGCTGCATCGTATTCGTGCGCCTGACGCCAGGACACCTTCGTTTCAGCCATGTCCGGGGTCAGACCCCGTCGTGTCCGCGCGAGCCATGTCCGGGGTCAGACCCCGACATGGCCTAAGCGAACAGTTCGCCGAACAGCTCCGGCCGGCCCTGTGGGCCGCCGCTGACGAAGCGGACGACGGTGCCGCCGACGACGACGTCGTTCGCGTGGCGCTCCGCCTCGAGGATCTCCTCGAGCGCCGCCGCCTTCGCCGCCGGATCCTCGGCGGTGAGGTGGAGCTCGGTGAGCCGGAGGTCGTGGTAATGGGAGAGGAGATCGTCGATCCACTCCCGCGGCGGATGGATCTCGAGCCGGTAACCGGCGTTCGTCGAGACGAACGTCCGCCGGTCGGCGTGGTCCTGGATCCGGAGATTGAGCCTCTCGGCCCGTTCGAGCGTCGCTTCGAACTCGTCCTCGTCGAGGACGAGGCCGAGATGGTCGACGCGCGGCATCGGCCACTGGCCCGGCTGGACGACGACGTTGACGGCCCCCTTCTCGAGCTCGGTCAGGCGCAGCTTGAAACCCTTCGCGTCGAGCTCCTCCCACGAGACGCCCGGCTCGTACGACGTGAGCTCCTCGCCGATGCGCCCGTGGCGCGCGACGAGGTCGAAGCCGAGCTTGCCGACGTAGCGCGCCTCGACCTCGCGGACGCGGTTCGTGACGAGGTGGTAGTGGAAAAGCTGCACCGGCGCTCATCGTGCCAACGTGTCGTACCGTTACGCGACAATGGTCGAAGACGTCGACGCGTATCTCCGCGGGCTGGAGGAGCCGAAGCGAAGCACGCTCGAAGCCCTGCGCCGGACGATCCTCACGATCGTGCCCGACGCCGAGCAGGTCATCTCCTACCGCGTCCCGGCGTTTCGCGTCGGCGGGAAGACCGTCGCCGGCTTCGCCGCCTTCACGAACCACCTCAGCTACCTGCCGTTCAGCGGCTCGGTGCTGCCGCGCCTCGCCGACGAGCTCGCGGGCTACGCGATGACGAAGAGCGCGCTCCACTTCCCCGTCGACGAGCCGCTGCCGAAGGAGCTCGTCGAGAAGCTCATCGCCGCGCGGCTCGAAGCCGGCTGAGTCCTACGCCCCGGGCTCGAGCTCGAAGCGCGCGACGGTGTACCCGGCGAGCACGGGAACGTTGAGCGTGAACGTCGCGAGCAGCAGCGTCATGAGGACGAGGACCGTCCCGTGCGTGTGGTCGCGGAGGAACGTGAACTCGAGCATCCCGGCGACGACGAGGTAGACGAGGAGCATCCAGCCGGCGACCTGCCGGAAGCGCCAGAGCGCAAAGCCGGGGCGGCGGAGGACGAGCGCGACGTTGACGGCGAGGACCGCGACGGCGGCGGCGAGCAAGAGCACCGGCGGCAGGAGCGGCGCGCGGCGCGGCAGGTAGGCGGCGAGGTCGATCACGCCCGCGGCGACGAGGGCGATCGAGAGCATCCCCAACTCGATGACGCGCGGGCCGGCGAGGTCCGGAGCCTCGGGCGCGCTCACGTCGCGAGCCTCGTCATGATCACGAGCGTCGCGACCTGCATCGCACCGGTCACGCCGGCTGCGTAGATGAAGCGGCGCATGAGGATCTGCACGATGGCGGGATTCGGCTGAGGCTTCCGCAGCTCGAAGAGCACCGCGATGTTCGCCGGTTGGAGGAGCGCGAGCGCGACGATCGCCATCACGGCGACGACGACCATCGAGGCGACGACCCAGCCGTGGCGCGGGTACGACGCGTCGAGCATTCCGTTCGCCAGCGCGAGCTGGAAGCCGGCACCGAGGGTCATCGTCACGAGCGTCGGCATGATCAGGAGCATCTTCGGCATCAGCCGCTTCGTGAGCTCGATGCGCGCGGGGATGGAAAGGCTCCGCATGATCGGCCCGATCACGAAGCCCATGAACAGGTCGACCGCCGTCCACATGCCACCGCCGACGACGTGGAGGAAGTCGAGCCCCCACAGCCAGTTGCCCGCGATCAGGACGACGGTCAGCGTGAGGACGGCGCCGACGATCCAGAGCCCGCCCAGCGGGACGATCGAGTCGGTCGTCCTACTCGGAGCGTGTGCCTCTACCGCTGTCGCAGCCACCGCCGGGGAATATAGAGCTACGAACTCGTCTCGGAATGACCACGCGCCGGCTGGGCGTGATGGCCGAGTGCGAGGCTAGGACGCAGGGAGCGCCCATAGCAGCGCTATGGGCGCGACCGAGGACGACGCATCGCGCCGGCCAGCGCGGTCAGACGGCCCGTGCTTCATTTTGAGACGAGTTCTAAGTCTTGACGGCTTCGAAGCGGTGCTTCGACGCTTCGGCGGGAATCCTCGTCGGATAGTCGCCCGTCAGGCAGGCGCGGCAGAGCGCCGACGCCGGGCGCTGCGTCGACTCGACGAGGCCGTCGTGGGAGAGATAGGCGAGCGAGGTCGCGCCGATCCGCTCGCGCACCTCCTCCACGCTCCTGCCGGCGGCGATCATCTCCGACGGATCCGCGAGGTCGATCCCGTAGAAGCACTGGCCGACGACCGGCGGCGAGGAGACGCGCACGTGCACCTCGGTCGCGCCGGCGTCGAACAGCATCCGCACGATCTGCTCGGTCGTGTTGCCGCGGACGATCGAGTCGTCGACCGCGACCACGCGCTTGCCGGCGACCTCCGCGACGGGGTGGTACTTCATCCGGATCCCCTGCTTGCGCAGCTCCTGACCCGGCTGGATGAACGTGCGCTGGACGTAGCGGTTCTTGATCAGGCCCTCGCTGAACGGGATGCCGAGCGCGCGCGCGAAGCCGATCGCGGCGGGGATGCCGGAGTCGGGGATGGGGAGGACGAGGTCGGCGTCGACCGGCGACTCCGCCGCGAGCCGCTCGCCCATGCGCACGCGGGCGCCGTGCACCTCGATCCCCTCGAGCTCGGAGTCGGGACGCGCGAGATAGAAGTACTCCCAGATGCAGAGTGCGCGGCGCTCGCGCGGGTCGAGCACCTGGATCGTCTCGAGGCCGTTCTCGTCGGCGATGACGAGCTCGCCCGGCTCGACTTCCCGCACGCGCTCGGCGCCGACGAGGTCGAGCGCGCACGTCTCCGAAGCGACGAACCACGCGTCGTCGAGCTTCCCGATCACGAGCGGCCGGAAGCCGTGCGCGTCACGGAAGGCGACGAGCCGTCCCTCGGACAGCGCGACGATCGAGTACGCGCCGTCGAGGCGGCGCATCGCGTTCGCGGCTGCTTCGGCGAGCGGCGCCTCGTCGCTCGCGAGCAGCGCGGCGACGAGCTCGCTGTCGGACGTCGTCGCGAGCTTGACGCCGTCGGCGCGCAGCTCCTCCCGCAGCTCGCCGACGTTGATGAGGTTGCCGTTGTGCCCGAGCGCGACGGTGCGCGCGCGGCCGTGGTGGAGGAGCGGCTGCGCGTTCGCCCAGGCCGACGAGCCGGTAGTCGAGTAACGCGTGTGGCCGATCGCTACTTCGCCTTGGAGGCCGTGGAGCTTCTTCTCGTCGAACACCTGCGCGACGAGACCGAGGTCGCGCATCCCCGTCAGGCGACCGCTCTCGGAGACCGCGATCCCCGCCGACTCCTGGCCGCGGTGCTGGAGCGCGAAGAGCCCGAAGTACGTGAGGCGCGCGACGTCGTGCCCGGGCGCGTACACGCCGAAGACGCCGCACATGTCTAGAGCACCTCGCCGATCTGGCGGAAGCCGCGCACGCCGAGCCGCGCGAGCCGCTCGGGCGTGCACGCGAGGATCGCCGCGCCGCGGCGCGCGTCGTAGTCCGCCGGAATCTCGACGTCCGCCTCGAGCCCCTCGCTCCACGCCGCCGCCTCGGCGAGCGCGGCGCGGATCCCGGCGCTGCCGATGTCGTGGCAGAGCGAGAGGTGCGTCGACGCCTTCCAGAGGAAGCGGACGAGTGCCGCTTCCGCCTCGAGCGAGCCGTCGGGCGACTCCGCGAGGAGGACGGCATCGCCGCGCTGCCAGCCGCCGGGCACCCTGCGGACGTCGGCGACGATGCCGACGCAGCCGACGACGGGCGTGGGCGGGATCGAGACGCCGTCGGCGTCGTTGTAGAGCGAGACGTTGCCGGAGACGACCGGGATCCCGATCGCCTCGGCCGCGAGCGCGATCCCTTCGATCGCCTGCGCGAGCTCGTGCGCGATCTCGGGCTTCTCCGGGTTGCCGAAGTTGAGGCAGTCGGTGAGGCCGATCGGCTCGCCGCCCGCGCATGCGACGCTGCGCGCGGCGCCGATCGTCGCCTGGACGCCGGCGCGCAACCCGTCCGTCTCGCCGGGCGCCGGACCCTGCAACGCGATCGCCAGGCCGCGCAGGGAAGGCCGCAGCCGCAGCACCGCCGCGTCGAGCCCCGGCCGCCGCACGGTGCGCGAGCCGACGAGATGGTCGTACTGCTCGATCACCTCGCCGACGTCGAACTCCGGCCGCGTGACGCGCCGGAACGGCTTCGGCTCGGCGCGCTGGGCGACCTCGTACCGCGGGCACTCGTCCGTCAGCAACTCGGCGGGAATCTCGCCGACGACCTCGCCGTCGTGGAACGCGCGGAGTAGCCCGGTGCCGGTCACGCTGCCGATCACCGCGCACGGCAGCTCCCAGCGGTCGCATACGAGGCCGACCGCGCCAAGCCTGTCCGGCTGGACGACCGCGACCATTCGCTCCTGCGACTCCGAGATCATGATCTCCCACGGCTCCATGCCCTCCTCGCGCAACGGCACGCGGTCGAGCTGCACGTCGATGCCGATGCCGTCGGCGGCCATCTCGGCGAGGGAGGAGGCGAGGCCCGCGGCGCCGCAGTCCTGCAGCGACTCGACGAGGCCCGACTCGACGAGCTCGAGCGAGACCTCGATGAGCTTCTTGCCGGTGAACGGATCGCCGACCTGGACGGACGGGCGCTTGTCGGTGTCATTCCCGCTCAGCTCGGCGCTCGCTAGCACCGAGGCGCCGCCGATGCCGTCGCGCCCGGTGGTCGCGCCGTAGAGGACGACGACGTTGCCCGGCTCGCTCGCCTTCGCCGAGCGGAGGAGCTCCGTCTCGAGCAGCCCGACGCACATGGCGTTCACAAGGCAATTACCTGAGTACGCCGGGTCGAAGACCGTCTGCCCGCCGACATTCGGGACGCCGACGCAGTTGCCGTAGTGGCCGATCCCCGACACCGCCTGCCAGAAGTGGAAGTCGGGCGCGCCGAACCAGAGGCCGTCGAGCAGCGCGACCGGCCGCGCGCCCATGGCGATGATGTCGCGGAGGATCCCGCCGATGCCCGTAGCGGCGCCCTGGAACGGCTCGACCGCGGACGGGTGGTTGTGCGACTCGACCTTGAACGCGACCGCGGTTCCGTCCCCGAGGTCGAGCACGCCGGCGTTCTCGCCGGGCCCCTGCAGGACGCGCTCGCCGGCCGACGGCAGCCGCTTCAGGAGCGGCGCCGAGTGCTTGTAGCCGCAGTGCTCAGACCAGAGGAGGGAGAAGACGGCGAGCTCGAAGTGGTTCGGGTCTCGGCCGAGCAGCTCTCGGATTCGCTGCGCTTCCCAGTCGGTGAGACCGAGCGCGCGATGGAGAGACTGGGCGGCGACCTCCGTCAGGTGACTCAGTCTAGCCGTGCCTCCCGTCGGTGGAATCTCACAGCGGACCGCCGCGTTACGTTGGAGCAGAAGATGCGCCGGCCGATCGTCCTCCTCACGCTGCTCGCCCTCATCTGGGGAGCGTCGTTCATGCTCATCAAGATCGCCGACCGGCAGCTCGCGCCGTCGACCCTGATCCTCGGGCGCATCGGCTCGGCTGCGATCCTGCTCGCCGTCATCGCGGCGGTGCGGCTCGGCCCGCGGCAGACGCTCGCCTACGTGCGCGACTCGTGGCGGTGGCTCGTGCTCGTCGGTCTCGTCAACACGGCGCTGCCCTTCTGGCTGCTGTCGTGGGGAGAGAAGAGGCTCGACTCGGGGCTCGCGTCGATCATCCAGGGCGCCGTGCCGATCTTCAACGCGCTCCTCGCGTTCCTGTTCTTCCGCGAGTCGCGCGTCGTCGGGTCGCGTCTCGTCGGTCTCCTGGTCGGCTTCGTCGGAGTTGCGCTGCTCGTGGGCGCGCAGCCGCACGGGAAGCTGCTGGCCGCGGTCGCAGTCGTCGGGATGGCGATGTGTTACGCGTTCGGGACGCTGATCGCCGGCCGCCATCTCAGGCAGACGCCGCCGCTCGTCGTCGCGTTTGCGTCGTGCGCCGTGTCGAGCGTCGCGGTTCTCCCGGTCGGGGTGATCCAGGCGCCGGCCGGCATGTGGCACGCAAAGACGATCGCGTCGATCCTCGTCCTCGGCGTCGTCGGGACGGCGATTGCGTACCTCCTCTTCTTCCGGCTGATCCAGCAGGCCGGCCCGATGTACGCGACGCTCGTGACGTACCTCGTGCCGCCGATCGCGCTCGGGTACGGAGCGATCTTCCTCGGGGAGAAGTTCGGCCCGTCGGCGTTCGCGGCGCTCGCGCTGATCCTCGGCGGCGTCGCGCTCGCGACCGGCGGCGTTCGACTAGCGTCCCGGCGTGGCCGTCGCGCTCCGGCGAGCGAACCCGTCTGACGCAGACTTTCTCGTCGAGCTGAACTCGGACGAGGACGTTCGCCCGTTCCTCGGCCCGCGCACGGCATCCGACCGCGGGAAGATCGTCGAGGAGATCGAGCTGTCGCTCGCGGAGCCGGAGGCATTCGGCCGCTTCGTCATCGAGGTCGACGGCGAGCCGGCGGGTGCGCTCGGCTTCCACGTGACCAACGACCGAAACCGGATCGCGCGGGTCGAGCGCCTCGCCGTCCACCCGCGCTTCCGCGGCCGGCGCGTCGCGGACGACGCGGCGCGGCAGTTCCAGCGGTTCCTGTTCGACGAGCTCGGCTTTCACCGCCTCGAGCTCGAGGTCTACGCCTTCAACGAACGGGCGTGTGCCCACGCCGACCGCGTCGGCTACGTGCGGGAAGGCCGGAAGCGTCGCGCGTATCTCAAGGACGGCGAGTGGATCGACGCGATCTTCTACGCGCTGCTCTCAGAGGACCTCCCCTAGCCGAACCGAATCCGTCTCCGTGCCAGCCGAGCACCGGAGGATGGATCACGCCGAGGTCGCCGGCGAGCCGGCACTCGCGCCGCCGCCGTTGCACGCCATCGTCTGGCGGCGCCTCTTCTCGGAGCTGTTCGGGACGTTTCTGCTCGTGCTCGTGGGTGCTGGCGCGCCGGTCGTCGGGGCGCTGAGCAACGGAGCGATCAGCCGCTCGACCGCCGTCGCGGCGCCCGGCCTCATGGTGATGGCGATCATCCTCTTCATGGGCGCCGTGTCCGGCGCGCACCTCAATCCGGCGGTGACGCTCGCGTTCAGCCTCCGCGGCGACTTCCCCTGGCGGCGCGTCCCCGGCTACGTCGTCGTTCAGCTCGCGGGCGGGATTCTCGCGTGCCTGTTCCTCTGGGGCGTCTACGGCAAGGCTGGGATGCTCGGCGCGACCGAGCCCGGCGCCGGACTCGTCGACTGGCAGGCGTTCCTCACCGAGGCCGTTTTGACCGTCGGGCTCGTGAGCACCATCCTCGGCACCGCCTCGCAGGCGCAGAATGTCGGGCCGCTCTCCGCCGTCGCCGTCGGCGGCTACATCGTCCTCGCCGGCTTCTGGGCCAGCCCGCTCACCGGTGCGTCGATGAACCCGGCGCGGTCGCTCGGGCCCGACGTCGTGCTCGGGAGCTTTGAGCATCTCTGGCTCTACGTCGTCGGCCCGCTCGCCGGAGCGGCGGTCGCGGTCGGGTTCGCATGGATGCTGCGCGGCCCGGGCGGCGATCCGGGTGGAGTCACCGCCGCGCGCGGCCGCTTCGGCTAAAAACGCGCCTTCGCCGTGCCGCCGGTGCGGTCGAGCGCGTCGAGCGCGGCGATGTCCTCCCCGGACAGCTCGAAGTCGAAGATCTGCGCGTTCTCGCGGATCCGCTCCTGCCTGCTCGACTTCGGGATCACGATCGCCCCGTGCTGCACCGCCCAGCGGAGGACGACCTGCGCCGGGGTGCGGCCGTGCCGCTCAGCGACCGCGACGATCGCCGGATCGTCGAGTCCCTTGCCGCGCGCGAGCGGGCTGTACGCCTCGAACACGATCCCCTTCTCGCGGCAGTAGTCGAGGATCGCCCGGCAGTAGCGGAACGGGTTGAACAGCACCTGGTTCACCGCCGGTTGCAGCGCCGCGTCGGGGAGGAGTGACTCGAGGCGGCGCCGGCCGAAGTTGCTGACACCGATCTCGCGCGCCAGCCCGCTCTCGCGCAGCGACTCGAGGCGCCGCCAGAGCGACGCGTTCCCGAGCGGCAGGGGCCAGTGAATGAGGTAGAGGTCGACGTGGTCGAGATCGAGCTTGCGGAGGCTCTGCTCGAGCTGCTCCTTCGCGTTGCGTCGCGTCGGGAGGATCTTCGTCGTGACGAAGACCTCATCGCGTGGGAGGCCGCTGCGCCGGATCGCTGCGCCGACGCTCTCCTCGTTGCGGTACATCATCGCCGTGTCGATGTGCCGGTAGCCGGCCTCGAACGCCCACTCGATCGCCTGCTCGGTCTCGTGCCCCGGCTTCATCTGGTAGACGCCGAGCCCGAGGACGGGCATCTCGACGCCGGACGGAAGGCGCTTTGTCTCCACGCCGGGAAGCTACTCGACCGTAGGATCCGGGGATGGCTGAATTCCTCCACACGATGGTCCGGATCACCGATCCGGAGCGGAGCCGGAGCTTCTACGAGGCGCTCGGCTTCGAGTTCGAGCGCGACATGGACATCGTCCGCAACGGCGAGCTCGAGGCGACGAACTACTTCTTCGGATGTGGCGACCAGAAGGCGGTGCTCGAGCTGACGTACAACCATGACGGCCGCACGTACGAGCTCGGCACGGGCTACGGCCACATCGCGCTCGCGGTCGACGACATGGCAGCGACGCTCGCGGGGCTAGCCGAGCAGGGAATCGAGCCAGAGCGGGACCCGTACCGCCTCCGCGAGGGCGGCTCGCTCCTTTGCTTTGTGCGCGACCCGGATGGATACCGCATTGAGCTGATCGAGCGCAGCAGCAGCTAACTGCGGGTTGAGGCGGGATCAACCCGCGAATCAACCCGGGCGGCGACGACACGACGTCTGCCGCAGCCGACGATGTCGGCATGACCACCAGCGAGTACCTCCTCAACGCGGCGTTCGTCCTTCTCGTCCTCCGCCAGGCGAAGGAACGGGAGCTCGACCGCCGGAGCGTGACCGTCCCGCTCATGCTGATGCTCTTCGTCGGCGCGCAGTACCTCCACACCCTCCCGACCGCGGGCAACGATCTCCTTCTGATCGCCGGGCTCGCCCTCGCCGGGTTGACCCTTGGCGTCGCCGGCGGCTTCGCCACGCGGGTGCGGGCAGGCGAGCGGGGAGTCGCACTGGCCCGCGTCGGCTGGATCGCCGGAGGGCTCCTCGTCCTCGGGATCGGCGCCCGGATGGCGTTCGCGTTCGCCATAGGGCACGGCCTCGAGCCCACGGTGCGCTCGTTCAGCATCTCGCATCAGATCGGCGCCGCAGCGTGGCCGGTCGCGTTCGTCCTGATGGCGCTGATCGAGGTCGGGTCGCGGATCGCCGTCGTCCAGGTTCGCGGCCGCCGCTTGGTCGCGGCCTGAGCAGGGATCTATCGTCTCGCCGTGGACATGTCCGGAAGCGCACGCGAAGCCGGGGCCCGCGAACAGGCGCGGGCTCGGCTTCGACGCCAGCGCGCAATACTGCGACCGGTCGGGCTGGTCGTGATCGCCTCGGTTGCGATCGGTGCCGCCAACAGCCACCCGGCGCCGGCGCTCCACGGCCGCGGCCTCGGTGTCTCCGTCGCACTCGTCTTCTTCGTGGCGGCGCTCGCGTGCACGGTGCAGGACGGCTTCATCTCGCGCGCCGTCGCGACCCAGGCTGTCGCGATTGCGGCGATGGGCGCGGCGGGAGTCGCGCTCGTCGCGTTGCAGCCACGCGGGCCGGCGGAGCTGGCGGGCGGCGCGGCCGTATGGATGGCAGTGGCGCGCCTCCCGCTGCGACTCGGTGCGGGGATCGCGGCGGCAACGACGGTCGGGCTCGCACTGGCAGAGGGTCTCGCGGGCGGGTCTGCCGCAGTCGTCCTTGCCGGGATCCTCTTGTGCGCGCTCCTCGCGCTGGTCGCCTTCTTCATCCAGCAGGCTCGGGCGAGCCAGGAGACGACCGAAGTGCTGCTCGCGCAATTGACGGATGCGCGGGAGGAGCAACTGCGGACCGCCGCGCTCACGGAGCGAAGCAGGATCGCGGCGGATCTCCACGACGTGCTGGCGCATTCGCTGTCCGGCGCTGCGATTCAGCTCCAGGGCGCTCGGAAGCTCGTCGAGCGGAACGGAGCAGGCCCGGATGTCGCGGCGGCGCTCGACCGGGCGGCCGAGCTCGTGCGAGACGGCCTCGCGAACGCGCGGCAGGCAGTCGACGCCCTTCGCAGCGACTCCACGCCGGGCGTCGCCGATCTCGATGCGCTGGTCGAGACGTTCCGGAGCGACACGAGGACCGACGTGGCCGTTCATGTCGTGGGAACGCCGTCCGCGCTCTCTTCGGATGCCGATCTCGCGCTCTACCGAGGCGCACAGGAGGCGCTGACGAACATCGCGCGTTACGCCCCCGGAGCGCCGACGACCATCACGCTCCGCTACGACACGGAACGCGTCGTGCTGGTCGTCGAGGATCGCGTCGAGGCAGGCGCGCTCGACAAGGCGGAACTCCTCGAGGTCGGCGGTGGGAACGGTCTCGCCGGCCTCCGCGAGCGCGTGCAGCGGAGCGGCGGCGAGCTACGCGCCGGCCCGACCGAGACCGGCTGGCGCGTCGAGCTCGAGGTGCCCGCGTGATCCGCGTCGTCGTCGCCGACGACCAGCGTGCCGTGCGGGAAGGGCTGGCGCTCCTCGTCGGGGCGACGGACGGCATCGAGGTCGTGGGCGAGGCGGGAAACGGAGTCGAGGCTGTGCAGCTGGCGCGGGAGCTTCGGCCTGACGTCGTCCTGATGGATCTGCGCATGCCCGAGCTCGACGGCGCCGCCGCGACACGGGAGCTCCGTGAGTCGGGCTCGCAAACGCGCGTGCTCGTCCTGACCACGTACGCCGACGACGCGTCGCTGTTCCCCGCGCTGCAGGCCGGTGCGAGCGGCTATCTGACGAAGGACGCGAGCGCGGAGGAGATCGAGCGCGCCATACGCGCCGTGGCCGCCGGCGAGACGCATCTCGACCCGGCCGTGCAGGGTCGCCTGGTCGCGGCGGCCCTCGACGCCGCCAAGCGCCCCGTTTCGCTTCCCGACGACCTGACGGCGCGAGAGGTCGACGTCCTGAAGCTCATCGCAGCCGGGCGCTCGAACGGCGAGATCGCCGCGGAGCTCGTCGTCAGCGCCGCCACCGTCAAGACGCACGTCAACCACATCTTCCAGAAGACGGGAGCCCGGGATCGCGCGCAGGCAGTCCGCTACGCCTACGAGCACGGGCTTGCCTGAGGCTTACGTAACCCCCCCTCCTCCCGATCGGGGAACGTGCTGATGCGCCTTTGGCGCTCGGCCGGGACGATTCGGTCGTATGCGGATCCTCCAGTGCGTTCCGAACTTCAGCGAGGGGCGGGATCCCCGCTTCCTCGAGGAGCTCGAGCACGTCCTGGCGCGCTATCCGGTCAAGACGCTCGACCTCTCGATGGACGCCGACCACAACCGCGCCGACTGCACCTTCCTCGGCGCTCCCGAGGCGGTCGAGGAGTGCGCCGCCGCACTCTGCGCCCGCGCGGTCGAGCTGATCGACATGCGCGAGCACACCGGCAGCCATCCGCGGATGGGGGCCGTCGACGTCGTCCCGTTCGTGCCGATCCGCGGCATCGACATGTCCGAGGCGGTCGAGGTCGCGCGCCGGTTCGGCAGGAGCTTCGCCGAGCTGCACGGGGTCACCGTCTTCTTCTACGAAGAGGCGTGCACGAGCGAGGGCCGGCGGAATCTCGCCGACGTGCGCCGCGGCGAGTACGAGGGAATGGCCGCGAAGCTCGCGGAGCCGGACTGGCAGGTCGACGCCGGGCCGCAGGTCTTCAACGAGCGCTCGGGCGTGACGGCCGTCGGGGCGCGGATGCCGCTCGTCGCCTTCAACGTCAACCTCGCGACCGGCGACCTCGCGGTGGCGAAGGAGATCGCTGCGGCCGTCCGCCACTCGAGCGGCGGTCTTCGCTACGTGAAGGCGATGGGCGTCGACGTGGCCGAGGAGGGCATCGTCCAGGTCTCCATGAACCTCGTCGACTACCGGCGGACGCCGATTCACCGAGCGGTGGAGCTCGTCCGCCGGGAGGCTGCGCGCCACGGCGTCGCGGTCCGCGAGTGCGAGCTCGTCGGCCTCGTGCCGCTCGAAGCGGTCGGCGACACGTTCGCCTACTACCTCCAGATTTCCGGCTTCGCCGACACCAAGGTGATCGAGCGCCATCTTCTTCCGGAGGAGGAGCCGTGAGCTACCGCGAGACGACCCTGGCGGACTTCCTGGCGGAGCTGTCGTCGGGAGACGCGACTCCCGGCGGCGGGTGCGCGGCTGCGCTCAGCGGCGCGCTCGCGGCGGGGCTCGTCGCGATGGTCGCGAGGAACACCGGGGGGATGGTCGACGTCGCCGCCGAAGCGGACGACCTGCGCGGCCGGCTGGAGGAGCTCATCGACGCCGACGCCGCCGCGTTCGAGCGCGTCATGGCGGCATTCCGGCTGCCGAAGGAGACGGACGAGCAGAAGGCGGAACGGCGCGCCGCGGTCCAGGCTGCGTACAAGGGCGCGGTCGAGCCTCCGCTCGCGGTCTGCGCAGCCGCGTGCCGCGTTCTCGCACTGACCGCGGACGTGGCCGAGCGGGGAAACCCCAACGCGATCTCGGACGCCGGCGTGGCGGCGCTGCTCGCCGCGAGCGCGGTCGACGGCGCGGCGCTGAACGTCGACATCAACCTCGGCTCGATCCAGGACGAGATCTACCGCGCTGCGAGCGCGCACGCCGCGCGGGAGGCGCGCACCAACGCCGCGAGACTTCGCGACGAGACGCTGGCGACGGTCGAAGAGGCGCTGCGATGACGTCGCTCCTGGCCGAGACCGAGTTCCAGTTGATGCCGCTGACTCGGTTCGCGCCGTTGCCGGGCGCCGTCGCAGCCGGGCTCGTCGCGATGGCGGCGCGGCTGACCGTGCAGAGCGACCCGTTCAGCGACCGCGCCTTCGAGATGGACGGCGTGGCGAAAGAGGCCGACCGGCTCCGCGCCGAGCTGCTCGGTCTCGTCGATGAGGACGCAGAAGCGTTCGAGCGGGTCATGGCGGCGCGTCGCGGCGGAGACAGCGCGGAGATTCAGCTCGCCTACGCCGGGGCCGTCGAGCCGGCACGCCGTACGTGCGCCGACTCCCTCCGCGTCCTCGAGCTCGTCGCCGCGGTGGCGGAGCGCGGGCACCCGCACGTCGCCGCCGATGCCGGGGTGGCGGCGATCTTCGCCGAAGCGTCGCTCGCAGCCGCCGCGCTCGTAGTCGAGTTCGAGCTCGGTCCGGTGGACGGCGACGACTACCGCAGCGCTTGCATCTCCGAGGTTCAAGCGGCTCGGAGCCGGGGTAGCGCCCTGCGCGGCGACCCCGGCTAGGATCAACGGCGCGATGGGGGTCGCACTCGCATTCGTTCTCTCCGCTGCGTACGGCGCCGGTAGCCAGTTTCTCGGGGCGCGGCTGCCGTGGGGACACGACGTGGCGAGCCTCTCGGCGCCGTGGCTCGTCCTCGCGTTTCTTGCCGGGTCGACGCAGCGGACACCGCGGCGTGCCGCGCTGCTCGGGCTCGGCTGCACCGCCGCCGCGCTGGTCGGCTACTGGCTCATGACCGACAGCCCCGTCGAGGGCGCGAGCTACACGCTGGCGAGTGCGCGCGGCTTCTTCGTGAGTAACGCGGCCGTCGTTCTCGGCGGGCTCGTCACGGGGCCGCTCCTCGGCTGGCTCGGGCAGGGATGGCGGACACGCCGCGCGCTGACGGGCGCCTTGATCTGCGCGGTGGCGCTGTGCCTCGAGCCGCTTGCGCGGCGCGCCCCTCTCGGCGAGCTCCACTACCTGGGCCACGGCTACGTCGTCACGACGCCCATCGACTCCCGCACAGTCGTTCTCGCCGAGGTCGCGGCGGGCGTTCTGTTCGCGGGCGCCACCGTGCTCGTCCGGCACTACCGGCAGGGGGTTAGACCCGGGGACTAAGGGCAGGTCCAGCGGATGATGACCGGGGGGGTCGACAAGCGACCACGTCCGTCGGCTGCAGTCGATCACGGACGCCGCGCTCGCGCATCTCCGGCTCGACGCGTTGCTCGACGCGCTCCTCGACCGCACTCGGGAGCTGCTCGACGTCGACACGTGCGCGATCCTCTTGCTCGACGAGGAGTCGAATGAGCTCGTCGCGTGGGCTGCGCTCGGGATCGAGGAGGAGGTCGAGCAAGGCGTCCGTATCCCGGTCGGCGACGGCTTCGCCGGCCGCATCGCCGCGGAGAAGGAGCCGGTGATCCTCGATGACGTCGACCACGCCGACGTCCTCAACCCGATCCTCCACGAGAAGGGGATCAAGTCGCTGCTCGGCGTCCCGCTCGTCGTCGAGGGAGAGGTGCGCGGCGTCCTCCACGTCGGCTCGCTCGCCGTGCGCGAGTTCACGGTGGACGAGGTCGAGCTCCTCCAGCTCGTCGCCGACCGCGCCGCGCTCGCGATCGATCACGCGCGCTTGTTCGAGGCGGAGCGTGCAGCCCGTCAGCGAGTCGAGAACGTCCAGGCGGTCACCGACGCCGCGCTCGTGCATCTCGAGGTCGACGAGCTGCTCGCCGTGCTCCTCCCGCGCATCCGCGACATCCTCCGCGCAGACACGTGCGCGGTGCTCCTCCTCGACGAGGAGTCGAACGAGCTCGTCGCGCGCGCCGCGCTCGGGATCGAGGAGGAGGTCGAACAGGGCGTCCGCGTGCCGCTCGGCGCCGGCTTCGCGGGCAAGGTCGCAGCCGAGGGCCGGCCGCGCGTGATCGAGGTCGACGAGTACCCCGTGTGGAACCCGATCCTCCGCCAGAAGGGGATCAAGTCGATGCTCGGCGTGCCGCTCATCGTCGCGGGCCAGTCGCTCGGCGTGCTCCACGTCGGCTCGCTCACGCTGCGCGTGTTCACGCGCGACGAGATCGAGCTGTTCGAGCTCGTCTCCCAGCGCGTGGCGATCGCGATCGAGCGGGCCCGCCTCCACGAGGAGACCGTCCAGCTCGACCAGTTCAAGCTCAACTTCGTCGCCATCGCCTCGCACGAGCTGCGGACGCCGGCGACGTCGGTCTACGGCCTCCTCAAGACACTGGCCGAGCGCGGACCGGAGCTCTCGGAGGACGCCCGTGAGGAGCTGCTCCGGGTCGGTGTCGAGCAGGGCGAGCGCCTCCGTCGCCTGCTCGAGGATCTCCTCGATCTCTCGCGCCTCGACGCGAAGGCGGTCGACGTCGCGCCGCGCCCCGTCGCCCTCCGCACCGTGCTGGCCGAGATCGTCGCGGGCGCGCTACCCGACGGGGACGACGTCCAGCTCGACGTCCCCGACGACCTCGCCGCCGTGGTCGATCCGCTCGTGCTCGAGCGCGTTGTGACGAACCTCCTCGTCAACGCCGCCTGTTACGGCGCGCCGCCGATCCGCATCGTGGCGCAGCAGCGCGACCGGTGCCTCCGCATCTCGGTCGAGGACTCGGGGCCGGGCGTCCCGCGGGAGCTCGAGGGACGGATCTTCGACCGCTTCGCGCGCGGGACGCAGTCCGGCCACGGCCTCGGCCTCGCGATCGCGCGTGCCTACGCGCAGGCGCACGGCGGCGACCTCGTCTACGACCCGCGCGGCGGCGGCGCGCGCTTCGAGCTGCTGATCCCTCAGCAGATGCGCGAGAGCACGCCGGTCGCGACGTCGTAGACGAAGCCGCCGGCCTCGACGCCGGCGAGCTCAGGAGTGGCGCGGAGCCTGTCGACGTCGGCGCGGAGATTCTCCTCCCGCTCCTCGGGGCCGGTCGCAGCGCAGTCGGTGTGCGCGACCACCATCGCGCGGGTCACGGCGAGCCGCTCGTGCGCGAGCGCGAGAGCCGCGATGACGCCGTCGTCGACGCGGGCGCCCGCGTTGCGGAGGATCTTCGCCTCCCCGGGCACGAGCCCGAGCATCTGGAGCGGCTCGATCCGCGAGTCCATGCACGTCAGCACCGCGAGCCCTTTCCCCGCGCGGCCGGTCAGGCCGCCGAGAGAGAAGTCGCGCGCGTACTCCTCGTTCGCCGCGAGAACGTCGTCGAAGCCGTGACCCCCCACGAGCGGGAGGCTAACCGCCGAAGCCCGCGACCGCCTGCTTGAGCTTTGCCAGAGTCTGCTTGCCGACGATTCCGTCCGCTGTCAGTCCGTTTGCGTTCTGGAAGTTCTGGACGGCGGTCAGCGTCGCCGGCCCGAAGGAGCCGTCGACCGTGCCCGTATAGAACTGAAGCGCTTTCAGCTCCCGCTGGAGGAGCTTGACCTGCGCGCCTGTGGCGCCTGTCTTCATCGTCTGCGTCGGCGCGGTCACGGTGGGTGTCGTGGGCGTCGTAGCCGTGGTTTGAAGAGTCGTCTGCGTCGTGATCGTGGGAGGGTTCGCCGTGGGGCTGCCGCTGAAGACGCCCGCCGCGGCCAGGATGGCGATGAAGATCGCGAGCGCCGCGATCGCGATGATCGCGACCTGCGTCGTCGTGAGCGCGCGTCCTCCGATGACGATGTCCCCGCGGCGCCCGTCTCGGCGAGGCCGGCGGGGCCGGTCCTCCGGCAGCGTCCAGACGTCCTCTTCGGTCTCGGCCGGGGTGTCGTAGGACGGCCGGCCCGCGCGCCCACTCTCGAGCGTCGGGGGCTCAGGCTCGTCGAACCAGTCGTCGTAGCCGGGCGGGTCGCGGTCATCCATGGTGTGGACGCTATCTCCTCGGCCCCGTGTCCACAACCGTCAGCCCCTTGACTCCTCCAGGTCCTCTACCGGAGCGCCCCCTGTCGCTTGGTGCGGGAAGGTGCGTCGAGGCGGCGGCTGGAAGTAGCGCCCCGGCGTCGTTCCCGTATGGGCGCGGAAGGCGGCGACGTACGCGCTCGTCGTCCCGTAGCCGACGAGGCGCGCGACGGAGCTCACCGGAACCCGCTCGGCAAGGTGCTCGAGCGAGGCCTGGAGACGCACGAGCGTGCGCCAGCGGCCGAACGAGAGGCCGGTGTCGGCAAGGAAGGCGCGCGCGAGCGTGCGGCTGCTCGCGCCGACCGCGCGGCCCCACTCGTGCAGCGTCCGCGGGTCCGCCGGGTTCGCGAGGAGCCCGTCGGCGACATCCCGCGCACGCGGGTCGCTCGGCGGCCGCACGTCGATCGTGGCGATGCGCAGCGGCGCGAGCAGGTCGAAGAGGACGGCTTCCGCGCGCACGCGCT
>Ga0307374_10006546_pt1 | contig 18253 bp, 21 predicted proteins | sample OX3MG_FD_202532 | JGI IMG/M metagenome (GOLD analysis project Ga0307374, IMG submission 202532) | Soil microbial communities from Risofladan, Vaasa, Finland - OX-3 | ecosystem: Environmental > Terrestrial > Soil > Coastal area > Acid sulfate soil | place: Finland: Risofladan, Vaasa | collected...
CGGCGATGGCTTCGTCGGTCCCACCGGACCGGATGACATCGCGTACGGAGAATCCATCGTTCGAAAAGAGACAGTTCTGCACCGACCCGTCGGCAGCAAGCCGCAGCCGATCGCAGGTCGCACAGAACGGTTGCGTGACGGTAGCGACGACACCGATCTCGCCGCCACCATCGACAAACCGAAAGAGGGTCGTCGGTGCCGGATCTCTCATATCGGGTGGATCCACCGGTTGGAGCGCCCACAGGGCATTGATCCGGGAAGTGATTTCCTCACTTGGCACGACAGCCGAACGCTTCCACTGGCCATCGGCGTCGAGAGGCATGAATTCGATGAGTCGGACCGTTCGACCCGTTCTGCGGCCGAACGCCGCGAACTCCTCGACCTCATGGTCGTTCACGCCCCGAATGAGAACGACGTTCACTTTCACCGGAGGAAGCCCCGACGACTCCGCCGCGTCCATCGCGGCCAGCACGACAGACAGATCGCCCCCACGCCGGATTGAAGAAAATAGGCCCGGGTCAAGGGAATCGCAGCTCACGTTGCAGCGCATGAGGCCGGCGTCGACAAGGTCCTCGGCACATCTCACCAGCCGCATCCCGTTGGTGGTGAGCGCCAGATCGTCGAAGCCGACGGAAGCCAGTCGGCGGATCAGGGTAGGTAGATCCCGGCGCACCAGGGGCTCTCCTCCGGTGATCCGCACAGAGCTGATGCCGAGCGAGTGCGCTACCTCGGCAACTCGGACGATCTCGTCGAAGGTGAGTAGCTCGGCTCGGGGCTGGTGGTCCATCCCCTCTTCGGGCATACAGTAGGCGCAGCGGAGGTTGCATCGATCGGTTACTGACACGCGCAGATCGGAGTGAACCCGTCCGAACCCGTCCATGAGCTCGGTTGGGGAGTGGGGCATATCGGTTGGCCGGACTCGTAGCAGAACCGGAACAGAACTCACCGCTGTATAGGGAGTTGCGGCACTCACGTGCATGCCACTTCCGCACCGGTGTAGGCAGGCACCTGCTCCACTCGATCGATCGCCGGAAGGATCACCTCGACAGGTGCGCCGGAGCCAACCCCTTCACCATCGGGCAGAAGCACAAATGCATTCGAATCTGCCATGGTCCGCAGCAGGTGGGAGGCTTGTTGTCCTGGCGTCTCGGCGAGAAGACGACCGTGCCCATCAACATGGGCAACGGCCCGGACCACATGGAGCTTTCCGTCACGCTTGCGGAGGATGGCCGATGTTGCGGTGGCATGGAGCACGGGATGGTGCAGGAGACGGTGACCGCCCAGTAAACGAAGCGCGGGGCGCGCGATGAGTTCGAAGGACACCAGGGCCGATACCGGATTCCCCGGCAGACCGAACACGGGGGTCCTTTGCGTGTCCAGTACTCCAAAGGCAAACGGCTTGCCCGGCTTCATAGCGATTTGAAGCCACCGCATCGTTCCGCGACACTCCTTTTCGAGGACGATTCGCATGACGTCGAAATCACCGATGCTTACGCCACCACTGGTGACGATGGCGTCGCATGATTGTGCCCCTTTGGCCAGCACTGACGAGACCGACAGCTCGTCGTCACCGCCTATGCCCAGGTCAATCGGGATACACCCCATCTGCCGCACCGCTGCCAGGAGTGCATGCCGATTGGCGTCTCGAATCTTCCCCGGGGCCAGTGGTCCGGGGGCGGTGGTCAGCTCATCTCCGGTGGACAGCACCCCCACCCTCGGTGATGGGACCACCATGATCTGCTCAATTCCCAGACTGGCCAGCAACCCCTGGTGGGCCGGCGAGAGCTGGATACCCGGTTCGATCACCCGATCGCCGGGCCGAATATCCTCGCCGGGGTACCGGATGTTTGTCCCCGGTCCGACGTGAGTCAGAACATCGACGCTCTCCGCAAGAGAATCACCATGGGTCTGTTCCACGGGGCACACCGCGTCTGCGCCTTCTGGAACGGCGGCCCCGGTCATGATGCGCGCCGCTTCACCCGGTAGAAGCGTCCTATGGGAAGTCGCGCCGGCAGCGATCGAGGCTACTACCTGAAGACGAGTGGGCACAGCGGTGAGGTCAGACGACCGGAGGGCGAATCCGTCCATCGCTGAATTGACGAACGATGGAACCGGGCTTTCGGCTACGACGACGCCGGCAGTTGCGCAACCCAGGGCATCGTCCAGGGCCACGGGTCGAGCCGACAATGGTGAGCAGCACGACAGGACCAGTTGCTGTGCCTCATCGAGCCGAATCATCAGCGGCCAGACTCGGCGACATGCGTGCTCGACAGGCGCGCAGAGTCAGACGTATCGGGTTCGTCGACGGAGTCGGAATCGATGGAGTGGCTGCACGTGCTCCGCTCCGTGCCATAGGCCCAGGTTTCACGCTTCCAAATCGGCACCGTGGCCTTGAGCGTATCGATGCAGTACCGCGCCGATGCAAATGCCTCGTCCCGATGTGGCGCGGATACCGCAACAACGACGGACGTCTCACCCACGGCGAGAAGCCCGATGCGATGTGCGAGGGCGGTCCTGCCGATGGTCGCCCAGCGACGACGGGCTCCGGCCGCAACCTGGTCGAGCCGAGGTATGACCTGCTCGAGATATGCCTCGTACTCCAGTGTCACCACACCGGGCCTCCCGACCGAATGGTCGCGAACCGTCCCACAGAAGAGCACGATGGCTCCGCATGCCGGCTCGGAGATCCAACCCACGGCCGAGGCCGCCGACAATGGTGCTGAGGAGACGGTGAGCCAATCGCCGGCCGCCGATCGGCTCTCTGTGGGGCACTGCGCATTGGAGCGATCCAGAGATGCTTCAAGGAATCGTGTCATCCGTAACTCCCCGACCGCGTTCCAAGGCGTTGGACCTCTCTCGCCGGATCGATGGCGAGCCCCAGGCGTCGGAGATCATCCGGCGTGTCGATATCGGAGAACACTTCGGCGGTGGTCACGGTCGACCACATCGCCTCCGTGGCAAACATGGTCCCGGTGTCGCCGGGCAAGCCACACAGCGAGCGTTGCCCGCGTTCCACTGCCTGAACAGCCGTTCGTAGGTCCCACGGCGACCATCGGGCCAGCAATGGCTGGCGCCAGCCGTCGACTATCGGGACGACCGAACCGTCGCCTGGTTGAGTGGCGAGCCACTTCAGCACATGTTCCGTGAGGAACGGGAGGTCTCCGGCCACGACCAGCGCGGGTCCGTCATGACCCAACGCCCGCAACGCTTGACTGCCGGAGGCGATTGCCATCAATGGGCCATTGCCAGGGGTCGCTTCGACGAGCGAAGGAAATGAAGTCCTCCCAGGGCCCACCTCGAGGCAAGGAGATGCGACAGCACGGAGGGCTCGCTCGATCCGAACAATGCATGGCTCACCGTCGAAGTGAATCATGGTCTTGTCGACGCCCATCCGTTCACTGGCTCCGCCAGTTAGTACGATGCCGGCAACCCTCGGGATCACGCTGGCTCCGACAGAACGGGATGACATGACAGGCGGTAGCCGCGCTTGACCACTGTCTCTACGAGTTCGGGTATCGGCAGCAGCAAGCGAAGTCGCGTGACCGCCATCTCTACCGCATGCGAGCCGGACTCTTTGCCCGGCAGATGGGACGCCAGCTGGGTACGGGTGAAGACCACCCCGGGCCGCGTGGCCAACTCCCGGAGGATGGCTATCGGTGCGGGTGGCATGAAGATGACGTCACCATCAAGGACGATCGCTTCGCCTCGTAGATCGATGTCGTGGCCAGCAACGGTTAGGCGTCGACTCAGGCGTGCTGGCACCTCTTCGGTCACCGCTCGCACGAGACTGCCCAAACGTGCTCGTTCCGGGAGGATGACGTCGATGCCCCGACCCATCAACGGTGACGCACAGATCATTCCGACGCAGGCCACGAGCACCTGGTGTCGCAGAACGCTCATCAATTCCTCTTCGAGCCCCTCTTTTCGGGCCACCTTCAACAGTCCGACCACCGCAGGCGCGCTGGTGAACACGACGCTGTCCAACTGTCCTGACAATGTGGTCTGAATGAACCGCACCACCGTTTCGGTATCGCTCGGATCAGACCAGCGGTAGACGCCGACCGGGATAACTTCGGCACCGGCATTGGTGAGAGCCGAGACGACCTCGGGGAGTGGCTCGCCGTGGAGCTGGAGGACGATGCGTTGACCGGTCAGGTCGCGAGCGAGGAGGCGTTCGACCACCTCGCCCACCGCTTCAGACTGGGGAGTCCACGCTTCGACAAAGCCGGCGGCCCGGATCGCACCCCTGGCCTTCGGTCCCCGAGCCACAAGCTCTGCGGATTGGAGCCGTTGACGGAGTTCCTCGCCATAACCCCAACCGTCCGCGGCCTCCATCCACCCTCGGAATCCAATGCCGGTTGTTGCCACCATGATGTCAATTGGCGCACTCAGGCAGTCGATCGTCTCCTGTCGGAGTTCTTCTTTGCCGGCAAGCGGCTCGAGCTGCATGGTCGATGCTGTTACCACCCGCGCCCCGCGACGCTCCAACATCAACGCAAGCTCTTCCCTGCGGCGATGAGCGGTGACCCCGATCGTGAATCCCAGCAGAGGGAGGACTTGCTCGGTCTCCGTCTCAGCCACGTGCTCGCTTTCCCGTTCTCCCTCATCTCCGGGCTAGGTGGGTAGCACCAAGCCTCAAAGTGTCAACGTTCGCCAATGACAACACATGAAGGTTGCCCCTGTGGGTCCTGATTGTTATCGGCCTGTTAACTGAAGGTAACCACGGTCTCACGCTGCTGTGCGCTCACATGGCTGGCGAGCGTGCGTGCGGATTCGGTTTCCGAGTTCTCATGTTGGTGCAACAGAGGCGAAATGCCCGCTCCGTAGGGTGCCTCCATCGCATCTATATCGAACCGTAAGGAGCCTTGATGAAGCAGACCGGTGCCCAATCGCTCGTGGTCGGAGAATTCCGACGGCGCGCAGGTGTCGTGGCGGCGGCGCTGCCCCGTCGACGCGTCCTGCTTTCGTCAACCTTCGCCTTCCTCGTGTCGTTTGTTGTTTGGTTCGACATGGCGCCCTTCATGACGTCCATCGGAAAGAGCGTTCACCTCACCACAAAGCAGTTAGCCGCCCTGACGCTCTGCAACCTCGTGCTCTGCGTCCCAGGGCGACTGCTGGTCGGAAAGGCAGTGGATCGATTCGGTCCGCGTCGGATCTACGCGGGCCTTCTCCTGTTTTCGTTTATTCCGAACACAGTGTTCGCCACCGCCCACAGCTTCACCGTTCTGGCCGTGTCCCGTCTGTTCGTGGGACTGATTGGCGCCGGCTTCGTCGTGGGCATCCGGCTTGTCGCCGAGTGGTTCGATGATCGCGACATGGGAACAGCCACCGGCTTCTACGGAGGCTGGGGCAACTTCGGTTCGGCGGCGGCCGCCATCGGCCTGCCTCTCATCGCAACGTTCCTCGCTCACGGTCCGGGTGCATGGAGGTGGGGGGTCTTCACCGCAGGTGCAGTGGCCGCCGTTTACGGCATCGTTCTGCTCGCGCTGGTCCGGGACACACCGAATGGCCAAACGTATCGCCGTCCTGCGCACACGGGAGCGCTGGAAGCGACCAGCCGGCCGGGTTTTGTTGCCGTATTGGCACTGCTCGTGCCCATCGCCGGTGTGTTGGCCCTTGTCGTCGAGAGGCTCCATCGCACAAAGATCCTCTCCTCCGGCGCCATGGTCGTCTGTCTGATCGGGATTGGCTATTTCTTGGTGCATCAGGTGGTTCGAGCATTCGGTGCCAACCGTCGGGCCATCGCCAACGAGTACGCACCCGAGGACCGGTTCCCGATGCGCTCGGTGGTCCTACTCTGTCTGGCATATGCGGTGACCTTCGGGACCGAGCTCACTGTAATCTCACTCCTGCCCACCTATTTTGCCAAGACATTCGGACTTCATATCGCAGCCGCCGGTGTCGCGGGAAGCATGTTCGCATTCACCAACCTGGTCACACGTCCCGGAGGAGGGATCGTCTCCGACGTCCTAGGAAAGCGCCGAGCGACCATCATCTGGCTCCTACTCGGTGTGACGGTGTCCTTCGCCGCCATGGCAACGATCAATTCGAAATGGTCCGTCGCTGCCGGCATTGCACTGGTCATGGTTGCTTCGGTCTTCGTGCAGGGGGGAAACGGAGCCATCTTCTCGATCGTCCCTGCGGTCAACCGCCGATCTGCCGGTCAGATCGCAGGCATTGTCGGCGCTTATGGCAATATCGGGGGGTTGGTCCTGTCCTCGATCCTCTACTTCACCATTACTCCAACGCACAAGGCTGGAGATGTGCCCCTTGTCTTCATGGTGATCGCCGGATCGGCTCTTGTGGTGGCTGTTCTGTGTCGATTCCTACCCAACGATGCTCCGGTGATGGTCGAGGATCGAGATATGCCCGTGTCCATTGGAGCTGAGCTTGCGGCAACCGTAGAGGAGGCAGTGGCGAGTTGATGCGTCTGACAACTGAGTTCTGCTTTCACGAGGACGACGTAGACCGATCTGTTGATGCTCTGGTGGTTCTGGGCGTCAGTCGAGATCTGATCACGCGTGCGATGTCCACGGCGTCGGGCTGCTAACTACCAGTCATATTTTGGGTCACCGAGGACCGGGCGACGAGGATGCCCGCCAGGCGCTCTCGATTTCTCGGCTTCCACAGGCCCAACAGACTCAATGGCGTCTGGGCGCCCAGCTAAATGTCGGCGGCAGCCTCGTCCCGCAGGTACTCCCGGAGGTACGGCAGGGCGAAGTCCACGTACCCGTGGCTCGATGACTCGATGAGTTCGGCTGCAATGAGGCGAAGGCGGTACTGACTGGCGTAGTTCACGTCAACGCCGAGTCGCTTTCGTATGTCGGCCATCTTCGAGGGGCCGTCGTCCTTTGTCATTGCCAACAGGAACGTCTTGTCGATGACAGAGGCCCCAGCAAGAGCCGGTTCGTAGACCAGCGCCCCGAGCCGGCGGAGTGCCCTTGATACGCCCTCCCGGGCATCATCGATCGTGATGTCTGTCTGGCTCGGGTGCAGCCGCCAGGTCTGGGCGCCTACGAGCTGAATGAGGAACGGGTATCCACGAGTGCCGTTTGTCATCACCTCCAGCACCTCGTCATTGACTGTTCGCCCGGCCATCTCGATGGGCTGTCGAATGGCCCGCTGAACGTCACCATGGTGAACCGACCCCAGGTGATGCCGTTCGGCTCGGCGGAGAAAGGTCAGCACCCCGTCGTTCACGACGTCACTGATCGATGATGCCAGCCCGGCGCCAACGAACGCCAGCTCACGCTCCTCCCGAAAGGCGTGCTGCACCGCTGTTGCCAACCCCCGCATCTCGGCGATCTGATTTTGGTGGATCTCGTCGAGCGTGATGAGCAGCCCGGTCTCGTGCTCAATGAGCAGCCCAGTCAGTAGCTCGATCTGATTCCGTAGGCCCGCCTCGACAACATGGGCTTCGAGGGTGTTCCATGTGGCTCCACCGGATCCGAGAGGGCCGAGCGGGAGGCTGGGGCGCTCAGGTGCCGGTGTACGGCGTCGGGGTCGGGGTCGGGGTCGAAGTCTCTCAGCAGCCTGGGCAGATGCTGGCGCGTGATCCGCTCGATGAATCCAGGCGACGCCGTCTCGGAGATGACCAGCCACCCCTTCGCCTTGGTGCGATCCTCACGGCGTTCAACAAGACGGTCTTTCCGGCCCCTCGGGGTCCGGTGTAGAGCGTTGCTCGCCCGGCGGCTCCCGGCCCGTCCTCGATGCCCTCGACGAATTCCTCGATGAGGTCAATCTCGACCGACAAGCAGTGGCGGGCTGACGCCAAAGCTGGGGTGGAAGGGGTTGGCCACGTGTCCATTGTAGAGGCCATTTAGAGTCCTTTAGACTCTTTAGGGCTCACCGAGGATCTGATTGAGCGATTGTGTAGTTCCAGTCGCCGTGGAACTTGTGTCGTCGAAGCGGAACGGCTTCGAGTTCGGCGTCGCTGACTTTGGTGCCCGTCTCGTAGTGGTTGAGATCCTCCTCGGCGCGGATGGTGAGCCCGCTCTTGGTTGTCGTGGCTGAGATCAGCTCAATGATGGTCCGATAGGACACGAGCGGTCGGCCTCGCCAGTTCATCGAGATGAAGCTGAACATCTTGTGCTCGATCTTGTTCCACTTCGATGTCCCGGGTGGGTAGTGGCAGACCGTGATCTCGAGTCCGGTCTCTACGGACAGTTTGGCCAGTTCGACCTTCCAGAGCTTCACCCGGTGGCCGTTGGAACCGCCGGCGTCGGCAGTGATGAGGAGCTTGGTCGCCTCGGGAAACCGGGCCCGGCCCATCGAGTACCACCAGCGCCGAATGGCCTCGACGGCAAAGGAAGCCGTGTCGGCCGTGTCGCCCACCGACACCCATCCCTCGTCGTTGGCCAGGTCATAGACGCCATAGGGAACGGCCCGGCCCAGTTCCTTGTCTACGAAGTCATGGGTGCTGGTGCGGGTGGGCTCGCCTTTCGGGTGGAACTCCCTGCCACCGTTGGAGAACTCGCCCACCAGCTCCTTCTTCTTCGTATCCACGCTGATCACCGGCTGGCTTGCCTTGGTGAACACGCCCACCTGTTTGTTCAGGTAGCGGAACTGGGCATCGCGATCAGGATGGGCGGAGCCCTCCTTCTCCTTGGCCGGGGCCTGGAGGGAGTACCCGAGGTCCTTCAAGATCCGTCCCACGGTGTCGTCGGTGATCCGGAATCCCTGACGGACCAGGTCATTGGCCAGGTTGCCCGTGGACTTCGACGTCCAGCGCATGAACGACATCGGGTTGCCACGGGTTGCGGGGTGCACCAGTTCGTCGAGGGCGGCCATCAGCCCGGGTTGTTTCTCTTCGGCTTTCAAACGCCCACCGCCAACCGCACGTTGCCGGTCGGAAGGCTCCGTGCCGGCTTCCACCTCACGCTCGGCCTTGATCACGGTGTTGCGGCTCATTCCCGACGCCTCAGCTACTGCCGACTTGCCACCGCGCCCCAGACCGACTGCCATCGCTCCCGCTACCATGCGCCGCTGCACCTCATTCAGGTGGGGCATCACCGTTGTGAAGAATCGCGCGAGCTCTTCCTGGCTGGTCTCCACAGGACCAGGTTACACCGCGCGTACTATTTACCGGAGAACCCTTAGAGTTAGTTAGACATCGCGACGTGCGCAATCCCGAATTCGTCGACAGCGTTGTGTTCTTCGTGAAAGGCCAGGCGGACGACTTGGATGGGATTCTCGGCACCTACCCCGGGCTATGCGGGGAACCAGTTGCCGTGGAGTCCAGCCGGGACGCGGAATGGCATTTCGACGGTGGCGATCGGACCGGCGGCGACATCACTCGCATCCCAGACCGCCCAATCGCTTTGGAGCGTCTCGACGTCGGTTCGGAACGCCACGAGGTACCCGTGTTCGTCGCCGCCCCCGGGTGCTGGCGCGAACACCACCTCGTCGAACACCATCGTTCCGCAATTGGATCTTGTGACCGTGCCGGTCGCGGTGTCAACGCGGTTGAGGACGTTGTAGTGGCCTTGGCCCAGGCCCGGCGACTTGGACGAGTAGTTGAAGAACCGATGGGGCTGTGTCTGCATCCGATCGTCGATACGAGGGAACTCGCTGATCTGGTCGTCCCACGAGTCGAGTGAGAGCGAATGGGTCGTGGTATTGATGCGGGCTCGCATCGCGGCGCCAGTTTGGTCGGGCGCCGGACCGAGTGCGAAGCGCGACCATTGACAGAGGTCGATCACGATCTCGTCGCCGTCGTCGAAGCCATTCGCGAAGTGGTACACCCAGAAAGGTTCGGTCTCGATCCAGCGCACCGCACCCGAATCGCGTGAGACCACTGCGACGCGCAGCGGTTCGTCACCATGCCATCCGAGGGGTGGACCGCTGCCGGTGATAAGAGCATTGAGGTCGAACTTTGCCGGCGCGACGAACAGCACGATCGAGCTGCGTGTGAGCACGAAGTCGTGGATCATGTAGGAGCCGTCAACATCGATGGGGGTCAATGGTTGGGTGACGGTTCCGTTCGCGCCGATCACACCCCACGTCAGGTACGGCTCCGTGAGGTCGTAACGGAAGAAGACGAGCTCATTGGTCGTCGGGTCGAGGCGCGGATGCGCGCACATCCCGGGGATCGCACCCTCCCACGTGAACGGCTCGGTGCCCACTACCTCGAGGCCGTCACTCACCTCCCAGGGTGGGTCGACTTCGGACAGTGCGAGCCACCGCCCGCCGTGGTGCACGACGTTGATGAACGGCGCTGGCTTGAAGGTGTTCGCATACGGTTCGGGTACGACGTCGGTGCCGGGGAAGTAGGGCGTGAACAGTCCCGCCCAGAGGGCCTTGCCGGCCTGCTCCTCGAGCCGGAGCTGCGGTGTCCATACGAATCGGTTCCGGTAGCGCACCGTCCCGTCCTCGTCGATCCAGATGCCGTGGAGCATGGCGTCGCCTTCGATGGGGAACGTGTAGCTGCCGAGCGGCGGGAACATCGGGTTCGGTCCGTTGCGGATGTAGCTGCCTCGGAGGTCTGACGGCAGCTCGCCCGTCACCGTCAAGTTCGGAGCGTCGCGCTCTTCGCACACAGGGCGAAACACGCCCGAGAGTGTGGGGATCTGGTCGGGATCCACCGGTGCAGGGATGTCCATGACCGGAAATTCTCGCATGGGTTGCCGACGACATCGTGGACCTGCTCCGAATCGGCAAACTGACAACGTCACGCTGCAAGCAACGGAGGAAATCCGACGGCGGCTGGCGAATGAGCCGTCGAGCCCGCATTTCATCGCGCCCTAGGCGCCCATGGGTGCGCGGGTCCAAGCCGGCGCCATGATCGCGGGTTGCACGATCAAGGCCTTCCCAAATGGTGCTGGTGAGCGGCGCGACCTCAGTTCGTGTTCAGAGGCACTCCTACTCGCCGTCGAGCCTCAGTCCCGCCCGGGCCTGGCGAGCAAACGGACCGTCGAGTGCAGCGAAAGAGCACACCACCGCTCAGATCAGCGCCGGCCCGGAACCGCCCGATCCGATGGTCAGCGCTGAAGCGACGATCTTGACGAGCACCACCCTGAATCTGATACCCCGTGGATTGTGGTGCACCGCAGGGATGGCAGCATCGGTTCCGTGGCCCTCGGCCTCCGGTGCGAATCGGACGACCAAGAGCGCCCCGAGCAAACACCCCTAGGCCCACGACCAGCGGAAGGGCCCAAGGGCGGCTGAATGACGCCGAGGCGGCGTGGCCTCCTTCGCCGGTAGGAGTGGGAACGTGATAGCCGGCGAGCACCCCGAGGAACAGGTGGGTGCAGGCCAGAAGCGTCTCGTAGAATACGATCGCGCCCAGCCCGGCTATCGTCCCAATGAGGACGCCGAGCACCAGCCACTTCTGCAGGTAGGAAGCTCTGCCCAACCATTGCGACGCCCTGGCCATGAGGGCACGCCACGATGTGCGCCGGAAGATGCTCATGGTCGTGTCCGTGACACTCAGAGATCCCATCCGGCGGACCAGTCCTGCTCGGGCACCTCGCCGGCGGCGCTGGCCAGACGCTGCAAGGGGTCGACAAGTGCGATCTGCTGCTCCTTCGGGATCGCCATCAGGAGACGGGAGATCTCCGCCCGTCGCTGCGCTGTGACCGTGTTGACCAGCTCGCGTCCCCGCTCGGCCAGGCTCAACCGAACGAGTCGTCGGTCGCCCCTGCCGTGTCGCCGTGAGATCAACCCCTTGCGGATCAGGCGATCGCACATGCGGGTGGCCGTCGGAGGGGTCACGTCGACCGCCTCGGCCAGGGCGGCGAGGCTCTGTGGGCCACGGGATGCCAGGACCACGAGGGTGCGGTACTGGGTGAGCGTGACCTCCTCGGCAACGTCACCCAACGAACGCGCCGCCACCGCCACCAGCACCCGACTGGCACCCAACACAGCATCGACGACTGCATCCCCATCGACCTTTGTTGCCTCCGACTGTGAAATCATATACTAATGATTGTAGTCACTAATGATCAAGGCCGTCGAGCGCTCGGCGGCGTTCGAGGTGTGGGCCGATCGACGTCCCCTCCTGCTCACGAGGTGGATCAGCCAAAGAGATTGATTCCTCACTCCTTTGGACCCCACCCGGAGAGGCGAGCGCTCTCGATCCGAGATTCGTGGGGAAGCTCGTGAGAGAGATGCGATGAGCGCTTCGAGCCTCAGCTATCTGAGCCTCTTGATCGTGGCCATCGCCGCGCTCGTAGCCCCACTGGTGGCCGAGTTAGTGCCGCGCAACCTCCTTCCACCGGTCGTGCTCGAGGTGGTCGCTGGTATGATCCTTGGCCCCCAGATGACGGGTTGGCTCCACGTCGATGTTCCCGTGGAGATCCTCTCCCTGATGGGACTGGGCTTCCTCCTCTTTTTGGCCGGCATGGAACTCACTCCCAGTTCATTATGGAACCGCCCGGCTCGGCTCGGACTGCTCGCATACGTCCTTGCCGTCGGACTGTCCTTCCCACTGGCCATCGTGTTGAAGGCTGCAGGTGCACACGGCGACCTGCGCATTCTGGCCATCGCTCTCACGTCGACCTCCCTGGGTGTGGTGGTCCCCGTGCTCCGAGACGCGGGTGAAAGTGGCTCACGCTTTGGTCAGACCGTTCTCGCCACGGCGACCATCGGCGAGTTCACCTCGCTCCTGCTGTTCACCGTGCTCTTCTCGGCCGACCCCAAGTCGACGCCGGTCCAGGTCATCTACGTCGTCGGTCTGGCCGCGAGCGGATTCATCGCCATCGTGGTGATCCGATGGTGGTGGGGATCGCGTTGGTTCAGCAGTGCACTGACCCGGCTCGATGAGACGACATCCCAGCTCCGAGTCCGAGCAGCATTTGTGCTCCTGCTGTCCTTCACGACTCTGGTCAACGGATTCGGCCTGACGTCGGTACTCGGGACGTTCGTGGCCGGAATCGTCTTGCGAGTTGCCAATGAGAAGACTACCTCCGCAGTGCAAGAGCGCTACATGGCCAAACTCAGCGCGATCGGATTCGGCTTTGTCGTTCCCGTGTTCTTCATCGTCACCGGAGCGCAACTCGATATCCGGGACGTGGTCACCAGCGGTAAGACGGCACTACTGGTGCCACTCATCCTGGTCTGCATGGTCGTTGCCCGGGGACTGACCTCGACCCTGCTGCTGAGAGGCGAGCTGTCGGGCAGAGGCGCTCTGGCCGCAGGGGCGTTTCAGGCGACATCGCTGACATTTCCGATCATCGTTGCCACCGTCGGTATCAACTTGCACTTCTTGAGCCCGCCGACCGCGGCGGCATTGATCACTGCCGGCCTCCTCTCGGTTGTCGTTATGCCGGCACTGGCTCTCCTGCTCCGGCCCTGGGAAGGGATTCACCGTTCGAGCCTCGAACACCGAGGGCGGGTCTGAGCTGATCAGCTAACGGAGGCAGGTCGAGCAACAGGAGAGGTCTGACTAGAGAGCCGAGCCAGTTCTCACGGGAGTTGCGACGGTGGCGTAGCTCCCGACGCTGGAGCCAGCTGGAGCTGGCTTTGCGCGCGGGCACGACCTAGCGGCATCTCAGCTTCCTTGAGCAGGGACGATCGAGGCCTGGTAGATCACTAGTGATCCGAGTGGCGGAATCGCTTGAACTCTCGTTGCGAGAGCGCAACGACCTGCTGCTCGCGGCTGGCTATGCGCCGGTGTATGCCGAGTCGCGCCTTGACGACCGAACGCTCCTACCCGTTCAAAATGCGCTGAAGCGAATCCTCGGCGGTTATCTACCGTATCCGGCTGTCGTTGTTCGACCCTACGGAGAGCTGGTTGCCGCCAATGCTGCCATTGGCCTGCTGATCGAGGGTGCGGCCGACGACCTTCTTGAACCTCCTGTCAACCTGCTGCGGCTCTCTCTTCACCCGGGTGGGCTTGCCGATCGCGTCGTCAATCTGGCTCAGTGGGGTCGCCACGTTGTCGAGAGTCTCCGTTCCCAGTCGTTGCGGAGCCCGGACCCACGACTCGACGAACTCATCACGGAGTTGGAGTCCTATATCCCGGACGTAAACTCTGGACCGGATCACCTGGGTTTTGCCGTACCCCGTCGGCTCCGCACCGATCGCGGCGAGCTGGGTCTCATTACTACGCTTACCTCGTTCGCGACCGCCACTGATGTCACCGTCGCCGAACTTCAACTCGAAGCCTTCTTGCCGGCGGACGACGCCAGCGCCGAAATCCTCCGACGCGCCCAGCGGGATCAGAAGAACGAGGATCCCTTGTCTCGAGCGCTTAGCGAGTGGAAATAGCGCCGGCTTGTCCCTGTGCGTGCCGATAACGTCATCCGGTCGCCTGAGCAGGATGGATGTATCTCCAGATCCACCGCATCCCTCCACGGTTCGCGGTCCGTGTCCATCGGTCACCAGGCCCCTGTCGCTGCACAGGTGGAGTATCCGCAGAAGCGATCTCCTCCCGAACCGGAACGCGGGGCCGCCTTATGCGCTCCGGAGGTACTCGCGAAGTGCCCGGCGGATAACCTCGGAGACGGTGACACCCTCGGCCGCCGCCCGCTCTGCCGTCTCGACCCGCAATGCCGGTTCGAGACGAACCGATTCCACAGACTTTGCTGCCTCGCCCAGAGGCGGACGTCCTGGGCCGCGGCGGCGCCCCTTGAGCTGACCGGATTCGTAGCCTCGTTCGGCCTCAGCCGCCAGCTCCTCGATCATCTTGTCGTCGATCGGCTTTCCGCCCTTCGTGTGACCATACGCGTGCTGGTTCATGATTCCTCCTCACCGAACAGTTCTGTTTGCGTGCTGCGCCGCAGTCTCATGGCGTGGATCACAAGTACTTCTCCTTCGACGCCAACGACGACCAACTCCAGGAGGTTCCCAGCTCGGTCGGCACCCGCCAAGAGGTAACGCGGCGGGTCTTCACCAAGTTCGGCCCAGGCGACGGCGTGCTCGAAGGCGTGAGTGATGTCGTCGTCAGGGATCTGGTGCCGACGCGCCGAACGATGGATGTCCACACGGGATAAGTGTAATACGAGAACTCCTGCCGCTGTCCCGCAGGACGATTCAGCAGCAAACAGCTGAGCAGCTATGGACATGAATTCAGCGACAATCGGGATGTCGGCCGGCGGTCTGCTATTCGGCGATCCGTGCGCGATCCGTGCGCGTAGGAGCGGCAAATAGGGGTGGATACCGGTCTCCAGCGGTCAGGGAGAACTGCGATCTAGCTAGCTGGTACTATTCGAATTCTCCCAGGTCACGAGGTGCGCCGGTCTGAATTCGCAAGAGAGTTCATCGGTCAGGTGACACAGTGCGCGGTATGTAACGCTCAATGGTTACGCCGCCGTCTTGATGTCGACGCCGTATTTCTCCGCATAGGCCGCCGCACCGGCTGCACCCAGGTCATTCGCCGAGGTGATCTGCGGGAGCAGGGCAACGAACCGGATGGCCAGCTCTTCTCGCTTCGATTCGCCGTCGGCATACTGGCTAAATAAAGCGAATCGCTGCCTCCGCTCCCGCGTAGCCGCCGCTCAAGGGCGACCCCTGATTGCCGCCCCGCTTGACAGTGCGATGACGATGCTCCCAGGCGCGAGCGGCAACCGCAGGACATCTCTCGTCCAGTTGAAGACGCGCTGTGTATCCACATTCCGGTTCCGGCTGAACGAATCCCAGGTCTGTTTCTGCAGAGGGAGCGCTTCCGGTGTGGCTCCTGCGTTGAGAACAAGGATCTCCGGGGTGTATTTGTGAATCATCGTCGACGCAACCTCGGCATCGCAGACATGAGCGACGACTCCCAGGAACCCCCGCCCAGCTCGATTCGAAGACTCTCGAGCTGCTCCCCGTTCCGAGCTACGCCGGCCACAAGACGGCAGCTCGAAGGGGTCGATGCCCGGGATGGCGATCCGTCGTTTGGTCCCACACGGCGGGGTGGACCACGAGGGGCAAGTTTGTCGGGCGGAGCGAGCGAAGGAACCCGTCGAGCCCAGTGACATGGTCGGAGTGTCCGCGGCTGAGCACGACGAGCTCAATGTCGGCCGGCGAGAGGCCCAGGCGCCGCATGTTGTCGATAAGCCCGTCTGGGGTCATCCCGGCGTCGAAGAGCAGGTGATGATCTCGCCCGCCGCGGGGTGACGGTGACCAGCATGGAGAACCCGTGCTGGGCGAGGGGGATGTCGAAGGTCTCTCCGGTATCGAGCACCGTGGTCGGAAGGCGGGGAGCGGTGGCCGCGACGAGGAGGCCAGCTCGGTGGACCGGTCCCTTGTCAGCGAGCAGCAGATCACTTGCGTTGTCGACCAGCGTGGTCAGGATAACGGCGTCAACCAGGACCAACGCAATGGGATCTCGAAGCTCGGCCTCGGGTTCGTGACGCGGGGCGGTGTCTGCAACGTGGTCATTCCCGGCCGATGGGTCAGTGCACATGACGTCTCCCTTGTCCTCCCGCGATGGGCTCCCAACACCTCACGGTCATTGCCGAATCGCCCCACCGATGATGTGGGGGGCGACAGGAGCGGCGAGGGCACAGGGTCGGAACTCGAACCGACGGCAGTGCTCGATGCGAAACCCCGCATCTGCAATGGCTGCACCGGTGTCGCGGTTGGCGTGGCAGCCACCGAGGAGATGCGGCCACATCCAATCGACTCGATCTTGGAGCCTCGCTCTGCGTGGCTCTTCGGAGCGGACCTGCTCGTAGAAGCGGAGCTGGCCACCCGATCGCAGCACTCGGCGAACCGCCGCCAAGGCGCAGTGCTGATCTTGCACCGAGCACAGCACCAAGGACAGCACGGCCGCATCGAACGATCCGGCTTCGGCCGGCAGCATCTCCGCTGTCCCTTCGACGACACGAACGGGCACCGGCGTACCACGGGCAGCCTGTTCGGCTAGCTGGCGCAGATGGGGCTCTGGCTCCACGGCCACCTCGGTCACCGAGGCGGGATAGTGGCTGAAGCAGAGTCAGCTGCCTGCCCCGACTTCGATGACCCGGCCCTTGAGATCGGCCAGCAGCTCGTCGCGATGGACGGGAGCACCCGCCTTCTCTGCGGCGGAGCCATACCTGCCGTAGAAGCGGGCGAAGATCGGGTGGGCCATCTTCTCACCCTGTCACCACGAACGTCCCGACCATGCCCTTCTGGGCGTGACCCGGAACGGCGCACAGGTACCGGTAGGTGCCAGGAGTGCTGGCCACGAAGCTGATTGTGCCGGCATGCATGCCAGCCGACGTTGGGTTGCCGAGGAACCACAGGGCCGCCCCGCCGAAGGCCGGAGGAGAGGTCATCATGGGCATCCACGAGGACGCCGAGCCTGTTGCCGTGACCACGAGCCCATGGGCGGTGTCCGGATCGGCGTTCACCACTTCGATGGTGACCCGGGTCCCGGACTTGACGGAAATGGCGGGGTTGACCATGCCGGCGACGTGGAACGTCTCGTCAGGACCGCCCGGTGGGCTGGCGAGCGCAACGAGGTGGGCCGAGCTTCCGGAGAAACTGATGCTGTTGTGTCCAGCGCTCACCGTGCCGCCAGCGGGGACCTCGTTGCCCAACTTGATCGCCGCGGAGGAGCTCACCCGGGGCCCGGGCGCGTTGGCGAAGAGCCGGCCCATGACCTTGCCCGGATCGGTGTTCGTCCCCATCATGTAGCCCGGGAGCGTGCCACCGTGCATCCAGCCCGGAGCACTCGTGCCCCCCATCATCCAGGCGTAGCCAGTCGCACCCATCATCGAGCCGTAGGAACCTCCCATCATGGTGCTTCCGCCATAACGCCCCATCATCGACTGGTAGTAGGAGTAGGTCGACCCGTCAGATGCCCCGGATCCGGCTGGAGCTTGCGATGAAGAGTGATGTGTGGCGGCAACGGCGATGCCCACCCCAAGTCCTCCGATGGCAAGTACGGCAACTGCGACGAGTGCGACTAGTCGCTTCTGGTTCATTCGGGGCCTCCTGTAGGGATTCGACGTAGATTGATCCCCATGTGGGCGTCAGTTGACGCCCACATGGGGATTGTCCTGGAGCTGCCTGACCAGGCTTGGGGATTCCGGAGGTCCGGTGCTAGTCGGCGCTGCGCTGGGAGCAGCGGTATCGGTGCTCGGAACGGGCACCGTCTGCGGGTTCGACACATCCTGGATATCGACATCAGCGGGAAGCGGTCGACGCATCTCGGCAACCTTCCACCACCACGTAACTCGCTTCTCGATGTGGTAGTCGAGGCTGTGGCGACTAGGGCCGGCGTAGTAGCTGAGGGCCAGCAGGGCGCCGAAGACCACTGCATAAATGATGGCCGTACCGATGTCAGCGGATCCCGAGGTGTACGGACCACCGAATCCCTCGGCCGTCGCCCAGATGAGCAGGCTGA
>Ga0307374_10006549_pt1 | contig 18249 bp, 18 predicted proteins | sample OX3MG_FD_202532 | JGI IMG/M metagenome (GOLD analysis project Ga0307374, IMG submission 202532) | Soil microbial communities from Risofladan, Vaasa, Finland - OX-3 | ecosystem: Environmental > Terrestrial > Soil > Coastal area > Acid sulfate soil | place: Finland: Risofladan, Vaasa | collected...
AAGCGACGCTCGCGGCAAGGCGCTGCCACACTGGCTTTCCCACTACAACGAGCGGCGCTCCCATTCGGCGCTCGGCAACCGGCCACCTATGGCTCGCGTTCGGGACGTGTTGGGGTTCGACATCTAGGACCTAGTCACACCGCGCGGGGAGCGCAAGGATTGCGATCCTCCTCCCGCCCGGCCCTTATCGCGCCTACCGGGCGACTGCGGTCTCTCTGACGCGCCAGCGGGAGTGGCCAGCCCGGCCGCGATCCCAAGCAGCCCGAGGGCCAGGTGGAGCGGGTCCTCGCCGGGTTCGACCGGCAGCAGGCCGAGGACCGAGTGCCCGCCGCCGAGCGCGAAACCCCAGACGGCCAGGACGAGGTAGATCGCGCCAACGCAGAGCGCGTAGCGGCGCGCCGCGTAGCCCGCGACAAGCAAGCCGATCGCCCCCGTCGCGATGTGCAGGAAGTTCTCCCAACCGTTGACGCCGAAGGCTCCCAGCACCTCGCCGACGTTTCCCGGGCTCCCGAACGAGGCGCTGTAGAAGAAGCCGACGATCCCCAGCACAACGAGGAAGGCGCCGCCGGCGCTTGCGTAGAGCCGGGCTGGGCTGGGGGAGTCCATCGGCGGCGATTGTAGGCTGCTCACCCACCGTGGCTGAGACCTGTTACCGACACCCCAAGCGAGAGACCCGCGTCTCCTGCTCCTCCTGCGGCCGGCCGATCTGCCCCGAATGCATGACGCCGTCACCGGTTGGCATGCGCTGCCCCGAGTGCATGCGCCAGCGGACGCGGGTGACCCACGGCGCGGCGGCGTTCGGCGGCTCGGTCCACGCGCCGGCAACCTTTGCCCTGATCGCGATCAACGCCGCCGTCTTCCTGGTCCAGATTGGGACCGGACATGGCGTGATCGAAAACGCAAGCCCGCTGATTCCTGAATTCGGTCTGTTCGGTCCCCTGGTTGCCGAAGGTGAGTGGTACCGCCTGTTCACTTCGGCTTTCATCCATGCGGGCCTGCCCCACATCGGCCTCAACATGCTGATGCTCTACTTCCTCGGGCAAATGCTCGAGCCGGCGATCGGAACGCCTCGCTTCGTCGTCATCTACCTGACCTCCCTCTTCGCCGGATCGTTCGGCGCCCTGCTCCTCACCCCATACAGCCTTTCCTTCGGCGCTTCCGGCGCGATTTTCGGCGTTCTCGGTGCGGCGTTCGTGGTGGCCCGCGGTCGGAGGCTCCATTCGCTCGCCTCCTCGATCGGGGTGCTGATCCTGATCAACCTTGCTTTCAGCCTCGGAGTTGCCGGGATCAGCCTCGGGGCCCATCTCGGTGGTCTGGTGGCCGGCGTCGCCTGCGCTCTGGTGATCCTCGCCGGCGAGCGAGGAATGCTGGGGAGGCGCTCCCAGCCCGCCGAGCTGGTGTTGATGATCGCGATCGGCGTGATCTTCTTCGCCGCGGCGATGGCAATCGCCTGAGCGCTAGGAGGGCCGGGGGGAGCGTGAGGCCGGGGCGCGCAGCTCGGCGAACCCGATGTTGCCCGGCGGGTCGATCAGGTCGGGGTGCAGGAGGTGGCCGAGCAGCTCCACCCCGTCGACCAGCCGCGGCCCCGGGCGGGAGAAGGTGGAGGCCGCATCGACGGCGTAGACGTGGGCCGCTTCCAGGGCCTCGATCCGCCTCCATTGCTCCTCCGCCTGGGCGCGCGAGTCCTCCAGGTACCAGCCGCAGGGCATCGCGATCACCACATCGGGGCCCAGCCCCGACAGCTCGCCCCAGCCGACCTCGGGGGACTTCAGCCCCGGCGGCCCGGCGACGTCCTCGCCGCCGGCGATGGAGATCATCTCCGGGATCCAGTGCCCGCCAACGAAGGGTGGGTCCAGCCACTCCAGGGCGATGACTCGCGGCAGCGTCGCCCCCGACACCGCGGCGCCGACCGCCGCCAGCCTCCCCTCCAGCTCGCCGCGCAGCTCGTGGGCCAGCGCCGTCGCTCCCGCGGCCTCACCGAGTTGCACGATGTCCTCCAGCATCTCGCCCAGCGTGCTGGGGTCCTGCTGTATGACCCGGGGCTGGCTTGGCAGGCGGGCGGCGACGTCGAGCACCTCCTCGTAGGAGACCGCGCAGACATCGCACACCGCCTGGGTGACGATCAGGTCGGGGGCCAGCTCGGCCAGCCGGTTCTCGTCCAGCGCATAGAGCGCCCGGCCCTCGCCGACAATCGCCTTGACGGCGGCGTCGATCTCCCCCGCGCTGAGCACGTCGGACAGCACCGTGCGAGTCAGGTGGGGAAGCGACCGCGCCTCGGGCGGATGGTCGCACTCGTGGGTGACCGCGACCACCTGCTCGCCCAGCCCGAGGGCGAAAAGCATCTCGGTGGCCGACGGGACGAGGCTCGCGATGCGCATCCGGGCTCAATATGGCACTTCTTCCGGAGCCGACGTGGGGGAAAGCTATATTCCTTGCGCCGAATGGCTGAGGACGACCTCCCCCGAAGTACTGGGCCACATAGCCGATGACCGCCTTGCTGCTCGCCCTGTTGGTCGTGCTGATCGGGGTCAACGGCTTCTTCGTCGCGGCCGAGTTCGCCCTGGTGCGCAGCCGGCGCGGCAAAATCGAGCAGCTGGCAAAGGAGGGGGAGAGCGGCGCCGAGGCGGTGATCGAGCAGCTCGACCGGATCGAAGACTCGCTGTCCGCCTGCCAGGTTGGAGTGACGATGGCCTCGATCGGGATCGGCTTCCTCGGCGAGCCCTCAATTGCCAAGCTCCTGGAGCCCGCCTTCGGCGGCCTCTCGCACGAGGTCGCCGCCGGAATCTCGCTGGTGCTCGCCTTCGCCCTGGTCACCGCCGTTCACATCGTGATCGGTGAGCAGGTGCCGAAGATGCTGGCGATCAGCCACGCCGAGCGCACGGCCCGCCGCGTTGCGCGCCCGCTCAACTGGTTCCGCGCGGTCAGCGCCCCGGTGGTCTTCGGGCTGAGCGGGCTGGCCAACTCGATCGTCCGCCTCTTCGGCGTCAATCCGGGCGACCTGAGTGAGCGCCACACGGCCGAGGACCTGAAGCAGATCATCGACAGCTCGAGTTTGGGGGGAACGCTTGACCCGGGCGAGGCGGGGATGCTGGGGGGCGTCTTTCACCTGCACGAGCAGGAGGCGCGCGAGGTGATGACGCCGATCCCCGCGGTGGTCACCGTTGACGCCTCAGAGACAGTCGAGACCGCGCTGCAGCGCTGCGTCACCTCCGGCCACACGCGGCTGGTGGTGATCGAGGACGAAAACCCCGACCGGGTGAAGGGCATCGTCCATAACAACAGCCTGGCCCGGCTCTACATGAGCGAGGGACCGGAGGCCTCGATCGGGACGGTGATCCGCGACGCGCTGATCATTCCCGAGACCAGGCCGCTGGACGACCTGCTGCACGATCTCCAGGTCCAGCGCACCTCGATCGCGGTCGTCGTCGACGAGTACGGGCGGACGGTTGGGATCGTCAGCGTGGAGGACATCCTGGAGGAGGTGGTGGGGGAGATCGAGGACGAGACCGACCCCCGCGCCGCCGCGCTGCGCCGCCTGGCCAGCGGCGAGTGGTTCGTCCGGGGCCACGTCCCCCTCGGCGACCTGGCCGACGCCGGCATCGAGCTGCCGGTCGATACCGACGCCTACAACTCGGTTGGCGGCTACGTCTTCGGCGAGCTGGGACGGCTGCCGAAGCGCGGCGACTCGATCGTCGCCAACGGCTACCGGATCAGGGTCGAGTCGGTGCGCGAGAACCGGATCGAGGCGGTGCGGATCAGCCGTTCCGTCCGTCCCGCCGCCTAACCTGTCCGGGCAACCCGCGCCCGCCCAACGTTGGAGGTACCGCATGTGGGTTGTTCGCCTAAGCGACAAGCAGCTTGAGGTCCTGAGGGCGTTGCTGCGCTCCGAGGAGCGCCTCGGACCGGCGCTCCAGGGGGCGGTGGAGGCTCTCGATCTGGCCCGCTGGGACGACCTGCCGGAAGCTGAGCTGCCCTGGGAGCAGGTGGAGATCATCGCCCGGCGCCAGGGAATCTCCGAGGCCGATGTGATCTGGGACCTGAGCGGCAGGCGCTAGTCGTATTCGTAGAAGCCGGCGGCGCTCTTGCGCCCCAGCCTCTCTTCGCCGACCATCTCGACCAGCAGCCCGGGGGGCCTGTGGGCGGCCTCCGAGGAGTCGGCATAGAGAGCGTCGCCGATCGCCTCGGCGACGTCGAGCCCGACGAAGTCGAGCAGGGCGAGCGGGCCCATCGGGTGACCGGCGCCGAGCTTCATGCAGGCGTCGACCTCGCCCGCCTCCATTCCCGTGCGCTCGATCATCCGCACCGCGTCGAAGAGGTAGGGGAAGAGCAGCCGGTTGACGACGAAGCCCGCCTGGTCGGGAACCTCGACCGCGGTCTTACCGAGCGCTGCGCACCAGGCCAGGGCCTTCTCGCGGGCGCCCTGGGCACCGTCTGGGAAGCAGACCTCGACCAGCTTCATCCGCGGCACCGGGTTGAAGACGTGCAGACCGAAGAGGCGAGGGGCGGCGGCTGCCGAGGCGATCTCGGCGATGCCGAGGGACGAGGTTGTGGTGGCCAGGTCGGCGCCGGGGCAGGCCGCCGCGACGGCGGCGAGCAAATCCCCCTTTGGCTCCATTTCCTCGACGATCGCCTCAACCACGAGATCGCAGTCGGAGAGGTCCGCCGGGTCGGTCGTGACCCGCAGTCGCGAGGGCTCGGCCCCGTCGATCTTGGCGCAGGCGGCGACGACCTTCTCCTCGGCCCGCCAGGCTGAAGCCTCGCTGCGGGCCAGGAGGATCGTGTCCGCGGTGGTCGTCGAGACGGCGGCCAACCCCGTCGCGATCGCTCCGCTTCCGGCGATGGCGGGGCTCTCGTATCCCTTGCTCGCGCTCATCGAGACGGGTTCCTATCACGCGGCCCCACTTGCCGGTGGCCTGGGGTCAGGGGCCGAGGAGCACTCCGCCCGCGCTGGCCCCTGCTACACGCCTGGAGCCGCGGGTCGCGGCCCCGTGCCCTGGCTGACCCGCCAGTCAACTGAAGTACAGTTGAAGCACCAGTCGATTGAACGGAGGCGTCCATGGCAGGCAAGGGCAAGGGCAGTTTCGGAGGGCGCGAGGTGGTCATCGTCGAGGCGGCGCGCACGCCGATCGGGCGGGGCCATCCGGAGAAGGGCTACTACAAGGATCGCCATCCCTCCAACCTCCTGGCCAAAACCTATGCAGAGCTCATCGGCCGCGCCGGTATCGACCCGGCTGAGGTCGGCGACGTCCTCGCCGGCTGCGCTCAGCAGTTCGGTGAGCAGGGTGTGAACATCGGCCGCAATGCCTGGCTGGAGGCCGGCCTGCCGGTGGAGACGCCGGCGACGACCATTGACCGTCAGTGCGGGTCGGCTCAGCAGGCAGTCAACTTCGCCGCGGCGCTGATCGCCACCGGAGTCCACGACGTCGCGATCGGGTCCGGCGTCGAGCATATGGGCCATATCTCCTTCGCCGACGGCTTCTCGGTGATGGAGGAGCACGGGATGCCCTTCTCGCCGCAGCTGATGGAGCGCTACGACCTTGTCCCCCAGGGCATCTCCGCCGAGCTGATCGCCGACAGGTGGGAGATCCCCCGCTCCGAGCTGGATGAGATCGGCCTGCGCTCCCACCAGCGCGCCGCCGCGGCGACCGAGGAGGGCCGTTTCGAGCGCGAGATCATCCCCTTCTCCGTCAACGGAGATACCTACGTGACCGATCAGGGCATCCGCCCCGACACCTCGTTGGAGGCTCTCGCTCAGCTGAAGCCGGCCTTCAAGGAGGACGGCAAGATCACCGCCGGCAACTCCTCGCAGGTCTCCGACGGGGCCGCCGCGGTCCTGCTGATGGCCCGGGAGAAGGCCGATGCGCTCGGCCTCAAGCCGCGGGCGCGGATCTATGACCAGACGACGGTCGGTGTGGACCCGGTGATCATGCTCACCGGCCCGATCCCGGCCACGCGCAAATTGCTGGAGCGCAACGGGATGACGATGGATGACATCGATCTGATCGAGATCAATGAGGCCTTCGCGTCGGTGCTCGGCGCCTGGCGGCGCGAACTCGACCCCGACATGGAGCGGGTAAACGTCAACGGCGGCGCGATCGCCCTCGGCCACCCACTCGGCTCGACCGGGGCACGGCTGATCACCACCCTCCTGCATGAGATGGAGCGCTCCGACAAGGAGATGGGATTGGTGACCATGTGCTGCGGCGGCGGGTTGGGGACCGGCACCCTGATCGAGCGCATCTGAGCGGCGCGTCCCGGCGTCCCAGATCGCTCACCGGCGAAGCGCGCTTCGCTCCCCGGCCTGCTTGCTCAGGCCGGCTCCCCGCCGCACTGGCCGCTTGGCCAGTGCGCCTATATGCTCCGCGCTGATGGACCTGACGCTGTCGCCATCGGAGGAGAAGTTCCGCGACGAGGTCCGCACCTGGCTGGAGGAGAACCACCCCGGGCCCGAGCCGGACGGCGGCCTGGACGAGGTGATGGCCTTTCGGCGGGGGTGGCAGCTCAAGCTGCATGCCGCCGGTTGGGCTGGGATCTCCTGGCCGAAGGAGTACGGCGGCCGCGGCGCGACCCTGATCGAGCAGGCAATCTTCGTCGGTGAGGCGGCGCGGCAGGAGACGCCCAGCCCGGCCAACGTGCTCGGCCTGGCGATGGGCGGCCCGGTGGTCATCGCCCACGGGACCGATGAGCAAAAGCAGCGCTACCTGGAGCCGATCCTGACCGGCGAGGAGATCTGGTGCCAGGGGTTCTCCGAGCCGGAGTCCGGCTCGGACCTCGCCTCGCTGAAGACCCGGGCAGTCAAGGACGGCGGCGAGTGGGTGGTCACCGGGCAGAAGGTGTGGACCACCTTTGCCCAATACGCCAAGTGGTGCATGCTCGTCGCTCGCACCGACCCCGACGCGCCCAAGCACCAGGGGCTCACCTACTTCCTGATGGACATGGAGCAGGAGGGGGTGGAAGCGAGGCCCCTGGTCCAGATCACCGGCGAGGGTGAGTTCAACGAGGTCTTCATCAACGAGGCGCGGATTCCGGATGAGAACGTCGTCGGCGGTGTCGGCAACGGCTGGGGGGTGGCGATCACGACGCTGATGAACGAGCGGGCCGGCCTCGCATTCGGTGCGATCGCCCAGATTCAGAACAGCCTCAACCGGCTGATGGAGCTCGCCGGCGAGGTCCGGGTCAACGGAGGCAGCGCGGCCGAGGACCCCTGCTACCGACAGCGAATCGCCCAGCTGCAGATCGAGGCCGAGACGATGCGCCTCAACGCCTACCGCGGTCTGACCAAGACGATGCAGTCGGGCACTCCCGGCCCGGAGGGCTCTCTCGGCAAGTGGCAGTGGGCGGACATCAACCAGGGGATTGCCGAGCTGGCCCTGGACATCGAGGGGGCCTACGCGCCGCTCGCGCGCGGATCCGCCCACGCCCTCGCCAACGGCGCCTGGCAGTACGGCTTCCTCCGTTCCCGCGCCAACTCGATCGAGGGCGGCACAACCGACATCCTGAAAAACATCATCGCCGAGCGGGTGCTCGGACTACCGCGTCTGAGATGAGCCTGCGAGGAGGGACCGCCCGCCCGCCAAGGGGGCCTGATCGAGGAGGCGAGACTGCCGCCGATCGTGGGCGCGCGCCTGTGGAAGCAGAGCACGCGGGCGGAATCTGAGATGTACTTCGATCTGACCGACGAGCAGCAGGCGATCAAAGCCACGGCGCGCGACTTCCTCGCCGCCCGATACAGGTCGGAGCGGATCCGCGAGCTGGCCGAGAGCGAGAGCGGCTTCGATCCCGCCGACTGGGCGGAGATGACAGAGCTGGGCTGGCCCGGTCTGGCCCTGCCTGAGGAGTGGGGCGGGCAGGGGCTGGGGATCGTCGAGCTGGCGGTCCTGTTCGAGGAGATGGGCTACGCGCTCGCTCCCTCACCACTGCTCTCAAACACGATCGCCGGTCTCGCCCTGGCCCTCTGTGGATCTGATGACCAACGTGAGCGCTGGCTGCGGCCACTTGCCACCGGCCAGAAGCGCGGCGCGCCGGCGCTCTGGGATGCCGGCTCGCCGGCGACGCCGGGTGGCTTCACGATGGAGGCAAGGGCGAAGGGGGACGGTGTGATCCTCGACGGCGAGAAGGTCTTGGCGATGGACGCGGCAAGCGCCGACTTCCTCCTCGTCGCCACATCCGACGGCAGGCGCCACCTGGTGGAACGCGGTGCCGAGGGGGTCACGGTGACCCTCGAGCCCTCGATCGATCTCACCCGGCGGCTCTGTTCGGTTCGCTTCGACGGAGTTCGGGTCGAGACCGCCGACACGCTCCCCGCCGGCGGGACCGACTATTCCCCGGTGTTCTTTCGCCTCTGCGTGGCGCTCGCCGCCGAGTCGACCGGGGTCGCCCAGCGTACGATGGAGATGGCGGTCGCCTACGCCCAGGACCGCCAGCAGTTCGGCCGTCCGATCGGTGCCTACCAGGCCGTCTCCCACCGCTGCGCACAGATGCTGCTGGAGACCGAGAACTCCCGCTCGGCTGTCTACGGCGCCGCCTGGGCCGCCGACGCCGATCCGGGGTCGCTGCCCCTCGCTGCTTCGATGGCCAAGGCCTACGCATCGGATGCAGGCTGGCGGGTTCCCGACGCCTCGATCCAGGTCCACGGCGGGATCGGCTTCACCTGGGAGCACGACCTCCACTTCTTCCTCAAGCGCGGCCGCGCCAACGCGGCGATGTTCGGTGACGCCAGGTGGCACCGCGAGCTTGTCGCCGACGCGGTCTTCGCCAGGGTCTCCGACCCGGTCCCGGCCTGAGACTGGAGGGTCTCCCTACTCGTCGCGAGGGGTGATGCGGAAGGTCGAGACGACCTCGGCCTGATGGGCCTCGGGATGGACGACGTAGGCGCTGGGGCCGCCACCGAACCAGCCGGAGGCTTCGTTGTTGCCGGCGAAGACGCCGGGATGGTGCTTGCCCTCGCCGTCCTCGACCCAGACCTTGTCGCCCCGCCTGAACTCCGCCGTGGTCTCCTCCATCGGGGCAAGACTAGCGCCGGGCTTTGGCCGCAGGGCGCATGCCGCAGGGCCTCAGTGGGAGGTGATCCCCATTGTCCCGCGGGGGTCGCCGCTGTGCTCGGCCAGATCCTCAAGCTCGGCGATCTTGCGTTCACCGGTCAGCCGCGCGGGGTGGTCGGGGGGAAGGGGCCCGATCAAACGCCGGATGCGGTTACGGACCTGCAGCGCGAAATGGGGGGTTGAGGCCCCCGCCAGGGCGCGGATGTCCTCGGCGGTGATCTCCCGTCCGGGGGAGAGCAGATCCGGACGCTCCGTCTCGCTCACGGGTGGCCTCCGATCTTGGTCAGCGCCGCCAGGTTGTCTATTTCGGCCTGCTGGTTCACGTCGATTGCTCCTTCGTCTCCGATCACCCACACGTGGTTGTAGAAGGCGCGCGTCGGATCGGTCGTGTAGCCCGGCTCGACGTTGAGAAGGTACCCGCGCAGCGCCGAAGGCAGCCTAGCGGCGTTGTCGGTGAGCAGCAGCGGCCCCCAGGTACCCGAGGCCGACAGCGGAGCGGCTGCCGCCGCGTCCAGCGGCGAGTCGCTGCGGGCGATGACGAAGCCGTGGCCAGGGTCGTTTACGTCCCAGCCGAAGCCGCCTTCGGCGTAGCGGGCGAGGACGATCGCGTTGGTCACCGGGTTCGGACCCGAGACCCGATGGACGCGGCTGTCGACTTTTGCGATTCGGCGCATCACTCCGGAGGAGATCGCCGAGGCCGGCCCGAGCACGTAGACAGGCGTCGTGGGGTGCAGCTTCAAAGCGCTCAGCGTCGCCGTCGGCAGATCGTCACGGCCGGCGAAGAGGACCGGGTCGCCCGATCGCGCCGCCCAGGCGGCAGCCGGCATGGCGAAGCCAGGCTGTTCGGAGGAGGCGATCACCACGTGTTCGGGCGCTGTGCCGAACAGCCGGTCGCGCAGGCGCTCGATCGCTGCCGCCGTCGCGGCAGCTTGGCCCGCATCGATCCGGGTCACCTTGGCCAGGTTGGCTGGCGTCGCCACTTCTCCGATGGCGAAAGCCTGCGCCCCGCCGGTGGCGCTGCTGCCGCCGGGGTCGAGGGCCGCGAGCGCGCTGGAGGTCGGGCTTGGTGTATCGCCTCGCGCCGAGATCAGGAGCGGTGCTTTGACCGGCGCGGCCATCAGCACCGACGCGGCAATCCCGCCCGGCCAGTCGTCTTCGGCGACCAGGGTGACCGCCGCGGGGCGCAGGGACGGGGTGGTCGAGGGGTAGGTCGCCAGCGCCGCTCCGGCGGCGCTGGCCGCGGGGTCAGAGCCCCCGATCCGGGTCGTGTTGTCGGTGGCGAAGGACGGATAGCCGAGGTTGGCCGCGGTCTGAGCTGCCGTCGCGCCTCCTCCGGCCGGCGCGGACGCGCCGGGGCTCAGGCCGGTGCTCTTCGAGCCGCCACCGCCGAGCACCGCCGCGACGAGAAAGGCCACGGCGATCGCCACCAGGCCCACGATCGCCTTCAGCGTGAATGGGATCCGCCGTCGCCGTGGCTTGGGCTGGGATTGAGGTGGGGGGGCAGGGGTGGGCTGCCGCCTGGGCATCTCGCTGGTCGCCGGGTCGCGGGACGGCGGGGGAGGCTCGGTTCTCGCCTCGGGCGGGGGGGCGGCCGGAACGTCGGCGTTGATCGGGCGGTGTCTGGCCACCGGCGAAAGCTACACGCGAGGTGCTGGCTGGCCAGTCAGTTAACCTTTCTGGAGACTGGTTGACTGACCAGTCAATCGGTTGCCGAATGGCTCGCCAGGCGGGCTTTGACTCTCAGAGGGGACTAATGGATTTCGCACTGAACGAGGAGCAGCTTGAGTTCAAAGAGCGCAGTCGGACTTTCGCTCGCGAGGTAATCCGACCGGTCGCCCGCCAGCACGACGAAGAGGAGAGCATCCCCTGGGAGGTGATCAAAGAGGCCCGTAGGCAAGGATTCCAGGGACTCGAGGCGATCCAGCGATCGGCCGGCGACTCCGAGGGCCAGATGCAGGTGATCTCCGCCGAGGAGATGCACTGGGGTTGCGCCGGGATTGCCCTTGCGATCGCCGGCTCCGGGCTCGCCGCTGCCGGCATCGTCGCCTCCGGCACCCCAGAACAGATCGCCCGGTGGGTGCCGGAGTGCTTCGGCACCGGGGAGGAGATCAAGCTCGGCGCCTACGCGGTCACCGAGCCGCAGGCCGGCTCCGATGTCAAGAGCCTGAAGACGACGGCGAAGCGCGATGGCGACGAGTGGGTCCTCAACGGGACCAAGATCTTCATCACCAACGGCGGGATCGCCGACGTCCACGTGATTGTCGCCACCGTCGACCCCCAACTGGGCACCCGGGGCCAGGCTTCCTTCGTTGTCGGCAAGGGCACCCCGGGCCTCGGTCAGGGCAAGAAGGAGTCGAAGCTCGGAATCCGCGCTTCGCATACGGCTGAGGTTGTGCTCGACGAGTGCCGAATCCCGGTCGAGAACCTGCTCGGCGGCGAGGAGAAGCTGGAGAAAAAGCTGCAGCGCGGGCGGGAAGGGAAGAAATCGCGTGGAGCCGACGCCCTCGCGACGTTCGAGGTGACCCGCCCGCTGGTTGGCGCTTCGGCGCTGGGCATCGCCCAGGCGGCCTATGAGTGGACGCTCGAATACCTCGACGGCCAATCTGAGGGTGGCACACCGCTGCTGCAGACGCAGCGCATCCAGCAGACCCTCGCCGACATCGCGACCGAGATCGAGGCCGCCCGCCTGCTGGTCCAGCGCGCCGCCTGGATGGGCCGCAAAGGAGTGCCGATGACCGGCGGCCAGGGTTCAATGTCGAAGCTGAAGGGCGGCGACGTGGCGATGTGGGCCACCACCACGCTGATGGACCTCGTCGGGCCCTTCGCCTGGAGCAAGGAGTGCCCTCTGGAGAAGTTCTTCCGCGACGCGAAGATCTACCAGCTGTTCGAGGGTACGGCCGAGATCCAGCGTCTCGTCATCTCCCGCATGCAGGCCCGCGATTACGCCGAGCGCTTCGCCTACGGCGCCGAAGTCGCCGCCGAGGCGATGAAGCCGGAGAAGGAGCTGGCGCCGGTCTAAGCTCGGCGTGTGCACAACCACGCGCACGCGCTTGAAGCGCGGCGTGGCGATAACCGCCACCGCATGCGGGTCGCGCTGGCGATCAACCTCGCGCTGCTCGCGCTGGAGGCGGTAGGCGGCATCCTCACCGGTTCACTGGCGGTTCTCGCCGACGCCGGCCACCTGCTCTCCGACGTTGGCTCGGTCGCCCTCGCCCTGGGCGCCGCCCACCTGGCGTCCCGTCCTCCCGAGGGTCGTCGCACTTTTGGCTACCAGCGCTCGGAGGTACTCGCGGCGCTGGTCAACGGGCTGTTGTTGGTCGCGGTGGGGATCGGGGTCGCGATCGCCGCGATCGGCCGTTTGGCCAACCCGCCCACCGTAGACGGCGCCGGAGTGCTGGCCCTGGGCCTGCTCGGCCTGGCCGGCAATCTGGCCGCGACGCTGGTCCTCGCCGGCGGCCAGCGCCAGGACCTGAACCTGGAGGGGGTGCTGCGCCACAGCGCCGCCGACGCGCTCGGTTCGCTGGGCGTCGTCCTCGCCGGAGCCGTGGTCCTCGCCGGTGGCTCGCCGATTGCGGATCCGATCGTCGGGCTGCTGATATCCATCCTCATCCTCGCCTCCTCCTGGCGGCTGATCGCCGAGCCGTTCAACGTGCTGATGGAGGCGGCGCCCGCGGGGGTCGACGTGGACGGGCTCGGCGCGGCTTTTTGCTCCGTCGATGGGGTTCGGTCGGTCCACGACCTGCATGTCTGGACGGTCACCGCGGGATTCGGCGCGATAGCCGCCCATGTGGTCGTCGCCCAGGGCACCGACCGCGACCTGGTCCGCCGAAAGCTCGAGGTGCTGCTGGCCGAGAGTTTCGACATCGAACACACGACCCTCCAGATGGAGGAGGTGGCGGGCGAGGGGTTGCTGCGGGTCGAGAACGTGCCGGGCGGGAATGGAGCGGACGCCGGGGGCCGGTAAATACTAAATATTTGGGATCACATTTCGGCCGGCCGCCTTTACCCTGGGAAAAGGAACCCGCACCCAGCACAGGAGGCTCGGTTGGTTCGTCAGGCCCACTCCTATTTCGCCGGCGCCGTTTCCAGCACCGTCCTGATCGTTTCGGCGCTGTTCGTCTTCGTGCTGCTTGTCTCGGTGCAGGCATTCCGGGCGTGGCCGCTCCCTGGGTTGGGGCTCGGGGGCCGCGTGGCCGTCTCGGCTACGCGCCGACCGGCGTCCGACCGGCGGGCACCCGCCGCGGCCGCGCCCGCGGCAGCGGCGACCTCGGGCGGCGGCGGGTCAGGTCCTGCTGCCGACGCCGCAGGCAGGCCCAACCCCGGCCGGTCCGGGGCAATCGGACCTCAGGGCGGCCTCAGCTCACGCCCGCCGGCGCCAACCGGCGACAAGCCACCCGGTGCTTCCGGCCCAACCACCGGAGGCGGGCGCTCCTCCGGTCCCTCCCCGGCCCCTCTATCGAGCGGCGGGTCGGGGTCAACAGAGGCCGGCGGGGAGTCCGGGAGCATCGTGGGTAGTCCCGGTGCTGCTGTCGCGGGGGACGCTGGCAGCACGGTCTCCAAAGTCGACGAAGCGGCGGCTGGGACGCTTGGCGACACCGGCGCCCCCACGGCCGCCGAAGGCGTCGTCAACGGGGTCGGCGGCCCCGAATCGATCGTCGGCCACGCGGTCGGCGAAACCGTCGGGGTGGTGGGCGGCTTGCTCCCCCCTCACCGCTGATCGGCGCTCGCGCCCCAATCGTCACAATGCCCGTCCTATGGCGGAGCGCGCATTGGCCGATCCCATTGCCGGGTCGCCGGTATACCCGGCGGGGAGCCGTGTCGACGAGCGTGGGCGCCTGGAGATCGCCGGCTGCGACGTCGTCGAGCTTGCCGCCGAGCTCGGCACCCCGGCCTATCTGTACGCCGAGGAGGACATGCGCGCCCGCGCCCGCGCCTTCCGCGACGCCTTCGAGCGGCGCATCGGGGACTTCGAGGTCCTCTTCGCCAGCAAGGCGCTGCCCTGCACCGCCACCTACCGGCTCTTCGCCGAGGAGGGCCTGTCGGTGGACGTCGCCTCCGGCGGCGAGCTGCACATGGCGCTGCGCGCCGGCTTCGATCCGGCGCGCATCCACATGCACGGAAACAACAAGACCGACGAGGAGATCCTCTTCGCGGCGCGCTCCGGCGTCGGTCACCTGATCCTCGACTCCTTTGATGAGATCGAGCGCTGCGAGCGGCTGCTCGACTCCCCCCGGGAGGTGCTGATCCGAGTCACGCCGGGAATCAAGCCCTCCACCCACGACTACGTCCAGACCGGTCAGCTTGACTCGAAGTTCGGCTTCGGGCTCGAGGACGGCTTGGCGGCGAGAGCGATCGAGCGGGTGCTGGCCTCCGACAAGCTCGAGTTGGTCGGGCTGCACGCTCACATCGGCTCCCAGATCTTCGAGTTGGAGCCCTACACGTTGGCGATCCGCGCGCTGGGCGAGCTGGCCGGCGAGTGGTGCCGCATGGTCAACGTCGGCGGCGGCCTCGGAATCGCCTACACCGCCGAGGATGAGCCGCCCTCGATCGACTCATACGTGGAGGTCAAGGTTCGCGGCGTCGCCGAGGTCTTCGGCTCCGGGGTGCGGATCCTGGTCGAGCCGGGGCGCTCGCTGGTCGGCAATGCCGGCGTAACCGCCTACCGCGTCGGCACCGTCAAGGAGATCCCCGGCGTTCGCACCTACGTCGCGGTCGACGGCGGCATGTCGGACAACCTGCGGCCGATGCTCTACGGCTCGCGCTATGAAGCGATCATCGCCGACAGGGCCGGCGAGGCGCCCGATACCCCCGCCACGGTTGCCGGCATGCACTGCGAGTCGGGCGACATCCTCGTCCGCGAGGCGATGCTGGCCGCGCCCGCGGTGGGGGATGTGCTCGTCACGCCCGCCACCGGCGCCTATGGCTACGCGATGGCGAGCAACTACAACGGCGTGCCGCGCCCACCGGTCGTCTTTTGTCGCGACGGCGAGGCGCGCGTCGCCGTCCGCCGCGAGACCTATCAGGACCTCACCTCCCGCGATGAGCTCTAAGCCCGTGAGGATCGGGTTGCTGGGACGCGGCACCGTCGGCGCTGCCTTCGAGCGCCTGCTGGGCGAGCGCGCCGCGGCGGTCGAGGCGGCGACCGGGCGCCGAGCCGAGATCGCTGGCGTTCTCACCCGCTCCGAGGGCGACTTCGGCGTGATTCTCGAGCGCTCCGAACTGGTCGTCGAGCTGCTCGGCGGCACCGACCCCGCCCGCGGCTACATCCTCGATGCGCTGCGCGCCGGGCGCCCGGTTGTCACCGCCAACAAGCAGCTCCTGGCCCAGCACGGCGACGAGCTGTTTGCGGTCGCTCGCCAGGTCGGCGTCCAGCTCCGCTTCGAGGCGGCGGTTGCGGGCGTGATCCCGATCGTCCGCACGATCCAGGAGAGCTTCGGCGTCACCGAGATCGCCCGGGTCTTTGGCATCGTCAACGGCACCACAAACTTCATCCTCAGCGAGATGGCGAACACCGGTGCCGCCTACGGGGAGGTGCTGGCCCGCGCCCAGGCGCTGGGCTTCGCCGAGGCGGACCCCGCCGAGGACGTTGGCGGCGCCGACGCGGCGGCGAAGATGGCGATCCTCGCCCGTCTCGCCTTCCACACCCCGATCACCCTCTCCGAGGTCGCCTACGAGGGGATCGAGGCGATCCAGCCCGACGATCTCGCCTACGCCAAAGAGCTGGGACTCTCGCTCAAGTTGCTCGGCGTCGCCGAGCGCCGCGACGGAGGGATCAGCGTCCGCGTCTTTCCCTGTTTCCTCTACGGCGGCCATCCCCTCGCCCCGGTCGAGGGCCCCTTCAACGCGGTGATGGTCGAGGCGCCGGCGATCACCGAGGTGACGATGTCGGGCCCGGGGGCGGGGGGGGTGCAGACCGCTTCGGCGGTACTCGGCGACGTCGTCTCGGTCCTCGCCGGCGACGCACCTGTTCCCGAGCCGCTGGAGCGACTGCCGATAGTCACCGACGTCGCCTCGTCCTTCTACCTGCACCTGGAGGTCGCCGATCGTCCTGGTGTCCTGGCCCAGATCGCCAAGGTGCTTGGCGACAACGGGATCTCGGTGAAGAGCGTGGTACAGCGGGGGTTCGGCGAGGACGCGCGGTTGGTGATGGTCGTCCACGAGTGCCTGGAGTCGCGGTTCGCCGCGGCGGTCGAAGAGATCGCCGAGCTGGGCGACTTGCGCTCGCCGCCACGCTCGATCCGGGTGATCGAAGAGGAGTTGGTTTGACGCCGGTCCCCCTGATCGAGAGATACAGGGACCGCCTGTCGCTGGAGGCCGTTGACCCCGTCGTCACCCTGAACGAGGGGTCCACGCCGCTGATCGAGGCCTGGCGGCTGTCGGAGCGGATCGGCGTGCAGACCTATCTGAAGTTCGAGGGCGCCAACCCGACCGGGAGCTTCAAGGATCGCGGCATGACCGTCGCCGTTTCCAGGGCCAAGGGACGGGGGGCAGAGGCCGTGATCTGCGCCTCCACCGGGAATACTGCCGCCAGCGCCGCCGCCTACGCGGCGAGGGCGGGGCTGCGCGGGGCGGTGATCGTCCCCGAGGGGAAGATCGCGATCGGGAAGCTGGCACAGGCGCTGATGCACGGTGCCCGGGTGATCGCGCTGCAGGGGAACTTCGACGACGCGCTGCGGATCGTGCGGCAGCTGGCGGACCGGCACCCGATCGAACTTGTCAACTCGATCAATCCCCATCGGATCGAGGGGCAAAAGACCGCCGCCTTCGAGGTGGTGGAGGAGCTGGGGGAGGCGCCCGGGGCGCTGGCAATCCCGGTCGGCAACGCTGGCAACGTCACCGCCTACTGGCGCGGCTTCCAGGAGCTGGGCGCCGCGCCACTGCTCTACGGCTTCCAGGCCGAGGGGGCGGCGCCGCTGGTCCACGGGGCGCCGGTCGCCAACCCCGAGACCGTGGCCTCGGCGATCCGGATCGGCAATCCCGCTCGCTGGGAGGAGGCGATGGACGCCTTCGCCGGCTCGCGTGGGCGTGTTGCCGCCGTCTCCGACACACAGATCCTCGACGCCTACCGCTGGCTGGCGGCAACTGAAGGAGTCTTCTGCGAGCCCGCCTCCGCCGCCTCGGTCGCGGGCCTGCTGGCCCACGGCCTTCCCACGCTGGAGGGCTCAGCACCTCCGCAGTCGGTCGTCTGCGTCCTCACCGGCCACGGCCTCAAGGACCCCGATACCGCGCTTGGCAAGGCACCCGCGGTGATCAACTGCGTCAATGACCTCGGCGCAGTCGAGCGCGCGGTCTTTGCCTGAGGGGCCCGCCCGTCCGCGCCTTTTGCGGCCAAGCCCTTAGTCTGCGCTGGGGGTGACCGCCCGCCGTCGACTGATCCGCGTACCCGCCTCCACGGCCAACCTGGGTCCGGGATATGACGTGATGGCCGCGGCGGTGTCCCTGCATCTGGAGCTGGAGGTGGAGGAGAGCGCCGGGTTCTCGCTCGACCCCGGAGGACTGGCGGTCTCCACCGCACGCGACAACCTCGTCGTACGGGCCTTCGAGAGCCTTCACCCAGCCGACGGCATCGCCTTCCGCCTGCACAGCGAGATCCCCCTGGCGCGCGGCCTCGGCTCCAGCGCCGCGGCGATCGTGGCGGGTCTATTTGCCGCCGATCACCTCTTCGAGCTGGCGCTCTCCAGGCAGGAGATGCTGGCCCGGGCCACCGAGCTGGAGGGCCACCCTGACAACGTCGCCGCGGCGATCTACGGTGGGTTCGTGATCTGCGGGACGGCGGAGGGAGGCGCGCCGCGCGCGGCGCGCTTTGACCCGCCCGGCGGCCTGGAGGGCGTTGCGGTGATTCCCGCCGAGGAGGTCTCGACCAAGCGCGCCCGCCAGGCAATTCCCGCCGAGGTCCCGCTCGGCGACGCGGTTGCCAACGTGTCTGCCGCTTCCCAGTTGGTGCTCGGGCTGGGGACCGGCGACCTGGATCTCGTCGCCCGCGGCCTCGCCGATCGAATCCACCAGCCCCGCCGCCGCGCCCTTTACCCGCGCTCGATGGAGCTGGTTGACGCGGCCCGCGAACTGGGCGCCCTCGGCGCAACGATCTCCGGTGCGGGCCCCACCGTCCTCGTCTGGACCACCTGGCAGGACACGGGCAAGGTCGTCCTGGAGCTGGAGCGCCGCTGTGAGGGATGGGCCGAGGTTCGCCGCCTCCCCTTCACCCCTC
>Ga0307374_10006550_pt1 | contig 18249 bp, 6 predicted proteins | sample OX3MG_FD_202532 | JGI IMG/M metagenome (GOLD analysis project Ga0307374, IMG submission 202532) | Soil microbial communities from Risofladan, Vaasa, Finland - OX-3 | ecosystem: Environmental > Terrestrial > Soil > Coastal area > Acid sulfate soil | place: Finland: Risofladan, Vaasa | collected...
CGAGAGGATCAGAATGGGCGTCTCGCGCAGGTCCGCCCGGTGCCGGAGCCTGCGGCACAAATCAAAGCCGTGCATGTCGGGAAGCTGGGCGTCGATGACGATGAGAGAGGGCGCGCAGCCCGCAAGAAGCTCCAGCGCCTCCGTCGCGGAGGCCGCCGCGCGCGTCTCGATGCCGCGCAGCGACATGACATCCACGAAGGTCTCGCGGAAATGCGCGTCATCCTCGACGATGAAAATGGACACTTTCGCCGCTGTTTTCATGTTCTAGTTTATTATACGCCCGCCGGAGAGGCTCTTCGCGGGCCCAAGGGCCCACGCGGGAATATGCAATCGGCCCAGTCCTTTCTAGGCCTTTGGCCCGCCCGGGATGGGCACGGGACGGAAGACGACGAAAGGCTGGATGACGGCCAAGAGCGCGCAGACGCCCATCACGCCCATGACCAGGCCCAATGACAGGCCGATGGCGGCCTTTGCCATCACCAAGCCGAAAATCAGATCGCCGGCCATGGTGAAGACCTGGCTGTAGACGCTCATGGCCGACCAAATCTTGGCCTGATCCTTCGGGTAGGTCTTGTTGAGCACGCCCTGCTGCAGGCTCGACCAAACCATGGCCGCCGGGCTTTGCAAGAACGAGGACAACGTGAAGGCGCCCAGGGCCAGCCAGAGGTGCGAAGTGAGGAAAAGCGACAGGCAGGCAATCCAGCCGACGCCGCTTAGAATCGAGCTCCAGACTCCCTGCTTTTGCAGCGGGGTCAAATCCGCTCCCAGTTTCTTGCCGAGCCACTTGTCCACGGCATTTTTAATCCTCGCGAAAAAGGCCATCAAGCCCGCGGCTTTGCCGGCCGCGCCAGGATCCGCGGTCCCTGCGGCCTGAGCCGCGTTTTTGTTTTGACGGGAGATGAAAATCCCGTCGAAAATGGTCGCGCCCAGATTGGAAGCAGTGAAGAAAAGCCCGAAGATCGCCGCCGAGGTTCCCAGGAAGCCCGCCAGCCAGTGTCCGATGAGCGGCGCGTGGGCGATGAACGCGGGCAGGACCACCGTTCCAATCTTGCCCAGATAGCCCGGAATGGCCAGGAAAAAGATGGCGTCGCTGATGAGAAGGGAGACGGTCGAAAAGACCAGCGTCAGGCGCAAAAACCTGTCGTGCCAAAGGAGCTTGAAGCCCTTCTGGATTTCCCCCAGCATTTCCTTCTTCTGCTGGAGAACTCCCGCCCAGGCCTTCGAGCTTAAAATCGTGTCGCGCAGGCGCGGACCCGGCTGCAGCTTGGACTCCTCGGGCGACGCCGGACGGTTGACCAGCGTCATGCTCCGGTAGATGAAGGCCGCGGCGATGGCCGTCAGGCCATAAATCCCGAAGGCCAGGGCGCTGCCGGAGGAGGCGCCGAAGCGCGTGCTGGCCCAGGCGATGAAGGCCCCGGCCAGCGCGGGTCCCAGGACTCCCGCGAGACTGACGATGAGGGCGTTGGCCGCGTTGGCCTTGTTGTAGTAGGAGGGATTGTCCCCCAAAAGCCGGTTGAACCCCACGTTCGCGGCTAGGACTCCGGCGCTTTGCAGGAAGGACATGCCGACCAAAAGGCCGATGAGCGGCAACGTGGGGAAAAGTCCGCCACCATGGAAAAAAGCGAAACAGAGGACGGGCACCGCGAGCAAGAAAATGCCGCGGCCCAGATAGGTCTTAAAGAGGAAGGATGAGGTCTTTTTCTGATCAACCGACGGGCCCATGATGACGTCCGCGCCGAGCTGCGAGCCGAAGCTGGCCGCACGCACGACGCCCATGCGGCCGGAAAGCGCCTTGGTGGGGGCCACGAAGGCGGGCAGGGCGGTGGAGTAAAACGTCGCGCCCTGGGTGATGATCACCTGGGCCAGATTGAAGCGCCAAAAATCCCGGTTGCGGATTTTATCTGGAAAGATGCGGTAAAAACGGCCCAGCCAGGCGCGGGCGCGCCCAAAAATGCCTTTCCGCGCGGAAGGCTGCGCCGGCTCGGACGAAGGCGCAGCGGGGACGGCCTGGGACGCGGCGGCACCTGGAATCCGCGCGGCGGGCGCCAGAAGTCCAGGGCTAAACCTGCGCCCCGGAAAGGCGGCCGCTTCATGAACCGTTAAAACCCCCGGGGAGGTCCTATGCCACGGCTTTGTTTCCGACAGAACGCGCTCATGAACCCTGAAAAAAAGCGGGGACGCCTTGACCGGCGCTGAAAACGAACGGCCGCGCGGGCGGACCACGGCAGCGGAAGGCCCCGCATTTCTTACCGCGGAACCCGGGCCCGCCAGGGTTTGCCCGGAAACCTCTTGCGCCGCGACGCCCAGCGCGGAGGGAACGCCGATTTCCGCGGACAGCTCTTGGGAAGCTCCGGGCTCCACCTGTTGTTCAGGAGAAATCTTTTTAGCGCTCGCCGGAGCGACCGGAAAGGCGCCTTCGGGGACGGCGGCTTCCGATTGCACCGAAGGAAAATCACCGGGCAAAGCGGTCAAATCCGCGGGGGCGCCAAAGCCGCTCAAATCGGTTCCCGGGGAGAGCGCTCCGGGCGTCGTCACGGGAACCGCGAGAGCCCCGACGCGTCCGGCGGAAATATCGGGAGCGGCCATGTCTCCGATCTGGGCGTAGCATTCCAGCCCCGGAGACAAAAGCACGACCGACAGCGCGAGCGCGCCGGCGATTATTTTCTTCATCGTCGAGACACTATACACCTAAAGGAAAGCGCCTAAACAGAGCCAAAAGTCCTAGCGGAAATGGGGCAATGGTCCCAAGCGTTTCCGAGAGCCCCGGACCCGGTTTTAAGGCTTGGCGGCGGGAGCCGCCTGGTTTTGCTGGGCCTCGTCGATGAGCTTCTGCGCCTCCCAGAGTTTCGAGTAGACGCCATTCTTGCGCAGCAATTCCTCGTGCGTTCCCTGCTCGACGATGGCGCCCTTGTTGAAGACGACGATCTTATCCGCGCTTTGCACGGTACTGAGCCTATGCGCGACCATAACGACGGTGGTTTTCCCGCGCCGGGCCTCGAGCGCGTCCTGGATTCTCTGCTGCGTGACTCCGTCCAGGGCGGCGGTGGGCTCGTCCAAAATCATGAGGTCCCAGGGATGTCCGGCGCTCAGGAAAAGCCGGGCCAGAAGGAGCTTCTGCTTTTGACCCCCGGAAAGATTCGCGCCCCGCTCGCCTACGCGGCTGTTATAGCCCAGGCGCACGATGTCCTCGTGGATGCCGGCTTTTTGGGCCGCCGCCATGACGTCCTCCAAGGACGCCCCCGAACCCCAGGCGATATTGTCCAGGATGCTCTTGGCCGGAGCGATCTCCGCGGAAGCGTCTTGGCCCAGGAGGATTTTCCGCGCCTCTATGATCCGCGCGGCGATGAGGGCAATCAGCTTCCTGTCGGTTTCCTCGCGCCGGTCCCCAACGGGCATGACCGTGTCGGCGTCCGGGCCGATGAGAGCGCGCAGCACGCGCTTGAAAATCTTGTTCGCTATGGAGCGTCGCCCGGAATCCAAAATCTTGCGCTCCAAGTCCTGCCCGGCCGCGACCTCGAGGTTATGCCCGTAGCCCATGCGCACGAGGTCATCGTGGAAGCCGGCGGCCTTGGCGGCATCCTCAACCTGCTCCTGGGTCGCGTCCGGCTTGAAATACTTGATGTTGTAGGCCATGCTCTCATCGAAGGGAACCGGATCCTGGAGAATGGTCCCGACGCGGGAGCGGAAATCCTTGATGTTGATGTTCGAGAGGTCCTGCCCATCGATGCGGACGCTACCTTCCGACGGTTTCAAAAGCCCCAGAAGCAACCGGGTCACCGTCGTCTTTCCAGAGCCGCTTTCCCCCACCAGGGCGAGCATCTGTCCCGGCTTGGCGCTGAGCGTAATTTCCTTTAAGACCGGTTGGGACGGGCGGTAGGCGAAGCTGACGTGGTCAAAGTTGATGGCGCGGCCTGTGTTGGAGGGCGCCAAGGCGACGCCGCCTTCTTTATAATCCTCTTCCTGGTCGGCCATGATCTTGTCGAACTTGGCCGCGGAGCCCTTCATGGACTTCAACTGCACGTAGGTGTCGCAGAGATCCTGCACGGCCTGGCGGGAGTAATTGGCGGCGAAATAGTAGAAAGTCGCCGTGGGAATGGAGAAGACGCCGGCGTGGACGGCCAGCGCCGCGGCGATGACCAAGCCCACCTGCACGAAATTGGTCAAGCCGCCCGAGAGCGCCCGGTAGGGGGCGTTGACCCGCGCCAGGGCCTCGCCGCCATCGATGTAGGTCTTGTGGCTGAAATAGCGCGTGCGCTTGATTTCCCAGCCTTCCTTGCCCGCGGACTTGATGGTTTCCGCGTTGACCTCGGTTTGCTCGATGTGGCTGGCGATGCGGGGCTTCAAGTCGCGGAAAAACCACTTGTAGGCCTCGCTCGATTTGTTGCCGTAGATGCTGCTGGGCAGGGCCAGGGCCAGGAAAAGCGCGGGAAGCAAAATCAGGCTCATCTGCCAGCTGGAGTAGAACATGACGATGAGGCTGGGGACCAGCAGCGTAATGTCCTTGACCGTGTCGACCACCACCATGGTCGCCGTGCTCTGCACGTTATAGATGGCGTCGGTGCCGGTGGAGATGACGTCGCCTACCGGGCGGGCCTTATGCCAGGATAAGGGAAGCTTCGCCACGTGCTCGTAGAACAAGTTGGAGAGGCCCGCCATCATGCGGTTGCCGATGTCGTACATGAAGCGGCTCAGGAAATAGTTCAGCACGGACATGGCCGCGTAGCTGGCCAGCATGACGCCGCCCCAGCCTAGATACATATGCAGAATCGCGGGATGGGCCGCGGCGGCCGAGGGCAGGAGATCCTTCAAGTGCTGGAACATGTGGCCGTAGTACTTCGGCGGAATCAGCGACAAGGCGGAGGTGCCGATGGCCAAGATGGACGCGGCGATGAGCTGCCGCTTGACCTTGATACCCGCAGTCGCGCCGATGCGGCCCCAGAACTTGGAAATCCAAATCAGGCTTTCCTTGATGGACCCCGCTATCTCGGCAACCTTGGCCGCGAGCGGGGAGAGTCCAACGACGGCCGAAGTGCCGGAGAAGGCGTATAAAAAGAGGGACGCGTCCGACGATAGGGCCCGGGCGGCGAAGAAAAGGCCGGCGGCGGCCGCCAAAAGAATCCCTTGACGCGCGATAGAGCGCTTGGCGAAATCGCGGATTTTCGGCTGATGCGCCAGGAAAACGCCGCGCGCGGCCCCCGTGCCCGCGGCGAGAGCTCCGACGTGGGAAAGCGGAAGATGCGCCGCCCATGCCGAGGCGGTCGCCACAAGGCCGCCCAGATAGACAATCATGCGCGGATCCTTAAGCGTGGCGATAAAATGCTGCGCCAGAGATCGCAGGGACGGCCGCCGCGCCCAAAGTTCGGATAGGGAGAGAAGCCGCAGCGCGGTCGAAGCAGGCTGGGGAACGTCAGCCGTTTTTTGCGGACCGGCCAGTTTTGCTGAAGAGGCGCCCAGGGCGCCAGCGGATGCGGCCGAAGGCTTTTCGCCCGCGCTGCTCGTCCCGGCTGCGGCAACGCCGCGCTCCGTCTTGCCGGGAACGAGCCCGTCGTAGATGACGCCCAAAACCTTGCGCAGGGCTTCCTGGCCATGGGCCGCGGAGAGCACCGCCGCCTGCTTGGCGATTCTTGCGGCCTCTGTTTTTTCAACGGCGGCCAAGGGCGCGCCTTTCTTCGCGTCCGCCGCGGACGAAGCGGCCATTTTATCCTGAGTGGAAAGCGTCGCGGCGCGTTCTTCCGCTTGGGGCAGAGCCGCCGCGGTTTGGACCCGCGCGGGCGCGGCGTTATCGGCCGCCGCGGTTGCCGGCACAGACGCCTGCACCGGAAGAGTTTCCAGATTTCCCGCTGGCTGCCGCGTCGTCCCTAAATTGGCTAAGGAATTGCCTTGCGTGTCGAAAGAGGGAATCTGAAGATTAATCGCGCCGGGATTAAGGTCCGCGGCGCCCACGGCCGGAACTTCGATGGGAGCGGCGTCGGGAAGCCCGCCGGTCTCGACAGGCCCGGCAAAAGCCGTGTAGCAGGAAAAACCCGGGGAAAAGATAACAACTAAGGAAGCCAGAAGACAGGCCACGACTTGCCGCCAGATCTTGACTTTAGTTGTCGTCATCAATGGTCCGTGTTTGCTTTGGCTCCTATACGGCATTATACCGGCCCGGCGCTTCGCTGTTCAGGGTCCAAGGACCCATCCGAAAAACGTTAATGGGCCCAGAAAGGCGTGGGCCCTAGGACTTCGCCGCCTTTTTTGCGCTCCGCTTGGCCGTCGACGCGGTTTTCTTACCCTGGTTGGACGTTCCCTTCTTTTTTCCCCGGCCCTTCGCGGACGCGGCGCTCTTCTTGGCGCGCGCGGGCTTGGCCCCGGGAAGGGAAACGCCCCATGACTTGCGGATGCGCCGCAGCACGCTCTTCATCGATTTCTCGAAGCGCATGCGGCCCCATTCGTTGAAGGCGGGCGCCTTGGAACCGGTGGGGTAAACGAAGCGCACGGCGATGTCGGTCACGGGCTTTAGGTTCTCGGATGAACCATAGGTTTTGGAAATCTTCTCCCACGCCTGCCGCGCCACCCACTCGTAGAGCTGCGGCTGGACGTCCTTGTCGATTTTGTGGTTGGTCGGCGTCTTGCCGGTCTTGAAGTCCACGATGACGACCTCGTAACCCTCAGGCGTTTCCCGAGCCGCGGCGAAGTCGTAGACCATGCGGAAAATATCGCGGTATTCAGGCGTCGATCCCTTATAGCGATGGACCACGAAGAGGTTGGGAAGCTCCGTGCCTAGGACGATGGGGTAGTCCTTCAGGATGGCCGCGACCGCGGTGTGCATCGGGCGCAGACGGCCGATGTCCTCGTAGTACGCCGACATGGTCTGGCCGGGAGGCAGGGCCAGCATTTTCCCCTCAAAACGGATGGTCTCGTCCCAGATGGTCTTAGCCTGGGCGACGAGCGCCTCCGCGTCAGGGAAGACCCCGTCGGCGCGGTAGCGCCAAATCGCCCAGTTGAAAGCAGAGTGCATCACGTGGCCCAGGAACATCTCCACGGTCTCGCGCCGGCCGCCCTCGTAATTGCGGTGCTGGAGAAAGGACGAGATTCCCGACGCCGACGTGGCCAAATCCCCCGGCTCGTTGTTCCTATATTCCGGAAGAAGGGACGCGAAGGCCATATCCGCCGCGGCCTCGCCGTCGAGGCTTTGGTCCATGACCGCGGGATGAAGCGCGCCCTTGGTCGCGGCCAAGAGCATCGGGTCGCGGCTGATGACCATCATGTCGCTGGGGTTGACGTAGAGCTGCTGGCGGTCCTGCAGGAGGGACAAGGCCACGGGAATGGCGCTGCCCGCGTCCAAGGGCCGCAGAACGACAAGCGCGCCGTCTCGCCCGGACATGACGCTTATCTTGTACTGCCGCGCAGAAAGCCCGAGCTCTTGCAGCGAGGCTTCGTAGCGGGTCTTGAACGCCTCGGGAGCGACGTCCTCGGGAACCGGCGCCGCGAAGGCGTCGGGCCTGTCGATTTCAGGCTTGAAAACGCCCTGTTCCTGGGCGGCCAAATTCATGAGATCCAGCTGGCCGCGATCAAATCGGGGCATAGGAATCGGCTTCGGGAATTTCCCATCGTAGGTGGCCAGGGTGTTTCCGTTGTCCGCCAGAGTCACCAGCTTGTAGCGGTGGAACTTGTCCTTCTGCAGTGGGCTCAGGCGCTTGGTGAGGATTTCCTCGGCGGAATCAGGGCCTGAGAGCGGTTTGTCCGTCGTCAGGATGAAGTAGACCCCGGCGTTCATCAGCTTGTTTATGTCCTCGATGATTTCCGGCGGCACGCCCTGGGGGAAAAGGCTCAAATCGAGCACGACTGTTTTGGGCAGAAATTTTGACGCTTCGGCCAAGGCCGGGGGAATGGCATAATTGCGGCGCTCAACCACGGCGCCGAAGGCCTCCTCCCGCTTGTTCTCGGCGATTTTCTGCTTCGCCTCGCCGAAAGGCATAAAGTGGACCACCCTCACTTGGGACTGAATATCCACGGGTTTGCTGGCATTGCGCGCGGCCAAATCCTCCACCAAGCGCTTGCGGATTGCCGCGATGCCGTGGCGGCTGATGAATTCCTTGGAATAAACTCCCGCGAAATCGGTCTTGACCAGCTTCCCTATGGCCTTGGTCGCGGCGTTCTGCACCTGGGACACAAAGAGGGTGTGGCTGCCCGCGTGGACGTTGATTTTGGCGCCGCGACGGAAGCGGCCCCAGTGCCAGCGTCGCCCGGACGTGTCCATGAGACGGATGGTCGTAAAGGCGGACGAAGATTCAAGAGCCTTCTTATCGTGGCGGCTGAAGTAGACCTCGAGGCTTTCCGCGGCGGAAGCGCCCTCGTCCGCGGCGGCGCCGCCGAAAGAATTCGCGGCGTCACCGTCGTAGAGCCCCAACGCCGAGGCCATCTCGCCGGGCTTGCCGCTCTCGATACCGGCGGCCATGGACCCGAGGACGGCTTGAGCGCCCGCGCGCCCGGTCTTACCCTCCTTAGATTGCACAGGAGCCTGGGCTTGGGACGAAACCCCGGCAGAAACTGGCGCGGCCGCGGCTTGCTCCACAGCCCCTTTATCCTGCGCCGGGACGGAAACGGAACCGGGGACAACGCTCGCCGTCGGAAGCTCCGCCGCCGAAGCCGCGAGAGAGGGAATGGTCGCCTCCGCGCCGAGAGCGCCTTGGCCAAGCGTTTGATCCGCGTCCGGAACGAGCCCGGCCGACAGGGTCTGGCCCACGCCCAACTGGGCTGGAAACGTGGGCAGCGCTTCGACCGAAACGGGGGCCGCGTCTATGGAAATTTCCTCCGGTGCGGCATGAAGCGCGCCGGAGAGCAGCGTCAGCGCCGCGACGATCCAGAGGCTTCGCTTCATGGCCGTTCTCACTTGGCCTTCGCGGCGGCGCGCGCGGCGGCGTTGACCTTGCGCGACCGCGCCGCTTTCTGCGCGCGGCGGGTCGCGGCCTTTTTCTTGTCCCAGTCGGACTTGGAAATTCCCCGCTCCTGCTCGCTATAATAAGCCTCGTACTCCGGATCCGCCTCCATCCGTTCGATGGCGCTGGTAATCCGCTGAGCGATAGGGCCCTGGGCGATGCCACCTTCCTCGCGGCTTTGCAGGAATTCTTCCGGATCGAACGTCCAGGTGCGGTGCCCCGAGCGGTATTCAATTTGAACCTTCAATTTGGAAATCGCCGGGCCGTCGGGCGCGCCCATGTGCCATTTCCCGTCCGGGCCCATCCTGGCGTCGCCCTTCAAGAGGGACATGGCCAGGATTTGCGCGTAGAGCTCCTCGCCGTCCCCGAACGACTCCTTGCCGGTCCGGTAGGCGTAGGCCTCGAGGACCCGTCCCTGGGCCGTGTCCCGCCACATGGTCCGCGGAATGCGCGTATGAATCTTGTACTCGCGGCCGGTCGCGGCCGAGCGGAAATCGACGGCCACGCCGCTGTTCCAGTCGGTCTTAAGCCTCAAGAGATGCGCCCGGATGTCCGCGGCGGCCACGGAATATTCGTGAAGCTCGCGCAGGTAGAAGTTGATCACATAGCTGTTGGCATACTCCAGATAGCCGCGCTGGCGCGACTTCCACGCCTTGGTGTGCATGACCTTCAGAAGCCCCTGGTCCACGAAAACGCCGTGCTTAAGCGGCAAGTACCACATCTGGCGCAGCTTCGCCTCGACCGCGGAAAGGTTCGTCATGGCGTGGTTGCCGCGGTTGATCTGCTCATAAAGGAAGGCCATCAGCTGATTGATGATCCCCCCGGTATAGCGCGCGAAGTCCTTATCCACCGCCCCGCCGGACCCCGCTGAACGCGACCCTCCCGAAACGCCGCCGGAAAAGCCGTCGCCGTCGTCCGGCGCCCGCATCCTATGCTTAGGCTCCCAGTACTCCACGTACTGGCGGAGCTTGCCCAGCTTGACCGACACGCCAGGCAACTGGTTGTCCTTGAGCACCGCGCCCAACAAAGCGTCGAGATCTCCGGCGGACTTGACCACCTGGACGTCCGCCGCGGCCGGAAAGCGCGCGGCCAGCCCCAATTTCGACTGGGAGGCCAGAACCAGGAATTTGTCGGACTTGTCCATGAGGCTTTCCTCGGCGAAGCGTTCGCCCAAGGCGCGGTAAATCCGGGGCAGGGAAGAGGAAAGCGGCATGGCGGACACCGTCATCTGGCGCGAATCGCCGGCGGAAGCGCGCAGCCGGTAGGGAAGGCCGGCGGCGGCGAGGGCCCGGTTGTAGCGGGACAAAACGTTCTTCTTGATCTCCGCCGCTTTCGTCTCGGAAACCTCGGCCGGAATTCCAAGAGCATAGGCCAGCGGGTGATCCGCCGCGGGAAGAAACTCTCCCTGCAGGCTCGAGCCCTTGGGCAGCGTCTTGTTTATTTTCTCCGTGACGCCCTGGATTAGGGAGACGGCCTTTTCGTTGAACCCGGGCTGATCCTCGATGATGGATTTCGGGCTCTCCGCGCGGCTCGTGACGGAAATTTTCGCGCCGCCGTACGACGCGATGATAAGCGGGTTGGTCTGTCGGTTCCTCAAGCGGGAAACGAGAATCGTTTCCGCCGAGTCCGGCCCCTTAAGCGGACGCTGGGTCATGAACACGACGTGGACGCCGGCGTCGAGAAGCTTCTCGATGTAGGCGACCGTTTTTTCGGACACCGGGCCAGCGAAGCCGTCCTCGATGAACACCACGCGGGGATAAGACGTCCGCAGGCTCTCGGCGACGACCGGATCCATGGCCTGGACCGCGGCGCCGTCAAAGCCCGTCTCCAACGCCGCGCCGGAAGCGGCGCTTTGAGAGCCCTCGCCCTGGGCCGCGGACACGCCCGCCGCGATTTGGAGGGCCTGGGTTTGGGCGGAAATATTGGGATGGTTTTTTTCGGAAGTTGCGGCCGAAGTTCGCGCGGAGAGTTCAATCGACGGCGCCATGGGCGTTTCGCCCGGGACCGCCGCGGATTCGCCGATGAAAGCCGACGGCGCCGATTCGGCCGGCATCGCCGCGGGTGTCGGCGCGACGGCGCGCTCGGGCGCCGAAGGAAGCCGGGGCAGGCTCGCGTCCTGGCCCAGACCCAGGGCTTCTTGACTCAGGGATAAATCTTGGGAACCCAGCAGCGTGCCGAGGGGGGCGGCGACGGAGAGGTTCTCGACGGATTCGATGGGAGTGACGTTCTCGGCGCCAATAGGAGCCCCGCCCTCGCCGCCGATTTCCGCGCTCCATCCCCATCCGCAAAGTAACAACACGGCAAAGAGCGATCCTTGGACCGCCGCGAGCTTCTTAGAGCGCATTGACTCCCCCTTGAAATGGCGTTTGCTTCGCGTGTCATTATAGCGGCAGGCTCGCACAACCTTCAGGGTCAAAGGACCCAAGGGGGCCCGGGTAATGGGCCCACGGGGCGCTGGGCCCTACGGGTCGCAATTATTTCTGTGGCGGGCGGCCCGAGAAGGCGGACCACAAGCCGCGGTAGACGCGGCTGGTCTTGAGAAGTTCCGCGTGGGTGCCGGAAGCGACGATGCGGCCCTTGCTCATGACGAAAATCTTATCGGCATTGACCACGGTAGGCAAGTTGTGCGCGACGACAATTGTGGTCGGCCGGCCGGAGCCCGCGCCGCCACGGCGCAGGCCGTCGATGGCGGCCTGCACGTCCCGCTCCGTGGATTTATCCAGGGCCGCGGTGGCCTCGTCAAGGACTAGGATGCGCGATTTTTTCAAGAGCGCCCGCACGATGGCCACGCGCTGGGCCTGACCGCCGGAGAGCTGGTTGCCGCCCTCGCCGACGCGGGTGTCTAAGCCCTGCGGCAGGTCCTTGTAGAACTCCGCGCGGGCCATGCGGATGGCGGCGAAAAGTTCGTCCTCAGTCACGCCTTTAGTCCCGTAGAGCATGTTGTAGCGCAGGCTTTCGTCGAAGATGGGCGGATCCTGAGGGATGACCGACATGGCGTGGCTCAAGCTCTCGAGCGTCGTCTTGCCTACGTCCTGCCCATCGATAAGGATGCGGCCCGATTGCGGCTCCCACAGATGCTGGAGCAGGCCCAGAATCGTGCTTTTGCCCGAGCCCGATTCCCCCACGAACGCGATGGTCTCCCCCGGTTTGGCCTCGAAAGAAATTCCGTCGAGCGCGGGTTCGCCCGCGGCGCGGTAGCGGAAGCCGACGTTCTCGAAGCGCACGTCGCCCGAGCCTTCGGGCAAAGGCGCCGATTCGGCGCCGTCGGCGATGCGCGATTTCGCCGTCAGCCATCGGCGCGCGACTTTGGTCTCTCCGTGCATGGTCTTGAAGTTCATCCAGGTCTGCGACAAGCCGGTGAGGCCGTCCTTGAGGAGCGCGGCGTAGAAGGTCATCGCCGCGATTTTTCCGATGGAAAATCCCCAGCCGGCCCCGAAAGACAGGGCGCCGGCCATGAACAAGGCGCCCAGGATATAGATCAAATTCTCCGTCGCGAAGGTGGTCAGGGCGTCGGTCAAAATCGCGGAATAGGCCATGGGCTTGGCCTGTTCGACGCCCACGTCGGCCAAAGCCTTCATCTTCCCGGCCAGGCGATTGGCCTCCTGGTCTTCCTGGCCGAACACCTTGACGGTCTGGATGTTCTCGAACGATTCCTGGCTGGCGCGGCCCACCTCAGCCCGATTGCGGCTAAAGTGCGTAAAGAGCCGCTGCGACTTCTCCCCGGCCCAGCCGTTGACGACGCCCAGCACCGGAACCATCGCCAGAACCAGAAGGCCGACCAGCCAGCTGGCGTGCACGAGCAGAAAGGCGCTTACTCCAGCCTTGAGCAAGCAGGCCAGGATGGGAAAGCGCACCGCCGTGTTCTTGGCGACCAGGCTGTTCACGTCGTTGGTGATACGCGCGGCCAGCGCCCCCGAGTTGTGCTCCTTTTCCATATGAAAGGACATTTCCCGCCGGTGGAGCTTCTCGAAGAGCGCGGCGCTTAAGTCGAATTTCAGCCACGACTGCAGGGCGTTGTTCAAATAGACGCTCCTGGGCTGCACATAGAGGCGCGCCAAGAAGGTTCCCGCCACCACCGCGAGCCAGAGCGCCAAAACCGCGCCGGAAGACAGCGCCCCGACGCCCAGAGCGGAGGCGGCGGCGTCCAAAAGCGAGCCGGTGGCCTTGGACAAAATGACGGCCAAGGCGGCGTCCGCGGTCATGAGCGCGACCGTGGAGAAAATTTTCTTGCGGTAGGGCTTCAGGTAAGGCCTGACTTCCTTGTCGCCCGCGGACAACTGGGCCAGCGCGAGATAAAAGCGGCGCGCCTGCAGGCGGACGCCGCGAATTTGCCGGCGCAGAAAAGCGCCGAGCGCGCGACCGCGGCGTCTCACCGCGGACACGGAAGGCTGGGCAACCGCGGCGGCTTTCTCTTCGGCGGGCGCTTCACCGCGGACGACGGCGGGCTCCTCGGAAGCGGCCGCCTGGGCGGAGGCGGGTTCATCGTAGCCGCCGTCCCGCCAGAGGCGCGCGTAGACTCCGTTCTTCGCCAAAAGCTGTTCGTGGGTGCCTCGCTCCACGATTCTTCCTTTATCCATGACCAGAATCTGATCCGCGCGGCGGATGGTGGTCAGGCGATGGGCGATGACGATGACCGTGGGACGCCGGCCGCCCGCCCCCTCGGCCACGCGCTCGAGCGCGTTTTGAACGACCCTCTCGGAGGGGCCGTCGAGCTTGGCGGTCGCCTCGTCCAAAATGAGCAGAGGGGCGTCGCGCAGCATGGCGCGGACGATGCCGATGCGCTGGCGCTCGCCGCCGGAGAGCCGCGAGCCGCCCTCCGAGACAGGCGTCGCAAGGCCCTCGGGAAAACGCGCCTTGTCGAAGATGAAGTCGGCCTTGGCCATGCGGACGGCGCGCTCCAGCCGCTCACGCTGTTCGGGCGAAAGCTCGTCCTCGCTGGAGGCGTTGAAGCTCCCGTAGGTCATATTGTAAAGCGCCGTGTCGTTGAAAAGCCGGGTGTCCTGCTGGACCACGGCCACGCGGCTTAAATAGGAACGACGATCGAGCCTGCGCACATCGCGCCCATCTATAAGGATGTGGCCGCGGCCGACGTCCCAGAGCCGCAGAAGGAGCTTCGCTATGGTGCTCTTGCCCGCGCCCGTGGTTCCCACGATGGCCACGGTTTCGCCCGGGCGGGCGTGGAAGCTTACATCCTCAAGCGTGAGGCCGTCCTTGTCCCCGCCGTAAGAGAAGCCCACGCCCTCGAAGCGGACGTCCCCATCGAGGGCGTCGAGTTTTTCGGCGTCGGGCGCGTCCGTGATGAGCGGCGTCCGGTTCAAATAGCCGCGCACGATCTGCGAGGCTCCCTCGTACTGCTTGAAGCGGAGGTAGTCGTTGGTCAGCTGGCTCGCGCCCACGCTGGCGTACCCCGAGTAGGTCGCCATCTGGGTGATGCCGCCGAAAGTGATGGGCTTGACCGCGCGGCCCAGGCGCCCCGAAAGCCCCAGTCCGCCCAAAAGGAAAACAAACTGCTGGGTGAAGAACCCCATGATGAGACCCAGCCGCGCGATCTTGGCCTGGATGCGCGCCTGCGCTACGCCCAAATCCATGATTTCCCGTGCCTTCTCATTGAAGCGCGCCATCTCCAGGTCCAAGGAGGATAAAATCTTCACGGCGCGGACCTGCCGCAAGCTTTCCTGGGAGCGCTGGGTGAGCTCCGCCTGGCGGTTGGTCTGCTCGAAATTAAGGTTGGCTAACTCGCGGCCGTAGCGGGCCATGAAAATGGCCGCCGGGATAACGATGACGGCGACCGCGGCGCTGATGAGGAGGCTTTTGGAAATCAGAAGCGTTCCGCCGACTACGAGCAGGACGACGCCCATGGGCCAATCCATGGGGGTGCTCACGTTCTTGAAGGACAGGTAATTGGTGTCGTTCAAGACGCGGCTGGCCAGGGCGCTGGACTCGTGCCGCTTTTCCAGGTGGAACGCCATCTCCTGCTGGCCGAACTTGCGCGCCAAAGCCGCGCGGTAATGATAGGCGGCGCGCAGCCCGGCAGCGCGGTAGAGATAGGTAAAGAACCAGCACGAGACCGCGGAGGCAAGCGACAGAGCGACGGACGCGCCCACAAGCCACCACAAATGCGCCAAGGCGGCGCCGTGGGCCGCGCGCGCGGCGTCCAAAAGCGCGCCGATGACGGCGGCCGTGACCAGCGGCAATGCGGCGTCGGCCATCCCCAGCCCGGCCGCCGCCAGGCGCTGTCTCCTCAACGCCCGCGTGGTCCAGGCCAGCGCCGGATCACCGAACAAAAATTCCCGCGTCCTGGCCGCGGCATGCCGGGTGAGGCGCGCGGCCGAACGGACGGGGTTAAAAATCCGGTCCCGCAAAGATCGCGGCGGCTGGCTCTTAGGCGTTCCCGAAGTGGAGTTCTCTGGAATCGCCGCCTTGGCCTCGTCCCGCGGCGCGTCCACCGGGCCAAGTCCAGCTCCCGGAACTATTTTCCCGGAAACGAGCGCCGCGACGAGGGGCGCCTCTCCCGCGGAGGCGCTCCTTGCGGAAGCGGAATCAAAAATGCGATCGGAGCCGGATTTAAGGCTCGTATCGTCAGCACGGGGCGTCACCAGCCGCCCCAAGGCGGAGGCTATTTTTTTAAGCCCAAGCAGCGGCCGGAGCGGGTGCCGCGCCTCGCTGACGGCGCGGCCGGAGACCGGCCTCGAACCGGCCGCGGACTCGTCGCGCGGGCCGGCCGCGACCGGCGCTGTCTCCAGGGTTTGGTCGACTGCGGCCGTTTTCTCGGAAGATTCCGCCGACAACGCCGCGACTGAACGTTCAGGCGCTTTTTCTGCGGGCGCCTCTTCGGGGCGCGCCGCTGGCGCGGAAAAACCCGAAAGACTCGTCTCCAACAGCGCGGCCGGAGCCGGAGAAAATCCGGAAAAATCCGCCGCGGCGCCGATGGGAACGGACAGGGCCTCGGGACCGGCGGCTCCTTCCGCGGAAAATTCCGCGCCCAGGGCCCGGTAGCAGGACAGCCCCGGCGTCAGCGCTAAAAGCGCCGCGGTCAATCCCGCCGCTATTATCTTTTTAATAGTCACGATATTAATCGAGTGCGTCATGTCTCGAATGTTGATGTTAAGATTAATAGGGCGGGAAAAAGAGTGTCTAAAGTCCTACGGAACGCCGGGCAAAAGTCCTAGAACAGGACGCTCAGTGCATGAACACGGGCTGGGACGCGCCGGGGCCCAGCGGCACGGTGGACTCCCGGCCGAGGATTCCCTCGGCGCTCTTGTTCTTTCTCTTTATCCCGATGTAGAACGGCAGGGAAATGCCCGCCTGCAGGATCCAGACTTTTCCGCTTTCCGGGCCGGCCGCCTCGATTTCCCCCTCAGCGAAGTAATCGATCCAGCCGCGGGTCCACTGCCAGCCCAGAAGCCCGCGCGCCTGATCCGGCGTCACTTTCGAGGATCCTTGACCGATGACCGGCGTAAACTCGTTCGGATCGCCCGTATCGGAAAGTCCCGCAGAGACCGAGCCCGCGGCGTGGTTGTACCCCAAGCCGACGAAAGGCGTCCAGCGGCCATACTGCTGGCTGACGACGAAATTCAAGCCGTAGCTGGCCACACTCCAGCGCAGGGTGCCGACGAGGTTGTTATCGATGGGAATGGGATTTCCGCTGTTCTCAACGCTGACCGGCAGGGTCTCGCTGAAATTAAAGCGCCCGAAGACGTAATTGTAGTCCGCGCTCACGGTGACCATCGGATCGCCGTCGCGGCCCAAGAAGTGCTTGCGCAAATCGAATCCCAAAGAATTGCTTTGTCCTTGGCCGGAAAGGCCTCCGGAAAGCTTGTAGCCCGGCGGCGTGGTCATGTCCGCGGCGCGCAGGGCGAAGTCGCAGCGGTGGGGCAGCCCGGCGCGCAAGTGCATCACGAGGTTCGGGAACAGGACGTGCGAAGGGAAAAAACTCGCCGCGGCGATGCCCTGCTTGCTTAGCGCCGGCGTGGCCGGAAACTTGGCGGTGTCCAGCGGCAGAAAGCCGCCGCCGATGCTAATGTCGGGCTGGAGCCTGCGGTCTTTAACCTCCCGGGGCGGATCAAAGGTCTCGCCGGCGTTGAACGCCAAGCCCTGCGCGATGTTCTGGCTCAACCACTGGCTGATGCTGGTAAAATCCGCGTTCATGGACGGATTGGGTGGGTACGCCTTTGCCCGTGGCGCGGCGAGCAGGGAGAGCGCGAAAAGAAGAACGCCTCTTCGGCGCTTGGCGAGGCGGCGATGAGCGGTGGCCGGATCAGCGGGCAAGGGATTTTTCCCGGCTTGAGCTCCAGAAATAGGCCTGGATGCGGCGCTCGAAGGACAATATCGTGCGCCGCGGCGCCGGGGAAAACGCCTGCAGGCGGCCGGCCGCCTGCGGCATCGGCGCGAGGCCCGCGCCGGACGAAAACGTCTTTTTCGTTCTTTTGTGCATAGATTCGTTTTGAACGACGGACGCCCCATGATAACATTCGGCCGCGGAGCGGGCATGGGCCGGAGGTCCCAAAGCTTCCAGGCAAAAGGCCCAGCGGACTTTTGGGCCGAAGGTCAGCGGCCGAGTTCCAGCCTTTGGGCCAGGAACTCGGGCAACCCGGCGCGGCGGATTTTAGCCTGCGCCGCGGCCACGTCGTAGGCCAGTCGCGCGACGCGGAGAGTCCTCTTCTCCGAATCGTAGAGGGCGCAGCACGCGCGGGAATCGTGGTCCCGCGGCTGGCCCACGGAACCGGGATTAAAGGCCGCCCTCTCTTCCGGATTGAGGAGGATTTCCTGCCCGTCCTCGAGCAGGGACATTTGTACCTCGCCTCCGAGCGCGAGCCTAAAGCACAGCGGCATGTGGCTGTGCCCGACGAAGAGCGGCCAGGCCTTGACCAAGTCCAGGCTCTGCTTGAATTGCAACGCGCTCAAGAAATACTCGTCCGCGGGCTTGCGCGGCGTGCCGTGCGCCAGGGTCCACTCCGGCCCGTCCAGCCGAGGCTTGAGCGAGAACAAATATTTCAGTGACTCGGGAGAAAGTTCGCGCCGCGTCCACGACACCGCCTCGCGCGCGTAGGCGTTGAACCACCCGGGGTCCATGCGCCCGCTGGCCGCCAAGTCGTGGTTGCCGCAGACGGCGCCTAGGTTGGGAAGCCGGCGCACCCTTTCCAGGCACTCGTTGGGGTTGGGGCCGTAGCCGACCAAGTCGCCGCAGCAGAGATACGCCTGGGCGCCCGAGGATTCAAGGAACTCCAGGACCCTCGTCAGGGCCTCCAAATTGGAGTGGACGTCGGAAAAAACCCCGTAGATCATCCCGGCGGCTCCAAAGCCGGGCGCGCCTAGGCCCGGGCCGGAT
>Ga0307374_10006554_pt1 | contig 18244 bp, 16 predicted proteins | sample OX3MG_FD_202532 | JGI IMG/M metagenome (GOLD analysis project Ga0307374, IMG submission 202532) | Soil microbial communities from Risofladan, Vaasa, Finland - OX-3 | ecosystem: Environmental > Terrestrial > Soil > Coastal area > Acid sulfate soil | place: Finland: Risofladan, Vaasa | collected...
CACCCACACCTTCCGTGCCCGGCCGCTCTTTCTTTCAGGGGAAATTAGCCGCTCGAAAGAGCGCGCTTGTGAGCCACAACCTCAGCGGCTCGCCGCCCTGCTTCGTTCACCAGGAATCCCATCTTTGGATGTTCCGGCTCGAAATCGATAGGCAATTTTTCTTCGCGCAATTCTTCCGACGTGACTGGCCCAATCGAACCCACCGCAATCCGCTCGAAAGCGCCACGCAGTTGTTCCTCTGATTTCATTTCGCGCGCGATGCGAAGCAGATGCACCACCTGAATGGACGTCGTGAACAGCGCCACGTCGATTTCCCCGCGCGCGATTGCTTCCACCGCCGCGCGCAACGGTCCGGTGTCCTCCGGCAGCGCCCACTGATACACCGGCACGCGTGTCACTCTCGCGCCGCGCTGTGCGAGCCCTGCGAGCAGCTCTGCATTCGACGAGCCATATTCCTGCACCGCCACGCTTCGGCCTCGCAGCAGCAGCGACTCCGCTTTTTCATCCGCCTTTTCATCGAGGACGCGCAGCAAATCCTTCCACGTATTCGGCTCCGGCACGGCCACCGTCACCGCAACGCCCAATTCCCTGAGCGCCGCCACCGGCTTGGGCCCGCGCGCCACCACCGCGATTCTGCCTAACGCCGCGCGAAACTGTTCCAGCGGATAGACGGTTTCCACCACATGCGCCAGCGCCTTGGTTCCCACGCCGGTGAGGAAAATCACCATATCGAAGCCGTTTGCCGCGAGTTTCCGCGCAAAATCCAGCGCCTCGGCATTCGATTCGAGCGGAACTTCGCGCATCGACGGCGCCACAATGGCTTGACCGCCGTAGCTCTCGATGAGCTTGGCCATTTCCGCCGCGCGGCGGCTTTCCAGCGAAAGCACGCGCAAACCCGCAAGCCCGTTCTGTTTGGTTTGATTGGCCATACTCTTTAGTAAGGAATCAAAAATTCCGATCAGTGCCGGAAGTGGCGCACGCCCGTAAGCACCATCGCCATTCCCAACTTATTCGCCGCAGCAATCGAATCCGCGTCGCGCACCGATCCGCCCGGCTGAATGATCGCCGTCGCTCCCATTTTTCCAGCAGCTTCCACGCAATCGGAAAACGGGAAAAACGCGTCCGACGCCATCACGCTGCCCTCCAGAGAAAGTTTCGTCTCCGCCGCTTTCATCTCCGCAATTTTCACCGCGTCGATGCGGCTCATCTGCCCCGCGCCGATTCCCACCGTCGCTCCATCGTGCGCGAACACGATCGCATTCGACTTCACGTGCTTGCAAACGGTCCAAGCAAACATCAGTGCGCGTATTTCCTCCGCCGTCGGAGCGCGCTCCGTGGCCACTTTCAGGTCGCTCTCCTTCAACTCGTGGCGGTCCGGCTCCTGCACCAGCACTCCTCCGGCAATCCGCTTCAATTCCAATTCCACGGGAGCCGCGTCGCGTGGCATCTCCAGCAGCCGCAAATTTTTCTTGGCCGTCAGTTTTTCGAGCGCGGCCTGTTCGTATCCCGGCGCGGCCACGCATTCCACAAACAGCTTCGCCACTTCCTCGGCCGTCGCCGCATCGATCACGCGATTGAACGCCAGCACGCCGCCAAACGCCGAAACAGGATCGCACGCCAGCGCCTTCACGTACGCATCGCGCAGCGACTCCTGCTCCGCCGCGCCGCACGGATTGTTGTGCTTGATGATCGCCACCGCTGGCCGCCGAAACTCGCTGGCCAGCGCCCACGCCGAATCCAGATCGACCAAATTGTTGTACGAAAGTTCCTTGCCCTGCAGCTGCTTGGCCGCCGCAAAACCCGCCTCAGCACGACCCGCCGGCACGTACAGGGCCGCCGCCTGGTGCGGATTTTCTCCGTAGCGCATCGTCTCCCGCCGCTCCAGGGCAACGTGCACGCGGTGCGGCAATTTTTCCAGCGGACCAATCGCCACTTTTCCGTTCGCCGCCAGCCGCTCCAACTCCGTCGCAATTTCGCCGTCGTAGCGCGCCGTCCGCGCGAACGCCTTCCGCGCCAAATCCAGGCGCGTCGCCAAACTCAGCTCGAGTTTCTCGCGCAGATCGCTAGCCACTGTCGCATAATCCGCTGGATCGGTGACCACTCCCACGCTCTGGAAATTTTTCGCCGCCGAACGCAGCATCGCCGGCCCGCCAATGTCGATGTTCTCGATCAGCTCCTCCGCGGTCACTTCGGGCTTCGCCGCCGTCGCGGAAAACGGGTACAAATTCACCACCACCAAATCGATCGGCTCGATGGAATGCTGCGACGTTTCGCGCTTGTCCTCCGCCTTGCCTCGCTGGAACAAAATCCCTCCGTGCACTTTCGGGTGCAGCGTCTTCACACGGCCACCGAGCATTTCCGGCCAGCCGGTCAGCTCAGCCACGTCGCGCACTTTGATTCCCGCATCGCGCAGCAGCTTCGCCGTGCCGCCCGTTGACACGATTTCCACGCCCAGGTCCGCAAGCGCCCGCGCAAACTCCGCCACTCCCGTTTTGTCGTAAACACTGATCAGCGCCCGCTCGATGGCCACTGTTTTTATCTCCCGCACCACGGCACGAATTTCGCTGCTGAAATCGCGACGCGGCCAGTGTAAGCGTTCGCAGGAAATTTCGAAATTGAATTTAGAGGGAAACAAACGGCGGGGCAGGCCAGCGCGGAATATTTCAGCGTGATACGCGGGCTTTCAGTTTCACGCGCCCGCCTTCCACGCTCACGGTGTATTCGATCTGCTGTGCGCCCTTGTCCTTCAAGGCGTTGGTTTTCTGTTTCACGAACCGTTCAAAATCCTGCAAACTCGGCGCTCCGGCGCTTTCGCCCGTGCCTTCGCGCGCTTCCATCAGCTTGGCGTAAAGCTCCCGCACCTTTTCGTCTTCTTTTTCTGGATCGCCGATCGCGGTAGCAAAACTCTGCGGCGCGCCTTTCTTGCCGCGTTTTCCCTTGGCGTCGCTTTCCGGATGCGCCGCGGCCCATTCCGCCGCCGCGCGCACGCGCTCCGCCTCGATCGCTTTGGCGGCTGCTCCAAAATGGTGCTGTTGCGTCCCGGTCTCTTTCTGCACGGTTTTCTTGCGCCACATGTCGCTATACTTCGCGAACGTTTGCGCCAAATTGTTGAACCGGAACCGCTGCCCGTAACTCAGCTGGCCGGTGCGCTCGTTGTAGCGCCGCACCAGCGTCTCCACGCGCCACTGCGTGTCGGCGGGAGGTCGCTTGCGTCCGCCGCCGAAGAACTGCTCGTACTCTATCTTCAGCGTGCGAATGTCGCGTTCGAGTTGGCTGAGTTCTTCGTCGATGGTGGCCATGGAGAGTTAGGCGTGATCTCAGCGTAAAAGCGGTTTACGAGGGCGTCAACCTGACCGTGCGCGGCATTGTCGCAAACGCAAATCCCGCCGCTGGCCCGTTGCGCCTTCCCTTCGCCGCGTGTTCAAATAGCGGCGATGCCATCCTCTTCCGAACCAGCCGCGCGCATGCAGCCGGACGCGAACGCGCGCCTACGCGATATCCCCTCAGTGGACGAGCTTCTCGGCCGCTCGCGCATTGCCGCGCTGATGCAAACTGCCGGCCGAAATCTCGTCACCGAAGCCACGCGGGCCGTGCTCGCCGACGTACGCACTCGCCTGAAAAACGCCGCGCAGGAAACCGGGTCGGAGGCCGCATCTGCCACCCCGGAAGACCTCGAATCGCGCGTCATCGCCGAAGTCGAAGCGCTACTCACTCCTTCGCTTCGCCGCGCCATTAACGCCACCGGCGTAATCCTGCACACCAATCTCGGCCGTGCTCCGCTTTCCTCCGCCGCAATTGCGCGCATCGCCGCCACCGCAGGAGGCTACTCGAATCTCGAATACGATCTCGAAAGCGGACAGCGGGGCAAGCGCGACGTCCACACCGCGCGCCTGCTCGCCGAAATTGCCGGAGCCGAGTCCGCGATCGTCGTCAACAACAACGCCGCCGCCGTCTTCCTGGTGCTCAACACGCTGGCCAAGGGCGACGAAGTGATCGTCTCGCGCGGCGAACTGATCGAAATCGGCGACGGCTTTCGCATCCCGGACATTATGGCCGAAAGCGGCGCCATCTTGCGCGAAGTGGGCACCACCAACCGCACGCGCATTCGCGATTACGAGCGCGCCATCACCGAACGCACGCGCCTGCTTCTGCGCGTCCATCCTTCGAATTTTCGCATCGCCGGATTTACCGAAAAGCCGTCGCTCGAGGAACTTGTCGCGCTCGGCCGCCGCGCGCAAATTCCCGTTTTCGAAGATCTCGGCTCCGGCTGCCTGGCCGATCTTTCCGCCAGCGGAGTCTGTGAGCCGCTCGCGCGCGAAAGTTCCCGCGCCGGCGTTTCCGTCGTTTCGTTCAGCGGCGATAAACTTCTCGGAGGTCCGCAGGCCGGCGTGATCGCCGGGAAAAAAGATCTCGTCGAACGCGTGCGCCGCAATCCACTGTTCCGCGCGCTGCGCGTCGATAAACTCACCATCGCCGCCCTCGAAGGCACGCTGCAGAGTTACCAGCGCGGCGCGCTCGACGAAATTCCCTCGCTACGCATGATTCGCCTATCGGCGGACGATATGTCTGCGCGCGCCGAGCAGTTTGCCGAAAAAATTCGCCATGAACTTGCGAGAGACGCCGCCGTGGACGTGCGCGAGGGGTTTTCAGTGATCGGGGGAGGCTCCACGCCCGATCAGCAGCTGCCCACCTACGTGGTTTCCATCGCTAGCCGCCGCCACTCCGCCGCCGCACTCGAAGAGCGCCTGCGCCTGCCCGCCGCGGCGGAAAAATCCGCCAGTTTGCCGTCCATCATCGCCCGCATCGAAGAGGACCGCGTCGTCTTCGATCTCCGTACCGTATTCCCGGAAGAAGAATCCGCGCTAGCAGCCGCAATCATCTCCGCCGCCCGCGCCTAAGCGGCATCGAGATCAATTGCGGCGCCCCAAAGTCTCGTGGTGACTTTTCTCTTCGTCAGGGCACGGTTTTAACCGTGCTGTAGCCGATTTGATAAAGAGGCGGCTTCAGCCGCTGAGGTGTCCTAGGCCATTGCTCCGTCGACTACGCTCGATTAATCGCGCTGGCCACGCACGCCGCGCCGAACCCGTTATCAATATTCACCACGCTCACATTCGACGCGCAGCTATTCAACATCGCAAACAGCGCGCTCAGCCCGCCAAAGCTCGACCCGTACCCAACGCTCGTCGGCACCGCAATCACCGGCGCGGCCACCAAGCCCGCCACCACGCTCGGCAGCGCGCCCTCCATTCCCGCTACGCATACGATCGCGCGCGCTTCCGTCAGCTTCTGCCGGTGTTCCAGCAGTCGGTGTATTCCAGCCACGCCGACGTCGTAGATCGCCTCGGCGCGATTGCCAAAGCTTCGTGCCGTCACCAGCGCCTCTTCGGCCACGGGAATATCGCTCGTCCCCGCGGTCACCACCAAAATCAATCCCTTGCCGCGAATTTCCCGGTCGCGCTCGATGGTGATCGCCCCCGAAAGCTCGTGAAATGCGACGCGCTTCGCTCGGCCAGCCACGCGCTTCACCGCCGCGAATATTTTCGCGTCCGCGCGCGTCACCAAAATATTGTGCGACGATTTCGCCCGCAGCATCCCGCGCACGATCTCCGCCACTTGCTTCGGCGTCTTGCCGCGCCCGAAAATCACTTCCGGAAATCCCTGCCGCAGCGCGCGATGATGATCGATCTTGACGAACCCCAGATCCTCGAACGGCAAATTCCGTAGCCGGTCCAGCGCGCGCTCGATGCTGGTCTCTCCTTCGCGCACGGCCAATAAAATCTTCTCGATATCTTTTTCATTCATAAATGATTCTTCGCGTGTCGCCCCGTTTGGAAGACGTTTCGCGCGACCGTGGATTCTAGCATCTTCCGCGTATCCTCGATCTTGCGCGCTCGTGCTACAGTCGTTTTCGGGCCGTTTCGACACGGGTTTTGCGGTTGCGCGCTGCCGTTCTGAGAGAGGTTTCTGCGGTTGCTGCGCTTTCATTCTGAGGTCCGGTGTATGGACTCCGGAAACCGGAGAGCGCAGCGACGAAGAATCCCTCTTATGCTGCGCGTCATAGATAACGGGATTAGACAGAACTCTTTCGCTCACAGGTAATCTCGATCATGTGGCTCATCTGGACTGTCGTCATCGGCGTCGTCGCAGGCTGGCTCGTTGCCTTCATCGTAAAGGACCGCCGCACCTCACTGGCCGTGGACCTATTCATCGGCATCGCCGGCGCGATTCTCGGCGGCCTAATCTCCAAATACCTCGGACTCGGCCGCCACAGCCTGCTCGGCCGCGTCACAATCTCCGCCATCTCTTCGATCTTCTTTTTAATCGTCCAGCAAGTCGTCAAGCGCTCCTGAAGGATCGTACGACGCGTTCTCGGTTACCAACGTACTCAGTTTTTGGGCTGCTCTAATCGGGTTCCGTCCGAGCCGTTTATCGGGTGCATGCCGGAGAGCACCGGGTTCATCGTTGTGTTACAGTCCTTCCCACGCGGCCGCTTTCCGGCCTCACCAGAGCCGCTCATCCAAGCTTTCCGGAGGCGTGACCATGTGGCTACTCTGGACCATCATCATCGGTATCATTGCGGGTTGGCTCGCCGGCCTGATCGTCAAGGGCCGCGGCATGGGTGTGCTGGTCGACCTCATCGTCGGCATTGTCGGCGCGCTCATCGGAGGCTTCGTTGCCGGCTTGATAGGCCTTGCCGCCTACGGACTGATCGGACGCCTGGCGATCGCCACACTCGGCGCGGTGCTGCTGCTCTTTCTGGTCCGCGCCATCAAAAGAGCCTGAGGCTGATTCGCGGCGCTCCTTGACTTTGCCGAAACCGTCCGCCTAGACTCGTCATTTCTTCGACTCCCAATGGCGAAACTTGACGGCCTCACTCTCACTATGGGCATCACCGGCGCGAGCGGCGCCGTCTACGCACAATCGCTTGTGCGACTGCTCGACTCCGACACGCGCGTCGCCCGCGTCTTCCTCGTCGCCACCGACGCCGGCCTGCGCCTGCTTTCCACCGAGCTCAATCTAGTCGCCGCCGATCCCAAAAAGCTCCCGTCTTTGCTCGCAGGCTCGCCTGCAAAAAAAATCGAATACCTGCCCAACAAGGACATCGGCGCCAGCATCGCCTCCGGCAGCGCGCCCGTCGACGGAATGGCCATCGTCCCCTGCTCCGCCGGAGCGCTCGCCACCATCGCGACCGGCATCGCCAACGATCTGCTCTCCCGCGCCGCCGACGTCTGCCTCAAAGAGCGCCGCCCGCTGGTCCTCTGCCTGCGCGAAACGCCGCTCAATCGCATCCATCTCGAAAACATGCTGCGCGTCCACGACGCAGGCGCCACCGTGATGCCCGCCATGCCTGCCTTCTACTACGGCCCGCGCTCAATTGAAGATATGGTCGAGCAGTTCGCTTATCGCGTTCTCGCGCAGCTCGGCCTGCCGCAGGAAAAGCAGTATCGTTGGAAGGGACGCAAGGAGTGACGCGCCGGTGGCCGTGACGCTCGCCAAAAGCCGCATTCGCACCGTGCTCGAAATGATCAAGTTCGAGCACTCCGTCTTCGCGCTGCCGTTCGCGCTGGTCGGCGCGCTTTTGGCCGCGCGCGAAAGCGGACGCTGGCCCACCATCTGGCAGCTCGTCTGGATCGTGGTCGCTATGGTCGGCGCGCGCTCCGCGGCTATGACCATGAACCGCATCGCCGACGTGGAATACGACCGCCGCAATCCGCGCACCGCCCGCCGCGCTCTGGCCACCGGAGAACTTTCGCTCGGCTTCGCCTGGGCGTTCACCATTGCCGCATCGGCCGTGCTGGTGATCGCTGCGTGGCAACTGAATCGCCTCGCGCTGGAGCTTTCGCCCCTCGCTCTGGCGATCCTGTTTTTTTACTCGTACACCAAGCGGTTCACCTCCTGGTCGCATTTCGTGCTCGGCTTTTGCCTGGGAATTTCGCCCGCCGCCGCGTGGATAGCCATTCGTGGCTCGCTCGATTGGCGCATGTTGATTCTCTGCGCCGCCGTCACGCTGTGGGTGGGCGGCTTCGACGTGCTCTACGCCTGCCAGGACGTCGACTTCGACCGCTCCGCGGGCCTGCATTCCGTCCCCAAGCGCTTCGGCATCGCCAAAGCGCTCGTCGTCGCGCGCGTAATGCATCTGCTGATGATTGCCTTGCTCGCGTGGCTGGCTTGGAGCTTCCATCTGCTCTGGCTCGCCTGGGTGGGAATCGCCGTGGTCGCCGTACTATTGGCTTACGAGCACTCGCTCGTCAAAGCCAACGACCTCAGCAAAATGGATGCTGCGTTTTTCGCTGTGAATGGCTATATTAGCTTAGTGTTCTTGCTGTTTTGGGGCGCCGCAGCCGTCGTCATGCGCCGCTGATTGCTTGTCATTCTGAGGGCCTGCCTGCGGCCCGAAGAATCTCTCTTCAGCGATCAATTTTGGCGACCTTTGGACAACCGGCCTTTAACTGAACTCGTTAGCTGAACAATGACCGCCGAACTCACAATCACCGACGCGCGCCTCGAACCGATTGCGCAAAAAGTCCTAGCCGGCGAACGCCTCACCGCCGCTGACGGCCTCGCGCTTTTCCAATCGCACGATCTGCTTTCGGTTGGCTGGCTGGCCAATCACGTCCGCGAACAGCGTCACGGCAACATCTGCTATTTCAACGTCAATCGTCATATCAACCCAACTAACATCTGCGTGGCGCACTGCAAGCTCTGCGCTTTTGGCCGCTCGCCCGACGTGCCCGGCGCTTACGCCATGTCGATTGACGAAATCGTTGCCCGCGGCGCGAAGGGCGTAACCGAAGGCGCCACCGAATTTCACATCGTTGGCGGCCTGCATCCCGATCTCCCGTTTGACTATTATCTCGACCTGATCCGCGCGCTCAAAAAGAGCTACCCGCACGTGCACCTGAAAGCTTTCACCATGGTCGAGGTGCACTACTACGCGCGCCTTTCCAAGCTATCGATTCACGATACGCTGGTGAAAATGAAGGAAGCCGGGGTCGATTCGCTACCCGGCGGCGGAGCGGAAATTTTCCATCCGCGCGTGCGCCGCATTATTTGCGACCACAAAGTTTCCGGCGCCATGTGGCTATCCATCGCCCGCCAGGCTCACGAAATCGGCCTGCATTCCAACGCCACCATGCTTTTCGGCCACGTGGAAACTCTCGAAGAGCGCGTCGATCATCTCGTGCGCCTCCGCGAAGCGCAGGATAAATCCAAAGGCTTCGTCACCTTCATCCCGCTCGAGTTTCATCCGGACAACACGGCACTCGCGCACATTCCCAAGCCCACCGGCATGGACGCGCTGAAAACCATCGCCGTCTCGCGCCTGATGCTCGATAATTTCGACCACGTCAAGGCCTACTGGATCATGCTCACGCCGCGCATCGCGCAGATCGCCTTGCGCTTTGGCGCGGACGATATCGACGGCACGGTAGTCGAAGAAAAGATCTATCACGACGCGGGCGCCACCACCCCCGAGCACCTGACCCGCGAAAATCTGGAAAAGCTCATCCGCGCCGCGGGCCGCGTGCCCGTGGAACGCGACACGCTCTACAACCGCGTCGACCGCTCCAAAATGCCGCCTGTTTCCGTCCCGCCCGCAAGCTCTTCCGGCTTCGTCCCCGCCGCTTCGCTTGGCGCAAATTAACCCATAGGCTGAATCGTAGTTTTTTGCGGGTGTCACTCTGAAGCGATCCGGCCGGGGTCTCCTGCACGCTGGGGTGGGGGCGAGGATTGCTGAAGCATCTCGCGGAAAATCGTGCGTCCCAGTCGATGCGAGCAAATAAAGCGCTCTTCTGCCGCCGGCGCGGGGCCCGGCGCCCGGGAGTCTCGGTTAGCGTTATTTCCAGTGGAACGCGGGAATACTTCAACCGCCAAGAATGGGAGCTTCAGCTCGTAGCCTCTGCGCAAAATCACCCGCGCCAAGCATTCTCAAAATCCCAAGTCACTTGTTCCCGCAGCAATGCAGATGCGGCATGGTAAACAAATCCCGCGAAAACATCAGCTTCAGTGTCACCGCGTCCGATCCCGGCGTAAGCCCGAAGCCGATGCCCGCTTCAATGTCCGTCTTCGCGTAGTGGTCGAACGTGGCCCACAATTCATGAAACTGGTCGCTGCTCTTGTAAAAATTCCGCAGCGGGCCGATATCGTCGTACTCCTCGACCGCGATTGCCCAATCGCCGTTCACGTGATAGGCGATGCGCGTTGACGGCGCGAAATCCAGGCTCTTGACTCCGCCCCGATACGAATTATCCAGGATCGGGTTGAAGATAAAATCCCACGGGTGCAAGTGCAGCCCGATAATCGGACGGATTTCGGATGTGTACTGATTCGGATCCCACTGGCTCTGATTGAAGCTGAATTCGAAATTCATACCATAAAAGAATGTGTGATCGTCCGCGTGCGGACGGACGAACAGCAACCGCAGCTTCGAGCCGTTGTACGTCATGCCCTTGTCCTTCGACACGCTGTACAGCGGCAGATACAATCCCGCTTCGAGCCACGGCGTCACGCCGTACGCCCACTCAAGCCCGCCATTCCACGATTTATCTGGAATCACCGCACCCGGAAACGAAGGCAGCGTCCTTCCATCCGGCGTGTAGTTGTTGTGCCACGTCAGGTTCACCACGCCGGGCGCCGCGATGGACGCGTCGTACACCTGAATTTCATCCGTTTGCGCGAAGGTTGCCGACGCCGCCAGCGCCAGCGCGAATACCATCGCCCCGCATGCAATCGCGCATCGTCCCAAGCCTCCTGCCAAAGCCCGTGTATTCCTCATGCGTGTGGATGTGCCTTGTCGTAGACGTCCATCAATTGTTTCACCGTCGCTTGCGTGTATCGCTGCGTGGTGGAAAGCGAAACATGCCCCAGCAGCTCCTGAATCGCGCGCAGGTCCGCGCCGTCCGCCAGCAGGTGCGTGGCAAACGCGTGCCGCAGCGAGTGCGGGTGCAAATCCCAGTTCGCATTCGCCAGGCGCGTATGTTTTTTCACCAGCACTCGCACCCAGGTGTTGGTCAGCCGCCCTCCGAGGTGATTCAAGAACACCGCTTCCGCGTTCTTCTTCACCTTCGACGCCCGCTGCGCCAGAATTTCGTCGCGAACCGGCCAATACGCCTCCAGCGCCTCTTGCGCCTTCGCTCCGTACGGCACCACGCGCTCTTTGCGGCCTTTGCCCAGCACCCGCAGCATCTGCCCGGCGCGATCCACATCCTCCAAATTCAGCCCCACTAGCTCGCTCACGCGCACTCCCGCGCCGTACAGCAGCTCCAAAATCGCGCGGTCGCGCTTCAGCAAAATTTTAACTTCCGCCTCCTCGCGCTCCGAAGGCTCTCTTTTGCGGCGTGCCTTAGCTTTCGCCGCCATTCCGCCGCGCGCCATTTGATCCAGAAATCCATTCATCTCCTCCGCCGTCGGTATCTGCGGAATCCTCTTCGGCAGCTTCGGAGTAGCGATCAGCCGCGCCGGATTCAGCTTCACGTACTTTTCGCGCACGCAAAATTTAAAAAACGTCCTCATCGACGCCAACCGCCGCGCCACCGAAGCCTTCTCCAGTTTCCGGTCGTACATGAACGCCACGTATTCGCGGATCACGCGATGGTCGATCTGCTCGAGCGGCAGCGTCTGCTCGCCCGGCGGCGTCAGAAAATCCGCGAACTGCTGCATGTCCCGCCGGTATTCCCGGATAGTTTCCGGAGACACGTTGCGTTCGTACCGCAGATACTCGATAAACTTGTCGATCAGTTGCTTCATTGGAGGCGGCGCGCATCGCATGCGCGGCAGCACGCGATTATATGCCCGCGCGCCGCCGTACTCAGCCACCAAATTCTTTCTTCCCCGCCGCGGCCTTACTGACTACGGTACCTCCGCATTCGCGGGCCGGCAAATTGAGGGCGTGAGCCACCGCTATCGATTCACGCGGAAGCCCTGCCCGCTCTCTTATAACGAGAGATTCTTCTGAATGGTTCTCATGGATTTGTTGCGGCGTACGCGACTAGGGCAGCAGGCCGTATACGTCCAATTCGCCGGGAATAGTCGTCGAGTTCGTCACCCCTCCGGTATTGTTCCCGCGCGTGCCGACGTACACTTTTCCGTTCGCCACCGTCGGCACCGTGAACTTCACTGCGTTCCCTGCGCTGTTCCCAGTTCCCTGCGAACTATTCCACAGCTCGGTAGCGACGTTCGCCGCATCGAATGCGTGCAATACCGTGGGGCCACATCCGCCCGATTGAGGCGTGCAGTAGTTTCCGTTATCCAGTGCCCACACGATCCCGTCGCTGCTTGGGCATGACGACACCGACGGCGTGCTGCCCGGAAATCCAAACGTTCCCTGTGATTGCGGTACATTCGTCAAATCGAACTTCCCCGTCGTCGTATTGAACGTAAATTCCTGCAGATTGCAATTCGTGCTCGCCAGGTAGTAGTGGTTGTTCCAGAAGGCCCCAGTGGCCGCAATCTCGCAGCCAAAATCGAAGCGTTGCCAAGCGTTCGCGTCGCCATACCCGCCGAGCGAATCTCGGTTCAGCAGATACAGGTAACCGTCCTTGCCGCCTCCGATTACCAGGTGCGGCACCGGGCCATTTGGCTGGTCCACCAGTATTGCCGCGCCTCCCGAACCAAAGTCGTTATCGTTCGAGTTGTCATTCGCCTGATCGGACGGCGTGAAGTACGACGATACATTGAGCGCACTGGTCAGTTTCAGGAACGAGTCGCCGTAGTCGTTGTTCGGCGCACTCGCATTATTGGCGTCGAACGTAGCGTTGCCGGTCACAATAAACAAGTTGTTGCTCGAATCCGCCGCCGGCGCACCACCCCCCATCCAGATTCCGCCCCACCGGACGTTCGGCGTCACGTTCAAAACGTATTTCTGCTGCAGCGTGCTAGCGCTGTACCCCATCATCCATCCGTAATACGGAGGCATATCCTCGTGTGACGACCAGGCGATGTATACGGTCCCGTTCACCAGGGCCAGTCCTGCTCGCTGATTCTCCTGTTGCGGCACAAACGTCGTGGTCGTACCCCCGTCTCCGGTTCCAGGATACGTTGCCGCGATCGTGGTGGGGCCTCCGAATTTTTCGTTTCCCGTCAAAATATCGATCGCGTGCAGCCGCTGATAGAAAGTCGGCCCCGACGCGACCACTGATTTCGACACCACGTACAGCGTATCGGTCGAAGGATCGATGACCGGCGTTCCGGTGACTCCCACTTCCGGAGTAATGTCTCCGAGGCCGGCACCCACCATACCGCCCGTGGGTCCCGAAGGCACCGAGGTTTCGCCTGCCGTTCCGCCGTGGTTCGAATCGATCAGGTCGGCATGCCACAGCATCTCGCATGGGCTCGCATCCGCGTCGAACGCGTACAAACTCTCATGTTGCGTCGCTACGAAAACTACGTTGTGGGTGGCGCCGTTGATGGTCAGATGGGGAACCCAAAGCGGCTGCGCATAAATCGCTCCATCCACCGTGCACGAGAAAAGTTTCCCAAAAGTTCCGGCCGCTACGTTGGACGTAGTCAGGGCGTATTCGCTCGGATTGCTGCCATCTCGCGACAAATCGTTGTGATATGTAAACACACCGGATAAATCTGTAACACCGATGCTCGCCGAAGCCGACTGGGCGTTGTCCGCCACGCTCGTCGCCGTTACCGTGTAGACTCCTGCCGACGCGGCGCTGAATATCGCCGCCGTCGTGCTCGTGCCGGATAGCGTTCCGCCCGCTGTCACCGTCCAGTTCACACCTGCCGAACCAACATCATTCGTTACCGTCGCCGCGAAGGGAAGCTGCTGCCCCACGACGACCCCGCCTCGTCGCGGCGTTATTGACACACTTATGACCGACGAGGTGATCGTTAACGTCAGGTTCACGGATTCGCTCATCGCCGTAGGAGTGGCCGAGTCCTTCACTTCGAACTTCAGCGGCGTGTTCAGCACGCTTTGCGTTGGCGTTCCGCTGATTGCTCCGCTCGACGGATTTAGTGTCAAACCCGTCGGCAGCGAGCCGGAAGTCAGGCTCCAGGTATACGGAGTGATTCCGCCCGTGGCATTCAGCGTGGCGGAGTACATCACATTGACTTGCCCATCCGGCAGGCTGCTCGTGGTGATCGATAATTGCGCCGGTGCGATTACCACTTGCAACGGCTCGGTCGTGCTATGGGAGGCGGCATCCGTCACCTTCGCCGTAAACCCGAACGTCCCCGCCGCAGTGGGCGTGCCCGACAATACTCCTGCACTCGATAGCGTCAGCCCGCCCGGCAGCGTTCCCGCGCTCACCGACCACATGTACGAACCCGTGCCGCCGGTGGCCGCTAGTGATGCGGAGTACGCCGTTCCAACCTGTCCGCCGGCCAAAGTCGCACTCGTGATCGCAAGCGGCGCCGTCTGAGGTCCCTTTGCACAGCCTTGCTGCAACACCGCCGCGACTGTGAGTATCGGTAATAGAAACGCCACAAGATATGTGCGAACAGATGCAACGAAAGCCCGCGCACCACTCGCGCTAAAAGTGGTTCTCGGCGAAGATCCCAACTTTCTCGTTTGCATCAGATAAAGGGGCCGCGTGACTCCGGAATGGGAATCGAAATTTAGCATAAAATAAATTCGCGTGAAACAACACTGGAGTAATCTAAGGCAGCTTGGAATAGCCCTTGGGTAATAGCAGTTCTTAGCATAGGGTGCCTACAATCCGGCTCGTGCGCGGCCTTAAAGTCTCATCGACTCTGGGCGAGCCGCCCTTTAGTATCCACTGATCGTTTATCGCTGCCGGGCCGGGCTACCGCCCAGCCTTAACCGCACTGTTCAACTTTTCTGTCGAATTCACTCGTCGCCGAGCGACTAACAGGTAGGAGGAAACATGATGCAATACCTGGCATTGATCTACGAAACGGAAGAAACCCGCAGCAAGCTGTCCCAGACCCAGCAAGACGCCCTGTACGACGAGTACCGCAAGCTGATCGCCGAGTTGGGCGGCAAGTTGATTGGAGCCAATCGCTTGCGGCCCGCTTCCACCGCCAGCACCATACGCGTTCGCGACGGCAAACGTCTCGTCACCGACGGCCCTTTCGCCGAAACCAAGGAATATCTCGGCGGCTATTTTCTGATCGAGGCGGCCGACCTCGACGAAGCCATCCAAATCGCTTCCCGCATCCCCGCGGCGCGAATGGACTGCGTCGAGATTCGGGCGGTGGTGCCTCGCGAGCAAGCCGTCGCGCGCTCCTAAGGCAACGGCAATCCGATCGCGTCCAGCGCGAGTCCCGCCGGCGGTGCACTTCGTCTGCGGGGCTGCGCGCCTCTACACTTCGCCGAAACAAGGTGTCTTTTCGCACGCATCAGCAACACGAACTTCTCGGGCTGTCGGCGAAATTCGTTTCCGAGTTCCGGGACGTCGACGAATGCGTGATCGGCATGCCGATGCACAATTGGGGTCCTCCCGCCACTCTCAAGCTGTGGGTGACCACATCGTAACGCCACGAACGAGCTTCGAGCCGCCACTGGCAGGGACGCGCGCCGCATTCCTCGCGCACCACCACAAGTCGATCGAAGCGCTTTTCCGCGACAAAACCAACCATCGGCCCGACGCCGGTTCTGACGGCTCGCGCACTCCGCACGCGTAAATGTGCTACATCGCGCGCTCGCGCGACACGTTGCGAGCATCATTTGCACTCCGCAAGCGTTCGCACAGCGCCGCCATTCCCGTCCGGCGTCCCCAAGCAATACCGCTGCAAGTCGGCGCCCGCAAACACCGGCCCCGAATAATACTTCTTCACGCCCTCGACAAACTGCTGCCCGCTCCCAGCGCCCACGAAGTGATGCATCAGCACCGCTTTCACCTGCGCCCTCGTCGCCATCTCGCCCAAGTCTTTCGTCGGCAGATGCTCCATGCGCATGTGCGCCGCGAGCGCGCTCTGATTGGGCGCTGCACCGCGGCCCTCCGGCACGCCTGCCACGGAGATGACTTCCGAAATCAGCACGTCCGCGCCAGTGGCCAGCTTTTCCACCGCCGCGCTCGGTCCCGTGTCGCCCGTAAACACAATCGCGCCGTACGGCGTCTCGAACCGGTACGCGAACGACTTCATCCGCGCGCGATATTTCGCCGCCATCAGCTGGTAATGCGTGTTCTCCGTGGCTGTCACGCGAATCTTGTCGTCCTGGTAGACCAGCCCGTGGCGATCGATCACGTGCGCCTTGAACGGATCGACCAGCGTGCTCACGCCCAAATGTTCCGCCGCGAAAATGCTGTACGGAATCCGAATGTAGTCGTATGCCGCGCTCACCAGCGCCGGCGTTTGCGGCGGCCCATAAATGTTGAACGTTCGCCTCGCGCCGCGCGGCCCGAAATCCAAGCTGAGAAAATCATTCGCCAGCACGTCGACCAGCCCCAGCGCGTGGTCTGGATGATCGTGCGTGATGAAAATCGTCCCGATCGTCTGCGACGGCACGCCTGCGTCCAGCAACCGCCGCATCGTCCCAATGCCGCAATCGATCAGGTACGGGCGCCCATCGACGATCAGCAAACTCGAAGGCTCGGATCGTTCCCGTGTCAGCCCGGGCCCACCGTGAGTCCCGAGCAGCAAAATCTCGTCGCCTTTTTTCGTGACCGCTGGCCGACCTGCGGGCCGCTGCTGCGCCACCACTCGCGCCGCGAACATCGATAGCACCAGCGCCGCTGCGATCGCCAACGTAAAAGCCCTGCGCAACTCTGCGCGAGCCAATTTGATTGAGCTTCTCTCGGACTTGATCATCGTCCTCACCTCGCATCACAATTTCGGTCCGCAGAGTGTACCTCGCCCCGAGCAGCATGTGGAGTGCGGCGGCTCGCCGCCGCTCTCTGGCGAAAACGTGACGCGCCGCGCGATCTGTGACCATTCTTCGCGAACGCCGTGCCGACATTGTTGTTCTCAGAATGCGCGGGCGGCGATGCGTGACAAGGCGGCCGCTACGGTTTTTCGGAGTCGGCGAAACCGTCCACGTCTCGCCTGCTGCCCCGTGCTCCTCGCGACTTTTGCGCCTTCTGCGGATCGACTGACTCGCGACGTTCATTCGGATGCTCGTCTGCCTCGCTGACCTCAAATGTGCTACATTCCCGCCGTCACGCGGCGCACTTGAAAACGCGCCGCGTCGCACAACCACCCCATGCGCAAGCTCCTACTCCACGGCGCCACCATCCTCACCATGGACCCGCGCTACGGCGATCTGCGCCCCGGCGACATTCTGATCGAAGGCAACCGCATCGCCGCCATTGCTCCAAAGCTCGACGCGCGCCCGGCAGAAACCGAAGTCGAGCAAATCGACGCCAGCGCCTTCATCATCATCCCCGGCCTCATCAACGCCCACATGCACACCTGGCAGACCGGCCTGCGCGCCGTCTCCAGCAATTGGACGCTGCTCGAATATTTCCGCTGGATGCACGCCGGCCTGGCCACGCGCTTTCTTCCCGACGACATTCGCATCGCCAATCTCGCCGGCGCGCTCAATCAGATGAACTGCGGCGTCACCACGCTGGTCGACTGGTGCCACAACAACCCCACTCCCGCGCACACCGACGCCGCCATCGACGGCCTGCGCGAATCCGGCATTCGCGCTGCGTTTTTTCACGGCTCTCCCAAGCCCGATCCCAAGCCCGGCGAACGCCACTTCTCCGAAGTCCCGCATCCGCGCAGCGAAGTCGAACGTCTTCTTCGCGGCCCGTTCGCCTCGCGCGAGCAACTGCTCACTCTCGGCCTCGCCATTCTCGGCCCGCATTACTCGACGCTCGAAGTTTCTCTCCACGATTTCCGCCTGGCGCGCGAACTCGGCCTGATCGCCTCCATGCATCAGGGCGGCGGCGCGCCGAAAACCCCCGGCGGCTGGGACGCGCTCGAGCGCGAAAATCTAGTCGGCGACCACGTCAACATCGTCCACGGCAACGATCTTGCCGACGATCAACTGGCGCGCTTCGTCGAGACCGGCGTCAGCTTTTCCATCTCGCCCGAAAACGAAATGGCGCAGGGCCACGGCCATCCGATCACTGGACGCCTTCGCCGCCTCGGCGCCGCTCCCTCTCTCGGCATCGACCTCGAAAGCGTCGTCTCCGGCGATCTGCTCACCTCCGCGCGCATCGCGCTGGCGCATCAGCGTTCGCTCGACAACGCCCGCGCCCGCGCCGAAACCGGCTCGATCACGCAGACCACCAGCATTCCCGTCCGCGAAGCGCTCGAATGGATCACCATCGCAGGCGCGCGCATGTTGCGCATGGACGACCGCATCGGCTCGCTCGCGCCC
>Ga0307374_10006555_pt1 | contig 18243 bp, 15 predicted proteins | sample OX3MG_FD_202532 | JGI IMG/M metagenome (GOLD analysis project Ga0307374, IMG submission 202532) | Soil microbial communities from Risofladan, Vaasa, Finland - OX-3 | ecosystem: Environmental > Terrestrial > Soil > Coastal area > Acid sulfate soil | place: Finland: Risofladan, Vaasa | collected...
CCCGGCTGGTGGGCGGCGACATCAAGTTCCTCTCGGAAGGCGAAATCGAGGCGCGTAACGAAAAGGCCTACGGCCCCTACTCCACTGCTACCTGGCGGGCCTGGGAATACTGGGCGAACAAGTGCGGGTGCGGCCACATGCTGACGAGGTCGCAAGACAAAAAATGAATGAGGCAGCCGGGTTGCTTGCAATGCCGGGAAGCCTCGGGATCGGTAGCCGGATTTCAACAGACTTACAGCCTTCGGCTATTCAATCCGGCCGTGGATGGGCACGAACAGGTCATCGACCGGGATCGGCTCGGTGATGAAGTGCTGCTGCACCATGTACTTGATGAAGGTCTCCAGGGCGGCGCGGTTCTTCTCCACCCCGTAGGCCCACAGATCCCGGCCGAATTCACCGAATACCACATCGATCTCGCGCAGATCGTCGAACAGCCATGGCAACATGTAGCACTGCGCGGCGGAGAAGTACATGCGTTTCATGGCCCATTCCCGGGCGGCGAGGAAACCCTTGTAAAGGCTGGCCGCGATCCAGCGGTTCTCATCGTAGATTTCGCGGCGGATAGCCACCGTGTGCATGATGGGATGGATGTCTGTTTCCCGGTAGTAGCGCTTTTCCTCCTCGCGGAAGTTCGCGAACAGGTGCCCGACTTTTTCGGGCCGGGTGCGCACGGAATCGGGCATGCGCGAGCCGATCATGGCATCGATCTCGCCGTCGGCCAGCATGTCCGACAGGGACTTGTCCGAGGTGTTGACGGTGATATTGACGGGTTTCAGAAGCTTGGGCGGTGCCGGCGGCTTGCCGTGGGTGCCGGGCTTCTCCACCGCGCCTTGCACCCATTGAACTTCGGACAGATCCACGCCGTAGACGTTCTGCAGGTCGCCGCGGTTCCAGACGGCGGCGGTCATGGTGTACAGGGGTACGCCGATGCGCTTGCCCGCGAGATCCTTGGGCTCCCTGATCCCCGCGTCGCGGTTGATGCAGATGAAGCTGTGGCGGAAGGCCTTGGAGGGAAACACGGGAATGGCGACGAAGGCACTGTTGCCCCGGGCCGTCATGCTCACGTGCTCGGCCAGGGACAATTCCGAGAGGTCGAATTCCCGGGTGCCGACCATGCGGTCGAAGATCTCCCGCGGCGCCTGGATTTCCACGAAATTCAGATCGATGCCTTCGACTTCCAGGCGGTTGTAATGTAGCGCCTCCATGCGGTCGTAGGGCCCGCAGGCGAAGCTCAAACGCAATTTCGCCATGGTGCTGCCTCCCGGGATCGGTTGCGGTTGAAAACACTTTGGTCCGCCTGATCCATGCCGGCCGGCGCCGGTGTTGGCTTCTTGACGTTTCTGAGGATCGGTTTGCGCATGCCGCTCACCGGCGACGGTTCGATATCACGGAGAAGCTTCGACATAAGGTCCGCGCAAAATCCGCGGGCGGCCGCCCGCCGCCGTGTGGTTCGCGCGGCAGAATACGCCCGCGTCAAGCCCCGGCACGTATCCGGCGAACCGTTCTTGCCCCATGAAGGTAGTATAGCGGTGTTCTGCATAGCAAAAAATAGTTCTTTTATATGGAACACAGACGGGCGCGTGTGCGTCACCGACGCAGTTCCGCAGACGGCTACGAGGAGGTCGCGCAGCGATATCGCCGACTTCAGTTCGGGCGCGAGTCCGGGCCATCGAGGCGAGCCCATCGGAACTGCCGGTGAAGCCGGACCGAGCCGCTGATGAAACTGGACGGCCCGCCGTCATGGGTGGAGGTCCTCCGTGAACCAGTCCGTGGGCAACTCCCGCCCAAGACCTAATTCCTTCGCCTTGTGATAGACGATCGCGCCGGCTGCGGCGAACTGATAGCCAAGACCAAGATTGTTCAGGAAACAGGTTATCTGCGCGTCCGCGGTGCGGCCTGGAATCTTGCCGGCGATCAAATCGGGTAGTGTCGGCAACGTGGCGAAGTCGATTTCCTGTGCAGCTTCCCATCCTTTGCCATCGGCTTTCTCCGGGATGAGCAAGTCGCGGGTCGTGGTGTGCAAAGGCGTCGATACCTGGGTATGAACGACCACGCGGTCGGCGCGCCGGATTGCGGCGGCCTCGATTTCCGGGCGCTTGATCGATGTAATGTGCATGCCCGGCTCGAGCCAACGCTCGAAAAAGACGCTCTCGACTGAATTGGTGGCGCACATGACGATGTCTGCGCCGGCTACAGCGAGCTGCGGGGACTCGACCGCCACGACCTCGAAGCCCAGGGTCTCCATCATCGTTTTCGCGAATGCCTGCCGATTCGATTTATTGGTGCTGAAGCAGCGTACCGTCTGTATTTGGCGTACCGCCGCGGCAGCCGTGAGCTGGGTGCCGGCTTGCCAGCCGCTGCCCAAAATACCGATCGACTGCGCGTTTTCCCGTGCAAGGTATTTCACGCCAAGTCCGTTGACGGCACCCACTCGAATGCGCTGCATCACTCCGTCTGGGAAAATTGCCAATGGCTCACCGGTATCGCATGAGAATAGTAGAACCAGGCCGACGTAGCGGCCGTTAGGGGCGGCAGGCACCTTTACGCGACGGAGGGTGTCGTTCTGCTTGGGCCAGGTCACGATGTCCGAGTTGATGCGAACCGCGCCGACACCGAGTTTCGGGACGACGCCGTCCATCGTCTTCAAGCTGTAGAGCGCTTCAGGGTGGCGCGTTGGCGTCAGCGTATCCGATCGCGTTCGCGTGACGCCTCGGCCTTCGGAGAGCTCCTTATAGACGTCCTCAAAGGTGGCGATGCATTCCGGCATGGTCAGCAGCGCCCCGACGTCATCGTTCGACAGGATCAAAGTCATGAGATTCCTCGGAAGAATTCGCAGTTCATCGGCAAGTCGAAGGACGATACCGCCTCGCTCGCCGCGGATGCGTGCGCTGCCGGCGATGGCCGGAGGCGCTAGCGAAACCGGCCGAGCGCGCGGGCAAGACGATCGAACTGCAGGTAGATAACGGGGGTTGCATAGAGTGTGAGGACCTGCGAGGCGAGCAGCCCTCCGACGATGGCGATGCCGAGTGGACGGCGCAGCTCGGCCCCGACCCCGGTGCCGAGGGCGAGCGGCAGGGCACCGAAAATCGCCGCCATCGTGGTCATCATGATGGGACGGAAGCGCAGCAGGCACCCGCGGCGGATCGCCTCGAAAGGCGCGAGGCCCTGGCCGCGCTCCGCGGCGAGTGCGAAATCGATCATCATGATGGCGTTTTTCTTCACGATGCCGATGAGCAGCAGAATTCCGATCAAGCCGATGACCGAGAGATTGTGTCCACAGAGCTCGAGGGCGAGCAACGCGCCTACACCGGCCGAAGGGAGCGTCGAGATGATGGTCAGCGGATGGATGGCACTCTCGTAGAGCACCCCGAGCACGATGTAGACGGTGAGCAGCGCGGTGAAGATGAGTAGGGGCTGGTTGCGCAGCGAGTCCTGGAAGGCGCGTGCGGTGCCCTGAAAGGTGCCGATGAGGGTGCTCGGCTTGCGCGAGTCGCGCTCAACCCTGCGGATCGCATTGACCGCCTGCCCGAGGCTGTAGCCGGGGGCGAGATTGAAGGAAAGCGTGATCGAGGGAAAAAGCCCTTCGTGATTGATCATAATGGGAGCGAGCCCCTCCTTGACCTCGGCAACCACGCTCAGTGGCACCAGCTCGCCCGTGAGGGCGGAGCGCACATAGAGGTGGCTCAGGGCCGCGGTGCTGAGCTGGAACTGCGGCGAGACCTCCTCGATGACGTGGTACTGGTTCACCTCGGTGAAGATCGTCGCGATCTGCCGCTGACCGAACGCGTCGTAGAGCGTCTCGTCGATCGCCTGCGCGGTCACCCCGAGCCGGGCTGCAGTATCTCGGTCGATCTGCACGGTCGCCTGAGTAGCGAGAGCCTGCGTATCCGAGGTCACATCGCGCAGCTGCGCAAGCTTGCGGAAGCGCCGCTTGAGGATGTCCGCCCACTTCACGAGTTGGTCGATGTTGCCGTCCTGCAGCGTGTACTGATAGAGGCCCGCCGTGACATGCCCCCCGACGGAGATGTCCTGGCGGATCTGCATGTAGAGCCGCACCCCTGGGACGCCGGCGACCTTCCGCTTCAATCGCTCGAGGACCTCAGCGGCGCCCGAGCGCTGCCCGAGGGCTTTCAAGTTGATGAAGAAACGTCCCTGGCTCACCGTCGGATCATTGCCGATCCAGTAATCGACGGTGCTCACCGCGGGGTCGGCTGCGATGATGCGCCCCAGCGCCTGCATGTGCCCGGTCATCGCGTCGAAGGAGATATCCGGTGAGGCCTTGGCAATGCCGCGAATGATCCCGCTGTCCACCTGGGGGAAGAAGCTCTTGGGGGCGGTGATGTACAGGGCGATGGCGAGCGCGAGGATGGCGAGTGTGGCGAGCACGGTCTTCGTCGGATGGCGCAGCACGACAACGAGCGTGCGCGCATAAAAGGCGGCGAGGGCCTCGAAGTGCCCCTCGGACCAGCGGTAGAGCGCGCCGTGCTGCGCCGGGGGGCGCTCGTGGATCAGCCAGGCGCACAGCGCCGGGGTGATGGTGAGGGAGATGACCCCCGACATCAGCACAACGGCGGCCACGGTGACGGCGAACTCGCGCAGCAGCCGGCCGACGATGCCGCCCATCAGTAGCACCGGAATGAACACCGCTACGAGAGAGAGCGTCATGGACACGATTGTGAAGCCCACCTCGCGCGAGCCCTCGATGGCGGCCTGCACGCGCGGCTTGCCCATCTCGATGTGGCGGACGATGTTCTCGACCACCACGATGGCATCGTCGACCACGAATCCCACGGCGATGGTCACTCCGACCAGGGAGATGTTGTCCAGGCTGTAGCCGAGCAGATACATGACCGCGAACGCGCCAAGAAGCGACAGCGGGATTGAAATGCTCGGGATGATCGTCGCCCAGGCGTTGCGCACGAAGAAGAAGATGACGAGCACCACCAGGGCGATCGTCACCAGCATCGTCAGCTGTACATCATGCACCGCCGCATCGATCGTCTGGGTACGGTCGCCCACCAGCGAGAGCCGTACGGCGGGCGGGAGCGCGGCGGCAAGGCGCGGCAGCTCGTCCTTGATCCGCTGGATCGTGGCGACCACGTTGTAGCCTGGCTGCTTGTGCACATCGATGATGATGGCCCGCTGCCTTTGCAGCCAGGCGGCCTCCTGGTTGTCCTCCGGGCCATCGATCACCGTGCCGAGCTCCCCGATGCGTACCGGGGCGCCGTTGCGATAGGCGACCACCATCGAGCGGTAACCTGAGGCAGCGAGCACCTGGTCGCTCGCGGAGAGCACCACCGAGCGGCGCGGCCCGGAGAGGCTGCCCTTGGGGACGTTCAAGGTCTGCTGCCCGACCATGTCACGCACATCCTCGAGCGTGAGGCCGAGGGAACTGAGCTTGTCCGGGTCGAGGCGGATCCGCACCGCCGGGCGCTGCTGCCCGTGAAAATCGACGAGCCCGACGCCTCGGATCTGCGAGATCTGCTGGGCGAGGAAATCCTCGGCGTAGCGGTCCACCTGCGTGAGCGGCAGTGTGTCCGAGGCCAGCGCGAGCTCGAGGGCGGTGTAGTCGGCGGGATTCTCCTTGCTGTAGGTCGGGGGGTTGGGCAGATCCTTCGGCAACAGTCCCGAGGCGGCATTGATCGCCGTCTGCACGTCCTGGGCGGCCGCATCGATCGAGCGGCTGAGATCGAATTGCAGCACGATCTGCGTCCTGCCGAGCGAGCTCGAGGACGTCATCTCCGTCACTCCGGAGACGTTGGCGAGGGAGCGCTCGAGAGGTGTCGCAACCGATGTCGCCATCGTCTCGGCGCTCGCCCCCGGCAGCTGCGCAGAGATTTCAATGGTGGGGAAGTCGATCTGCGGGAGCGGCGCGACGGGCAGGGCGAAGTAGGCGTTCAGTCCGACGTATACCAGTCCCAGGGCGATGAGCAGGGCGCTCGTTGGGCGGCGGATGAAGAATTCGGATAGGTGCACCGCTGAAACGTGGCGCGCACTCAGCGGGCGCCCCCTCCTAAACTCGCCATGCCAGGCGGCTCACCGCCATGGCAATAGCGAGACGTGGATGACGTCCTTCGCCCCTTTATTGCCCACCGATTTGATGGCGTATTCCGCATCTTTGAGTCCGAAGGTATGTGTCGTCAGCAGCTCCAGCGGGAAGCGATGCGAGGCGAGCTGCAGCAGCGCCAGCTCGCAGGCTTTGTAACTGTGGCCGCGGGCGGACTTGATCGTGATGTATTTCACGGTCACCTTCGCGAGCGGGAAGTTCGGGAATTCGCTCAGTTCCCCCTGCACGAGCAGGACGCCGCCCTTGCGCTTCAGCGCCTCGATGCCGAGCATCACGGGAGCCGTGCCGGCACCGGCGGTGCAGTCGAGTGCAACGTCGACACCCTTGCCGCCCGTGATGTCCGCGATGCGCGCCACCGGATCCTCCTTGTTCACGTCGATGACGTGGTCCGCGCCGAGAAGTCTGGCAACCTCCAGTCGCTTGGCGTCCTTGCTGGTGCCGGTGACTATGATCAGGTCCGCGCCGGCCTGCTTGCACGCCACGATCTGGGAAAGGCCCTGTTGACCGGGACCCTGGATCAGCACTCGGGAGGCGTACCCGACGTGCGCATCGAACAGGGCCCACTCGATGCCGTTCGACAGTGGCGTCACGATCCCGGCCAGCTCCGGCGTCACGCCCGCCGGTACTTTGTGCACGACTGCATTCCACGGCAGATAGGTGTACTGCGCGAAACCGCCCCACAGGTGGTGGGGGTTGTCGGAGGTCGTGTAGCCGTAGCGCCGGCTATCCGGGTTGCCGCGCCAGTCGGTAGCGACGCAGTGGCGATACTCGCCGAGGTGGCACCATTCGCACTTGAAGCACGGGACGTAGTGCTCGACGAAGACCAGGTCTCCCTCCTTGACACCCTTGCGCTCGGTGAACTTGCGGCCCGCTTTGGCGACGTAGCCGATGTTCTCGTGACCCATGATCACCGGTCCGCCCGAGAGCGGCTGCGGGAACATCTTGACGTCGGTGCCGCAGATTCCCGCGACCTCCATCTTCATAATCGCGCTCTCGTCGTCAATCTCCGGCATCGGAAATTCGCGCAGCTCCAATTTGCCGGCGTCGACCTTCACGGAGGCAAGCACTCTTTCCACGTTCGTATACCTCGACTCGAGTCTGTAAGGGGGATGACGCCGCTCGACCCGTCAAGTGGACGCCATCTCGGTTCAGTGAAGCAGGGCAAAGAGGATGAGATAGACCCCGGCAACGGCGCCCACGGTGCCGTAGGTGCTGATCCTGGTCGTGCTCTGCAGGGCGCAAACGGCGCCAACGGTCGCCAGGCTGAGCAATCCCGCGTGCGCAGCCTCCAGCACGATGAGCGCCCCGGCGAATACCAGGCCGACGGCGATCGGTGCAAGCGCACGCTCGATGGTCCTGCGAATCGCGGATTCCCCGCTCCGGTGCCACCAGGTTGTGACGGCATACATCAATATCGAGGAGGGCAGGAAGATCCCGATCGTGGCCACAATCGCGCCATAGAGCCCGAAGACCTGCCAGCCGATGAGCGCCACGATGAGCGAGCTCGGCCCCGGCGCGGCGCGCGAGATGGCGAACAGATCGGCGAACTCGCCGTTCGTGAGCCACCCGTGAACCGCCACCGCCTCGTGCTGCATGGCCGGGATGGTCGCCTGACCGCCGCCGATCGAGAGGATCGACAGCGGCGCGAAGACCACGAGCAGCGCCAGCAGGCGGTTAGCGGCCATGCCCCGCCTCCCTGTCGCCCAGGTACGCCAGGCCGAAGCTGAGCGGCATCGCCGCGAGCACCACCGGAATCATCGGCAGGTGCACCACTCCCACCAGGACAAACACTGCGACCGCCACCAGCGCGGTCCGGCCGTCACGTGGCAGACGCTGTGCGACTTTTATGCCCATGGTGAACGTGGCGCCGACGCCCGCGGCCGCGAGGCCGGCCAGAACGAAGTGCACCGCGCCGAGATGTCCGTAGCCGCGATACAGGTAACCCAGGCACAGAATCACGCAGAAAGCGGGCACGATCATGCCGAGCACGGCGACGGCGGCGCCAAGACCGCCGCGCAAGGTCAGGCCGATGTACACCGCGACGTTGACCGCGTTGGCGCCGGGAACGATGCGCGACACGGCCATGCCCGCCAGGAACTCCCGGTCATCGATCCAGCCCAGCCTCTCCACCACCTCCCTGTGGATCCACGACTGCAGGCTGCCGCCGAACGTCATCGTGCCCAGGCGTACGAAGGTGACGAGCAGACGCATCAACCCGACGGCGGGTCGGTTCGCCTCGCCGGGCTCAGAGGGCATGGCGCAGAGGCGGCAGGTCGGCGAGCTCCGCGTGGTAAGCTTCGTCCATCTTCGGCGTCAAGCCATGCTTGCTCAGCGCCTCGGCGAACAACTGTCGGACGATCGGCTTCTCGTCGGCGTAATCTATCTGATCGCCGCCGATGCGCCGGCTGATCCACGCCTTCGGCACGCCTTGCGAGTTGCGGATCGAGACCACCTCATGCTTGAAGGCGAGGTATCTCGCGGGCGTCGTGCCGGTGTTGAAATGCTGGTGAAACCAGAGGTTGGGCGGAACGATCATCGTTCCTTCCTTCCAGTCATACTGGCGCGGCTCCTCGCCCTCCGGCCACATCTGGGTGTACCCCTCCCCATTCAATACGATCACGTGGGCGCCGGGCCCATGGCAATGCGCCTTCTTGTAGGTGGCCACCGGAAATTGCGAGATGTGGCTGTTCATCGAGCCCTTCGCCATGTTGAAGCGGATGTGGCCGCCGCCGGCACCCCGCTCGCTCGCGCTGATCAGGGGCAGATTGACCGCATCCGCGACGAAGTTGGTCTCGAGCAGGAAGCCCTTCCGCTCGCCTTTGTTGGCGAAGTACTCGGGGTCCCCGGCGAAACGAGTCTTGAAATCGTACTTCGTATTGAAGACGAATTCGGCGTCCCCGTAGAGATTGAGCACGGAGGGGCCATTGGTCACGGCGACAAAGCGCGCCGCCTCACGGCCCTGGCCGTTGAAGTGCTGATGCCAGCAGTTGAGCGGTATCGCGAACAATGATCCCTTGTTCCATTCGAAGGTGATCTTCTGGCCCGCATCGTTCCAGACCGCGGTCGAGCCGCGCCCGTCGAGCACCATGATCATCTCCTCGAAGAGCTGGCGCTGTGGCGCGAGCTTGCCGCCGGCCGGAATCTCGCAGACATAGCAGTCGTTCGAGGTCCGCGAGGCCTCGTGGTTGATGTAGACACCGCGGCCACCGCGGCGCTCCCAGCGCTTGAGCTCCACGGTGTGCAGATCGGGAATGTAGTGCGCGCTGATGATGTCGAGCCCCTCGTTGCGCACCCAATCCGTATAGGGCGAGTCCTTTTCCGTCGCAAATTTCTTGGCTATTTCGCTCGAAACGATTGCATCCTTCGTCATGGTCCCGTCCCCTTTCGCCTTCTCGGTGTCTAGCAGCCTGTCGGACTCAGCGGTTTTGAGCCAATTGGAACGTCGTGGCCAAAATTCTCAGCATTGTGTGTACTGTAAAAATTCCTGATTTCACGTTTCGAAAAGCCAAGTCCGACAGGCTGCTGGGTGCAAGTGCGCAATGCGCCCGTCGGGCTCAAGCCGGGCCGCGGGGCATATCATTGAAGAGCAGCGACTTGATCGTCACGGGCAACGTGTGCGAGGGCAGCCGGATCCTGCCGAGGTCGATGTAATCAAAGTCCATGAGGAGGATGCCGTCGATCACGAGCACTTCGGACCTGATGCCGAGGTCGTCGCGCAGCACGGCACCCAAGGTCTGCGCCAGATCGCGGTCGAGAATCAGGTAGAGCGGCCGCCCGAGCGCGATCAGTCGCGACAACCCGGCGGCAATGCCGTGCGCGAAGTTGGCTACCCGCTCGTAGGAGGGATCTCCGTGCCAATGGAAGGCCAGTGCGAAGTCGCCCTGCTGGTCATCGAGGTCGAACAGGGTCAAGTGCTGGGCGATTGCCCGGGCCACGTGCTGCGGATCAATCACCGGCGGAAACTCGTAAGACGGCTTGACGACCTGCAGATTGCGCCGCGGCAGCAGCGCACCCGAATGCGACACATAGATGGTGTTGCCGCTGAGCTGTACCGAGTATTCGGAGGCGCCCAGCGCCGTCGCGCGGATGCACTCCTGCGCCGGCAGCACGGGCCAAGGCAAAGCGCCGGCGTCGAGCTTGCGGCGCAGAGCGGCGCCGAGGCGCCGGCCGAGATCGCCGAAATCCCGGCTCTCGCGGCCGTAGATGTATTCCGCGACCCCGCCCGAGAACATGACGCCGTCAATCGAGCCGAGCTCGCCCTGCAGATCGGTGAGATACAGATCGCGGATGTCCGCCGGCGGGTCGCGCTCGCACACGGCACACAGCACGGCCGCGGCCATCGACTCCGCCAGAGCGTCGAGCTCGGTGGGCTCGACGACATCGCCGAGCGACCAATGGAATCCCGCACGTGCAGCCAGGCGCCGCCCGCCAGGCTCCATCCGGACGATCCGCCCGCCGGCATCGATGACCTGCAATCGGCCGCCGACATGAAATGCGGCGGTGGCTACCACGCGTCCCGACTCGATGAGGGCGAGCTTGGTGGTACCCCCGCCAATATCGACGTTGAGCAGGCGTTTGCGGGTCTCGGCGGACACGCGCGCTGCACCCGAGCCGTATGCGGCCAACGTGGCCTCCATGTGGTGGCCTGCGGTCGCGCAGACAAAGTCGCCGGCGCGCTCGGCGAGGATTCCCGTGATTGCTTCGGCGTTCTCGCGCCGCAGCGCCTCGCCGGTGAGGATCACCGAGCCGACATCGACTCCTTCAGGTCCGATGCCGGCGCTGTTGTAGGCGTCGTCGATGATTGCCCCCAGGGCGAACTGGTCGATTCTCGCCTCGTTCAGATAAGGGGTGAGCGCGACCGGCGATTGAAAGAGCGTCTCGCGCGAGACGACGACGTAGCGGCTGGACAGATCCTCTCCTGGCCTGCGCAGGTGCAACTGCGAGAAGATCACTTGGGTGCCGGAGGATCCAATGTCGATCCCGACGCTGGTCAGCGTCACGTGATCCTGAATCCAGATCGGATTCTGCTCGATCGGTCCCGGCGATTCGAAGTCGTCGTGATCGTGATCGTAGGCGCCGCCGGGCACGTGGCTATGGGTCAGGTCCCGTCCGTACGCGTGGTCCTGAAGGTCATGGGAGGGCGCGGTGATCCGGGCCTTGTCTTCGGTCATCATCAACTCCCGCACTGCGCGACGACCCTGCCGACACGCCATCCCGGAGACATGTCGCGTATTCCTTTATACGGAAAATGGTTCTTGTATACCGAACACATAGTGCCAACTTGCGAGCGGGCTGTCAATTGCCCGGCTCCGCTGGAGAGTCGCTTGACTCTGCGCAGCGCCCCGCCGGTAAGCCGGAAGTTTGCATGGATCAGCGCGCCGCCGCGGCGAGAAATTCCTGCATTCTGGCGTTGGTATGCTCCTCGGTCTGATCGCCGACCGCCGTGTCCCAATACTGCGCGCCGGGCAGGCACTCCTCGAGATAGCGCGCGGCCGAGGTCGCATGCGAGGCGTCATGACCGGGAATGATCAGAGCCGGAAGGTCGAGACGCATCAGGTCCTCCGGCTCCGCTCCGGGCGCCGTATCGCGATCGAACAGGCCGCGTGCCATGCCCGTCACGATCAGCTTGTATCGGTCGAGGTCCTGCGCGGCGTAACTGCCGGCGAACGCCGGATCGTTGCGGATGGTAGACACCCAAGGGCCGCCGCGTGGGTCCGCGCCGAATGGCTTGCCTTCCTCGGTCGCCAGCTTCACGACGGCCTGGAGCCCGTGCTGCTGCGCGAACGCCAGATGCTCGGCGAAGCGCTGTTGACTGTTCAGTCGGTATTGGGGGCCGCCGACCGGCCAGTAGAGCAGCATGCTGATGACCTTATCCGGGTATGCCACGCCGAACGCGACAACCGGGGAGCAGCCCATGCAGCCGCCCATGAGGTGGGCTCGCCTGATGTTCAGGTGATCGAGCAGCCCCTTGCCCTGAGCCACGTAATGCGCCCAGCCGATGCGCTCGACTCGGCCGCCCGACTGCCCGGACTCGCGCCGATCGAAAAGGATGCAGGTATGACTGCGGCTGAGATGATGCAGCGGCTTGGTCCGCGCATACGCACCGAGGGATGACCAAGTGTCGAGCGTCGCGTTGAACCCGCCCGGGGAGAACATCAACAGCGGCGGCCCCGAGCCCATTACCTCGTACCGTGTCGGTATTCCGTCTATGGAGATGATCGGCATGGCGTGCTCCGTTCAAGGCGCCGGCGCGACGGGTGGGGCTCCCTTGATCTGACGCGCAGCGCGCACGTCAGCCGCGTAGGCGCCGATCGCATCGAGGGTTATGCGGGCGACGTTGGCGTAGCTCTCGAGCGGCGAATCGATGGCGGCGGCTGCGTAGCCGATCGCCGCGTGCGCCATACGCATTCGGCCGTCGAGCCAGGGGCCGCCGCCAAAGCCGCCGAGAACCGGAATGCCGACGGCCGCGACCACAGCGGGACCGGCAATGGGACCTGAGTTGGTGAAATCGAGCAGGTCTGCACCGGCGCCTTCCAGCCGCTTGGCCTGCTCGATCAACAGGGTCGCCATCTGCGCAGGCACCTGGGCGCCGCGCCCGGACGCCGCAGCGTACGGAATTCCATACCGGAGTGCCGTCTGCGGTGTGACGCCAAACTGAGCAAAAACCGGGATGCCCGCACGGGCCAGGGCCTCGACCGCCTCGGGACACTGCGCAGCCCCATCGAGCTTGATCAGATCCGCCCCCGCCTCCTTGACCAGCCGGATCGCTGCCCGCAGAGCCCGGGCGCTGCCCTGCTGCAGCGGGCCATACGGCAGATCGCAGCTCAGCAGGGCGCGCTTCACGCCGCGCCGCACCGCCTTGCAGACGGTGAGCATCTCGGCCATGGTGATCTCGAGCGGACTTGCATGGCCCCAGAGATTCACGCCCACGGTGTCGCCCACCGACACGATCTCCACGCCGGCGCGATCGGCGATCTGCGCGATCTGCCAGTCCCAGGCAACGACGCCAACGATCTTGCGCGCGTCGGTTTTCATCTTGCGCAGCACCGCAAGGGTGACGGAGGTCGGCTCAGAAGTCACGGTGCTCTCCTCAGTCCTTGAGAGTTAAGGTTTGCGGCGCGAACAACTCCTCCAGCGCGTAGGCGCGGGAAAGGATTCCCTGCTCCTTCGCATACCGCACGAGCGCTTCGAGCATCGAGCGGTTCGGCTCGATGCCGTAGGGAAGAGGATCGTGTCCGGTAATCTCGAGTACCCGCCCGTACAGCTGGTCGGCCGTCGACGGGGGCGCGATCTGTCCCTTGCGCAGGCGCTCGAGGTAGGGTTGCTTGGCCGCAGCGAACGCTTCGAACAGCTGCACCGCGACTTGTGGATGAGATCGCAGCACGGTGTCCTTCACCACCAACAGGTGATTGATCGGATAGTAGCCCTCGCGCGCCAGCCGCTCGAATCCAACCGCCGCCGCCTCGGCAATCAGCGGCGCCACGTCCGGATGCTCGACCCGGATGCCGATGGCGGCGGCGAGATCACCGGCGATGAGCGAATTCTCGAGAGTCCGCCCCTTGTCCAGGGACACGACGTTGGCCGGCGGCCGGTATTCGGCCACGTGCTCATCGCCCGACAGCACCCAGGTGACCTTGCCGAGATCGACGCCATGCTCGTGTTGCAGCACGCTGCGCGCCCATACCCCGGTGGTCACCGTGTAGCCGCGGCTCACCCCGACTCGCCTGCCCTCGAGGTCCTTCGGGCTGCGGATCCCGAGCCGCGTGTTGTGGAGAATGGCGCCGTGGTGGAACGCCCGAACCGGAAAGATCGGCAGCGCGGTGAAGGGCTTGTTGCAGGCCCGCGCGGCGAGGTATGTCGTGAGCGCCATCTCGCAGATGTCGAACTCGAGGCCGCGCACCATGCGTCGGAACGCCTGGATGATGGGCACCACGTCGGTGAACTCGAGATCGAATTCCGGCATCCGCACGGTACCATCCTTGAGGGCCGCCGTATGGCCGAGCGTCTGGAAAACCGCGTGCAATTTCGGCCGGGTCATGGTGTCGCTCCTACGCATCCTCAGCCGCGCGCGCGGTTCCTCAGACGGACGCGTGGCGCTCGCCCGGCCTCACGGTCAGCGCATCCTTCGCCGCCTGGCTGAACTGCGCATCGGGCGGGAGAACGACGGAGGCGGACCGTATGCGATGGTGCGCGGGATCGACACCGGGGGGAATCTCGCCTTTTTCCGCGAGGGCTCTTGCGGCCTTGAGCAGACGCATCCGTGCCAGGACGATGCCGTTGTCGGTGGAGCTCAGGTTCTCCCGGGTCCGGTCGGCAATCGGGCCCATGCTCTCCTGCAGCGAAGCATCCTGCATGCCGATACCTTCGACGCCGCTGTAGGCGCGCCGGGCTTTCTGTGCGGCGCGATCGATCAGATAGTCGTTGCGCTTATTGGCGAGCGGCAGATAAGTGCCGGGAATGGTGGCGACATGGATTCCCTTGCCGTCGCGCATGGCTTGCACCTCTTCGGGCTTGAGGGCGCGCGCCGGGTGATAATCGAAGCTCCAGGCCCAGCAGTTCTCATCGTCGATCGGAATCCAGAAATGCCCGTGCACGGGATGATCACCGCGCGGTGGCACCATGGTGAAGCACGGCATGACCCAGGGCGTGATGCGCCAGTAGTAGTTGCCCTGCTCGGCGCTGCGCCGGGCGCCGATGAGCAGGCCACCGGGAGATTCCACCACCTCGAATACCGGTGCGACGTCCGTCAGGTTGTACTGGTTGCCCTTCGCGCCCTTGAACAGCGGGTCGGTGTCGAGGTCGTCCCGATGCAGCCAGGACACATGGCTCGAGTCGATGCCGCCTTCCATCGCCTGCAGCCAGTTGCATTCCTGCCAGCGCTTGGTGGTGAGGCTCTGCTCGGCAGGCACCAGCGAGAACTCGAACTGCGGCCGCGGCGGCTGCCTTTCCGGCACGCCCATGTAAGTCCACAGCACGTCGCCCTGCTTCACGAGCGGATAGGCGCGCAACTTGATCCGCCGGCAGAAGCCGTTCTCGAGGGGCTCCGAAGGCACGTCCACACATTGGCCGGTGACATCGTACTTCCAGCCGTGGTACGCGCAGCGGATACCCCCTTCCTCGTTGCGCCCGAACCAGAGCGAGACGCCCCGGTGGGCGCAGAACTCGCTCACGAGTCCGTAGCGACCTTCGGAGTCGCGAAACGCCAGCAGGCTCTCGGCCAGCAGCTTGACCCGCACGGGCGTGCAGTCGTTCTCCGGCAGCTCCTCCGACAGCAATGCCGGAATCCAGTAGCTGCGAAACATGGCTCCCATGGAGGTCCCGGGACCGGTCTGCGTCAAAAGGTCGTTCTGCTCTTTTCTAAGCATACTCTGCTCCGAACGGATTCTCAGATTTTGTAGCTCTCGAGGGTCGAGGGATGAAACAACTCCTCGACTTCGAGCCGGCGGCGGGAGAGGCCCTGCGCGTGATGATGATGCAGGAACTTGTCGAGGACATGACGGTTGGGTGCGACTCCGTAGGACCAGAAATCCGCTCCCATCAGCGCGCGTGCGGCATGCAGCTGCTCCTCCACGAACGGCAGCGTCACCTTGGTGGCGGAGGTATCGGTGAGCCGCGCGAGCGCGACATCCTTGGCCTCGGTGAACGCCTTGCAGACTGCCATCGGCAGCCAAGGGTGCTCCAGAGCCAGATCGCGGCGGATGCCGAGGACGTGCATGATCGGGAAGATCCGGGTCTTGCGAAAATATTCGGCCGCGGCGCGTGCAGGATCGGCGAAGAGCCAGCGAATCAGGGGATGGCCGCGCTCGAAGCAGGAAGGTGCTCGCGGGCCGACGATGCCGTCGATGTCGCCGCGCTCGAGCATCTGCGACAACGTGACATCATCGGGCGCGCTCTCGATGCGGATATCCGCGGGCAACTGCAGCGGGATTTTCTCCCGTCTGCCCGGATGCTCCATGCCGCCGCGGACCCAGATGATATCGGATGGCTTCACGCGGTACTCATCGTGCAGCAGCGCGCGGGCCCAGACGTTCGCCGTCAGCTGGTATTCCGGGGTGCCGAGTCGCCGCCCCTTCAAGTCGGCCGGACCGTCGATGCCGCGATCGGTGCGCACGTGGATTGCCGTGTGCCGGAATGCGCGCGACGGAAACACGGGAATGCCCACATAAGGATTGCTGCCGTCCGCGGTCTTGACGGCAAAGCTGCTCATGGACAGCTCGCTGACGTCGAATGCGACATCGCGGAACGAGCGGAAGAACATCTCTTCCGGGGATAGCAGCATGTAGATCGGGTCCGCGCCGTCGATCCGCACCTCGCCGTCCACCAGCGCCCGGGTGCGATCGTAATTGCCCATCGCGATCGACAATCTGAGCTTTGACATGCGGCTCGGGATCCCTCTTCAGGCTGCTCTGGAGGAGCGCTTGAGGTCGCCCCAGATGGCGGCAAGGCTGGTCGACTCGTCAGCGAGCGACACCAAGCTCACAGCGCCTCCCATGGCGATGATCTCCCGGGCGATGCGTACGTCGCGGGCGCTGTTGATGCCGATGGCGGCGGCGAGCCGGCCGCTGCGCAGGTGGAGGAAGGTGACGGGGCCGCCGCCGAGCTGCCCGCGGCGAATGACCTCATCGCCAGGCTCCGGCAGGCCTGCGATCTGCAGGTTCAGGTCGAACTGGTCGCTCCAGAACCATGGCACCTCGGCATACGGTTTGGCCGCGCCCGACAGGTTGCGTGCCGTCGCTATCGCCTGGTTCTGCGCGTTCTGCCAGGACTCCAGACGGAGGCGCCGCCCGAGCAACGGATTGAAGTGGCGGGTGGCGTCGCCCGCGGCGTAGATCAGCGGATCATTGGTCCCGCCGTACTCATCGACGACGATGCCGTTGTCGACTTCCAGGCCGGCCGACTGCGCCAGTTCGACATTGGGAATGATGCCGATGCCGGCCAACACCGCGTCCGCCGGCAGCACCTCTGCGGTGCTGGTGTGCACCAGCGCGCGGCCACCTTCATCGGCGATGGCGATGACGGAGGTCGAGGTGCGCAGGGCGACGCCGCGGGAGCGGTGCAGATCCGCATAGAATGCGCCGAGTGACGGCGGAACGCAGCGCGCCATCGGCACGGGCGCCAACTCCAGCACCGTGACCGCGCAGCCGCGAGAGCGCGCAGCGGCCGCCACTTCCAAGCCGATGAATCCGGCGCCGATCACGACGATGTGCGCGCCCGGCACGAGGCGCTGCCGCAGCCGCTCACTATCCTCGATGGTGCGCAAGCAGCTCACCAGGGGATGGCTCGCTCCTTCGACCGTAAGCGGCCGGGCGCGCGCGCCGGTCGCGAGCAGCAGCTTCTCATAGGCAATCCGGGAGCCGTCATCCAGCTCTACGCTGCGTTGTTCGCGATCGACGGCCACCGCTCTGCGCCCCAACCGCAGCGCAATCCCGTTTGCTTCGTACCAGGCGGCCGGGCGCACCCAGGCGATCCGCTCGCGCCGCGCATCGTGCAGGAACTCCTTCGAAAGCGCCGGCCGCTCATAGGGAGGATGCGGCTCCTCGCCGATCAGGGTGATCGAGCCGGCGTGCCCGCCCGCGAGGAGCGCCTCGGCGGCGCGGCCGCCTGCCTGACCGGTGCCGACGATCACCACCGGTCCGGCGGGACTCTGGCCGCAAGAGCCGCTCACTCGGCCACCGGACGGCGCTCGGTAGGAGCGATGCACACGATCCCGTCCGTGATGTACACCGTCCATGTTCGCAAGCCTTCCGTGCAGGGCGCTCCTGTGGCGCGGCCCGTGCGGATGTCGAAGCGCCCCTGATGAAACGGGCACTCGACCTCGCAGCCAATGAGGAATCCTTCCGACAGCGACCCGGGGCCATGGGTACAGTGATCCTGGGTGACGTGGATGCGGTCCTCGCAGCGGAAAACCGCGTAGGCGATCCCATCGTGCAGCACGCGTCGCGGCGTATCCGCTTCGACATCAGCCGCGGCGCACAGCGCGACGAGGGGCAGCTCATCCGCTTGCGAGTCGACGGTCACATTGGATTCCTCTACGAGTGTCGGCCAATCGGGGGCAGCGAGATGCGCGTCCCGGGATCCTTGCAGCTGGGTGCTCACGGCTGATGTTCGGCTGCGGCGGCCGTGGCGCCGTTGAGGCGGCGCATTCGCCGCCACAGCGTCGTCACGCTGATGCCGAG
>Ga0307374_10006557_pt1 | contig 18240 bp, 19 predicted proteins | sample OX3MG_FD_202532 | JGI IMG/M metagenome (GOLD analysis project Ga0307374, IMG submission 202532) | Soil microbial communities from Risofladan, Vaasa, Finland - OX-3 | ecosystem: Environmental > Terrestrial > Soil > Coastal area > Acid sulfate soil | place: Finland: Risofladan, Vaasa | collected...
GCCGGTCATGGCGCGGAAATACGTCACGTAGGCCATCGCCAGAACCAGGTCGGCGAGCCAGTGCCGGTCGCGCCAGATGCCCTGCTCGGCGATGCGTTCGTACAGCCAGCCGCGCGCCGCCGCGAAGGTTTCGGCGACGCCCGGGACGTCGATGTGCGCCGCGCCATCCGGCACCGCCATCAGCTCGCGCAACGCGCCGCTGGCGCTCGACGCGTCCCACACCCAGCGCGTCATCAGCGGGTAGGTCTGCGGCTGCGCGAAGTGCAGCAACTCGGCGGCGAAATCCTGCGCCGCGCCACGCAGCTTGCGCGTTTGGGTGCGTGCCTCGCGCCCCTCGCCGGGCGGATAGGGCAAGGCGTCGCAAAATGCCGCGATGCGCTCGGTGACCGGCGCTGCGCTGCCCAGCAGCGCCTGGGCGCGCTCGGCAAACCGGCCCGCGCCGAGGGCCTCGATCAGCGGATAGAGCTTGCGCCGCGCCGTGAACACGGTCTCGAGCAGCGTCTCGAGCGTCGCCAGATCGAGGCGCGACGGGACTTCGAGCGCCGCGGCGAACAGGCGGTGCTTGGTCTCGAGGCCCTCGACATAGGTCTGCAGGCCGAGGCCGGCGTCCGCCAGCGACACGAACTCCGAGAAGTGCATGCTGAAACGCGCGCCGTCGAGCTTCAGCATGCCATGCCCGGACAGGGGAGCGGCGGGCATCGCCGCGTCAGGCGGCTTTGCGCGCCAGCGTCGCGAGGTCGCCGACGACGCGCATCGCCATCGCCAGGCCGTGCGAGACGCAGGTGTCGATGTCCTCGGGTCCGAGCGCGGAGCCGCCGACGTATATTCCCGGCCGCGTGGAGGCGAACGAGCTGGTGTAGTGCTCGCCGCGCTCGACGAAGCCGTGTTGCTCGAGCCCGACGCCGAACACCCTGGCGATCTCGGGGTTGTCCTCGTTCGGGTCCATGCCGATGGCGTGCACGATGAGGTCGAACGGAATCACGATCGGGCGCTTGACCAGGGTGTCCTCGCCCTTCACCAGCAGCCTCTTGCCGTCGGGCGCCATCGTCACCTCGGCGATGCGCGCCTTGACGAACTTGGTGCCGAACTCCTCCTGCGACTTCCAGTAGAACTTGTCCTCGTACAGACCGAAGGTGCGGATGTCCATGTAATAGATGTACACATCCGTCTTCGGCGACAGCTCCTTGATCTCCATCGCGAGATTGGTCGACACGGTGCAGCAGATCTTGGAGCACCACTCGCGGCCGATCTGCCGGTCGCGCGAGCCGACGCACAGCAGGATCGCGACGCGCTCGGGGGCGCGGCCGTCGGAGGGACAGGCGATCTTGCCCGCCGCCACCATCTGCTCCACCTGCGTGGTGGTGACGACGTCTTCGTAAGTGCCAAAGCCCCATTCGGGCTTGTTGATGGAATCGAAGTGGGTGAACCCGGTGCCGAGGACCACCGCGCCCGCGGCGAGCGTCTGGCCGTTCGAAAGCGTGGCGGTGAAATTTCCCGCCTCGCCCTCGAGGCGCGTCACCGTGGCGCCCTTGTGCACGCTGATCAGCGGGTTACTTTCGACCCGCGCCACCATGCGTCCGATGGCGTCCTTCGCCCATTCGCCCGAGGGCACGAGCTTGGCGTAGCCCGACAGGATCGGCGCGCCGCCGAGCCGGTCGGCCTTCTCCACCAGCGCGACCTTGCGGCCCACCGAAGCGATGCCGTGCGCGGCGGAAAGTCCCGTCGGCCCTGCGCCGACCACGAGGATGGTGTCGTTCATTTCGGATTACGCGCTGACCGCCAGTTCAGGGTTGTAGAGGTACTCGATCCTGCCCGCCTTCACTTCCTTGAGGTAGTCCTCGAAGCGCTTCTTCGACTCGCCCCAGGAAAGCCCCATCTTCTCGACCACGTCCTCGCACGGGCTGGCGTGCCACTGCAGCTGCACGATCTTGAACGGATCGGCACCGCACGCGAGCGCGGCGAACTGGATGTCGGCCATGATCGGCATGGTGTACTGCTGCTCGTGCGCGCGGCCGATCCACTGGTTCTTGTCCATGGTCGTGACGCAGCCGGTGTCGATGCCGAGCATCACGTCCGCCTTGGCCTCCTCCTGCGCCACCTTGATCTTTCGGTCGATGGTGAACGAGCGCGTGAACTCGCGCTCGGAGATGATGTGGCGAAAGCCGAAGCCGCAGCAGTCGTACCAGGTGGAGTAGTCGATCACCTGCGCGCCGAGCGCCTCGGCCATCGAGGTTCCCACCGCGGCGCGGTTGCCGCCCAGCACTTCGGGGTCGTAAATCGCGTCCTCGTGCACCATCTTGGAGTAATGGCACGCCATGTGGACCGTGGCGCGCAGGTGCGAGACATCGATCTTCTGCAGCTCGGAGGCGATGCGCTTGCGCATCACGTGCACCCACTCGGAGTAATGCACGACTTCCTCGGGAATCACCAGCTTGCCGTCCACCAGCCGGCCGAGCTTGCCGAGGATCTTCGTCACGCGCTCGCGCAGCGTGGCGTTCTCCACCAGGTACTTGCGCACTTCCTTGTAGTTGCCGAACGAGGTGCCGCAATGCACCAGCGGGTAGAAATGCCCCGCTTGGTGCCCGAGCCGCTTGCCCGACACGTAGGCCTGGTGGAAGTTGCGCAGGAACACCGCGGCCAGCGACTCGACGTTGCCGATGCCCGAGCCGTGGTAGTTCCACGCCGTACACGAAGTCTGGTCGGTCTCGTCGAGGTAGTCGCGGCCGGGCTGCATGCCGAGCTGGTTCATGGTCCACAGCAGCGACGTGGGATAGCCGGGAATGTTGCCGCACTGGCCGCAGGACTTGTGGTGCCACAGCTGCAGGGTCGGGATCTTCTTGTCCCAGCCGAACAGAGTCTTCACCATGGCCGGCTTGTGCGCATCGGTGATGCGGTGGACGATGATCTCGCCCTCCTTCTCGAGCTGCCACATGTGCTCGCGCACGTCGTCCATGCGCTCGCCGAGGTCGAGCTCGCGCCGGTCGACGCGCTTCTTGACCCAGGCCGTGGCCTTCTCGGCCTCTTCCGCCGACAGATTGGTCGGCTGGAAGAAAGCCCCGTGTCCCGCGATGCCGCCGCTTGCTTCGCTCATGCGTCCTCCTTGTCTGCCTGCTTCTCGAGCAATTCGTCGTACTCCTCGCGCTTCTCGTCGATGAAGTCCTCGATGACGTCGAACAGATTCTCGTCCATCGTTTCGAGCTGCTTGAGAACGCCGGTCATCTCCCAGATGGTGTACATCTCGACCGAGGTCTTGAGCGCCACCTCCCACGCCGTGTCGGTGGTCTGCAGCGTCTTCATCGGGATGGCTTTGCGCAGAATCTTCAGGTCGCCCTGGACCTTCTGGATGTTGGGTCCCCAGTCGGGGAAGTGGTCCGGCTGGATCATGTCCGGCGAGAGCTGGTTGCCGGTGGTGATCAGCTTGAGCATCACGCGCCCGAACGGCCGCAGCACGTCCTTGGCGGACTGGAAGCCGTGCTTGATCGCGACCTCGCGCATGATGGCGACCAGGCCGCCCGGAGAGTTCTTGAACGGGCAGCGCGCGGCACAGGTCATGCACTGCGCGCAGGCCCAGATCTTCTCCTGCATCGCGTCGTAGATCTGCTCGACGTTCTCGGTCCACAGCAGCTGTACGATCTCGCGCGGGCTGTAGTCGTAGAAATGCGCCGACGGGCAGGTCGCGGTGCAGATGCCGCAGTTGAGGCACCCGTTCAGCTCGTGCTCGTAACGAAAATCACTCCTTATGTCGTCGAAGACTTCCTGCATCTCTGCATAGGTCGTCACGTTATTTCCTCCTGCGACACCCGCGCGTCGGGGCCACCATCGTGGTCCGCCCCAACGCGCGCACTCGTCGCGGCGGCCGGGGCGGCCGCCGCGTTGATCTCACTTCTTCTTCATGAAGAAGGTGAATTCCTTGCCCGCTTCGGCGTGGGACAAGAGCTCGTTGCCGGTCTGCTTTGAAAACGCCTGGAAGTCCTTCACCGCGCCGGGGTCGGTGGCGACGATCTTCAGCACCTGTCCGGATTGCAGCTCGCCCAGGGCCTTCTTGGCGCGCAGAATCGGCAGCGGGCAGTTGAGTCCGCGTGCGTCCAGTTCCTTATCGAAATTCATCGGTCGTCCTCTAATCGCATTGCCGGGAGCGCTACTTATACACCGCGTTGGGGCCCTCAGCGCCCGCTCTAGCGAGCCTCGCGGCGCTCACGCACCGCTCCCGCCGGCAGCGAGAATATTAGTATTCATTAATATACCAAAGCTTCCCGGACTCGCAAGCTGCACTGCAGCATTACCGGCTTTCCGCGGCCGCCGTGTAGCGGGCAAAACTCAGGAAATCGTCTGGTAGTACAGATTCTGGGGATGCCGCGCCTCGGCGAAGAAGTACCAGCGCTCGCCCAGCAGTCCCGCGTACTGGATGACAAACGCGGCGGCGGCAAGTTCGACCCGCGCGGTCCAGACGGCCGCGCCGAACAGCAGCATGGGCGCCACGAAAGCCGCGCCGATGAATCCCCACTTCACCGTGCGCAGCCGGCCAGGTCCGGCGCCGTGGAAGAACTCCCGGGTATTGAACGAGCCCCCCATCGCGCCCTGGGCGGTCTGGGCGATGCGCGGATGCTTTACCCCGATCGCCGTCTGCAGCGTCGAGCGCTGGCGCAGCCCCGCATTGCGCCGCAAGGACGCGGCGCGGGTCGCGAGCGCCAACGCGGTCAACGCCAGAGCGGCGAGCACGTACGGGCGCGCCAGCGCCGACGCGAGCCACGCCGCTAGCGCAGCGGCCGCGGACAGGCCCGAAGCGCAGCCGAGCACGAGGTAGTTCACCACCGTGAGCGGCGTGTGCCACTCCTGCAGGAAGCGCAGGCAGGCATAGACCATTCCGGTGCACACGAACAGCGTCAGGCACGCGGCGGCGCCAAGTGCACCGAGCGTCAGGGCGAGATGCGGCGCACGCAGCCAATGCGCCAGGCCGTAGGCGGCGACCGAAGCCATGAACAGCGGCAGCGCGATCACTTCGCGCGCCAGCCACGAGGTGCGCCATTTCGCCGCCGAGCGCCAGGCGCGCTCCGGGTGCCCGAGGTGAAAGAACGACGCCGCCAGCCCGCCGGCGCCGAACGCCAGCGACACCACGACCGCCGCCGCGACCAATTCCGGGGGCAGCTCGGCCACCCCGGCCGCGGCCAGCACGTCGGTGGCGAACACGGCGAGAAACAGCCCCTGCCCGGCGCCGGTCAGGGTGGTGAGCAGGATGACGGACCAAGCCGGCCGCACGCGCGCCTCCTACCAGGTGGTGACGTCGTCGAGCGACGGCTCGCGCGGCGCCGGCTTGGGCAGCAGGCCGTCGACCTTGAGCGGGTTGTCGAAGCGCTGCAGGTCTTCCTCGCGCAGGCGCAGCTCGGTCTTGCGCCGCGGCAGGTAATGGTTCGCCGGCTGCGTGCCCCACTCCGGCATGAGCGCATAGCCGCCGTCCTCGCGAATCGCGCGCGCGACCTCCGAGTCGGGATCGTGCACGTCGCCGAACAGGCGCGCGCTGGTCGGGCAGGCGAGCACGCAGGCGGGCTTGCGCTCGGCCTCGGGCAACGCCGCGTCGTAGATGCGGTCGACGCACAGCGTGCACTTCTTCATCACCTTCTGGTGTTCGTCGAGCTCGCGCGCGCCGTACGGGCAGGCCCAGGCGCAGTATTTGCACCCGATGCACTTGTCATAATCCACCAGCACGATGCCGTCCTCGGCGCGCTTGTAGCTCGCCCCGGTCGGACAGACCGGCACGCAGGGCGGATCCTCGCAATGCAGGCACGACTTCGGGAAGTGCACCGTCTGCGTGTTGGGAAACTCTCCCACCTCGAAAGTCTGCACGCGGTTGAAGAACGTGCCGGTCGGGTCGCTGCCGTAGGGACGGTCATCGGACATATAGCCGGCCTCGCCCGAAGTGTTCCATTCCTTGCAGCTCGTGACGCAGGCGTGGCATCCCACGCACACGTTGAGGTCGATGACCAGCGCGAGCTGCGTCACAGCGAGCGCTCCTTGGCTACGAGCTGCGTCACAGCGAGCGCTCCTTGGCTACGAGCTGCGTCACAGCGAGCGCTCCCTGGCAATCAATTGAGTCATCGCAGATCCTTCCTTCCGGCCACGAACGCCTGCCAGACGCGCTGCGCGGGCGACACCCCGGGCAGGCGCGACATCGGCGCGAAGCGCGGCCAGCTCTCGGCCGGCTCGCCGGCGGCCGCCGGGGTGATGCGCACGCGCACGTCGTACCAGCCCGCCTGTCCGGTCACGGGATCGGAGTTCGAGATGCGCGCGCCCTCGGCCGGCAGCTCCTCGCTGATCAGCGGATTGAGCAGGAAGCCCAGGCGCGACTCGTTCGCGGTCGCATCGAGATTCCAGGCGCCGGAGGCCTTGCCGATGGCGTTCCAGGTCCATACCGTGCCCGGCTCGACCGCCTCGCTGAAGCGACACATGCAGCGCACGCGGCCCCACTGCGATTCGACCCAGATCCAGCCGCCGTCAGCGATCGCCTGCGCGCGCGCCGTGCGCGGGTTGACGAACAGGTAGTTGTGGGCGTGGATCTGCCGCAACCATGCGTTCTGCGAGTCCCAGGAGTGGTACATCGCCATCGGCCTCTGGGTCACCGCGGCGAGCGGGAAGCGCTGCAGATCGGTCGCCTGCACCTCGAGCGGCGCAAAGTAGAAGGGCAACGGATCGAAGTACGTCTCGACGCGCTCGCGCAGATGCGCGGGCGGGCGGCGGCGCGACGGCCCCTTGCCGCGCGCCGCGAGGCGGAACTTCTGCAGTACCTCGGAGTAGAGCTGGATCACGATCGGCTCGGCGTAGCGGCGCAGACGCGTGCGCTGCGCCCATTCGTGGTAGCCCTTGTTCCAGTTGCGCATGTACTGGTACGAGGGTGGCAGGCGGTGATGGAACACGCAGTCGTTGCGCGCGTACATCTCCCACTGGCGCGGATTGGGCTCGCCCTTCATGAACTTCTCGCCGCCGCGGCCGCGCCAGCCGGCGAGGAAGCCGATGCCGGATCCGGGCTCGGTCTCGTAGTTGACGATGAAATCGGGATAGTCGTGATACTTGCGCGCACCGTCGGCGTCGACGAACGCGGGCAGCTTCAGGCGGCTCGCCAGCTCGATAAGCACCTCCTGGAACGGCTTGCACTCCCCCAGGGGCGGCACTACGGGAATGCGCACCGAGTCGACCGGGCCGTCGAAATCCGAGATCGGCCGGTCGAGCATCGACATCACGTCGTGGCGCTCGAGATAGCTGGTATCGGGCAACACCAGGTCGGCGAAGGCCGTGGTCTCGGACTGGAACGTATCGCACACCACGATGAAGGGAATGCGGTACTCGCCCGCTTCGTCGCGGTCGTTGAGCATGCGGCGCACCTCGACCGTGTTCATGGTCGAGTTCCACGCCATGTTCGCCATGAAGATCAGCAGCGTGTCGATGCGGTAGGGGTCGCCGCGCCAGGCGTTGGTGATCACGTTGTGCATCAGGCCGTGCACCGAGAGCGGGTATTCCCAGGAGAAGCCCTTGTCGATGCGTACCGGGCCGCCGTGCTCGTCCACGAACAGATCGTCGGGCCCGCCCGGCCAGCCGAGCGCCATGCCGGCGAGCGGCGCGTTCGGCCGCACGCCTTCGGGACCCTTCGGCGGCTTGGCGAGCGGCGGGATGCCGCGCGGGAACGGCGCCTTGTGCCGAAAGCCGCCCGGCCGGTCGATGGTGCCGAGCAGGCTCATCAGGATCGCGAGCGTGCGGATGGCGTGAAAGCCGTTCGAATGCGCCGCCAGCCCGCGCATGGCATGGAACGCCACCGGGTTGCCGGTCACCTTCTCGTGCTCGGTGCCCCAGCTGTCGGTCCAGGCGATCGGCAGCTCGATTTTCTGGTCGCGCGCAGTCACCCCCATCTCATGGGCGAGACGGCGGATCGTCTCCGCGGGCACCCCGGTGATGCCCGCCGCCCATTCCGGCGTGTAGTCCTTGACCCGCTCCATGAGGAGCTGGAACGCCGGCTTCACCGGCGTGCCGTCGGGCAGCGCGAACTCCCCGAGCAGGAACGGGTCCGCGTCGGTGCGATGGGCGAGCACCGGCTGGTTGGTATGGCGATCCCACCACAGCGTGTTCTGCGCGTACTCGGAGGCCGCGTCCGGGTGCGTCGCATCGCGCACCGGCAGACCCTCGCTCTCGGAACCGGCGCCAACGTCGATCAGGTAACCGCCATTGGTGTAGCGCGCCAGGAAATCGCGATCGTAGAGCCCGGTATGGATGACCTCGCGCACCAGCGCGAGCAGCAGGGCGCCGTCGGTACCGGGGCGGATCGGCACCCATTCGTCGGCGATCGCCGAGTAGCCGGTGCGCACGGGATTGATCGACACGAAGCGTCCGCCGGCGCGCTTGAACTCCGAGATCGCGATCTTGAGCGGGTTGGAGTGATGGTCCTCGGCGGTGCCGATCATCACGAACAGGCGCGCGCGCTCGAGGTCGGGACCGCCGAACTCCCAGAACGAGCCGCCGATCGTGTAGATCATGCCGGCGGCTATGTTGACCGAGCAGAAGCCGCCGTGCGCGGCATAGTTCGGCGTGCCGAACTGGCGCGCGAACAGGCCGGTGAGCGCCTGCATCTGGTCGCGCCCGGTGAACAGCGCGAACTTTTTCGGGTCCTCGGCGCGAATGCGCGCCAGGCGCTGCTCGAGCAGCGCGAAGGCCTCGTCCCAGCCGATCTCGACGAAATCGGCGGCGCCGCGCTCGGCGCCTTCGCGCCGCAGCAGCGGCTTGGTGAGTCGCGCGGGCGAGTACTGCTTCATGATGCCGCTCGAGCCCTTGGCGCAGATCACGCCGCGGTTGACGGGGTGCGCCGGGTTGCCGTCGATGTAGCGCACCTCGCCGTTGCGCAGGTGCACGCGGATGCCGCAGCGGCACGCGCACATGTAGCAGGTGGTGGTCTTGACATGGGTGGACGCGGGAGCACTCAATTGAAATCGTCCGTCGGCGGAAGGCCTCATTGTCCGCATGCCGCTGCGAGGCTGCCAACGAGATAATCTGATTTGCCCATAAGGTAGGCAACCACGCCCAACTTATGGGTTATCATGCACGCCTTCCGAGCGGGGACCGAAGATGGACAAGAGCGGCTTCAAGCCAGACACGCGCTACGTACTCACCGTGTACGACGCCAGGCACACGCCTCGCCCCGCCAACGTCTACGTCTACCGCGTGTACGACAAGTTCATGCTCGCGCGCTCCACCAGCGGCGACGGCCTGCTGCGCAAGATCGCCTACGACGACATCGAGCGCATCGTCGAGCAGGCCGCAGTACCGGACGCAGAGCGCTATGCCCTGCCCGCAGGGATGCTGGACGAAAAGAGCTGGAACGACCGCAGCGAAATGCAGCTCTACGCCAGCTCGCCCGGGCGCGGCAAATAAGTAACTGCAGGTCGTCGGGTGAAAGTCTGCATCGTCTCTGACAGCCACGACCGCGCCGACGCGCTGGCGCAGGCCGTGCGCGAGGCCAAGGCCGCGGGCGCGCAGGCGGTGATCCATTGCGGCGACCTGATCGGGGCACAGGCGGTCAAGGCGGCGCTGGCCCACGGCCTGCCGATACATTTGATCCACGGCAACAATGTCGGCGATACGCAGGCGCTCCACTTCCAGATGGCGAAGAGCGGCGGACTGCTGCGCTACCATGGCGCTGACGCGCGCATCGAGTTCGCCGGGCGGCGGATCTTCGTCGTGCATTACCCGGAATACGGCCATGCCATGGCCTGCACCGGGGAGTGGGACCTCGTGTGCTGCGGCCACTCGCACGTCGCGGGGGTCGAGCAGGTGGCCAACGTCAAGGGCGGCCGGACCTGGCTCGTCAATCCCGGCACCGTGGCGGGCCTCGCGGCTCCGGCGACCTGGGCACTGGGCGACCTCGCGGCTATGCGCTTCGAAATATTCTCTATGGCGGCATAGCGCTTTTTATTCCGCCCGCCGTTCCGCCGGCGCCTACAATGTCGGCCTTCAGGGAGGAGCCATTCCGTGCTTACCAGCAATCCATTCGCCGGGCTTGCGTCGTCCATCTCGCCCGCGGTCATGCAGTGCTACGTCATCCTCATGATCGTTCTGGTCGCGGTCGGGACGCTCGCCGACGTCGTGCACAAGGGAAGCGCCAAGTACTTTTTCCAGAACTGGCTCAAGTCTAAGAAGAAGGGAGTCAAGCAGGTCGGCGGCGGCGAGCTGCTGTCGATCGCCGTGCAGACGGCGATCGTCGACGTCGCGGCCTCCGGCGAGTTCTGCAACCCGCGCCGGCGGATTTCGCACCTGCTCGGGATGTACGGCTTCGTGCTGTACGTCATCTCCACCGCCATGATGGTGTTCGACGCCTCGGCGGGCGCGATCTGGCCGCCGCTCTGGTGGCTGGGCGGACTGATGGTCTGCCTCGGCGGCTACTGGTTCTGGTTCTTCATCCGCGTCGATGTCTTCGCCGAGGGACTGTCGCCGCTACGCTTCATGAAGGCGGACCTGTTCGTCGTCTCGCTCGTGGTCAGCGTCACGCTCGGCCTGATCTGGGCGGCGGCCGGCGGCGGAGCGGGCGTGCTCTTCGGCCTGTACATTCTCGCGACGACCGTGCTGTTCGGATCGGTGTTCTGGTCGAAGTTCGCCCACATGTTCTACAAGCCCGCGGCCGCGTTCGAGAAGAGACTAACCAGGGCCAATGGCACGGCCGAGAACCTGCCGACGCAGACCCGGGACGACCCCGAACAACAGCAAAGACACTCCATGGAACTGTTGCGAAACGCTCCGATGGACATGGGACTTGGCATCAAGCGCGAAGCACCTCGCCACTATTAAGAAGAAGCAGCGCGCAAGCTCTGCTCTAACAGATAAGAGATAAGGAGCCGGACTCATGCCTACCTTCGTCTATATGACAAGGTGCGACGGATGCGGACACTGCGTCGACATCTGTCCCTCGGACATCATGCACATCGATAAGACCTATCGCCGTGCCTACAACATCGAGCCGAACATGTGCTGGGAGTGCTACTCCTGCGTCAAGGCTTGCCCGCAGCATGCGATCGACGTGCGCGGATATGCCGACTTCGCCCCGCTCGGCCACAGCGTTCGCGTCCACCGCGACGAACAGAAAGGCACGATCGCCTGGAGGATCAAGTTCCGCAACGGTACGGAAAAGAACTTCCTGTCGCCCATCACCACCAAGCCCTGGGGGACGGCGATTCCACAGCTCAAGAGTGTTCCCGGACCCAGCAAGGAAATGCGCGACGGTCCGCTGTTGTACAACGAGCCGAAATGGATCCGCATGGATGACGGCGGCTTGCATACGCTTCAGTCCGCCGGCCTCAAATTGAAGAAAGGCGTGTACTACTAATATGGCTTACAAAACGATCATCGAAGACGGCATCGACATTCTGGTCGTCGGTGCGGGTCTTGGCGGCACGGGTGCCGCCTGGGAGGCGAGATTCTGGGGTCAGGACAAGAAGATCGTCATTGCCGAGAAGGCCAACATGGATCGCTCCGGTGCGGTCGCCCAGGGTCTGTACGCCATCAACTGCTACATGGGCACCCGCTGGGGCGAGAACAAGCCTGAGGACCATGTCCGCTACGCTCGCATCGACCTGATGGGGCTGGTGCGGGAAGACCTGCTGTTCGACATGGCCCGTCACGTCGACTCCACGGTGCATCAGTTCGAAGAGTGGGGCCTGCCCATCATGAAGGACCCGAAGACCGGGCGCTATCTGCGTGAAGGGCGATGGCAGATCATGATTCACGGCGAGTCCTACAAGCCGATCGTGTCCGAGGCCGCCAAGAAATCGGCGGACAAGGTCTTCAACCGCATCTGCGTCACTCACCTGCTGATGGACGACAACAAGGAGAACCGGGTTGCCGGTGCCGTCGGCTTCAACGTCCGCACGGGCGACTACCACGTCTTCAAGTCCAAGACCGTGATCTGCGGCGCGGGCGGTGCCTCCAACATCTTCAAGCCGCGTTCAGTGGGCGAAGGTTCCGGCCGCACCTGGTATGCCCCCTGGTCGTCCGCGTCTGCCTATGGGCTCATGATCGACGCCGGCGCCAAGATGACGCAGATGGAGAACCGCATCGTGCTGGCGCGCTTCAAGGACGGCTACGGTCCGGTCGGCGCCTACTTCCTGCACCTGAAGACCTATACGCAAAATTGCCTGGGCGAGGAGTATGAATCCAAGTGGTTCCCCGAGCTGCAGAAGATGGTCGGCAAGGAATACCTCGATCCGGAAGCGTCGCACCTGACGCATCGGCCGATCCCGACCTGCCTGCGCAACCACTGCATCATCAGTGAAGTGAATGCCGGCCGCGGCCCCATTCACATGGTGACCATGCGCGCCTTCCAGGACCCTCATCTGGAAGAGGTCGGCTGGGAAAACTTCCTCGGCATGACCGTCGGCCAGGCGGTTCTGTGGGCCGCCACCGACGTGGATCCCAAGAACGAGAATCCCGAGCTGACCACCTCCGAGCCCTACGTCATGGGTTCCCACGCGACCGGGTCGGGCGCCTGGTGTTCGGGTCCCGAGGACGTTTCCCCTCCCGAGTATTTCTGGGGCTACAACCGCATGACGACGATTGAAGGCCTGTTCGGTGCCGGTGACGCGGTCGGCGGCACGCCGCACGCTTTCTCATCCGGCTCGTTCACCGAAGGTCGTCTCGCCGCCAAGGCCGCCTGCAAATATATCGACGACGGCAAGGCCGAAGGCATCGTCGTGTCCGACCAGCAGATCGAGCGCCGCAAGAAGGAGATCTACAAGCCGCTCGAGCATTTCAGGATCTACCGCAATGCGATCGTGGCGGGCAGCGTCAACCCGCACTACATCAATCCCAAGCAGGGGCTGGACCGTCTGCAGAAGCTGATGGACGAATATTGCGGCGGCGTGACCGTCAACTACATGACCAACGAGAAGCTCCTGAATATCGGTCTCAAGAAGCTCAAGATCATGGAGGAAGACCTCGAGAACCTCGCCGCGGAGGACACTCACGAGTTGCTGCGTGCGTGGGAATTGAAGCATCGTCATCGCGCTGCGGAGTGCGTCACGCACCACACGCTGTTCCGCAAGGAAACTCGTTGGCCGGGCTACTACTACCGGGGCGACGCCATGAAGGTGGACGACGAGAACTGGCACGTACTGACTGTTTCGCGTCGCGACCCGAAAACCGGCGAATACACCATGGAGAAGGCGCCCTGTTATCACCTCGTTGGGGAAAACGAGTAGCGATCTCGCCGGGGCAGTCATGCTGGCCTCTTCGGCGCGTAGAGTGCCGCGCGTGAACATTGTCGAAAAGACCGATGCGGAGATACGGGCCATCGCCGATCCCCTGTGGCGCGACCTCGTCAAATATTCGAACGAAGGCAAATACGGGGAATTCGTCAGGAACTTTGCCAATTCCCTGGCGCTTGCCATGAACCAGGTTGTGGCCGGCCACCAGTTCGCAAACAGCGAACTGGCGAGAAGCCTGTCCGACGACGTCGACTTCCTCGGCATCATCCGCCGGGGCGAGCACGTGACGGTTCTCTACCGGCAGCGCAGCACCAAGAAGGAAGGGGAATGGCTTGGCAGACTTGTCCTCGGCTATGAGAATGGACAGGTCAGGATCTTCGGGGCATCCATCTTCTGAGCTATTCGTTCGGATCCGGCATGAGTGAAACCATCCGAGACGGCAAGTTTGTCGAGCTCACCTACAAGGTGACCGACAAGAAGGCGGGGCATCTCCTCACCCGAGTCGAATTCCCGCTGGGCTATGTTCACGGACACAATGAAATTCTGGCCCCTTCCGTCCACAGGGAGCTGGAGGGCAAGTCCGCTGGCGACATCATCGAGGTGCCGATCGATGGCAATCAGATCTTCGGCCCCAGAGACGAATCGCTGGTGTTTACCGATCACATCGAGAACGTTCCCGAGGAGTATCGGCACGTCGGCACCTCCATCCTCATGGAGAACGACAAGGGGCAGACCCGCAGCTTTCTCGTAACGCGGATCGACGACAAGACGCTGACTGTCGATGGCAACAATCCGCTTTGCGGCCGAGAGGTCGTCTTCACGCTCGAGATACTGACTGTACGCGACGCGACCGATGAAGAGACAAGAGCGGGCGGAGCGATCGTCGACGGCGCGGACATCGACCCGTCGCTCATGAGACCTGTTTGAGTAGCGGCGTTGAATGGCATCGGACGAGTTTCGGCTATACTGACTTGCACTTGAAATCCTGACTGCACGGCAGAAAAAGGTGACTTATGAGCGACGAGAAGAAACCCACCACCACCAAGGTTCCTGACGGTCACACGCCTTTTTATACGACGCGTCAGAAGGCGCCGACCGAAAAGGGGTTTGTCGGTTACGAAACCATCTGGAAACCGCTCCAGAAGGAAGTCGAATACAAGACGCCGAAGAAGCCGTAGGCGTTCCGAAGCGGCGAGTGGACGCTGGAGAAGGCGCCCGTCTACCATATCATCGACTGACGCAATAATGGCGGACCGACGTGTTGCCGGGCGCAAGGCAATACGCGCCCCGCTACTACTCGGCGCATAACGCGCCGCCTTCGACGCACGCGCCGCTCGCGAGGCCGAACCTCCCGCGTTGCCCGGCGCGGCGCTGCCCGCCGCCCGCGAGCGCCTGTTGTGGAATATCGCTGCCTTGGTGCGGGCAGCGGAAGGGAACTCAGCGCATCGCTCACCGCCCCGCCTTTGCCGAGCTGCCACCGCGCGCATGGCAGCCCAGGCGTGGTCCTGCCAAAAGCAAACGGGAGCTTGCGGCCCCCGTTTTTCCATTGTTGCCGAGCGCGGAGCAGACATCTGCCCCGCGCGGCGTGCGTTCAGTCGGACTTCTGATCGCTGCCCGAGCCTTGGTCGCTGCTCGAGCCCTGCTCGCTGCCCGGGCTCTGGTCAGCCGGCTGGGCAGTAGTGTCCTCGGCGACCACGATGGTGCGCTGCAGATCATTGGCCGTGGTGGCGGCGAACGCCGAGGCGGCCGAGATCATGAACAATCCGGCGAACAGTCCGCTAAGTGTGGCTTTCATGTCGTTTCCTTTCAGGTCTGTGGTTCAACTGCGGGAAGATGACGGCGAGCGTCGTCCGCTCAGTCGGACTTCTTCTCGTCGTCGGACTTCGGCTCGTCGGCGGTCTGCGCGGGCTCGCCGTCCTTCTTCTCTTCCTCGGCGGTGGGCGCGGCCGCGGGTTGCGCGTCGGCTGGGACTGGCTGCGCCCCGGGTTGCGCGGGCTGCGCGTCGGCCTGGGCCGGCTGCGGCGCGTCGGGTGCCGCCGCCTCTGCGGGCTGGGTCGGCTGCGCCGGGGCGGCGCTCATGGCGCCATCGGGCGCCTTGCTCTCGGGCGCGTTGTCGTTGTCTGCTCCGCAGGCGGCGAGGCCGACCGCGACCAGCGCGGCCATGATCAATCGAAGCTTCATCTCTGCACTCCTGGTAAAGGGGTCGATCCGGTTGCGACGCGGCACGCACGCCGCGCCTCGGGTACATTGAACGCCCCGGCTGTAAGCGCGGCATTGCCGATTGCGCGCCCTTCGTATCATTCGCCTCCGGAAGCGTTGCGCCATGTGTCGCGGCGCCTGCCTGCAACATGCCGTTACACGACAGCGTGGCGCGGGTCGCGGCCGGGTGCTATATAGACGCGCCATGGACCCCCAAGACCACGTGCTGGTTGTCGACGACGACGCCGAGATCCGGAACCTGCTGGCCGAGTACCTGGGGCAGAACGGCTACCGCGTGTCGCTCGTGCGCGACGGGCGCGAGATGCGCCAGGCGCTCGAGAACAGCCGCCCCGACATCGTGGTGCTCGACGTGATGCTGCCTGGCGAGGACGGTCTCGCGCTGTGCCGTGACCTGCGCGCGAAGTCGGAGACCCCGGTGATCATGCTCACCGCGCGCGGCGAGGAGCTCGAGCGCATCATCGGCATCGAGATGGGCGCGGACGATTACCTCGCGAAGCCGTTCAACCCGCGCGAGTTGCTGGCGCGCATGAAGAGCATCCTGCGCCGCGCGCGCGCCCTGCCGCGCGCGACCACCGGGGCGCAGCGCCTGCGCTTCGCCGGCTGGGTTCTGGACCTCGCCGCGCGCCACCTGGTGGCGCCCGACGGGGTCATCGTGTCCCTGAGCGGAACCGAGTTCCGCCTCCTGTCGATCCTGCTCGAGCATCCCAACCGGGTGCTCGATCGCAACCAGCTCATGGACCTGACGCTTGGGCGCGAGGCGACGCCGTTCGACCGCAGCATCGACGTCCAGGTGAGCCGCCTGCGCCAGCGGCTGCGCGACGACGCCCGCGAGCCGCGCATCATCAAGACGGTGCGCAACGGCGGCTACGTGCTGGCGGCGGCCGTCGAGCGCCTCGACTGATGCGCCTGGTGCCCGGCTCGCTGTTCGGGCGCACGCTGGTGGTACTCGGCGCCGGGCTGCTGCTGGCGCAGCTCGCGGCCGTGATGATCAACGTGCTCGACCGCGGCAACGCGGTGTATCGCGTCGGCTCGCAGCAGATCGCGATGCGCATCGCCGAGGCGGCCAAAGTGCTCAATCGCGTGCCGGCCGCCGAGCGCGCAGGGGTGCTGGAGGAGCTCAACAGCCGCGACCTGCGCATCGTGCTGAGCTCCAGGCCGATCGTGGTGCCCCAGGGCCCGGAGGAGCTCGACCCCTACGAGCGCGCGTTCGCCGCGACGGTGCAGCGCGATCTCGGCGCGCCCTGGCACACCGCGGTCGAGATCACGACGCGACTGAGGGCCATGCGGCCCTCACGCGGCGACACCGAAGCGACCACCCCGCTGGGGCAGTGGTTCGCGCGGCATTTCTACTTTCTGCTGCCCGACACCTTCACGCTGGTGACGCAGGTCGGCCTGCAGGACGGCGGCACCGCGGTGTTCTACGCGCGCGTTCCGCAGGAGCCGCTCAGGCGCCTCGAGGCGCTGGTGCCGCGGTTGCTCCTGACGCTGCTCATCTTCTTCGCGCTGGCGGCGCTGGTGGTACGCATGATGACGCGCCCGCTGGCACGCCTCGCGCAGGCCGCCGATGCGCTCGGCGCCGACCCGGAGGGACCGCCGCTGAAGATCACGGGTCCGCGCGAAGTGCGCAGCGTGATGGATGCCTTCAACCGCATGCAGTCCCAGATCCGCGGCTACCTGCTCGAGCGCGCGCGCATGCTCGGCGCCATCTCGCACGACCTGAAAACCCCGATCACGCGCATGCGCCTGCGCGCCGAGATGCTGGCCGACCCCGGGACGCGCGCCAAGTTCGTGCGCGACCTGGACGAGATGGAAGCGATGGTCCGCTCGACGCTGGAGTTTTTTCGCAGTCTGGGGGAGGAGCCCCAGCGCCAGCCGGTCGACGTGCGCGCGCTGATCGAGAGCCTGTGCGAGGACTGGCGCGAGAGCGGCTACGAAGCCAGCCTGCAGGGCACGCCGCGCTCCCCGTACAGCGCGCACCCGCAGGCACTGCGGCGCTGCCTGAACAACCTGCTCGAGAATGCCCTGCGCTACGGCGAGCGCGCCGAGGTGACGATCGAGGACGACGGCCGCACGCTGCGCATCGCGGTGCGCGACCGCGGCCCCGGCATCCCGCAGGAGGAGCTCGAACGCGTGTTCGAGCCGTTCTTCCGGCTCGAGTCCTCGCGCAACCGCGGCAGCGGCGGCGCGGGGCTGGGTTTGAGCATCGCGCGCAACATCGCGCGCTGGCACGGAGGCGAGATCACGCTGCGCAACGCCCCCGAGGGCCGCGGCCTGATCGCCGAGCTGGTCCTGCCGCGCCCGCCCGCGGCCCCAAGGGCATAGGGAGTGCGGGGGTCAGGTGCTTCTCACCCCCCGCGTTACCAGTTGAAGCGGGCGATTCCCCTGTGGCAGCGAAAGCGCAGCGTGTCCTTGCCCCATAGTTGAACCGGCGCGACCGGCGTCGGGACCACCATCTCCGGCCGCAGCTCGCTTTTAGTGTGACATCGTCGGGGCTATTGGAGCCGGGAAAGAAGGAAGCCCGGAAATCCTACTCGGGCCTCTGGCGCGGGCCGCGCGCGCCGCGTTCGCTAAAAGGTCACCGTCTCGCCGATGGCGGGAACCGCGAGCCTCTCGCCGGTCAGGTTCGCGCGCCGCCAGGCTTGCCCGAGAAGCAGCGGCGGCTCGCGCAGGTCCTCGTCGGTCAGCTTGAACGTGCCCCAGTGCATGGCGACGAAGCGCTCTGCGCCGAGCGCGCGGAACGCGCGTACCGCGTCGGCCGGGTCCATGTGCTGCCGGCGCATGAACCAGCGCG
>Ga0307374_10006558_pt1 | contig 18238 bp, 14 predicted proteins | sample OX3MG_FD_202532 | JGI IMG/M metagenome (GOLD analysis project Ga0307374, IMG submission 202532) | Soil microbial communities from Risofladan, Vaasa, Finland - OX-3 | ecosystem: Environmental > Terrestrial > Soil > Coastal area > Acid sulfate soil | place: Finland: Risofladan, Vaasa | collected...
CATCGGCCGGCAACAAACACATTCCTTGTGCGCTCACGGTCACAGCCTCCTTGCTGCCTTGGTGGGTTCTTTTCCAAACCCCAAGGTACTCAAGGACTGTGACTTGCGCCTATTTCAACGGTATTGGAACTAGCCCGGATTATTCACAGCCCGGCTATTACTTGACAAAGCGCTCGATACCAACCCGAAGCGCCAGCGAGGTAAGTGCGTTGCTCCGCCTCGCTTGCGCTTCGGGTTAGTGTGGGCTGATGAATAATCCGGGCTAGGGCGGCTCTGCAAGTCCTTGCCGGGCTTGAAGATGCTCGCCCGCCGCTGCGGCTTGAGGGGCGCCCAGGCAGTTATTTCGGCCCCAGCCTATGATTGCAACGCACCAGGAGCCGACTATACTATAAGTGACCGCCGATTTGTTAGAGAATTCCATGCCTAGGTTCCGCATACTGCCGCTGCTCATGGCCTTGGGAGTGACGTTCAATCACTTCCATTGCATCGGTACGTCCGTGCAGGCTGCGGCCTTCGTGATGCAAGAAGTGCGGCGTGCGCAGGTCGACGGTCCGTCGCAGGATTTGGGCTCGGTTCCCAAGTGCGAGAACGAAACGGGCTGCATTTGCCAAGGTGCCATCTTCATCGCGCCGCCCCCCTACGATCTTGTGGACCTGACGGCCTGTCAATGGACCGACGAGGCTCAGCCCGCAATCGTCGAGACGCTGCTGCCGTTGCAGAAGTGCGTCAGTAACGCTGCGTTGGAGCGGCGCCACTTCGCGCCCTCGCTTACCAAGGGGGCAATGCGCGCCTGGCTCGGGCGATTTTTGATCTGAGCGGCGTCTCTTGACGGTTTTGGGCTCGTCGAAGCGCCCCTGCGCGGTTCGCGACGGCGACGAATTCATCCGAAGCGTTAAGGGATCCTCTCCGTGAAAACCAATCTATCGACTCCTCGAACTGCCCCCATTGGCGGCGTATCTGCCCGGGCGTTTTGGCCGCTGCTCGGTTTGGCGGCGGTCTCGATCGTGGTTGCGACCGGCTTCTTCTTCTGGCCGGCCAAGGGCGAACACGCTACGGCATCGAAGCCCGAGGCCGAGCCGCCGGCAGCGCGCTCAGCGGATGGCGTCGTACGCTTGACGCCCGCCAAGCTGCAAGCGGCGGCGCTGCACGCGTCGGAAGTCGAGGCGCGCGAAATCCGCGACTCGCGCCGCGTGCCCGGCAAAATCGGCTACAACGCTTCGCGCCGATTGGAGATCAAAGTGCCGGCCGCCGGCGCCGTGACGCACGTGCTCGTGCTGCCTGGACAGGCGGTGAAACGCGGAGATCGACTGGCCTTGTTGAACAGCGTCGACGTCGGGATGGCTCGCGAGGAGGTGGTGCATGCCGAGGCCGACTTGCACATTGCCGAGCGCGAGACCGATTGGCTGGCCCAGATCGCCCACAACACCCAGGCATTACTCAAGGCGCTCGAAGATTTCCCGGACGTAATGAAGGTCGAAGTGCAATTCGAAGACCAGGTGCTGGGCGACCAGCGCGAGAAAATCATCGCCGCCTATTCCAAACTGCGGTTGGCGACCCGCGCTTCGGCAGCCGCCGTGTCGGCCCAGGACGCGCTCAGCGAGCGCTACGTGCAAGAGCGGGCCAGCGCTCGGGAAATCGCCGATGCGAACTATCGCAGCACCTGCGAAAAAGCCAGCTTCGACGCGCGGCAGCAGCTCGCGCGGTCGCAAGCGAACCTGGAGCATGCCCGGCACATGCTGGTTGTCAGCCGCCAGAAACTGAAGCTGCTGCTCGGGCCGTTCGCCGAAATTTCCTCCGAGCACGATGACGAGACGCTTTGCGAATTGATCCTCTGCTCGCCGTTGGACGGCAAGGTGGAAGACCGCTTCGTCAGCGACGGCGCCCAATTCGTCGCTTCGCAGGCATTGTTCGCGCTGGCGAATACCGACACGCTCTGGGTTTCGGCTCAGATTTACGAACGCGAATGGGCCGCGCTGGCCGGCGGCGACGTGCAGGAAGTCAACGTCGAATCGCCCGCGCTGCCCGGCTATCGGGTGACGGCCAAGGTGCAATTCTTCAGCGTCGGCGTGTCGAGCGAGACGCGCGCCGTGCCGCTCGTCGCCGAACTGCCCAACACCGAGAGTCGCCTGAAGCCGGGCATGTTCGCCTGGGTCGACGTGCCGCTCGGCCCGCCGCACAAGGCCCTGGTCGTGCCGGCCGGCGCGATCATGCGCCACGAACAAGAGACGTTCGTTTTCGTCGAGGAGCGGCCGGGCGAATATCGCAAGGTCGACGTGACGCCGGGGCTGGAGACGAGCGAGTTCGTCGAGGTGCTTTCCGGGCTCGACGCCGGAGCGAAAGTCGTCGATCGCGGGGCCTTCTTCTTGAAGAGCGAATTGCTGTTGGAAGGAGAAGAGCCATAACAGTCCTCTCTCCCAAAGGCCGTAGGGTGGGGCGCCAGCCCCACGCGGCAAATTCTCGCCCAATGCGCGTGGGGCTAGCGCCCGGCCTACGTTCTCTTAGCTTGTTGAAACCGCTGCCATGCTCTCCAAACTGATCGACGCTTCGCTTGAAAACCGCTTGCTCGTGCTCGCGCTGGTCGGACTGATGGCCTTGGGCGGGGCTTACTGCGCGCTGACCCTTCCGATCGACGCCGTGCCCGATTTGACCAACGTGCAGGTGCAGATCCTGACCAAGGCCGGCGCGCTATCGCCGCTGGAAGTCGAGCGCTATGTGACCTATCCGGTCGAAGCCACGATGAACGGCCTGCCCAACGTCGAGGAAATCCGCAGCGTTTCCAAGTTCGGGCTGTCCGTGGTGACGGTCGTGTTCACCGAGGGGACCGACATCTATCGCTCGCGGCAGCTCATCGGCGAGCGGTTGGGCGACGCGCGCGAGCGGATCGTGCAGGGCTACGGCAACCCGAATCTGGGCGTGCTGACCACGGCGCTCGGCGAAGTGCTGCAATTCGAGGTCAAAGGCGCCGGCTACACTTCGATGGAGCTGCGCACGCTGCTGGAGTGGGAGATCGCCCCGCAGTTGCGGCAAACGCCCGGCGTGACGGAAGTCAATTCGCACGGCGGCTATTACAAGACTTTCGAGGTGACGGTCGATCCCGACCGCCTCGCGGCGCAAGACCTGGCGCTTGGGGAGCTGTTCGCTGCGCTGTCGCAAAACAACGCCAGCGCCGGCGGCGGCTACATCGTCCATTACGGCGAGCAGCGCTTCATCCGCGGGCAGGCATTGCTCAAGAACGTCGAAGACATCGGGCGGGTCGTGGTCCGCCGCCGGCCGAACGGAGTGCCGCTGTTGGTCAAGGACGTGGCGACCGTGAACATCGTGCCCTTGGTGCGGCAAGGGGCCGTCACGCGCGACGGCCGCGGCGAAGCCGTGACCGGCACGGTGATGATGCTGTTGGGCGAAAACTCGCGGCGGGTCGTCCACGAGGCCAAGCTCAAGCTCAAGGAGATCGAAGAAACGCTGCCCAACGGCGTCAAGCTCGAAGTGATCTACGATCGCGCCACGCTGATCGAGCGCACGCTGAGCACCGTGCTCAACAACCTGCTGGAAGGCGGCGTGTTGGTGATCGTGGTGTTGCTGGTGCTGCTGGGCAGCATTCGCGCCGGAATCGTCGTGGCGCTGGCGATTCCGCTTTCGATGTTGTTCGCCGCCAACGTGATGTCGGCCGCCGGCGTCACCGCCAGCCTGATGAGCCTGGGCGCCATCGACTTCGGGCTGATCGTCGACAGCTCGGTAATCATGATCGAAAACTGCATGCGCCGGCTGTCGCACGAACACGGCGACAAGCCGCACGCCCTGATCGTCCGCGACGCGGCGGTCGAGGTCCGCAAGCCGACGATGTTCGGCGAATTGATCATCGGCGTCGTCTACTTGCCGATTCTCGCGCTCGAAGGCTCCGAGGGGAAACTCTTCCGCCCGATGGCGCTGACCGTGCTGTTCGCCCTGGCCGGTTCGCTGGTGCTGTCGCTGACCTTGATGCCCGTGCTGGCCGAGATGTTCCTGCCCAAGAAACTCAAAGAAAAAGAGGTCTGGCTGATTCGCGCCATCAAGAAGATCTATGCCCCGCTGGTGGCTCAGACCATTCGCCGCCCGGTGGCGACGACCTTGCTGGCGGTCGGGCTGTTCGCGGCGGGCATTCCCGTGGGACTGCATTTGGGCGCCGAGTTCATGCCGCGGCTCGACGAAGGCGACTTGCTGATCGAGGCAGTCCGCCTGCCGAGCGCGACGCTCGAGGATTCGATCGCCATGTCGACGCAGATCGAGACGATTTTGAAGAAGTTCCCGGAAGTCAAAACGGTATTCTGCAAGACCGGCCGGCCGGAGATCGCCAACGACGTGATGGGCGTCCATCAAACCGACGTCTGGGTGATCCTGAAGCCGGTCGCCGAGTGGCCGGCGGAGAAAACCCGCGACGAATTGATCGAGGAGATTTCGGCGCAATTGAACGACCAGGTTCCGGGCGCCAAGTTCGGCTTTACTCAGCCGATCGAGATGCGGGTCGACGAACTGGTCGCGGGCGTCAAGGCCGACGTCGCGATCCTGCTCTATGGGGACGATTTGGAAGTGCTGGGCCGCAAGGCCAAGGAGATCGAGCAGCTCGTGCAAGCCATTCCCGGCGCCGCCGACGTGAAGGCCGACTACCAGGCCAACATCCCCACCTTGCGCATCGAGGTCAAGCCCGAACGCCTGGCCATGTACGGCATCGACGCGGCCGAAGTGATGAACGCAGTCTCGACCGCCGGCGGGCACGAGGTCGGGCAGGTGCTCGAAGGGCGAGCGCGGTTTCCGATCATCGTGCGCTACCCGAAAGAGTGGCGCGAGAACGCCGAGTTGCTCGAACAAATTCCGGTCGGCGAGGTGGGAGGCCAGCAGATTCCGCTCGGCGAACTGGCCGACGTGATCCTGGAAGAAACGCCGCCGGGCGTCGATCACGAAGCCACGAGGCGCCGGACGTACGTTTCGGTCAACGTCCGCAACCGCGACGTGGCCAGCTTCGTCTACGAAGCCCAGCGCAAGCTGAAGGAAAAGATCGTGCTGCCGGCCGGCTACACGGTGCGCTGGGGCGGCGATTTCGAGAACCTGCAAACCGCCAGCCTGCGGCTTTCGATCATCACGCCGATCGTGCTGCTGATGATTTTCTTGCTGCTCTACAGCAGCTTCCACTCGGCGCGGCTGGCGCTGTTGATCTTTCTGGCGGTGCCGATGGCGGCTTCGGGCGGCATTTATGCGCTGGCTCTGCGCGAAATGCCGTTCAGCATCTCGGCCGGCGTCGGCTTTATCGCCTTGTTCGGCGTGGCGGTGCTTAACGGTCTGGTCTGGGTCAGCGGAGCCGAACACCTGCGCCGCGACGGCGCCGATCCGCACGAAGCCGCCCGCGAAACGGCCCTCGTCCGCTTGCGGCCGGTGTTGATGACCGCGATGGTCGCCAGCCTCGGTTTCTTGCCGATGGCTATCTCCACCACCGCCGGCGCCGAGATCCAACGCCCGCTGGCGACCGTCGTAATCGGCGGGCTGATTACTTCGACGATGCTCACCGCGCTGGTGTTGCCGGCGATCTACCCTTGGTTTGCGCCCAAGAGAACGCCGACGATGGCGTAGTTCGCGTCGATCGCTTCGTCCGGCAAAAGATAGAGAGCTGTGTCCGGCAAAAGATAGAGCGGGTTAAGTCGGGCTGAACGGCCGCTCGACCGGAACTCTCGCGCCGCTCGGGCGGATCGTCTCTTCCGCGGGGTGAACGTGATCCGCGACAAGGCTCCGGGCCTCGCGCCGATACATGAGAGCCAAAAAGGCCGGCACGAGAATCGACCGCACGACAAGCGTGTCGAGCAGCACGCCGAGGCTCAGGGCGAAGCCCAGTTCCAGCATGCCGCGCAAGGTTCCGAACATCATCGACAAAAACGTCCCCGCCATAATCACGCCGCAACTGGTAATAATGCCGCCGGTCCGAACCACCGCCAGCCGCAACCCTTCGAGCAGCCCGAATCGCTTCTGTTCTTCGAGCACCCGCGTGACCAGGTAAATGTTGTAATCCTCGCCGATGGCCGTCAGGATCACGAACAAGAAGATCGGCACTTTCCAGTCGAGGCCGTTGAACGGGCTGTACAGCCAGGAAAAGATCAGCTCCGTGGCGCCGATCGTCACCAAGTAGCTGAACAGCACTGACAGGATCAAGTACAAGCAGATCAAGGGGCGCCGCAAGATGAAGATCAGCACGCCCAACACGGCGATCACCACCAGGCGCTCGATCAATGTCTGGTCGCTTTGCGTGACGGCTTTGAGATCGCGAATGCCGGCCGTGGCGCCTGTGTAGGCGAACTCGGTTTCGTGCCAGGGCGACTGCGGATCGTCGCTCAAGCCCTGCAACCGCCGGTCGATCTCGCCCAACAGACTTACCGCCTCGGCCGAGAAAGGATCGTACTTGAGCACCACGTCCAGACGCGCGACGTCGCCCGCCATCGACGGAACTTGGGAGAGATAGATGGCCTTGGTTTGCGGATGTTTCTTGGCCGCCAGCTTGCGGCGCCCTGCGGGGCTGAAGATATTCGAGTAGCCCGGTTTGTCGCCAAGCGGCTCGGCGATGCTGCGGACGTAAGCCACGCCCGGCATGTCGTAGAGAAACTTCGTCAGCCGTGCGATCTCTTGTTCGCCTGCGCGTTGGTCGAAGTGCGCGCCCTGACGTTTTGCCAGCACCACGATCGGACCGGTATCGCCAGGGGCGAAGTGCCGCCGCAAGAGCCGCGTGCCGATCACGCTCGGCCGGTCCGACCGCAATTCCTCGAGCAGATCGTAACTCACTTCGACCGACAACCCGCGGTACGCCAATGGCGCCAACAGCAACAAACTTGTCGCCAGGATGGCGACCGGCCGAGCCAGGATGATCCGGCTGATCCAATCCCAGACGGACGTCATCCGCGTCCTCGCCGGGGTTCGGCTGCGTTCGTCTGCGGCGTTCGGCCCTGCCAAGCGAACCCCAAACGGCCAGAATACGGCTTGTCCAAAGGCCCGTAGCAGCGCGGGCGCCAAGGTCAGGCAGGCCGCCAGGGTAATCGCCAGGCACAGCGCGATCGCCGGCCCGCTGTTGCGGTATTTGCCGAAATCGGCGAAGAGCATCGTACCCAGGCCCAAAATCGTCGTCATCGCGCTGCCGACCAGCGCTTCGCCCACCTGACTGAGGGCGGCGGCGACTGCCTCTGCCTGGCTCCGGCCGCGTTCCAGCTCCTCGCGGAACCGCGAGATCAAGAACAGGCAGAAATCGGTGCCCGAGCCGAACAGGATGACGACCACGAAGATTTTGGTCGTCTTGAAGACCTTGAAATCGACGTGCTCGAGGCCAGGGATGCGGTTGATCTCGGTCAACTGCGCCACGGCGTCGAGCGAGACGGCGACCGAAACCGTGATAGCGATCAGCGGAATCAGCACCAGCAAGGGCGCTCGGTAGACGACGAGCAGGATCAAAACCACCAGCACGACCGTAGCCACCTCGGTGTTCTTGACGCTCTCGTGGGCAGAAGCCAGCATATCGCCGCCAATGGCGGCCGATCCAGAAATGCCCGTTCGAAGACCTCGCGGAAAATCGGCGGCCGACCGCGTTTGTTCGACCACTTCGCGCACGACGTCGAGCGAATTGATGTTCTCGATCGCCATGAACTCGTTTTTCAGCAGCACGAGGATCAGCGCCGCTCGGCCGTCTTCGCTGGCCAGCATTTTGCCGATGACGGGCGTCTGCGGCGTCCAGACCTCGACGATCGGCAAGGACTTCAAGGCGTCGGGCCCGAGTCGCTCGGCCAGACGATGAACCGCCTCCCAATCGGCGGAAGTCAGCGGTTCCTCGTCGCGAGCCAGGACCACCGCCATCTGGCTTTTCGAGCGGATCTGCGGAAAGGCGGCGTTGAGCAGGCGTTCGCCTTGAACGCTGACCATCTCCGCGGGCAGGTAAGCGAGATCACCGTCGCGCGTGACATCGTCCCAACGCGGGGCGATCAGGTGCAGCCCGCTCCAGATGCCGATCCACGCCAGGATCGTCGCGGCCCAATGGCGCGAAATCGTTCGACCCAGTCGCTCATACATCATCGGCGGCCTGCGGCTTAATCATCTTCTCGGGCGGCGTAGGATGCGGGCGGGCCAAAAAACAAGCGGCAGGACGGGCCGACGCCCTCTGATCCTACCGCTTTGATCCAGAGAAACCAAGTTCGAAGCGGCCGCTTGCCACTGCCGGGCCGCCTTGCCGCCCGTCGCAGGCGCGGCAGTTTGCCGCTTTCGCGGCGTTGGGGCAAGCGGGGGAACTCGGTGTCAGCGAACGCGGCAGGATGCCGCGTCTACGTAGCGAACGCGGCAGGATGCCGCGTCTACGTTATGCTACGCGGCAAGGCGCCGCGACTACTTGCTCAGCCGGGGCAAAGAGCTGCGGCGGCTCGGCGAGGGGCTGGCTGGCTGCGAACCGGCCAACTTGCCGCGAAGCTCGCCCAAAGCAGTTTCCAAGGCGTCGTCGGCAGCGGGACTGAGCGTCTCAAGCCCGCCGTCGAGATTCAACCGGGCCGTCTTGTGCGGCACGGCGAGATTCGGCTCGACCCCCACGCCGGCGTAAGCTCGCCCGAAAGGCGAATAGAACTTGGCCGTGGTCAGCCGCAACCCCGCATTCGCCATGTTCAACGGGAAGATGCCTTGCACCGAGCCCTTGCCGTAGCTGCGCGAGCCGACGATCGTGCCCCGGCGATGATCGCGAATGGCGCCGGCGAAAATCTCGCTCGCGCTCGCGCTGTCGCCGTCGATCAGCACCACCAGCGGAATCCGCCAAGTGCCCGATTCGCGGGCCGAGTAAGTATAGTTTTCCTGGCTCGTGCGGCCCCGGGTCGAGACGATCGTGCCGCGATCGACGAACTTGTCGACCACGTCCACCGCCGTGTTCAACAAGCCGCCCGGATTTCCGCGGAGGTCGATGACGAGCGCCTTCATTCCCTGACGGTGGAGCTTGTACAGCGCGGCGTCGAGATCGGCCGAGGTAGTTTTCTGGAAGCAGGTCAGCTTGAGATAGCCGATGCCGTTAGCAGCGTCGGCCAGGTGGGCGTCGTCAATGCTCGGCACCTCGACGTGCTCGCGGCGGATTTGCAGTTCGCGAGTCCGCTGCCCAGGCGAAGTCACGTCGACCACGACCGTGCTGCCTTCCTTGCCCTGCAGCAGGTTGGCCGCTTGATCGGTGGAGAGTTCGGCCGTCGAGCGGCCGTCGACCGCCACGATGCGATCGTTCGCTCGAATGCCGGCCCGATCGGCGGGGCTGCCGGCGATGACCTTGACGATCAGCAGTGCGCCGCGGTCGGCTTTCAACTCGACGCCCAGCCCGACGAAGTTGCCGTCGATTTGCGAATAGACTTCGCTCAGTTGCCCAGGCGTCAGAAACGCCGAGTAGGCGTCGAGCGAGTTGGTCGCCCCGCAGGTGAATTCCTGGACGGTCGCGGCCTCGCGCAGTCCAAGTTGGCTGCGGCCCAGGCGAGCGGCGGCCGCGGCCGCGTCTTGGGCGGCGTGCCGGCCGTTGACCTGCTGCAAATTCAGTTGCGGACGGAGGTTTCGCCGGAAATGGTCGATCCGCGAGGGGGCCAGGTTCGACAGATTCGTTTCGATAAACAGCGGGTCGGTCAGCGCGATTTCGAGCGACGCGGCGCCGTATTCGGCCAGCCGCCGCCAGTCGGGCGTGTCGACGTAATGCGTTTGAATCTTCAGTAGCACTTCGCCGTACAGCTCCAACGCCTGCCGCGCCGAACTGGCGCCGATCGTCTCGCGGAACGTGCGATCGTTGTAGCGCCGACTGAGATCGTAGTGCATGCGGCTGATTTGCAGCCGCTGCTCCAAATCCTGCTCGGCAGGATACTGCCGGAACGCCTCCTCATAGTGCGTCAGCGCTTCGCCCCAGCGCCGCTCGTTTTCCAAGGCTCGGCCGCGGCTCAGCAAGTCGCCGATCGCTGCCGCGCGAGCCGAGGCCGAAACCGCGGCGTTCGAGGCGGCGGGCGTTTGTTGCGCCCAGGCCGAGGGGGTGAGAAACAAGAGGGACGCAACAAGCATCCATACGCCGATACAGACCCTGCGTGGCATGATGTCTCGCATCTTTGGGAACGGGTTGACTGGACGACCAACCGGAGCGTACAGATGCGCGGGTCAGTCCCGGCGAGGAACTTTGTACCGCGGCATTGCGGCGGGCGCCGTTTACTACGGCCGAACAAGTCGGGATGTACGTTCTTGACGCTGCCTGAAAGCGGGTCCAAGCCTTCCGGCAAATTCAATATAGGTCACGATTCGGCGACGGTCAAAAGCCTGGCGAAAAAAGTCTCGCTCGGGCACGGCGCCGTCTTCGCAACCCACATAACGGAAGCGCCCGACAGATCGGAAACAGTCGTCAGGAACGCAACGGACTGCGCCGCATTCAACGCCTGCGGGCCGCGCGACGCCGGAATAAACGCCATCGCTCGGCCGGCCCTCAGGCGCCGCCATCCACGGCAAACGTCCCTGTCGCTTCAGGTTCGCAAAAGTCCGACTCCTGCAAACTGCGGCAAGCGGCCGTGTCGGTCAGGCGGTTGGAAGCGCCTGACGGTTTTGTTACGGATGCCGGGCGGCGGGGGTTCGGCGGCCTCCGTTTTCGGCTAAAGATTCGGTTTATACCGCGGGCGGCCTTCCAGGCCGTCGGTATACGTGGGGCGGCCTTCCAGGCCGTCGGTCAGAGACGGCCTGGAAGGCCGCCCCACACGGCTCGAAGGCATTTAGACCTTGACCGGCTTTTTCGTGCGGACCGACTGGGTCTGCTTATGGCACAGGCGAAGCGCGTCGAGTGCTAGCTCGCCGGCGAGAAACGGCGAGGGCTTTCCGCTGGTTACGACCTTTGCGGCTTCGGCAAGCTCTGCGGCGAAGGCATCGACGTCGCGCAGCTTCGGCCGTTCGATCTTTCCGGAAGAAGTCAGCACGGTCAGCGGCATGCTCGCCGTCGGCTCGCCCCCGAGCACCGCAAAGTCGTACATGAGCGTGGCTTTTTCCAGATAAATTTCAAAGCCGTGCGTGAAGCTGCGTCCTTGCTGATCGATCACGCCGCAGGCGGCCGAGACCGCCAGCTCGCCGCCTTCGTAAAGGAATTGCGATTCAATGAATTGGACGACCTCGCCTCGCCAGCGGCCGGTGCTAAACACCGCCTGGGGCATGCCGCACGACAAGCGAATGAAGTGTGCATCGTGGATGTGCAGATCGACCACCGGCCCGCCGACCTCCCGCGGATCGTAAAAGTCCTTGAGCCACAACGGGTCGGAAATGATCCGTTTGAAACGACCGCCGAGCAGTTTGCCGTATTTGCCGCTCGTGATGATTCGATAGGCGTGCGCGTACTCCGGAAAGAAAGGCAGCACCTGGCCGATCATCAGCAGCTTGCCCGCTTGCTCGGCGGCTTTAACCATCTTGGCGGCATCGGCCGTTGCCAGGGCGATCGGCTTTTCGCAGATCACGTGCTTGCCGGCTTTCAGCGCGGCGAGCGTTACCGGCAGGTGCATGGCAGGCGGCAGGCAAATGTCGACCAGATCGATCTTCGGATCGGCGAGCAGTTCTTCCCATTGCGGGTAGCGGGCGATCTTTCCCAAATCCATCTGGGCGCCCGGCGGGCCGAAGTTTCCCTTGATCCCGCGCCAGTCGCCGGCCAGCTTCTTCTCGTCGCGCGTCGAGATCGCCGTCACCTTGGCCCCGCGCACCTTCTGGTAGGCCAAGTAATGAATCATGCCCATGAACCCGACGCCGACGATGCCGACCCTTACCATTTCCGTAACTCCAATCTACTTAGCAATTTGTGATTTTCTATGGTTTCCACGGTTCCCACCGTTTTGGCCTATTTTCCCACGTTTTGGACGCATTCTTTAAAGTTTTCTTTACGCCTGAACCAACGGAAAAGCCGGGTTTTCATGGGGCAATTCTACCGATCGTGGACACTTTGGCGATGGGATTGTGACTTCGAGGGGTGCGAGACGGCGGGAAAATCAGGCCGCGAGTCCAAGTTGAATCCGCATGGCCATGTCAACACCGTGCATCTCCTCCGGGGAAAGCAATCCCATGCGGCTGGTCAGCCGCTCCTTGCTCACGGTCATGATCTGGTCTGCCATCGCCTTTGACTGCCTGCCATCGACCGTGATCCTCGCCTCACAAGGATAGAGCGTGCCGGTCTTGCTGGAGAGGGGCGGCCTGGACGCGGTTGGCGTGCCGGTTGGCGGCGTCATTGCTGACGATGACGGCGGGCCGGGTCTTCCGCACCTCGCCTCCCGAGCTTCCCGCGAAGCTCACCCACCAAACCTCACCACGCAACATCGGGTACGTCGCCGGCCAGGGATTCGCACCATTCGTCCGCCTCGGCATCGCGGGCCTTGTCGGTGGACATTTCGGCATAGGCGGCCGACAGGCTTTCGGTCACGACGAACGGCCGGGCCAGGTCTTCGAGAAACTTCCCGATGTGGCCCCGTCCGATGACGGCGTGCAGGCCGTCATACACCCGGTCGTCGATGGATATCGTCAGTTTTTTGGTCATGGGCTTTACACGTATGTTTGTACGTAAAGAATGCCACAGGTCGGGTATTACTGTCAACCAGTTAATTGCATGGTGCGATGGCAAGCGCCCGGTCGTAGGCGATCTATCCCTGGAAAGGGGATGTTTTCCGCTTGCCTTCTATCCCCAAATATGGGATATTGAACCGGTGAGCAAGAAGATTCCGCCCCTTCCCGTCAAACCGCTGCGATGGGTCGGCCCGTCAAAGGACGAGCTGATGGAATTCCCCGATCCGGTCAGGAAGGAAATGGGCCACGCCCTGCACCTGGCACAAACCGGCGACAAGGCCGATAGCGCCAAACCGCTGCACGGCTTCGGCGGCGCCGGCGTCCTTGAGATCGTCGAGGATCACGCCGGCGACACCTATCGGGCCGTGTATACCGTGAAGCTGGCAGGCACCGTTTATGTGCTGCATTGCTTCCAGAAAAAATCGCGGAAGGGAAGCGAAACGCCAAAACAGACGATCAACCTCATCAAGCAACGGCTCAGGACCGCAATCGAGTTGCATGAGATACAGAAAAGGAGTGAAAAGCCATGATGAAAGACACCAGCCGACCCGCTGAAAACAGCGTCACCGAAAGCAGCGGCAACGTCTTTGCCGACCTTGGCATCAAGGATGCCGACGCCTATCGGGCGAAATCCGTATTGGCGATCCATATTCACCGGGTCATCAAGAAACGCCGCCTCACCCAGGAGGAAGCCGGGCAGATTCTCGGCATCAGCCAGCCCAAGATTTCCGCCATCATCAAAGGCCGGCTCGACGGCTTCTCGACCGAGCGGCTGTTCCGCTTCCTCAATGTCCTGGGCTGTGACGTAAAGATCAGCGTTTCCCGTCCGCACCCCCAAACCCCTGGGCAAGTGATGGTCGTCTAACCCCATCGGCGTGCCCGGCGGGCCGAAGTTGCCCTGAATCCCGCGCCAATCGCCCGCCAGCCGCTTGCGGTCGCGCGTGGTGGCAGTGGGCCGCGACTTTCGCCTCGCCCAACTCCGCCGGCATTCGCATGGCATCCCTGTCCTTGCTCCCCCTGCCCAGTCTCGCCGTCGCCGGTCAGCCCGTCGCGCTAGGCCGGATGACTCAGAGCCGTCTGGGGTAGGCACGAGGACGGGGGTAAGGGAGTCGGCAAAGCTGGTGTCGATCGGAAACGTCGAAGCGGTGAAAGCCTGTTCGGCTGGGTGCGGCCGGAACCAAAAAGCCCCATCCCGCATCCCCTTAGTAGGCAGGCGGCCTCGTCGCCGCGGGGTCCCCGGCGGATTTGAGTCATCCGGCCGGCGTTGGGGCGGTGATCCTGCCGGGAAAGCAGCGGCCGGTACGCCGCCATCGCCTTCGATTCGCGGCCCTCGACTGTGACCCTTGCCGAGCTATGGGAGTGAGGTATCATGGTGGGATTCTCAAAGGGGAAAAACCGATGCCAAGCCAAGCTGACCTCGCCGATCAATTCGCCGGGATGATTCCGTACTCGCACGAAGCTAAGACACGTCGCGGCGTAGTGAGCGTCCCTCACCGTCCCGACCCCCCCCGATTTCCCGGCAACCCCTTGCCGCCTGCACGCTTGCGCGTTTGAATCAAGTCAATGGCCGCGCCCTCGTCATAATTGGGTGAGCATCATGCAGGAATGGGAGTCAATTTTCCCGGCGAGTATTGCTTCTTCGCTTGGAAGTGCCGTTGAAGTTATTGATCGGGTCGCAAGCCAAACTGAAGTGCTTTCGGTGTTCCCAGAGAAATACAGCGCTTCCGATATCATGAGCCTGAGCGTTCATTCCTTTTACCTGAAGGAATGCGCGGCCAAACTGGAGACGGATTTCTTAACGAAGGCAGGCTGCATGAACAGCCTCCGTAAACATGAGGCACCGCAAAGCATCGGCTTGAGCACGCATGACTACGAACGCATGATTGAATCGCGTCTTCTGCACCTCGCCCCAGTCGTTGACGGAATCATTAAGACAGAGGAAGGGTTAGCTTCGAGGGATGCTGATAATCTCACCCGTAATCGAAGGCTGTTGAAGGACATAACAGATTTGGCAGATTTTTTTCGTACAGGGGCTAATCCTTCGCCGTGGATACGGTTTACGGATGCCTTGGCTCGGCTGGATGAAAAATCGGCGGAGCAGGCCCTCAGAACAGACTGAGCTGCGCTTCGTTCGCCTGCCGACGCCGGATTACCTGCTCGCAAAAGCCGTTCAGCGGTTTCGTCGGCTCCGGTAACACAGACACGCGTATCCGTCGAGCAGTTCAAGGCTACTGCCCAATTCCCAGAAAACCAGAGGCAATCCGCGTCCGCCGGCCCCAACTCCGCCGCCGGCATTCGCATGGGCCTTGCTGCCCTGCCCGGTCTCGCCCGTGGCCGATCAGCCCGTCTCGCTAGGCCGGATGATTCAAAGCCGTCCGGGGTAGGCACGAGGACGGGGATACCGGACGCCGGAATCGCCAGTTTGGTTCATCAGGAATCCCAGATGAGTTTCTCGATTTTCAAGCGTTTTGCGGCTTCGATGACCACGGACCGGGCCGTGGTGTCGGAGTATTTGCCCGCCGATTCCGTGAGGATGGCGGCGAATGATTTCGCATCCCGAATGGTGAAGCTTCGCTCGAATACCGCCAAGAGTATGGCTTTCCAGTCGGCTGCACGGCCCCAGCATACAATGCGACCGTCCGATAGCAGGCGGCCGTGCGGCTTGATAAAGACGCGTGTGACGCCGACCTTCCCGTCAAGGCCCAACATGCGGAACGGCTTGTCCTGATCTGCTCGCCTGGCCCTTGGATGGTCCTTGAGAAGCGAGTCCTTGATATAAACGCGAACTTGGCCCACGGCCATGTAGCGTTCAAGGACACCTCCGACCTCTGGGTCCTTGGTCCAGTTCTCGTACTGCTGAGTCTTCTCCGTGGGACCGAGAGCCAGCCAGTCAATGTCGTCGGCGATTCGCCACATGCGTTCTCGAAGCTGATCTCGAATGCTGTCCGGTAGATTCATTGCACCCCTCCAGGAGCTGGTGGCATCGGGTAATCAATCTCCGGTAACTCAAGTTCGGGGTCCCCGTCACGGAGGAAAAGCGAGGCTTGATCGAGCATCCATTCCCTGAGAAAGCTTCCCGCAGAGGCGTCGTGAAACTGGATGATTCGCGATCCCAGACCAAGGCGCTCGATGTCCGCTCCACGTATCGCCTGGTCAAGATCGACAACCTCGGCAACGCGACGCAGATCAGTGACGAAATCGAGAACGACGACTTTTGATTTGCCGGGACTAATGCGGAGTCCTCTACCAAGCTGTTGTACGAAGATTCGTCGGCTGTGCGTGGCCCGCAGGAAGATCAGCATGTCAACGTCGGGCACATCGACGCCCTCGTTGAAAAGATCGACGGTGGTGACGAAATCAAGCTGCCCGGCCCGAAATCGGGACATGAACACGTCGCGTTCTCGCGGTTCCGTTTCCGATGAGATTGCCTCGGCGCGAAAACCATATCGCCGCAACATGGCGGCAAAACTCTGGGCATGAATGATCGTTGGGCTGAAGACTATTCCCGCCCTTCGCTTTTCCTCCACGAAAACCTGCTTCACGAGACGAGCCGCCTCCTCGTCCCGCGTGGGAATGATGAGCCGTTTGTTGAGTTGGCTGAGTGAGTAGTGGTGCTTCGACATCTCTTGCACGGCTTCCCAGTCTAGATTGTCGGCGAGAAGCCTGTAATCAACGTCGGAGAGGAAACCTTGCTGGAGACCCTCGGCAATGCCAATCTTGACGAGGGCTGGGCCAAGAATCTCGTCAATGTCATATCCATCGCCACGCCACGGCGTTGCCGTGACGCCTCCTAGCATCGGCGGATTCAGTTCCTGGATGGTTTTCTGGAACATGTCGGCCCCGATGTGATGAGCTTCATCCACGAGGATCAGCCCAAAACGCGGTAGGTGCTCCAGGTTGGCAAGGGCGGAATGGACGGTTGCAAACGTGATCCCATCCCAGAATGCGGGGTATTCGCTTTCCGCCAAGTGATGCGTCGAAACCCATTTTGGCAGTTGGAACCAGAACGCGCGGTGGAGCTGATCGACAAGCGACCGTGTGTGCGCGAGGACGAGCACGCGCCCATGCTCGATGCGATTGTCGCGAAGAAGGTCGGCGACGACCTCGGCCATGACGATCGTCTTGCCAAGGCCGGTGGCGAGCACGATTTGCGCGCGGCCGGTGTCAAGGAGTGCCCGGCGGAATCGCTCCGAGACATCCTCCTGGTATGGTCTCAAGGCCCGCTTGGCAGGCGGGTATTCTGGCGTGTTCGCCATCATACCCAAAAGATTGCGGGGGTCCGCGATCTGAATCCGAAGCCCCGTGCGTTCGTAACGCTGCTTCTCGGCAAGAAATGCCTCGCCCGGCGGCCGCGAGGTGGCGACGACCATGCGATGCGCCCCATAATACTTGGCCGCCTCGACAACTTCGGCGATGGCGTCCTTTGGCGGGGGAGTCGTCCTGGTATGCTTACACTGAAACACCCAAAGCTCGCCTCGTTGCACTCCGAGCACGTCGGCTACCTGGTCCCCGCTGCCTCCGACAAGGCGAACATCGTCGAAACCATTCGCAAGTAAAAGGCGCGCGAGGTCACGCTCAAAGGCTTGCCAAGGCCCAAGCAATAACCGTCTCTCATCCAGGAAATAGAGGTTCGACCCGCTCACGTTTAGCTGGCCTCTTCCACGGTTGGGGCAAGGAGTTCGATGGCTAACTGTGCGCGAAGAAGGCGAGGACGATGAGCGTCCGCCAGATCGCTCGCGTCCTGCTCAGCGAGCCATACGGCATCGGCAAGCAAGCTTTCGTAGTGCCGAACAACCTGTGTCTGGGCAGCTTCAGTGGCAAGAGGGCGACCGTAGTCAAGGGTGGCGTATGCGTCATCCCAGCATTTTCCATCGAGGAACAGTTCGGGATGGCTGGAAAAGAAATCGCAGGCCACCCGAGGCGAGGCATATTCGAGGAACCGCCCTTCCGAAATGACTCCTTGTGGATTTCCGGCGGAACGGGTGGCCATCTTCTGAAAGATCGCGTCTTGGTCGGCGGACGGCAGTTTGTTGAACAGCGCCAGCGCGTCCGTCGTGTCGATGTTGCTTCTGAGCGTGCCGGCGATGTCGAGGATAACCTGCCGTGCCTGGTTGCCGAGTTCGACGGCATCAAGTGCGTGGACGGTGGCATACCTTTCACGAAGTTCCGACAGGACTGTGGCGAAGCTTGCGGAGCCGGGGTTACCCCGAAGGAAGTCCATTGCAGACCATGCCAGTTCGGCGAGGAGCGCGTCGAGCGGCGTCATTGTCGCCGAGGCGAACACGGAATGCCTAATGTTTACGAGAAACTCGTGGATGCCGCTTGGTTGGGCGCGCAGTGACCAGGGTTTTCCCGTGCTAGCAAGCGTTGGGTGTGAATCGAGGACCTCAAGGGCGCGAATGTCCCATCGCTGATTGGTCGAGTCGCTACGGTATTCACCACCAAGACTCGCGATGGGAATTTCCGGTGACGGTGGTGTCGCTGGAACTGCCGGCAACGTGCCAGTGGGACCGCCTGATAGCGGTGGCGGAGTGGGTCCGAATCCATGTAAGCGTTCACGGGTTTTGAACTGATCTTGGTAGTTTTGCGGCGATTGATTAGGGTTTTGCCGTCATGGTGGAGCCCGAGAAGAAACACGAATGCGCGAACTGCGAACGGCTGGACCGCCGCACGA
>Ga0307374_10006560_pt1 | contig 18237 bp, 11 predicted proteins | sample OX3MG_FD_202532 | JGI IMG/M metagenome (GOLD analysis project Ga0307374, IMG submission 202532) | Soil microbial communities from Risofladan, Vaasa, Finland - OX-3 | ecosystem: Environmental > Terrestrial > Soil > Coastal area > Acid sulfate soil | place: Finland: Risofladan, Vaasa | collected...
GCGGAACGCGACTCCGTGCGCGCGGCATACAACTTCGCCGAGCACCTGCCGGAACGCAAAAGGATGATGCAGTCCTGGGCGGACTATCTCGACACCCTTCGGATCGGCGCGACCGTCATCCCGCTGACGCGCACCGCCTGACCCGCGCGCGAGCACACCCGGCCGCTGTTCCATCCCGGTCCGCTTCATCGTCTGCAACGCCCTCCTCCGTCTCGCCCTGTCGCCTCCTCTCGCTCAGTAATCTCCGTTCGTTCCAATTCCGCGTTCCTGCTGGTGTGTGCTGCCTGTCCGGTCAGTGTTTCTGTCCGTCCCGAACGCTGAGCGTGCCGGGATCTACGAGGGACTCGGGACACCACTCCCGATTTGTGCAGAGCTTTCTGTTGCTTGCCACGGCTGCACCCGTTCTTGGCGTCGATGGCGCTTTCCTGTTGGAAGCCGGTCCATCGAGATGAGCCATTGACCCAGGGCTCGGAGGGGCGCCTCTTCGGCGCGGCTTTGCACTGAGCCCGCGGGGAGCGGGCGTTAGGGCGGATCACATTGCGCGATCCAGGATGGCGACGGGTCAGGGAGCCCGTCACGTGGGGTCGTCACTTGCGCCAGCCACCGAATGGTCCTTGTCGGCTGGGGCATTGCGCGCATCGTCACTACCGGCGAGGCCCGTAGTGACGATGTGGCTGGCGCAGACCATTGTTGCAGTAAAACGAGTGAACCTTGGCGCAGCGAACCCGGCGGAAGTCGCCCGGGCGGCGCATGGCAACTGACAGATATCTCCGGCCTCGCGGCCACCGGCTTTCTGGAGATCAGGCCGGTTTTGGGCGCTCTTGCGAGCGGGCGATGCGCTGACGGGCATCACGCGGGCTGAAGGAGCCACCTGTGTAATCACAGGTCTGACCGACGCGCCGTCGAAGAGTTCCGGGAACAATGCGCCACGAAACCGCGACCCGCTGTTAGCAATGCTAACGCCGGCCTCGAAACGCAGACGACGCGCTGGAAAACTTGTCCGCTCCAGTCATTACGATTGGCGTAACGGCTAAGCGGGCGTTATGCTGCCCCAATCATCATCTGCTTCGAATGGCCGGACCACTTGCCCGGTCCGGCCAACGTCGAGATCGTGGACTACCACCGAGCGAACAAAGCATGGCACGCACCGCTATCCATCCAGGCCAACACCTCGCCGGGCAGATCAAGGAACTCGGCATGAGTGCGGCCGAGCTCGGCCGGCGCCTCAAGGTCCCGACCAACCGGATCACGGGAATTCTGAACGGCCAGCGCGCGGTTACCGGCGATAGCGCGCTGCGCCTGGCGCATTTCTTCGGGACCAGCGCCGAATTCTGGCTGAACCTGCAAAAGGTGTACGAACTTCGAATCGCCGAACAGAAAGCGGGGGCGACGATACGGAGTCTCCCGAAGCTCGCCGAGCATCTGAAGGGCCAGAATCGTGGGCCCCAGATGCGTGCGGCCTGAGCGGCCACGCGGGTGTTGGGTATATGAGCTTGCCCATTGGCGACATCCTCAGCCGGGTGGCTTTCCTGACTGACGTGTCACGGCGCATCGCCGCATGAACAAAAAATCCCTCAGCGAACGTGACATTTGCACCAAGTTCATTACTCCCAGCATCGTTGCGGCGGGGTGGAACGTCGACATGCAGGTTCGCGAGGAAGTCGGCTTCACCGACGGGCGAATCTACGTGCGAGGGAAACTCCACGCGCGCGGGGCACAAAAGCGCGCCGACTACATCCTTTATTACAGGCCCAACGTCCCCATCGCCGTCATCGAGGCGAAAGACAACAACCACGCAGTCAACGCCGGTATCCAGCAGGCCCTCGGCTATGCTGAAACGCTCGACATTCCGTTCATCTTCAGCAGCAACGGTGACGGCTTCCTGTTTCATGACAAGACCGTAACAGCAGGCGCCATTGAGACCGAACTTCCGCTCGCGGCTTTCCCGTCGCCTCAGCAGCTCTGGCAGAAATACAAGAAGTTCAAGGGCATTTCCGACGACATTGAGGCCGTAGTCGCTCAGGACTACTTTTCTGACGGATCGGGTCGGGCGCCGCGCTACTACCAGCAGATCGCCATCAATCGTACGGTGGAAGCGATTGCCCGGAATGAAGGCAACAACCGCCATCTTCTCGTCATGGCAACAGGGACCGGCAAGACGTACACCGCTTTCCAGATCATTTACCGTCTGTGGAAGAGCGGCCTGAAAAAGCGCATTCTGTTCCTGGCTGACCGCACGGCGCTCATAGACCAGACAGTTCGTGGCGATTTTCGTCATTTCAAAGAAGCGATGACGGTCATCAAGCACAAGCAGATCGACACCGCCTACAACATCTACCTCGCCCTCTATCAGGGGCTCTCGGACAACAACGACGCCGACGCATACAAGCAGTTCAGCCCGGAGTTCTTCGATCTCGTTATCGTGGATGAATGCCATCGCGGGTCCGCGCGCGAGGACAGCAAGTGGCGCGAGATTCTGGATTATTTCAAAGGGGCCACACACATCGGCCTTACGGCCACCCCGAAAGAGACCAAGGAGGTCTCCAGCTCTGAGTATTTCGGCGATCCGCTCTACACCTATTCGCTCAAGCAAGGTATCGACGACGGCTTCCTCGCGCCCTACAAGGTCATTAAGGTCACTTTGGACATCGATGCGGAGGGCTGGCGCCCGCCGAAAGGATTCAAGGATAAGGACGGGAAGCTGGTCGAAGACCGCATTTACAACCGCACCGACTTCGATAAGCACCTTGTAGTGGAGGAACGGCGTGAGCGCGTCGCGCAAAAAATTACTGAATTCCTGAAAGGGAGCGACCGCTTCTCCAAAACCATTGTCTTTTGCGTCGATATTGAACACGCACGGGGGATGCGCAAGGAGCTGGCGAACGCAAACACCGATCTCGTTGCTGCCAATAGCAAGTATGTGATGCAGATCACCGGGGACGATGAAGAGGGCAAACGTCACCTGGATGACTTCATCAGCCCCACCGAGCCTTACCCCGTCATCGCCACCACCTCCAAGCTCATGACGACGGGCGTCGACGCCCAAACTTGCAAGCTCATCGTTCTCGATTCAAACATCGGCTCCATGACCGAGTTCAAGCAGATCATTGGCCGCGGTACCCGCATTAACGAGGACTTTGGCAAACACTACTTCACCATCATGGATTTTCGAAACGTGACCGCGCTCTTCGCGGACAAGGACTTCGACGGTGATCCGGTCCGTATAAAGGAAGCCAGCGAAGCCGACTGCATTTCCGACGCGGAGAGTGAGGTCGATGACGTACCGGTCACCGACGAACTGAATGGAGTTCAAATCCAATTCCCGGAGCCGGAGAAACCGGACGTCTCCATCCTTGCCCAGGACGAGGCGGAATATCGGGTGCGTCGCAAAGTGGTTGTGAACGGCGTGGAGGTCACGATCATCAAAGAACGCGTCCAATACATGGGCAACGACGGCAAGATCATCACCGAGAGCCTGCGCGACTACACGCGCAAGAGTGTTCGCACGGCCTACGCCTCGCTTGATTCCTTTCTCAGATCCTGGAAACAGGCCGACAAGAAGCGCGCCATCATCGAAGAACTGGAACATCAGGGAGTAATCTTCGCCGCCCTGAACGAGGAGATCGGCTCAGCGTTCGATCCGTTCGATTTGATCTGCCACGTTGCTTTCGAGCAAAAACCTCTCACCCGCAGGGAGCGCGCAGAACGGGTAAAGAAGCGCGACTACTTCACCAAGTACGGCGACTTCGCCCGGAAGGTAATCGCCGCACTCCTCGACAAGTATGCTGACGCCGGCGTCCTTGATCTCGAAAACCCCGAAGTCATCAAGCTCGACCCGCTCAGCAGGCTCGGTTCACCGGTGGAAATTATCCGCGCGTTCGGTGGCAAGCCTGGCTACGACGCTGCCATTCATGCATTGACCGACGAACTCTATAACGCCGCCTGATCTAAGAACCGAATGCCAAACATCTCTTCCATTATCAAGAACGTCCGCAACATCATGCGGCAAGATCGGGGCGTCTCCGGTGATGCCCAGCGACTGGAGCAGCTTGGCTGGCTGCTCTTCCTGAAGATTCTCGATGATAAAGACCAGGAACTCGAACTCATCCGCGAACGTTATCGCTCCGTAATTCCGGAGAAATTCCAGTGGCGAAACTGGGCCACAGACGCGGAAGGCATCACCGGCGAGGAGTTGATCCTTTTCATCGACCACCCCACCGACGGGCTTTTCGTCACGCTCAAGAACCTGAAGGCGCCCCATGCCCCACAGCGCGCCATGCTCGTGCGCGAAGTCTTTGATGGTTCAAACAACTACATGAAGTCCGGTTATGAGCTGCGAAAGGTCATCAATCAGCTCAACGGCTTCGACTTCAACAACAACGAAGACCGCCACGTTTTCGGCACGGTCTATGAATCCATCCTCGTCGAGTTGCGCGATGCCGGAAACAAGGGCGAGTACTACACGCCCCGCGCCATTACCCAGCTCATGACGCAGATGACCGCGCCGCGCCTGGGCGAGAAAATTCTGGATCCTGCTGCCGGCACCGGCGGCTTCCTTAGCGCCGCTATCGATTTCATCCGGGAAAGGGAAGTTCATACCCTCGACGATGAAGCTACCCTCCAGAAATCCATCACCGGCTGGGAGCTGAAGCCCGTCTCCTATGTTCTCGGCCTCACGAATCTCATCTTGCACGGCCTCGATGTGCCTGACTGGCATTACCTCGACAGCCTAAAGACTGAATACAACAGCATCGGCCCGAAGCAGCAGGTCGATGTCATCCTCGCCAATCCGCCCTTCGGCGCCAGCATCGCCGACGGGGTGGAGACGAACTTTCCCCAGTCCTTCCGCTGCCGTGAATCCGCCGACCTTTTCGTCATCCTCATGATTCAGCTGCTCAAGCCAGGTGGCCGCTGCGCCATCGTGTTGCCTGATGGCTGTGTCACCGGGGACGGGTATAAGGAGCGCATCCGGGAGAAACTCCTCGTCGACTGCAACCTCCACACGATTATCCGGCTGCCACAGTCCACCTTCTTTCCCGCCACCGTCTCCACGAACCTACTCTTTTTCCAGAAAGGCACGCCGACGAAGGAGATCTGGTACTGGGAGCACCGCCTGCCCGAGGGGCAAAAGAGCTACTCCAAAACCAAAGCCATCCAGTTCGATGAGTTCGCGCCGCTGATCGAATGGTGGGACCAGCGCGAGGAAAGCGATGTTGCGTGGAAGGTGAAGATTGAGGACTTGAAGAGAGGCTTCGATCTCGACGTGAAAAATCCACATCGCGAGGAAGAAGCAAGAGACCTCTCGGCCGCGGAAGTATTGTCCCGACTCAACGCCTCGGTCGAAACGACACAAAATCTACTTGCTGAACTTCAAAGGCAGATCGGATGAACTGGCAACCGACCAAGCTATCCGAATTTCTCACCGAGCGGGACGGGCGGATTAAGTACGAGGACGCCAATCAGCTCGGGCTACAGCGGATCAAGAAGATCGATTTCTCCGGCAACATCCATCTAGATGTGGAAACCGACACCAAGACCGACATGATCCGCGTGAAGAGCGGAGACTTGGTCATCTCTGGTATCAACGCGGCGAAAGGCGCAATCGCTGTCCATGCCGAAGACGACGATGTTTTGGCAACGATCCACTACTCCGCCTACGAGTTCAATTCGGATCGCATCTCAGTGGACTTCCTGAAGTGGTTTTTCAAAAGCCCGGAGTTCAGCGATCTGTTGAGAGAGCAGATTCCCGGTGGCATCAAGACTGAGCTAAAGCCCAAACACATCTTGCCGCTGCAAGTGAATCTCCCGAACCTTTCGGAGCAGATAACAGTGGCGGAGCAGTTGAACCACTTCCGGTTCGAACAACTCAAGCTGGAGCACGAAATCATCCACCAGCAATCCCTCCTCGCCAAGCTCAAGCAAGCCATCCTGCAGGAGGCGATACAGGGCAAGCTGACCGCTGACTGGCGCGTCGCCCACCCGGACGTGGAACCCGCAAGCCAACTGCTCCAGAGAATCCGGAATCAACGATTGGAAGAATACGAGAAAGACTTGGCGACGGCAGAAAAACTTGGTAAGCGGAAACCCAAAAAGCCAAGAGGACTGCTATCGCCAGTCGATTATGGCCTTCCTGACTGGCCCGATATTCCGCCCACCTGGGTTGCTACCGTTGTCGACAAACTGGGAATGGTTTGCGTTGGCAGTACGCCGGACCGAAACCGAAAGGAGTTTTGGGGCGGATCAATTCCGTGGGTAAGCAGTGGAGAAGTCGCGAACTGCTTCATTTACGACACCCACGAAAAGATCAGTGAAGAAGGCTTCAAGCGGGCAAGCGTTACGATGCACCCACCGGGGACTGTTCTGATCGCGATGATTGGCCAAGGAAAGACGCGTGGACAATCAGCGGTTTTGAAGATTTCTGCTTGCACGAACCAGAATTCGGCAAGCGTGGTGATAGACCATGGTCTTGTCGTGCCGGAGTTCCTGTGGATGGTTTTTTTGGCGCGATATAACGAAAGCCGCGAAGCCGCTAAAGGTGGAAACCAGCCGGCATTAAATGGTGAAGTAATCGGTCGTATAGCTCTGCGTTTGCCACCCCTGGACGAGCAAGCTGCCATCGTGGCACGGGTGGATGTGCTGATGACGACCTGCCGTGCGCTGGAGTCGGAGACTGAGCGCTCGCGCACACGTGCCGCTCAGCTTCTACAGGCTGTTCTCAAAGAAGCCTTTGCCCCCGCAAACGAACTCACCGCCACTACCTGATCCATGCCCATCAAACACGCCATCTGGAAGGTCGGTTCTCAGCCGTCGCCGTTGTCTACGACGACGCTCCTCAGTGAGCAGCAGCTCGAAGACATGATCATTGCCGCGCCGCAAATCCTGTCTAACGAGTGGATGATGATTGGCCGGCAGGAGCAAACCGGGCTGGGCGGTCGCATTGACCTGTTGGCGATTGCGCCAGATGCTTCGCTCGTCCTGATCGAACTCAAGCGGAATCGGACGCCGCGCGAGATCGTCGCGCAGGCACTCGATTACGCATCCTGGGTGGAGCAGCTCACCGCCGATAAGATCGCACAGATTTACCAGCGCTTTTCCAGGGGCGGGAATCTCGACGAAGCGTTCAAAAAACACTTCGGCGCGGAGTTGGATGAAGAAACGCTCAACGAGTCGCACCAGATCATCCTGGTGGCCGCTGAGCTCGACGACTCGACCGAGCGCATCATCACCTACCTCAATGCGCGCGACATCGCAATCAACGTCCTATTCTTCCAGGTCTTCCAGCACGGCGCCGAGCAACTCCTCAGCCGAGCGTGGCTGATCGACCCCGGCGAGACGCAGGCCAACGTCGCCGCGACGATCAAGGTCAAAGGTGAAAAGGAGCCCTGGAACGGGGAGTTCTATGTTTCCTTTGGCGATGCCAGTTCGCGCTCCTGGGAAGACGCCATGAAGTACGGTTTCATCAGTGGGGGCGGCGGCAGTTGGTATAGCCAGACACTGAAGCTCCTGTCCCCCGGTGATCGCGTGTGGGTCAAGATTCCCAAGACCGGCTATGTAGGCGTTGGCGTCGTCAAAGAACCCGTGCAATCGGTGAAAGAATTCAAGGTTGAGACCCCGGAAGGGGAACGCCCATGCCTTGAGGTTCTCCAGCATGCAAACCTATACCGGCAGAATGCGAATGATCCGGAAACGGCCGAGTATTTCGTGAAAGTGGAATGGCTGGATACAGTGCCAACGAAGAAAGCCGTCAACGAAGTGGGGCTCTTCGGCAATCAAAACACCGTCTGCCAGCCGACTACTCCCAAGTGGCGCCACACCGTGGAACGGCTGAAGACGCATTTCCCAAAATGGAACGCGAAGGCAGAGTAAACAAACCTTCCGCGCGATCCAAACCTTCCGCGCGATCGCGAACTAATCCTGGAATTTCCACATCAAGAAGCGCTTGTCTCATGGTCGATTTAGTTGAATTGAACCGAAAAGCAGACCTGGGGCTTGGCGCATGAGTTCTTCTGTTGCGAATCCCTTCAGCACCGGCGGTGGTGGCCAGCTTTTCGAAGCGAAAGTGCAGGCCAGCTTTCTGCTTCATCTTCTCATCGGAGGGCGCGTTGTATGCCTCCCGAGCGGTAGCGTTCAATCCGTGCGACTACAAGCGAAGCAGGCGGGCTATAGCACGGACGACGTACTCGTCAATGTCCGCACTGCGGCAGGCGTCGAGCATCGACTCCTTGCACAAATAAAACACCATGCGGCAATTCGCACCTCAGACGGGGAATTCTGCGATGCACTTGGCAACGCTTGGGCAGACTTCAACAACCAGACAGCATTTGTCCAAGGCCGTGATGCGCTTGCCCTTATCACTGGTCCCCAATCTGACCAGACGTTGCAACATGTCCGCCCGTTGCTGGATTGGGCTCGGACGTCCGCGTCCAGCGCGGAGTTCGTGGGTAAGGTGGCCACGGCCACATTCAGCTCCGAGAAGAAAAAAACCTATCTTCAAATCTTCAGGGAAGTGCTCGCAAAGTCCGCTGGCATAAAGCTTTCCGACGACATCTTCTGGCAGTTCCTCAAGCACCTGCATCTCTTGTCCTTTGACTTCGACGTTGTACAAGGCAGTATCCACGAAGCGGCAATCCTGACTGTGCTGGACATGGCTCGCAGTCAAACGAGCAGTCTTGATGCCCAAGCGCTCTGGGAAGGACTGATTGTTCAAGCGCAGGAGTGGAACAAGACTGCCGGCACATTCACTGCAACAGAGCTACCCGATCGTCTGAGGTCGGCCATTCAGCCACAACGGTCTGCGCTGCAACGCGAGACGGTATCCAGGTTGCGAGAGCATTGTGACTTCGTACTGGAGTTAATCAACACTGAACTGGCACCCGGAATACGCCTTCCGCGAACTGCCGCTCTGGACGTCTTAGCTAACGCAGTCGAATCATCTCGGATCGTTGTCGTGCAGGGCGCCCCAGGCTCCGGTAAGTCGGCGGTAGTAAAAATGCTTCTTCAATCCCTGCCAAACGGAATCACCCCGTTTGCTTTTAAGGCGCAGGATTTCAACCATCCTCATATCCACCAATTCCTGACAAGCATGGGAATCGGGCTGACAGTGGCGCAGTTGAAATGCGAGATGGGGCTCTTGCCTAGAAAGGTGTTGTTAGTTGACGGAGCAGAACGGCTTTTCGAACTCAGTAGCCATGAGGCATTCCGGCATCTTCTTAGTCAGCTAGGTGGTGACGATTCATGGACCGTCGTCATCACTTGTCGTGAATCTTCGGCTCAATCTCTACGAGAACATTTGTTAGCGCAGTGGGGCGCTGATGTCACTACCGTGACGATTCCGCCTCTGAGCCCTGACGAGCTGGCGTGGGTGTCAAGCAAGGCGCCGCAGTTGGCTTCCTTGATTGCCAATCAACGACTCGTGAAGCTGTTGCGGTTTCCATTCATCTTGACGCTCGCATGGAAGGCATTTCCGACAGCTACTTCTACCGAGACCGCATCCGCGATCGACGAATGCCAGTTCAAGGACATCGTCTGGAAGGACTATGTTGAGCGCACCGGGCAGACGCAAGGTGAATTGCAAATCAAGCGAGGTCAATGCTTGCTCTCGGTATCGGTAGAACGAGCGAGGCGAATGAGCCTATTCGTGTCGCCAGAAGGTCTTGATGCCGGGGCGCTTGGCGCGCTCGTGGATGACGCAATTCTCATAAGGTCAGAGGTAGGGGGTTTTGCACCCGCTCATGACGTCCTCGAAGATTGGGCGGTTGCCAGGTTCATCGCACAAGAGTTCGAGGCGAAGGCGGGCAACCCCGCCCAGTTCGTCGAAGCGGTCGGGACTGAGCCAGCCATGCGTCGGGGATTCCGGCTGTGGTTGTCGGAAGCCCTTGTGGCTCCAGGAAAGCAGCGCGTCATGGACTTTTCGATTTCCGCTTTTCAGCGTGCGGATGTGCCACCTGTTTGGCGCGACGAGATTGCGGTAGCAGTGTTGCAGTCTGGCAACGCAGGCGAATTCATCAGAAAGATGGAACAGCTTCTGTTAGATAGCAAAAAGGTGCTCTACCAACGACTGGTTCATGTCTTGCGCACCGCTTGCAAGGGTCCGAACGAGTCGCTGCTGCGCGTGTATGGTCTGGCCGCCTTTCGTAGCCATCTGGTTCTTGGAAGTGTCTTCGTCGTGCCGATTGGCAGCGGGTGGTGCGAACTCATCTTGTTCACACATCGAAACCTTGCAGCGTTTGAGCTACAAGATGCCGATGCCGTCCTTGGGCTTCTAAAGGACTGGGCACAGGGCGTCGGACCGTCCGACCCGCTTGCTATCGAGTCTCCTGCTGTCGCACAAATATGCCTAAGATACTGGAGCCTGCTTACCGCCCCCGACCTATACGCGGATAGGCTAGAACAGGAATTCTTGCGACTGTTCCTCAAGATTCCCCATGCCGCACCTGAACATGTAGCGGCGCTCATTCGCTCCGCGTTGGCAAATGAGCTTGTCCGTAAGCATCATTCGAGAACCGTACTCGAGCACGTTACAAAGTCGATCGAATGCCAGCCTCTCTGCGCACATCTCCCGAACATCGTAATTGAGGTAGCAGAACGCACCTGGCGCTTACAGCCGGAAGATGAGGATCGGTACAACCGCCACTATGACCTTGACGAGTTGTTCGGCTTTGAGCATTCAGCCCACTTCCATTACTTTCCACAAAGCGCACTGCAGGGGCCCTTCCCTTTTCTGCTTGCATCACACCCGGAGATCGCAGTCGAGTTTATTGTCAGGTTGGTTAATCAGGCTGCCCTATCGTATTCACAATCTGCGATGAGCAACGAGGTGAGCAGCGTTCAACTGCAGACCGTTGCCGGATTCCGACCATTGATTGCTAGCCCGCGTCTCTGGGCACTTTACCGCGGCATGATGCCGGGACCCCAGGTATTGGAATGTGCACTTATGTCTTTGGAAGCTTGGCTTCTAAGTCAGGCCAAGCAAAGCAAGGATATTCGAGAGGTCTTTCGCAAAATTCTTAGTTCGAGCTCATCGGCGGCGACCGTGGCAGTGCTTGCGTCTGTCGCTATCGCACATCCGGAAGCCGTGGGAGAAGAAGTTGTTCCCATCCTAGCGGTGCGGGAGTTTATCCGGTGGGACTTTGAGCGATCGCACCAGGAGCACGTAAACGTTACTGATGTCAGATCCAGTTTGGGTATCCCTGCCGGGGGTGTAGAGGAGATTTACTACCAAGAGCGCAAGGACTCAGCCGGCCTCCCACATCGCAAAAGTAATCTTGAAGACTTGGCATTTCGTCTGCAGTGGACGGCACTACGCGATAAGGTTTGGTCGATTCTGGATAATTTTCACAAGCAGTTGCCCCCCGAGGAGGACCAGTCTGAGGCAGATAAAACCTGGCGTATCGCACTTCACCGTATGGATGCTCGCCATTTCAAGGCGGAGAAGGGAAAGGAGCCTGGTCAGGTCATACTGACTCCGAGCCAGCCGGCGCCTGACCTGCAGCAGTATATCGAGGGTGCCGCGGAAGATTTCGCGCCGATCCAGAGGCGCATGCGGCTGGCGACATGGGGAATGAGCCGCTTTCGCCGCGAAGCCCAATCTACGGATGCCTACCCCGATTGGCGTGATGCCCTAAGTGAAGCGAAAGCTTTGTGGGAGCAAAAACTCCCGGCAATAGACACAACCTCACTCGGACTGTCCGGCCCGAGCTTTGTGGCTGCGTATCTGGTCCGCGACCATTACAGTGAGCTTGCTCCTGCCGACGTGGCATGGTGTCTTGCAGTCGTTGTTCAGGAGGTTCTTGGGAAGGATGCAGAGAAGACCTTCGACGCGCGAATTTCCAAGAATCCGTTCGATGGTTCGCGGCCGAGCGCATACGTGCTGCCATTATTCCTGCGCGATGACATAGATGTGGCCACCCGAGAGCAAGTTGAGAATTGTCTCGCCGTTGCCGTCACCCATTCCAGCGAAGAGGTCAGAGACTATGCGGCTCAGGGCGTACGCACCTGGCTTTGGGACCGCGATGCGGATCTCGCCAAAGCGTGCGTCAGTGGATTGCTTGCGCTGGCAAGCGCTGAGAACCAGATTCGACGAGCCCGGCGGCGGCAGGAAGAGTTTGCCCGGGAAGACGTAGAAAGTGCGGTGCGGGCAGCAATCGAAGAACTTCGCCCTCGAATAACAAAGCGGGAGACTGTCACCGCTTTGGAGATACCCGAAGTGGATTTGCAGGCGCACGATTGGCCCGAACTACTGGACGCTCTCTTAATGCTCAAGCCAGATACTGTCGATCCACAGTTGACCGCGTTTGTCATGTCTAGTCTGTCTGCAGTCCTTCGTGAGGCTGAATCTGCAGAGGCGTGGAAGTCAGACCATCGAGCTGAGGCGCACTATGAATTCCAGGATGCTTTTAGCAGACTGTTTGCGCGTTTTGCGCTTGCGCGTCCTGTCGAGGAAGCACGCAAAATAGGACAGTTGCTTCGCGGGTACGTCGAACGGTGCCCAAAATATTTGGGGGAGTTACTGGAAGCTCTTCCATACGAGGAGGACAGGGCTCGTTCTGGAGCCGTGTTCTGGGACATATGGGAAAGCGTTTCGGGCCCCATCTTCGAACACAAACTTCTTCGCGGCTCTTCGCGTATCTGGCGGTACGATGAATTGCGCAGGCTTGTTCGCCTCCTTCTATTTGCGGATATCAAATGGAAGGACGATGCGAATGAGTGGGCACCAGTCACCGAGCATAGGGATTTTGTTGAGCGTGCCGTTGCGGCCGTCGGCAACACCAAAGCTGGCTTTGGTGCGCTCCTTTCGCTGTTGTGTTCTGTGGGACAAGTATTTCTCCCAGACGCAATCACTTTGCTCGCCAAAGTCGTAGACAAATCTGAGGGACATGACCCATTAGACGACCCCAATGCTGTTTTTCAACTTGAAATTCTGCTTCGCAAGGTCTGCTATGGGTTTGGGACCGGTATTCGGCAACGGCCCGAACTGCATCGAGCGGTTTTGGCATTGCTTGATCGACTGGTCGAGCGCGGGTCGCACACCGGATATCGACTCCGCGATTACATCGTCGCCCCATTACCCCCAATGAGTTGATAGCCAAGTGGAAACAAAGTCGCCACAAGGAATGTGGTAACGGGGCGGTATTGGTATGGAGATACACTTTTGCCATCGCCATCCCCGGTTACCCACCGCCCGATCCGCGCGTGCCAGAGAGGGGCGGCACGCATCGGACCGTGGATAACCGGGAATCTCGCAGTGCTGATGGTCGCGGGCGTTCCCATCTCTGGTTCGCAATCAATCCTGCTGTCAAGGGGTTTTCGAGGCCTCATCGAGGCTCCGATTCGGGCCCACAAATGCCGCGCGGCGTGGAAGGATGTTGCCGTCTTCCACTACCAGCCGCGAGGTGACGAACATGGCGCAGAGTATCCAGCGGGAGCCTGCATTTCTCCGACGCAAGCAGGTCGAGACGCGCACGGGGCTTTCGCGCAGCACGATCTATCAGTACATCAAGGACGGTGTCTTCCCGAAGCCGGTGCCGCTCGGACCGCGCGCGGTCGGCTGGCTCGAATCGGACGTGAGCGATTGGATTGCCGGGCGGGTGAAGATCGCCCGAGACGGCGGCCGGCAGGCGGCGTGACGACACGCATGCATGGCTGCCGATGCAATTGCAGTTTCCAGGCGGCCGAGCTTGGCAACGGTGCCTGCCGCAGCGGAGGTCATTGACCGGTTTCGGGCGGCGCTTGCCGCGCGCGACATCGTTCCGCCCGAGAGCATCATCGCCGACGGCAGCATTCACCGCTGCGATGCCGCGGGCAAGAACGGCAAGGGCGATGCGGCTTACCTGCTTCACCTGGACGGCATTCCGGCCGGCGGCCTGGAAAACTGGCGCGACGGCAAGGGCTGGGAATCCTGGCGCTTCGACATCGGGCGCGCACTGACGCCGGCGGAGCTCGATGCGCTGCGCAGGAAGGCGGAGATCGCCAGCGCCCGGCGGACCGAGGAAGCGGCCAGGCGCCACGTCGCAGCCCGTGAAGTCGCCGCGCGCATCTGGCACACCGCGCGACCGGCGGGCGATGAGTATCCGTACCTGGCGCGCAAAGGTGTCGCCGCGCACGGCTTGCGCGTGTTCAAGGGCGCGCTGGTCGTGCCGATCCGTGACACAGCCGGCGAGCTGCACAGTCTGCAGTTCATCGGCGCGAACGGAACGAAGCGATTCCTGAAGGGCGGGCGCGTCGCCGGCCTGTACTTCCTCATCGGTGTTGCCGGCAAAGTGATCTGCATCGCCGAGGGCTACGCCACCGGCGCGAGTATTCACGCGGCCACTGGGTATGCCGTCGCCGTTGCCTTCAACGCCGGCAATCTCGGACCGGTCGCCGGGGTGATCCGGGAGAACCATCCCGACGCGCGGCTCGTCGTGTGCGCCGACGACGACGCGGGCACAGAGGGCAATCCGGGGCTCACGCACGCGCGCGACGCTGCTCGTGCGACCGGTGCGCTCGTCGCGGTCCCGGCGTTTGGCACGGATCGTCCTGCCGTCGCCACGGACTTCAATGATCTGCACCGGGCGCGGGGTCTTGAGGCCGTGAGGGAATCGATCGCTGCCGCCGAGGCGCCTGCTGGTGGCGATGCGGATACGGGCGGTGTCGCCAAGGCGGGAGGCATGGAATGGCCGGAGCCCGAACCGCTCACCGAGCCGCTGGACGCGCTACCGTATCCCGACGAGGCCTTGCCGCGCATCCTGCGCGATGCCGTGCGGCAAGCGCAGGCCTTCGTGCAGGCGCCGATGGCGCTGGTGGCCTGCTCGGCCCTTTCAGCCCTTTCGCTCGCGGCCCAAGGCTTGGCCAACGTGCGCCGCGATCACCAGCTCGTCGGCCCCATTTCCCTCTATCTGCTCGCGGTGGCCGACTCCGGGGAGCGCAAGACCACCTGCGACGCGATCTTCTGCCCGGCATTGCGCGACTGGGAATCCGGGCGGCGTCAGGAAATGTCCCCCGAGATCGCGAAGCTCGAAGCAGCCACGGCAGTGTTCGAAGCGAAGAAGGCCGGCATTCTGGAAGCGATCAAGCACAAGCGGCGCCGGGCGCAGGACACGGTGGGTGAGGAACGCGAACTTGAGGCGCTGGTGGGCCATGCGCCGGTACCGCCGCTCGTCCCGCGACTGCTCTATGCGGATGCGACCCCGGAGGCGCTCGCGCATGCGCTGGCCACCGGCTGGCCGAGCGGTGGGGTGCTGTCGGCCGAGGCGGGCGCGGTGTTCGGCGCGCACGGCATGGGCCAGGACACGATTCTGCGCAACCTCGCGCTCCTCAACGTGCTGTGGGACGGCGGCGAGATGGCGATCGACCGGCGCTCCAAGCCCTCCTTCGTGCTGCGCGGCCGGCGGCTCACCTTCGGGCTGATGGTCCAGCCCGAGGCATTGCGCGGCTTTCTGGAGCGTGCCGGCACGCTGCCGCGCGGCACCGGCTTCATCGCGCGCTTCCTGATCGCGTGGCCCGGCAGCACGCAGGGCACGCGCGCCTACCGGCCGGCGCCCGAGGCGATGCCCCAGGTGGCGCTGTTCGGGGCGCGCATCCGCGAGTTGCTCGCGCAACCGCTCGCCACCGACGCGCACGGCTGCCTGAATCCGGCGGTGCTCGATCTGTCGCCGCAGGCACGCGCCGAGTGGATACGCTTTCACGACGAGGTCGAGCGCGAGCTGGGCGCGAGAGGCGCATTTCGCGGTGTGCGCGATGTCGCGGCCAAGGCGGCGGAGAACGCTGCGCGGCTGGCAGCCTTGTTCCATGTGCTGGAGCATGGCGCGAGCGGCACGATAGCGTCCGAGGAAATCCGCGCCGCGGCCTGTATCGTTGGCTGGCATTTGAACGAAGCGCGGCGCCTGCTCGCCGACCTGGACACGCCGCCCTCGCTCGCCGCGGCAATCCGGCTCGACGCCTGGCTGCGCAACGAGGCCATTGCGAACGACACCGATCGCGTGCCGACGAAACGGATCTACCAGTACGGTCCGAACTGCGTCCGGGACAGCCGCGACCTGCGCGCCGCGCTCGCCATCCTCGCCGAGCGTGGACGGGCGCGGATGGAGGAAGACGGGCGCCGGCGGGCTGTGGCGATCAATCCGGCGCTGCTGGATGGTCGGGAGTGACCGCCGACGATTCGATTTCGACACCGGAGGGGGCTGCTACTGTTGCTACTCTTGCTACCGTCGCCCGGCGCGGACGCTGATCGGTAGCAGAAGTAGCAAGGGTAGCAGGGGGTGGCGGGTCGGAAACCGCGAATCTTCGCGATAATCTGCGCCGCTCTTGCGCGTGTGCCCCGCGCTCTGTCCCGCAATCAGTGATCCCCGCAGCTTTTCCCGGGCATTGCCACCACGCATTCGATGGATTGGCTCAAGGGGTCCATGCGGTCGGCTTCCGCCAGCGCCCAAGTTGCCCACTCTGTCAGGGAGTCGGCAGCGATCGATACCTGCGGTCGGTCCAGAACTGCCTGGACGTAGCTGCGCACCAGTGCTGCCTTGGTCCATGCCGCCGCGTCGGAAAAAAGTTTCTCTCGCCGAGCCTGCTCTCGCTTCAAGATCTTCTCGCGTTCCTTGCGCTGCCGCTCTTCCTCTTGTCGCCGCGCCTCTTCTGCAAGCTCCTGTTTCCGCTCTACAAGCCATTCGTGATGGCGAATGAGCCCGTGGCGGTACGACCATTCGCCAGCGACAATCAGGCCGACTGCCACGTCGGTAAGCTGGTCTTCGAGCGGACAGCCGGCGGAATCTATCCACGAGACAGGTATCTCCGCAGGTGGCTGGTACCACGACAGCTTGAGCTGCAGAATCTTTGGCTCCTTCGACGTGCGGACCGGGCGCGGCTGGCCGTTATTGCGTTCTGTGCCGGGAGGGTCCAGCGTGAAGCGGACGATCTCGTCACCAACGGTCACGCAGAAGCCGCCGGCGTCCTTTCCGGTTACGTCGGGCTTGAATTGGCAACGCGAAAATGCCCAGAACAACCGGTTTATCAAACGAAGTCGGCGCTGCTCTATCGGGCTGTCGAATATCGGCTTATCCCAATGCCATGACGATTCCAGCGCTTTTTGCCGGCGTTGCTCGTCCTCCTCCAGTAGCTTGGCGACGAGCGGGTGCGGCTGCTTGAGGGACTTCCTTGGTACTTGCCCGATCAGCTTGCGGGCGCGGACGGTGACTTCGTCAAGACTTTCCGCGAAGGAAGGCGGCGGCGGAATCTCAATGCGGGCGACTTCTTCGTCAGACGGCCGGGTGTACCACGAACGATGGCCGCCAACAGTGACCGTGTCGTTCTGGCCCAAACCGCGCGGAGGCAAGGGCGGTTGAGGCCTGGCCTTGCCGTATGCCCGTTTGGCCCAATAGCCCAGCCCGGGCAGGGGAATATTCGCGCGACGGCAAATCTTCGCCAGACGGACATCGGAAATGTGCAGCGTCTTTGCCAGCGTTCTCAGTGGCTCGCGCCACACCAGATCATAAAGCTCCTGCCGCGTAATTTCGCGCCCCATCGCGTCTCCCTGTTGTTGATGATCTCTACCGTCGGCAGCTTAGACAAGAACCAACTCAGGCCGCCGGGAGCAGCGGAGCGAGAAACCGTGGGGAAGATTCTGTCAGGCCTTCACGCTGCTCAAGCGCAGCATGAGCGTCATCGGATGCGTCGGCGAGGGCTGAAACCCGTAGTGTTCGTAAAACTGCTTGGCCTTCTCGTGAAGGGCATGCACTAGAAGGGCTCTGACGCCCGCGTTCTGCGATACGGCCACCGCGCGATTGACCGCGTCCTGGAGCAAGGCGGCGCCCAAGTGCAATCCCTGCGCCCTGCGATCAACCGCGAGCCGGGCGAGAACCATGACCGGAACCGGATCAGGCATGTTGCGTCGCACGCCACTCGTTGCGAGTTGGTGCGAAACGGCACCGGCCGCCATGGCGTAGTAACCGTGGACGCGGCCGCCCTCGTCGGTGACGACGAAGGTGCGGCTTGCACCACTTGACTGGTTGGACAATGCCCTGCGCTTAAGCCATTCATCGAGCACGACCTCGCCGCACTCGAAGTCATCCAGTCGATGTGAAGCCGCCAAGGGCGCAGGCTTGCCGAGTTGCAAGCTCAGGCCTTCGCGGACTTCCTGCCCCAGGGAGCCTTGACCGCCATGAGGCGCTCAAGCCCGGGATTGCGCGCGGGCGGCGCGTCGAGCAGCTTGGTGAACTGCCGGAACTTCTCGGTATCCAATTTGAAAAATACCTGATCGAGCAGTAC
>Ga0307374_10006561_pt1 | contig 18235 bp, 14 predicted proteins | sample OX3MG_FD_202532 | JGI IMG/M metagenome (GOLD analysis project Ga0307374, IMG submission 202532) | Soil microbial communities from Risofladan, Vaasa, Finland - OX-3 | ecosystem: Environmental > Terrestrial > Soil > Coastal area > Acid sulfate soil | place: Finland: Risofladan, Vaasa | collected...
GTTCCCACCAGCAGCAGCGTGCACAGGTAGCGTTCGCGGACGCGGCGGAAGGCCTCAAGAAGCATGCCAGGCTGCTTCTTGGACTGCAGCTTGCCGCTAAAAAGGATAACCGGGGATTCAGCCCGGATCCCGAACGAGGCACGAATCGACGCGCGAGTAGGAGTCAGTCGACGGGCTTCCCGCTGCCACTCATCATTGTCGGTCGTGTAGGGAACGAGGTAAATGCGACCCTCAGGAACGCCGTAGTGCTTGAAGAAGGCGCGATTGTTAGATCCGATCGCTAGGCCAGTGGCTCCAAGGAACAGAGCCCTCAGCGTGAGTGAACGGACGGCCGCCTTCCACCAGGGACGCCGATGAAGCAGGGTTTGCTCTTCACGGATCATGACCGGGATCCCGCGTAATTTGGCTGCGGCGATCCCCAGTAAGAGGGTTAGGTACGTATACGAGTGGACCCAGAGGACGTCATAGCGGTCACGCGTTATGTGAGTTAGAACATCCCAATCGGCCAGGTCAAAGAAGCCACCAACGTTGTTTTGGTCGGCCTTCCTTAAGAAAGTGTGCTGGTAGCCGGCGAGCAGATCGGCGTCCCACTGGACTACGTGTCGCCCAAATCCTATATCGCTATATGCCCTAATCCCAACACTCGACCCGAAGATGACAGACAAATCGACGATTGGGTTAGCCGCAATGAGGCGATATAGGTGAGATTGATACATCACCGGGTGCGATGCTAGCGCTGCAATTCTCAGCTTTTTCACGAGCCTGCGCTATGGCGTCGCGACCACCCCAATATTGTCTTCATGATTCTAGCGAGCCACGCCGACCTAAATGTGATGTCGCCGGGGGGCATGAAGCCTATTGGTGCAGCCAAAATGGAGACAAGTGCAGCCAAAGCGAGTACCTGTACCGAGCAAGGGGCCCCGGTTGAATGCCTACTCGACCGAAAGGCAATTGCATCTGCGACGGTCACCTGGTCCAGAAGCTCGGGCTCTACAACACTTACCGCATTCACCAGGGCCGTCGCATCATTGGCATGACCCCAGAGCAGGCCATCGACAACCGTAAGCTGTCGACCAGCAACCCTCAGTGAGGCGTCGCTACGTCTCGGAGAGAGGACAATTTAGAGCTCAAGCGACGCCATCGACTCTGATAGCTGTGCACCTGTTATTCAGAGTTGGTGTGATGTTGCTCTCCAACGTCCGCTTGGTCTCGCGCGATTTAAGCCCTGCCTATGGTCGAGCTACTTCCTCCAAGTCTGCTGCCAAGTCTGTTTGCCATCGAGATCAGTGGCTAGGGGCTCGGCGAATTTTACGGGAGATGTGAAAATTGCCCAGAATTGTCGAGCCGCGATTGACACGACCAAGAATCCTCCACGTCGTCAGTAGCCTTTCACGCCGGGCCGGGGGACCAACCGAAGCCGTGGTCAGAATGGCAGAGGCGGTTGCAGCGAAGGGCCATGAAGTCACTATTTTCTCACCCAACCGCTCCGCACGCGGGAGTTGGAAGCCGGGCCAGGGAAAGGAAGGGACGGTGACGGCTGGGCTCAAACCCGACATTGAAGCGGGTGTGAGAATTGAACGCTTCGCGGTGCGGTGGCCAACGCAGTTTGGCTATGCGCCGGACTTAGCCGCAGCGCTGCGTAATCGGATAGGTGACTTTGATGTGGTTCACCTTCATGCCCTGTACCTGTATCCCACGCTGGCAGCTGGAAGGATTTGTTTCGCCGCTGGCATTCCTTATATGGTGGAGCCTCACGGTTCTCTGGACCCGTGGCATAGGCGCCATCACCCCTTGCGCAAGCAAATCTACAGCAGGCTTTTCGAACACTCAGTGTTGGATCGATCGTCTGCAATCCACTACGTAACAGCTGAGGAGATGAGGCTAGCTAGCGCGGCAGGGATTCGCGCTCCTGGGCTCGTCATCCCTCATGGAGTTGACGTGGAGCAGTACACCCACCTTCCCGCCCCTGGAGCCTTTCGCGCACGTCACCATCTTGCTTCAAACAGGATCGTTCTCTTTCTCGGCCGGATTACGCCGAAGAAGGGCCTCGACCTATTAGTTCAAGCTTTCGATCTGATCCATCAAGTCGAACCGGATGCGCGTCTGGTCATCGCGGGCCCGGACGACGAAGGCTATGGTCCGACGGTCAGAAATGACATTGCCTCCCGCCACATTGAGCAGTTCGTCACCTTCGCAGGAATGGTCGAAGGGCAAGAGAAACTAGAGCTGCTTGCAGATGCCGATGTATGGGTACTTCCTTCGTACGCGGAGAATTTTGGACTCGCCGCACTCGAAGCGATGTGCAGTGGCCTACCAACAGTGCTTAGCGACAAAGTCAACATCCATAAGGAATTCGCTCAGGCTGGGGCCATCCTCGTTGTCTCGTGCGACGCAGTGTCTGTTAGCACCGCAATCCTGAGAGTTCTGCGTGAGCCAGGTTTAGCCGCCACCCTGCGTGAGCGGGGGCAGGCCCTTGCCGCCACGTACACATGGAATCGGACCGCCGACCTCCTCATAGAGGCTTACACACGTATGGCAACAGGTCGGGCAATAACCACCGAAGCAATCTCGTGAAGTGCTCGAAGCCACACCCGACGCGCCCACAAGGCACAGCCGATTGGCTAAGGTTTAGCGCAACCTTCGGCCCTAGGTTTACCGTGCAAAGCCACGCGCGACATTCGCACTAGAAGCCTAAGACTTGAGCCTCAAATCAGAAATCCGCAAGCTAGCCCCACGAGCCCCACGGGCGTATCGGATACTCAGCGGGCCACTGCGCGGCCAGGCTATCGTCACGTCCCTTCATGATTATCCGGCCGCAATTCTTGGACGAACTGAGAAACCTCTCTTAGCCTGGTTTCGAAACAACGTGCGCCTTGATGAAACCTGGCTGGACATCGGCGCGCACTACGGTTATACGGCTCTTGCGCTAGCCGGCTTGGTTGGCAGAAATGGCCGTGTGTATGCGTTCGAGCCCTCACTCTCTACTGTCAGTCATCTCAGCAAGACGTGTGCCCTCAACAAGGTCAGCCAAGTAACTGTTGTTCCGTTTGGCCTCGGCGAGGCCGGCGACATCCGCATAGTTGCCGTGGCAGTTGACCGTGGTATGGCGAACCATGACTTGGGCGGAACAACGACCGAAAATATTTACGTTGTTGGCTTCGATCACCTGTGGGCCAGTATCGGGTCGCAAACAGTACACGGCATTAAGATCGACGTTCAGGGCATGGAGTGGCAGGTCCTTCAGGGCATGACAGAGACCCTTGCAAACCAGAGGCCGAAGCTAGTTATCGAGTTCCATCCGAAAGTTGATCGCAAGCCAATTCTCGAGGCGTTGAATGCTGCCGGTTATAAGCTCCCTGCCACACCCATCGCGCCCCTAAGCGCGGAGTCGGAGGCTGCTTACTACGACGATCGAAGCTACGCCTTCGAGCCCCGGACCACGTGAGGATCGGACTGGAACATACCTCCCGCCAGCGAGTGGCCCCTATGCTGGACCGCGCTGTCCACTTCTAACGGCTGCAGAGCCATGGCCACTACCGCCTGAGAGCGCCACTTCCCATGTAGCTGCGAAGGCCCTTGCGGAGCGCTCCAGGGTGAAATGCTCCTCCGCGAAAGCGCGTGCAGATGCCCCCATCCTTTGCATCATCACAGGGTCATCCAACGTTGCTCGCATGGCGTCGGCAAGGGCTTGTTCGTCACCAACCGGGGTCAGACGTCCAGTTACGCCATCGCGAACGATCGTGCGAGGTCCGCCACAGTCAGTCGAAACTACCGGCAAACCTGCGGCCATCGCTTCTTGGATCACCATCGAGAGCCCTTCCTCATCTGAGGAGACTGCAAGCACGGCCGCGCTGGCGTACAAGTCGCAAAGCTTCTCAAAGTTTTCAACGCGGCCTACAAACTCAACTCGATCGCTGATTCCCAGGCGACGGGCAAGATCTTTCAGGTGATCCGGTGTCTCCCCCACAACACGCAGCGGCTGCCCCAGAGACGGCGGGAGCCGACTGTAGGCGCGAAGGAGTAGCGCGAGATTCTTCCTGGGGTCGTCGAATCGCCCAACGGTTAGGATTCCCTGCCTGGTTATCCCAGTACCCGGCCTCAAGCGATCTGTGTCGACTCCCGGGAACACAACGCGGGCGCGGTCAGGCCCCGTCCATGGCCTTACCGCACCCAGCGTGTACTCGCTGGGAACGATGGTCCGGTCGGCACGACGCAATGCGCGTCTCTCGTATCGCTCGGCTATCAGGCCCATTGATGCGAGCCACCAGCGGCGCGGAAATCGGCTCGCCTCAACACGAGCTCGGCGGTCCGCCAAGGCTGTGGTTGCAACGAGCAACACAATTGGCGCCGCCTGCTGTGACGCCACGTATCCCCATGATGCAAACCCCACCACAAACTGAATGAGATCGTATTCGGCTAATACTCGGGTCAACAGTGGCCGCGGCCGGTATCGTTGGAATTCCAGCTCAACTAAGTTCGCACCCACGTGACGGTAGTCGATGCCCCGAAAGGATCCTCGCGATTCAACGACTGGACGCCACCAGGTCGACGGCTTGAGGATCCGCCGACTGTTCGAATCACGACTTGATGTAGCAATTGACACTACATCCAATTCGAAGCGATCAGAGTGCTCGAACGCGCTGTATAGAAATTCCGTCCACCGACGGACTCCGCCGCTCCCCTCTGGGCCATGAGTCACAAGGGCGATCCGAAGTCGGGTCATACGGATGGAAAGCGACGGTGGTGGGAGCCGACGACCCCGAAGAGGCGTTCGATCACGCTAGCAGGTGGATCCGCGGTCCGGACGTGCGCCCGAATCATGAGCATAAGTCTTGAGCAGCTCGGCAACCCCGAGATCGCCCGCCGCGATGCGTCGCTCGAGGGCGAACAGTTTTATATCGACAATCATTCGGAACCAGAACGCCTGCATGAAATGAAATACAAAACCAGTCCTTCCCTCCAAGAAGCCGAGTCTCCATACGTAGCGATAGCTGAAAAACAGAAATGGTCGGAGGAACAGAGGCAGCGAGTACCAGCGGTTTTTCAACCAAACTAATCTTTCGTCTGGGTGCCCGAACAGCCTCGGCCGAATAGTCCACCGAATCTCTCCGGTTCGCCGAAGGCATTCTTCGATAGCCATCCGAGACGCAAACTTCTGGTGTTTGTCGATCCAGAAGTCCAGATCGTACTCTTTGAGGTTTCGTTCGGTGACCTGTCCGCGCAGGTAGCCGACAGCCCCACTGGGCCGGAATCGGAAGTCAACCAGCTCTCCCCCTTCAACCACCACGTTTTGGTGCCTCAGAAGACGTCCCCACTTCCTGAGGCTCCTGATTGGCTGTCCTTGAAATTCGTACATCTGGGGAAAATAGAAGAGATCAACCGCCGAATACGAGTCCGTCTCCAGCACGGAGTCGATGCTGTGCTTTAGCTCGTGGCTCACCACATGGTCTGCGTCCAAAATTAGCAGCCACTCGTATTTCAACGGAACTTCAGTTAAAACATATTGGATCTGTGTCGAGTGGTCGATGTAGGGATGCACGTGAATTTGGTGAGCAAACTTCCGTGCAATCTCGATCGTTCGATCGGTGCTGCCGCTGTCGACTACATGGATATCAGCAGCCCAGCCGGCGACGCTACGAAGACAGTGCTCGATATTGATCTCTTCCATGAAAGTGAGCACGACCACCGATATGGGACTGATCAGGATGGGATTAGGTGGAACTCCATCGACCGGCCCGCCTTCACGGCCTGTAGTCACGTCAGCCATCAGGCGCTGCGCTAACGGCTATAGTCCCGGCAGATCGCCTCTTCATTCCGGGAGCCGGGGAGGCGCCACAACCTCACGTAGAAATCGATCCCACCTCTCAAGAATTGGGCCCTTTCCGAACCACTTTTCGGCGTAGTCACGACCGGCACGACCTAGTTCTTTCCGTTTCTCAGGCTGCCCACAAAGCTCTCGGATTGCAAAAGCTAATCGCATTGGGTCCTCAGGAGCCACTACCAGTCCACATCCTGCGCTATTAATCAGTTCGGCAGCAACACTTTCCGGGCTGACCGCGGCAATAATCGGCCTCTCCGCAGCCATGTAGTGCAACAGTTTGGATGGCACAACAGCATCAACCACACCGGCGCGTTGGTTCAGAAGCAACACGTCCGCTGCAGCGAGCATTTTGGGGAAATATTCAACGGGCTGGATTTCCACTAGGCGCACGTTGTTGATTCCCAGTTCGTCGATGACAGCTTGCAGTTGAGGCCTCGTCGGACCATCTCCAACTAGGACAATGCGGATGGTCGCGTCATCGGCAAGGGCCTTTGACGCATCGATCACAGTCCGGAGGCCCTGCTTCTCACCCATCGAACCTGTGTGCAGTATCAAGAAGGCAACCTCAGATCCGGCTAAACGACGACGTATCGCGGGGTCGCGTGGCACGGTCCCCAGCCGTCCAATGTCAACCCAATCCGGTATTACACTGATCAGCTCTGGCCTGACGCCCTTCGCCGCCAAATTGCTGCTAAATCGCGTGCCGATAACGACAATTCGAGCGGCCATGCGATAAACCATTCGTTCAAATCTGAATCCCGCTCGGGACAGCAATCCGCTCCGCAACATGCCTACAGCCAGGCCAGCCTCGAGGGGCAGATCCTTCACAAGTAAGACCGCCGGCACCCGCCAGAGTTTGGACAGTAGCCCTGCAACGAAGCCGGTTTCAAGCGTAGGCACGACCGCGACTATCACAGCAGGCTTCGCCAGCCCGATGGAAGTTGTAAGACAACTTAGGCCGACCGAAACATCAAACAAAATTCTCCAGGCAGCGCTCGGCTTGCGCGGAAGTATTACCCGTAAGCGCCGAACATCGACTCCATTAACTCTTTCGCTCTTATATACGCCAGGCTTTCCATGCCATCGGTAGCGAGGGTAGTGAGGAAATGTGGTCAGAACCGTGACGGCATGCCCGACGGCTGCAAAATGTTCGGCAAGCTCGGTCGTGTATGGAGCAATTCCAGTTAGTTCAGGTGCGTAATTGTGACCAAGAATGAGGATTCGCATATATTGGCCACGCTGCCAGTGAGCTGGCGGGCTCGACCTAGGCCGCGCTATGCCTTGACGAGCCGACCGGCTTCTTCTCACCGCGCTCGGTAAGCATGCGGTTGAGATATTCCCGGACTTCGTTGCGATCCTTCGTCGAGAAATACCAATCGATCGTTCGGTGCAGACCGTCCATGAACCGTGTCTTGGGTTCCCACCCCAGCAGCTTCTTGCCGAGGGCATTGCTGGCCACGCGGTTTAGCGGCCCTGTTGGCATGTCCCTAAGCAGCTTTATCTGCGCCTGTTGACCGGTGTATCTAAGGACCTCGGTGACTGCATCGATCACCCGGGTCCGCTCATTGGTCCCAAGGTTTATGGCGGTTCCATCCTCTATCCATTCGGCACTCAATACCATCCCGTCAACGATGTCACCGACATAAGTCCAGTTGCGAATTTGCGTGCCGTCGCCCCAGACCTCGAAGGGATCCTGACCAATGAATGCTCGCGCGATCATTGCCATGACGGCGTGGTTCTCGACCCCTCGCTCGCCATAGACGGTGAAGAATCTGCACGAGGCCGCCTTCATGCCATATGTCTTGCGGTACGCCTGCAGGGTCTTCTCGCCCATGAGCTTGGCCCATCCGTACATTCCATCTGAGTCGTACGGTGGGCCCACCATGTCCTCAGTAAGGAAGAGCTCTTCGGAGACATCTTGTTGAATATGGTTCGGATAGACGCAGCCTGACGAGGCAAATACGAACTTATCAACTCCGGCTTGCTGAGCAGCTTTGATGAGAATCCCATCGAGGGTGAGATTCTTGGCGCATTCTGCCTGGTGGAGGTCGACGTAGCCCCTTCCGCCATGGATGGCGGCAAGGTGAAAAACGGTATCGATACCTTCAACCGACTCTTCTGCTACTCCGGGTATCAGCAAATCTTTTTCGATGATGGCAGCCTGACCCGAGTCGATGTGTCCCCGAATATTGGCGAGCTCGCCCGAGCTCAAATCGTCGACCACCCGGATGTGCTGCGCACCGTGGTCGATCAGGCGATCGATCAAATGGGAACCTATGAAGGATGCTCCGCCTGTGACCAGGATGCGGTTTCCTGACCAATCCTTCGTTGACAGCGGTGGCCCCTGACTTGCGGAGTCATGCGAACTAGTGGCCATTGGCACCTGCTGTTGCCAGTCGCACCGCAGCCAGCCCGAGAGCCGCAACGCTTGCGAGCTCCGCTACCTTTCCGGAGGCCGATAGATCCAAGAGATCTGCGAGCGGCATCGTCGCTAGGTCGACTTCTGCGAAGTCGTCGCTTTGCGGCATACCCGCTACGCTGGCACCCTCAGCCAGGAAGCAGCTGCACCACCCGCAGCCCCTGTTGCCATCCACAATGAACCGCCCCAACCGCCTCCAGTTTGAAGCCTCATATCCGGTCTCCTCACGCAGCTCCCGCTTGGCAGCATCGAGGGGTTTCTCTCCTGGTTGCACGTATCCCGCCGGCATCGAATACGTCACCATCCCTGCGCCATGTCGATAGAGGCTCTCGACCACGACTTCGTTCGCAGAGGTGACGGCGACCACTACTACAAAATCTTGCATGTCGATCGAGTAGAAGTCGTCCACTGTGCGACCGTCAGGCAGCTCAATCGTCTCCTTAAATACCTCCAACCAGGGCTGGCGCCGCATTTCTGATTGGCGGCTGCGAACTTTCCATCGCAGGTCAGTTGACGGTTTCATGAGGCGATTAGGTTAACGGTTAGGGCCTCGTGTATTAACCCAAGCTCAAGCTGGGGAGTGTAGCTTGGGCTGGCTGTCCGGCGGTTAGCGACACTCCAGTCGCCGACAGGCTGATGATTCGATCCGCAGTCAAGTTTCCCGCCACCTTAAACGGGTGGCCGCTGCCGTCGTTCCAGGTTACGTTGATCTTGTCAGCCACGGTTCCCGGCTGCTTTTGCCAGTAGATCGACTCCACACCCCCACCGTCCGGGGCCCAGGGGGTGTCGTACTTGAAGACCGCTGTGCCTCGGCCCCCATTACAAAGCACATCAGCGGGCCAACCGTCGAGCATTTTCAGACCGGCCGGCGGAGCCGGATTGGCATATTTCACCGGCCTCAAATTGTTGGAAAGTGAGGTTGCATCTCCGCTGACAAGCAGCCTCGCGTCCGCCTTGTAGGACGTGCGGGCGTACGAGAAACAGCGCGTGCTGTTCACGTAGCTGACCGTTATTTGGTGATGCAAAATTCCGCCGCTTCTTGTCAAGACCACGCTGTACTGGCGTGTGAGGAAGTAGTTCACCTTGTCGCCGTAATAGTTGCTCTCGACCTCCATCATGAAGTCAGGACTTGTGACCGGGTTCACGCTTCCAGACCAGCCCACCCGCTCAATCTCTTGCTCTGCTGTCGTATTGTTGAAATACGCCTGAAGGTGACGCTCGGCCGCAAGGCCATTTAGGGCACCGATCAGCGCGGGCCACTGCGAGGCCGGGAGCGTTGACACTCGCGCCATGAGAGGCCCTGCGATTGCAGCCAAGATCGCTTTATGGCTGAGTCCTGCAATTTCCGCGTTGACAATTTGCGGTATGAAGTTGGTGGCAGTCACCGTCGTCCCAAAACCAGGCACTTTCATCGGACCGGTGAGTTTCAGCATCCCCGCGACCGTGTAGTAATCCATCGAGATAACAGCGTCCAGCTTGATCCCAAGCTTCGGTTGAGCGAACTTTTCCGCGGCCTTGGCATTGGACTGAAAATCTGGATAGATGTTGGAATCAACAAAGCTCCAGCTGACCTGGGGGATGATCTCTCGGTAAGGGATCGGTAGCGGGATGAAACCGGGGCTGCCTGGCGGCGGGCGCGGATTTGCGAGGTCATACGCGTCGCCGCTCTTGATCACCTGCAGGGTGCCGTGATATGCGCGGACGACACTGTACGTCCCGATAAATCCTCCGCCGGCTCGCAACTCTGCCGGATTCACTTGTTCGATCAGATAGTTGCGAACGCCGTTGGCTCCAAGCACCTCGGTCAGCACAGGCACAAGGCGGTCAAATTCATCCAGCCCGGCGAGTGCTGAGCTGATCGTATCGCGCGCTTTCAAAAATGTTGCTTGCTGGCTGGTTGGAAGTACTTGGACGTCGACATCCCCGGCTGACATCTGAGCACGCATGAGGTCGCCACGGATCTTGACGAGTGTCGGGTTTATCTCGCCGAGCACCGTGAGCAGCGTGCGCCCGCTTTGGCCGGCGACAGCCGGCTTGATTAGCTGTCCCGCAAGGTTCGCCAGATCCTGCCCCGCCAAGGCGATCGCAACGCCCATGTTGGAAATCCCAGTAACCGCGGTGTGCCGCGAGCGCGCCAACTCCCCGACCTGGGGTAGCCGTTCAATCGTCCGCAACAGCACGCTCCCATCGGCGAGCTGGCTCGCAGCGCGGAATTTGTCTTCGGCCGCGATGAAGTGCGCCACCGCTGGTGCGATAAGGGTTTCGTCGTGCTTTGAGTTGGCCAGCGTAAGGCTGGCCTTGCCGGCCTCCAGCTCACTTTGACCCGCTTGGAGGTCGGCCGTCAGGGTGGACTGGAGCTGCGCGGCTTGATTCTTGAGCGAGCCGTAGGCTATATAGGAACCTCCACCAATACCGGCCACGATGACGGCGACGATTCCTGCCGCGATTAGTCTGCGGGTGGGACGTCGGCGAGATCGCTTGGAGAGGGGCACCCGCGAGAGTCTACCAGCCACCTCGAGTCCCCCTCGCTGAATACAACTTTGAGCGTGCAGGGACAAACGCAGTACCCTGCACGGGCCGCTCGAATTAACCCCGCACGGAGGGGAAAGGGGTCTACAGGGTTGAGTTACCGCGTTCCGTTGGCTTTGATGGTCCTGCTGCTTGCGATCCTCGGCGCACTACTCCACCCGCTGGCCCTGGTGTTGGCGTGGCTTCCCTTCGACACTGCCACCCTAATCTCAGTCCTGGCGGTCGTTCGAGAAACAATTGCCGACGTCCTTGGCTGGGGAGTCCTTGTGCTTCTAGCCCTGATGGCGATTTACGTTGTTCGCGGCCGTCGATCTAAGAAGCCTTTGCTGCATTCTTCGGCAACTAAAGGCGGCGGCGTAAGGCGAGGCACGGGCGAGCCCCTGTACTCGCGTGCCGTGGTGGCGATCACTGCCTACAACGACGCGGAGGCAACTGCACAAGCCGTGACAGACTTTCGCCACCAGCCAGGGGTTGTCAAGGTCCTCGTAATTGACAACAACTCGACAGACAACACCGCCGCCATGGCGTCCGCTGCGGGGGCCTCCGTAATCCACGAAACGCGCCAGGGCTATGGATACGCATGCATCCGCGGCCTTGCCGAAGGTCTGAGGGTGCCGGAGGCCGACGTCGTCGTCCTGACGGAGGGTGATGGAACGTTCTTTGCCGACGACACGGCGAAGTTTCTGGCTTACATCGAGGATGCCGACCTCGTCGTCGGAAACAGGGTCGTGCGGGGCCTAATCGATTCAGATTCGCAGATGGACCACTTCTTCACCTGGGGCAACATGGCCGTGGCGATGCTCTTGCGTCTCCGCTTCTGGGACGGCCGCCATCTAGGCCCCGCAGGTTTGATGGACGTCGGATGTACGTTTCGGGCCATCCGGCGGCCGGCTCTCGAGACCATCCTTCCCGACCTTCTCGTTGGTGGCAACCACTTCTCGCCTCATATGCTCCTGGTGGCGATGGCGCGTGACCTTCGGGTAATCGAGATACCGATCCGGCTGCGTCGCCGCGTCGGCGAGTCGAAGGGCGCCAGTCAGAGCTTCTGGAAGGGACTCCAGATCGGTCTCACGATGATCTGGCACATCATGACCTTTAAACTGCCTCCCAAAGGGAATCCAACAGCCGTGTCCGATGCCAGTGCTGCTGCCGACACAGCTCCGCTCGCGAGATCCCGATAAGCAGCGACCGGCGCGACGGGCAGCAGCGCACGTTGGTTGGCCAGGACGATCGCAAGAAGCTCAAGGTGCTGTTCCTGGCGACGCGGGACTGGTACAACCCGGCGACCACGGGTGGCGACAACACGATGTGGGAAAACGCGCGCTACCTCGCATCGGTCGGTCATGAGGTCACCTTCGTTGCAGCCGGCTACCGTGGCGCTGCCAAAGAGGAGACCATCGAGGGGATCAGAGTAGTTCGGCTTGGCGGCATTCACTCGCTGTGGTTCAGAACCTTCACGTACTACATGGCTCACGGCCGTGGCAAATATGACGTGGTGGTTGCCGAGGGTTTCGGAGGTTCGCGTATTCCCCGCCTGAGCCCGCTATACGTTCGTGAGCCCATGATCACCGAGTGGCACCAAATTCACCGCGCCCTGTTTGCCGTCCAGTATCCGAAGGTTCTAAATGGCCCTTTGAATATGCTGGAACGCACCGCCGCCCGGGTCCATCGGAACACCCTCATACGCGCGGGTACCGAAGAATGGCGGACGGCCTTCCCGAGCCTCGGATTCAAGCCGGAAAACGTATTTCTCGTTCCTGTGAGCATCCGCGACGACTGGTTGCAACCACCGAACGAGGGACGAAAGACCGAACCCATGATCCTTTGGCTAGGCAAGCTTCGTCGCTACAAGTTTCCGCACGACGCTATAGAGGCAATGCCTTCTGTGGTGAGGCAGGCTAAGACCGCTCGCCTTGTCATCGCGGGACGCCGAGACGACTTGCGCTACGAGGCAGAACTACGGGCTTTGGTGGAAAGCCTGGGGCTGCACGACCATGTCGAGTTTCATTTCGACCTTACCGAGGACGAGAAGCGAGCGTTGATCGATGCAGCTCGAATTCTCGTGCTGCCATCGGCTGTCGAGGGCTTTGGAATCGTGGTACTCGAGGCTAACGCTTACGGCGTCCCAGTGATCGCAAGCTCTGGGGTGCCCGAAGGTGCCGTGCGGGACGGCTTCAACGGACTCCGCTACCCGTTTGGAGACACTCAGGCGCTGGGCGACAGGATCGTCCAGCTCCTGGAGGACGATGCCCTGTATTCGCGACTCTCACAAAACGCCGTTAGAAACGCAGCCAAGTTTCGCTGGAGCGACGTGGGGGCACAATTCGAACGCGTCGTGGCGCAGCTGGCTGCACGCCGCACATGACAGAGACGGCCGCCGGCACGATTCCGTCGGATTCGGTTAAGCCGCACCCTGATGTCTCCGTCGGCATACTCGGCCGCCTGATCCCGATAGGCGCCGCCGTCGTCGCTGCCGTCGTGCTCGTCTTGATACTGATTCCGGTTTCAACCTGGCGGCACCCAGTCAATGACGCCGTCTACAAGGGCTTTGATCCCAATTTGATTTATATGTCTGCGACGGGGCCAACAAAGGTTCCAGGCATCATCGTTGTCTCCCGAGACACCCTCACTATCGAGTCAGCTGCCGGCTCGCATCCGACCGTTCATCTAGTGACCACGCCAGCGTCGTTCACTGCATCTATTGACGTTCAGATAACAGCTGCGTCACCTGGCTCCGTGCCACTCCGAATCGGGCTGTGGAGTCCGGAGAACGGCACCGGCTACTTCGTTGTTTTCGACCGAAGCGGAGGCAATGTGATGCGATCCGAGGTCGTGGTCGACGGTACCCCATCGCAAGACCTGCAGGGCGGAACGGTGATGGACGAGAAGGTGCTGGGCCAGTACGTGATTGGCCGCCAGTACCACGTGACCTTGGGTATCGATCACATCAGTCGCGCGATAAGCAGTCGTGTATTGAGCCCCGATGCCTCCGAGGCCGACACCACCATTACTCCGGCGGACGCTCCAAAGGTATTCGAAGCATTTCGGCCGTCCTTGACGCTGTCGTCGATGGCATCGACCGGCGCTGCGTCGGCGGTGGTGAGCAACTACGTCCTGACGCTACCGGCTCAGCCATCAGCGTCAGCCGAGTCCACGGTCAAAATCGACGATCCTGTTGCGCGCCTTCTGGTGGAGGTTCTGCTGGCCGCGTGCATCGCGATGTGTCTTGCAGTAGTGGTACGCAGATTGCGTCCAAGGCCCGCTTGGAGGACTACGACACTGGTACGGTCCTTGGGCGCAGGGGTTAGACGATTCGGCTGGATGGCGGCTGCATTGGTCGCGGTTGCCGCACTTTACGTGCTGGCGAACTCGCTCCTATTCGGCGTGGCCTCTCTGCATTACGACGTCTTCTCATCGAAGGTGTGGTCATACGTCGCTTTCAAAGATGGCATCGCGGACATTTATTACCGAACGCTGGTCGTGCCCGCTGCGGCGGCCTGGCTCGGAGTCCCAGTGCATGAGGCGGTATTCCCCTACGGGATCACCAGTGCGTACTACTACCTCGCCGTAGGGTGGGTATACCACCTGGGACTGAACCCCCCCGGTCCCGCCAACATCAACACTTTCCCTTTCGAGGTCCTCCTGAAGTCCCTCAACGTGCTCTTCGGTTTTGCCGACGCCGCGCTCGTGTACCTGATCATGCGGCGATTAGTCCCGCAGCGGACCGCGCTGATGTCGGCCCTCTTACTGGGTCTGAACCCCGCGCTGATACTCGTGATGTCGTTGTGGGGATCGACGGAGTCGATGAGTGTCTTTTTTGTCCTGGGCTCCATCTGGTTGGCAGAGGAGCGAAGGCCACTTGGCGCTTGGCTGATGCTGGTGGCGGCGGCCTACACACGCCCTCAAATGCTAGTTCTGGCGTTCTTGCTCGGCCTCGTATATCTCCGAAAGTTCACGCCGCGGGAAAGTCTGCGCGCCATCTCGTGGACCGTAATCGTCTCTTTCATCGTCATGGCGCCTTTCTCACTCTCAATAAGCCCCTCGCTGCCTGTTGACTACGTATTTCGAACGTTCGCGTATCACTTCGCCAATGGTCAGGCCGATCAAGCTGCACTTGGAATCGCACCTGCTTTCTACTCCGTGTGGACTCTGCCTCTCCTGTGGATCAGCGGTAAGCACGGCCTCGACCGTATGTGGACGCCATCGACGGAGCATCTCGTCGGGTCGCTAACCTACGGCGAGCTTGCGGCAGCGCTTTCAGTTGGGTTCTTGCTCTTGGTCGGGGCCGTGATATTGCTGAGCAAGAGGGTTACCGGTAGTCCGGGGCACTATCTCCCGGTCATTGCGTTCGGACTTTTCGGCTGGCTGCTTGTTACTCCGGGCCTGATCTCGCGGTACATGGTCTACGGGATTGTCGGCGTGATTCTTTGTCGTCTGGTCTTCAAGACTCCCGCCTACCTCGCCGCGGTCGGGGTGCTGACGGCGATCACTTGCATCAGCATCTTTGGGCATCTCGCGGACGACTTCTTGGGTTATAGCGGTGGTTTGAACGCGCTTAGCCCTCTCAACAACCCGGTGAGCAACCAACTCTTCTTTGGGCTCTTCGCCGCGGACTGGTTCATCAACGTGGCTGCAGTGTCAAACTTGATCCTGTTCGCGGTGCTCGGAGCCAAGGTGTTGAGCATCGTGCTGGGCGGCAGAAAGCTGCGTCTGACGATCACCGACCCCTCCACGTGATTCGCAAGTGGCTCCCTTGGGCCGTGCCCGCGGTGGCGTTATTTATCGCCGGACTGACGCTCGCGCCTGCTGAGATCTGGCGAGCGCCTGCCGTCGATGCTGTCTACAAGGGTTTTGACGCCAATCTCCTTTACACGACAAACGGCGGTGACGGCGGCTACGTCCAGGTGTCCCGTGACACCGTCGGATTGACCGCAGCGGCCGGATCTCAGCCGACCGTTACTCTCGCGACAACCGCGCTGCGAAGGGTCAATGCCTCAGTTGACGTGACTATCCTCGCGAACGACACGCGCGAAGAGGCTTTCCGAATCGGGGTCTGGTCGCCATGGACGAGCACTGGCTACTTCGTCGTATTCGGCCCGGGCCCTTATAACCTGATAACAGCCGAAGCGCTGGCCGACGGTTCAATTGGCCCGGATTTGACGGGTGGCACGGTGGTCGGCTCCACCCCACTTGGCAAATATCAAATCGGGAAACCGAACCATCTGGCACTGGTTGCAGATCGCAGCGCTGGATCTATCACCTGGATACTTTCAGGTCCCAGTGGCGACCGCGCTACGTCGGCGGTAAATTCTCGGCAGCTTCCGGCCATTTTTGGCAACCTCGAAATTTCGCTCAGCGGGTCAGCGTCTAGTGCTGGACCTCTGGTCGGGGTGGTCCTGCAGAATTTCGTCCTCACGTTGCCGCATGAGAGATCGTGGGCGTCGCAGATTAGCGACCCGATCGTGACGGCCGCGCAGATCACGCTCGCCGTTGCCAGCGTATTGCTGATTTTACTCGCGGTGGCCGGGTGGTTGAGACGAGGCCCTTCCTTACTCCCTCGTGGGCTACGGCCGCATTGGGGACGCGTGACATGGATCGTCATTGTCGCCAGTGTCATCTACCTCGCCGGCAACGCGCTCCTAATTCCACTCAAGGGTCATCCGTTCGACTTCGGCAACGAGGAACTGTACGCATACGTGGCGAGGACCTACGGGCCCGACCAGCTTTACTACCTGGCGAATACGGTGTCTCGGGCCCAGATCTCGAATGGAGTGCCCTACCTCGAGGCTGCGTTTCCATACGGTCCGATCGTTGCGTACTTGTTTGCGGGTATCGGATGGCTCACCAGCGCGTTGTTTGCGGGCGGCGGAGTATTGGTCGCGGGCGGCGCACAAGTCGGTTATGTCATCAAATCCTTAAACGTGCTTTTCGGGCTCGCGGATGCAGCGTTCATCTATCTCATCCTGCGTGAAATCAAAGTCGGTAGGGCCTGGGGCTTGATCGCAAGCGGCCTGTTCTTATTCAATCCCGCAGTGTGGTTCAGCATGTCGGTGTGGGGACAGACGCACGTGTTCAGCCTGTTCTTGGTTCTTGCTGCCGTGCTGTTCGCCGAGAAGCACCTCCCGTTTTGGGCCTGGCTTGCGTTGGCAGCTGCCTCTCTTACCCGACCGCAGATGCTGGTGTTTGGACTTCTGCTGGGAATCGTGTTCTTGCGCAAGTTCAGCTGGAGAGAAAACCTCTCGGCAGTGTCTTGGACCGTCATCGTGACCTTCCTCGCATATCTCCCATTGACCCTGGCGACGAGCCCGTCCCTTCCGGTCGACATCATGTTGAACAACCTCCACGTTCAGGAAGGTGGAGGCAATCAAGCGGCCCTGAACACCGTTTCGCAGTCCGCCTTCTCGATTTGGCCACTCATCACCTACATCGCTCAGGGCGCCTCAGGTATCCAGCGGGCGTTCACCGAGAGCTCAACGCGCCTGGTGGGATCCTTCACCTACCAACAGGTCAGCCAGGCCGTGACCTTTGTGGCCATATTGTTGGTCGGTGCAGCGCTCGCGATTCGCAAGCGAACCACGCTGGACTCGGGCGGTTATTTACCTCTAGTCGCGCTCGGGATCACGTCATTTCTGATGTTGCTTACAGGTCTCGTCGCGACTCATTTTCTACTCGCACTGCCGTTCCTGCTTTTGTGCCGGTGTTGGATGGGAACGGTCGCTTATCTATATATCGCCGCCATCTGGACCCTGTCGACACTAATACCGATGTTTGGTGAGATGGCGGCGGCGGTGCCGCATCAGCAGTACCCACTTCTGGCGAGCCAGTCGAGCGCCATCACGCACTTCGCAGTCCAGATGTACGCGTCGGACCGATTCATCACCACAGCTATCGTCGCGAATATCTGCGCCGTCATCTGGCTGGCGTACCTGATCGTTCGACCCCGTCATCATCCGGCCCAGCCTGCCGTATTGGCGTGATGAGTCGCTCGACCGTAGCTGCTGGCGACTCCGCTCCGCCAGCAGCAATCAAGCGTCAGCGCTTCGGCGATGTCACGTATCCCGGTCTGATGTTCGTTGTGATCGCGCTGTCGGCGCTGGTGTTTGCGGTTTTGCTCTACATGACGAGCTATATGAATTTCTTTTGGGACGAGTGGGACTTCATTTCCTACGATCGGTCGTGGACGGTTGACGTCTTCCTTCTGCCCCACAACGAGCACTGGTCAACAATCCCCATTCTGGTCTGGAAGGTTCTATTCGTTGTGGCAGGGATTCGGAGCCATATTCCTTACGAGGCCGCAGTGCTCGCCGCCCATGTCGCGACTGTCTTACTCATGTTCACTCTCGTCCGCCGTCGCTCCGGAGATCTCCCCGCCTTCGCCGCCGCGGTTACTTTCTTGGTACTAGGCACCGGAGGTACAGACATTGTGTGGGCCTTCCAGATCGGCTTCGTCGGATCGGTTGCCTTTG